>Ga0180012_1000041_pt1 | contig 67537 bp, 58 predicted proteins | sample KR11_S2_MetaG_FD_122243 | JGI IMG/M metagenome (GOLD analysis project Ga0180012, IMG submission 122243) | Groundwater microbial communities from the Olkiluoto Island deep subsurface site, Finland - KR11_S2_MetaG | ecosystem: Environmental > Aquatic > Deep subsurface > Groundwater | place...
GCCATGGAGGCCGGGATTGCTGCGCATGGTGGCGAGCTGCGTTGCCACCGTCGAGCCACCTCCACCTGACGACACGACGAGGCGGCTCGGGTTGGATGTCTCGATCCCCTGTTCGAGCGAGGCGCCGCCGGTTCCGGCCACATAACTGTCGCCGACCGCCCAGATGAAGCGCGGAGGGACAGTTTCGTGAGAGAACAAGGCGGCGGACAGAATTGTGCCGGTCCATTCCTCACCGGGCACGGGCGAGGCGCCGAGCCGCACCCAGCATGCCCCGGCCGGCGTGAAACCGGCCTGCTGGCCAAAGAGATTGGTCTCGTCAAACGCGACGAGCAAACGGCTCGATCCGTCGCACGAGATGTGGAGCGTGTGCTGGGCGCCCAGCGTGGCGAGACCAGCGGCGATCACGTGGGTAATCCGGTTGCTACCGTTGCTGTCGAGAGAGACGGTCATCGTACTGTCCGTGTTCAACGCGGCGCGGTAGCGGTTGCGCGCGCCATCGTCATCGAATGAGAAGAGGACCCTGGTCGATGCCGGAAGGCTGGCCGGCATGCGGAACCTGACGATGATCGTGAAGACGGGCGCCGCGAACGCGGCAAAGGCCACGGCCTCCTTGATCGAGAAGTTGTCGCCGTAGACCGTTCCCCCCGGGCCGGTAACCGTGCGCAGCCCGAGATAGTGAGACGAACCTTCGCCGCCGAATGTTCTTGTGGCTGTGACCGCAGTTGTCGTTGCGTTGGAAACCATCGCATTGCTTTGCGGCGACATTGTCGATGCGCGACTGGTAATGACCAGCGGGCTACCGGTGGCGGTCCCCTTCCTGTACGTGGCCTTGGCACGATAGGTCTTGCCCTGCTGGGTCGGGGCGGCGCCCGACCGCACGGTCGGATTGGTGAGACCCGTGCCGCTCATTTCCAGTTCGCCGGCGACCACGGCGACCGTTGCGCCGTTGAGGGACGTCCAGTCGCCGACGCCGAGCGACAGGTCGCCGTTCGGCAACAGCTCCGGCGCGTCGGCGGCGACGTAATCGCCGATCCTGCGCGTGCCGCCCAAAGCCGTGCCGCCGACGGCAGCAAGCGCTGCAGCCTCGGTCGCATAGACGCGGCCGTCATACCAGCCGCGGTTGTTCTCAAGGTCGAGGAACAGCAGCGGACGTCTTCCGGCGCCGTCCTTCGGCACCCAATGGGCGCCGTCGACGTTTCGGCCTCCGATGCCCATGTCGAGCCCGATCCCAAGTTGCATGTCATTCATCGTCCTCTCCCCGTCCCTTCGCGCCTGGTGGACGCGCTGGCCATCGAGGTTCCAGCCGCGCCGTTCACCTGATTATGGAGCACGGCGAGAGGACGGGGAAAAAGGGACAGCGATTTTGTTCGCAATTGACGGGAGGCAACCGGCTATGGCTGTTTCACCGGCACCTGCACGTCGCGAAAGGTGTTGTCCCGGATCAGCAGCTCTTCTACCCCCTGGCCGACATTGATGCCTATATCCGTCCGCTCGATCTCGTTCTGCTCGACGAGGACATTGCGCATGGACGGAACCACGGGCGAGCGCCCGTCAATCCGAATCGTCGAGGCGGAGTGGAGTTGGTTCTCCCGAATGACGATGCCGACGCTCAAAAGCGTGTCGTTGCCCTTGAACTGCCGGCCGGTCACGGAGATTCCTGAGGTTCGTCTGAACGCGGACGCCGTGGTTTCGTTGCCGAGGAACTGGATATAGAAATTCGGTTGCGGGTGGCGGTAGTCGAGGGACATAGCGGAAAAGCCGTTGCTTCGAAGCGAACGGTTGCCGGCGAACACATGCTTGTAGCCGGTGCCGAAAATCTGGGCGGCGCCGACATCCTGAAACAGGTTTCCGATGATCAGATAGTTTTCCTGGAGCGGCACGATGGTGACCCGGGTCGTGGCGTCCGTCAATGCGGCGATGTCGCGGTCCAGCTCGACCAGTTCGCCGGTTCTCCTGATCACGCGCGCCATCAGTCCGAGCCCTCGGCCTTTCAACACGAAGAGCCCTGCACCCTCCCAGTTCCTGTCCGCTGATACGCCCAGCCCGTCGGCCCTCAGCTCGACCATATTGCCGGACCGCGGCGTGATCGGACCGCGGTAATATCCGCCGGCCCCATCGGTGGTCAGCGACTCCCGGTCCCACCCATACAGGGTCTCGAAGATATTGTTGCGGACCAGGACATTGCGTGCGGAAGGGCCGCCGAAGGTGTTGATACCGCCGCCGGATGCCTGAAGATCGGCGCCGACGATGCGGTTGTTCTCGAACAGCACGCCGTCCGGTGCCGAGATGCCGTACCAGCCGCGTCTGCCAATACGGAACGTATTGCCGGAGATCCGCGCGCCGACCGGTCTCGTCAGCACGAAGGGGCGCATGGAGGTAAGAATATCACAGTCTTCGACGACCACGTTGCTGCCGGCCAGCAGCAGGCCGACCACACCGGTCTTGGTATGCTGACGCATCGCCTCGAGCCGCTTGCCGGGCTCGTCGGCTTCGAGGTGACGCAAGAAGGAAGATGCGCGAATGGTGACCCTGCGGATCGAGATATCGCGACCGTCTGCGCCGCTGGGATCGATAGAGAAACCGGCCTTGATGATGTGGCGATGGCGTTCCGCATTGATCGTCAGATCCTCGACGGCGACATCGCGGTATCCGGTGATGAGCGCCTGAGGTGGTGTCTCCGTGTCCTTCCAGATCAATGTCACCAGATCGCGGGACTCACCCGTCAGCGAGACGCCATCGGGTATGTGCAGCGAGCCGCTGAGGCGATAATTGCCGTATTTCAGTTTGAGGGCCCCGCCGCCACGTTTGCCCAAAGCCGCGAGCGAGGCATTGATCCGGACGGTGTCGTCGTTGTCGGGACCGTCGGGTTGCCGGCTCGACAGTTCCATCTCCGGACGATCAGTTGAGGCGACGGTTTCGACCTCGATCTTGCCCGCTTCCCGCCAGGCCGTGGCACCCCCGCGTCCATTCCACAGGCGGACGCTGTAGATATTCGGCGAAAGGTCCGCTGGCATGAGAAAACTCGCCGACCACGGATCGGGTTTTTCGACCTTGATATCGACTTCCCGTCCATCGGAGGCAGTGAGCCTGACCGTCGCCAGTTCATTCAAGGCAATATTGCGGCCCGAAATCCTCAGCCATCCGCCTGCGCTTGCGGCCGGTCCCCTGTCGCCCTGGATCCAGTAGACATCGGGGGCATTCAATTGAACCACCACTGGCGCCTCTGTGCTCGTCAGCGTCGCCGAATAGACGCCGGGCTCCAGACCGCTCGGGACTACGAACGAGAGGGTGTTTTCGGTCTTGGACAGGACTTCTGCCGGTCGGGGCAGAGGATCGACGGTCCCGGTGCCGCCGATTGCGTCCGACAGGCGGGACACCTCGACCGCCTCGACGCGGTCGAGATCGATGCCGGTCAATTGCACCGTCTGCCCGGGCTTTACCGGGTCGCTCGCCCAGAACACCGTCGGTGCAGCACCCGCGGTTCCCCCCAGCATTAGGAATGCGACCGCAACGCCCATGATCGCCGATAGTTGTTGAGCAAGGGCTGAAGCGGATTTGAACGTCATGGGCGGGTTCCCTTTCGGGCGCCGTCAACGGCGCAGGCTTGGCATGCCTCCCCGAGGAGCGACACATCACCAACCTGCCAGTTCGTCTGCCGCGCCGCAACAGCAAGCGTGGGACGGGCTAGAGGTCCGACCGCTTCGGCGCGGGAAACACCTTTCCGTCGAACAGTTTGCGCGCCGTGCGCAATGTGCCGATCCCTTGGATCTCGCCCGTCGCGGACCGGTGGACCAGCGCCTCTGCGGTGCCGGACGGATGTTCGATGAGAAAGCGCTCGTCGGACGGCAGGCTGGCCAGTTCAGCGGCGACCGACCCGGGCAAGGTGCAGGCTGTGGCGACGCTGACCGCCGCGAAGACGCCGATCGAGGCATGACAGCGACGGGGTATGAAACTGCGGGTGTTGATCGTGCCGCCGTTCAGTGCAGGGGAAACGAGCGTCATCTTCGGCACCGACTTCTCTACCACATCGCCGAGGTTCATCAGGGGGCCGGCCTTCAGCCGTACCGCCTCAAGCCTTGCCTTCAATCCGCTATCCGCATCCAGTGCCTCGCGGCTTTCCCTGCCGGTCAGGCCGAAATCCGCGGCGCGCAATATGACGATCGGCATGCCGTTGTCGATCAGCGTGCAATCCATGCCGTCTATTTGGTCGGACACCCGACCCGTGGGCAGGAGCGCGCCGCACATCGAGCCTTCGGTGTTCTGAAACAGCAGCGGTATGGCGGCGTGTTGGCCGGGAACGCCGTCGATCTGGGCATCGCCGCGATAGGTGACGCGGCCGCCCGGGGTGGAGACCTGGGCCAAAGACACCTCGCCCGTGTTCCGCATGTGGATGCGCACGGGCGTCACGCCATCCTGAGCCGCGACCAAGCCCCGCTCGATGGCGGCGGGACCGACGGCGGCAAGGATGTTGCCGCAGCCCTGCGCATCGGACACGAGGGCCTGATCGACGAAGACCTGCAGGAAGAGATAGTCGACATCGGCGTCGGGACGCGTCGAGGGCGAAAGTACAGCAACCTTGGACGTGAGCGGATCGGCCCCGCCGATGCCGTCGATCTGGCGGGCGTCGGGGGAGCCCATGATGCGCAGGAGCAGGTCGTCCCGTTCGCTCGGATCGGCCGGAAGATCGCGGGCAAGAAAGACCGCCCCCTTCGAGGTGCCGCCGCGCATCCAGAGACAGGAGATACCGTCCGGGTCTTCCTCAGACATATTTCAGGCCCTTCTCTGCCAGCCTCTCGCGCATCGCGTAGATGTCGAGCCCGAGTTCGCCGGCGGCCAGCCGCTTGCGCTTGGCCTCTTCTGCGGCGAGGCGCTTGTCGGCGGCTTCGAGCACGCTTGCCGCCTCGGCGCAGCGGACCACGACTACGCCGTCGTCATCGGCGACGATCACGTCACCGGCCTCAATCGCCGCGCCAGCACAGACGATCGGCACGTTCACCGAGCCCAGTGTCTCCTTCACCGTACCTTGCGCCGAAATCGCCTTGGCCCAGACCGGGAAATTCATCGCGGTCAGATCGCGGATGTCGCGCACGCCAGCTTCGATCACCAGGCCGCAGCAGCCGCGGGCCTGGGCCGACGTCGCCAGCAGGTCGCCGAAATAGCCGTTGTCGCAGGGGCTGGTCGGCGCAAGCACCAGGATATCGCCGGCTTTCAGCTGCTCGATGGCAACGTGCACCATCCAGTTGTCACCGGGCGGTGCGGAGATGGTCACGGCCGAGCCGGCAATCTGCGCCCCGGAAAAGATCGGCCGCATGTAGCTCGCCAGCATACCCTTGCGGCCCTGCGCCTCGTGCACTGTGGCGACGCCCGCGCGGGCAAGGCCGTCGATCACGGCCGGATCGGCTCGTTCGATGTTCTGGACGACGACGGCCATGTCAGTGCTCCTTCGTCACCGGCGGCGTGCCGTGGGTGTGGAAGGTCTCGATCGTCTTCAGGCCCCAGGCCTGTCCCTTCCTGCGGTCGGCCTCGGTCCAGATGACCGGCTCCCAGTCCGGCTGCAGGATGAGGCGTGCTCCGGCATTGGCAAGCTCGACGCGATTTCCGGCCGGCTCCCAGACATAGAGAAAGAAGGTGCCCTGGATGGCGTGCTTGTGTGGCCCGGTCTCGATATGCACGCCGTTCTGCAGGAAAATGTCGGCCGCGCGCAGGATGTCCTCGCGCTGGTCGGTGGCATAGGTGACGTGATGCAGGCGCCCGACGCCACCGCCATGCTCTTCCGTGCAGGCAAGATCATAGGTCTTATTGTTGACGGTAAACCAGCAGCCGCCGATCCGGCCATTGTCGAGCTGGATCATCTCGGTCACGCGGCTGCCGAGGCAGGTCTGCATAAACCGTCGGAACTCGGAAACATCCGAGGACAGGAGGTTCAGGTGGTCCAGGCGGCGCGGTGCGGCTCCGGCAAAGGCCGAGGCTGTGTTCTTCAGCGCCGGTACATCGGCGCCTTTCGCCTGGTATTTCACCGTGTCCCAGTAGATCTCGAAGACATGACCGAAGGGGTCTTCGAAGCGGAAAGCGCGTCCGTGGCTCAGGTCGCCGTCGATCCAGCCGATCACCTTGTAGCCGCTCGCCAGGATCGCCTTGACCCGGCGCTCCAGCGCCTCGGGGCTCGAGGCGCGATAGGCGACGTGGCCCACGCCCGTCGTGTCAGAGCGGGTCAGCTTGAGCGAGCAGAACTCATAGTCGTCCCAGGCCCTGAGATAGGCCGAGGTATCGTCCCGGCCGGAAAGCTTCAGCCCATAGACGCGGGTGAAGAAATCGAGGCTCTCCTCGAACTTGTCGGTATACATCTCGACATGGGCGAGATGGGCGATGTCGAAGCAGGGTTCCATGGCCGTCCCTCAGAGTTCGTCGACGGTGCGCGGGAAGACTGACTGGAAGCCTTCGGCATACTTGCAGTCGCGGCCGCCCGACTGGCCGCCGGAATTGCGCTTGAAATGATTGGCACGATTGATGGCGACGCGGGTGTAATAGTCCCACAGATGCTCCTGGCCTTCCATGCATTCGATGGCGGCGCGCTTCTTCTCCCACACTGGTGTGATGTCGAGGAAGGTGTCGGGCTTCCAGCCCATCTGCTCGGTCTGGTGCGGCTCGAAGAGATAGAGCTGCGGCGCGCCGAGCACCTTCTCGCCGGGATTGTGGCCCCAGGCCTGGGCGATCATGCGACACTCCAGGGCCACCTGCGTCGCATACATGTGGTCGGTATTGTAGGGGTCGTATTGGGAATGACTGAGCATGAAGCGCGGCTGCACTTTCCGGATGACGTCGACCAGCGCGTTCTTGTCGTCGCGGGTGAGCTCCAGCGGATAGTCGCCGAGGTCCATGCAGATGAGATCGTGTACCCCAAGCGCCTGCGCCGCACGCTCGGACTCGGCGCGGCGGGCGTCCTTGACACGATCCAGTGTCATGCCTTCCTGCTTCCACAGCTTGGCGCTCTCGCCGCGTTCTCCAAAGGACAGGCACACCACTGTAACTGCGTAGCCGAGCTGCGCATGCAGCGCGATCGCGCCGCCGCAGCGCCAGACGAAATCAGCAGCGTGGGCGCTGATCACCAGGGCGGTTTTGCCCGCCACGTCTTCCTTGGACATCGTCGTGCCTCCCTGATCCTTGGTCACCTAGGCATGCTACCCCCAGGGCGTCAGATCAAATCGAAAGGCAGAGGCGTTCCATAAGTTCAGGCTATAGGGTCTGGTATTGACTGGCGGGATTTGCCACAGTCGTCCCACAGAAAGGCGAGGTTCAGATGCCCGAGATTGTGGATGATTTTCCCGGTATCGCTCTGGTGGGGTTCGGCGAGGCGGGCCACGCCTTTGCCTCCGGTTGGTTTCCCCCGCCAGCTTTCCGACCGAGAGCCTATGACGTGAAACTGCAGGATGCCGGGACCGCCGGACCGGTTCTGGAACGCTGCGCAAGTGCCGGTGTGGAGCCGGCCGCCGACACGAAGAAGGCGCTTGAGGGCGCAGGCATGATCTTCAGCGTGGTGACGGCGGACCAGGCGCTCGAGGCGGCGCGGGCCTGCGCGCCGCATCTGGCGCACGGTGCTCTCTGGCTCGACTGCAATTCCTGTGCGCCGCAGACCAAGCAGCAGGCGGCCGTGCTCATCGAGGCCGCGGGCGGCCGCTATGTCGATGTCGCCGTCATGGCACCGGTCTATCCCAAGCGTCATGAAGTGCCGCTGCTGCTCGCCGGTCCGAACGCGGCTCAGGCCGCGGTTCTCATCAAACGGCTGGGTATGCGACCGAGCGTGTCCGGTCCGAAGGTCGGCGATGCATCGAGCATCAAGATGTTGCGCTCCGTCATGATCAAGGGGCTGGAGGCGCTGACGACGGAATGCCTCCTCGCGGCGCGCCGCGCCGGCGTGGAGGATGCGGTCCTCGCGTCGCTCCAGGCGTCCGATCCCGGCATCGACTGGCGCGCGCGGGGATCCTACAATCTGGAGCGCATGATGGTGCATGGCGCGCGGCGCGCCGCCGAGGTCGAGGAGGTCTGTGCCACCCTGCGCGGCCTCGGTCTGCCCGACTGGATGAGCCGGGGCACCGTCGAGTGGCAGAGACTGGTGTCGGCGCTCGGCGTCGCCCCCGGGGAGGATGACCTGGCGCGACGAAGCGATGCGATCCTGGGCAGACTATGATTTCGCGAAACCTCAGACACCTGAGACTGTTTGCCGGGGTTGCGCAACTGAAATCGCTCACGCTCACGTCGGAGAGATGGCACATCTCGCAGCCGGCCGTGACCCAGGCGATCAACAAGCTGGAGCGCGAGACCGGCGGAGCGCTGTTCGAGCGCAGCCGCCACGGTTTCTTCCTCACGCCGCGCGGCGAGGTTCTCCTCGCTCGCGTGGAAAGCGCCTTCGCCCTGCTCGATCCGGTGCTGAACGACATCTCGCCCAGGCTGCGTTTGTCGTTGAGCTTCGCACAGCTCCAGGCGCTGGTCGCGGTCAGCGAGAGCGAGAATTTCACCCTTGCCGCCCGCCGCCTCGGGCTTGCCCAGCCGACCGTGCATCGCGCCGTCACCCAGATCGAGCAGGAGGCGGCGCGCAGCCTGTTCGAGCGCACCTCCTTCGGCATCCTGCCGACGCGACTCTGCCAGGCGCTGGCCCAGGCGGCCCGGCTGGCGATCTACGAGTTTGATCAGGCCGATGCGGAACTGGCCGAGTTCAATGGCGGGGAAGCCGGGTCGATCGTCATCGGTGCCATGCCTCTGGCGCGGTCCGTCCTGCTGCCCAGGGCGCTTGCTCGCTTCCGACTGCAGCAGCCGACCTATCCGGTGCGCATCCATGACGGCCCGTATGACGAACTGCTCGGAGCCCTGCGACGCGGCGCGATCGATTTTCTCGTCGGTGCATTGCGCGAACCGGCACCGATCGGCGACGTGGTGCAGCAACGGCTGTTCGACGATCGGCTGGCCTTGCTTGCCGGGCCGGATCATCCGCTCGCTTCGCGGACCGATATCACCGTCGAGGATCTTCTCGACTACCCCTGGGTCGTTCCGCGTCTCGGCACGCCGACACGGGAGCAGTTCGAGACGATCTTCACTTCGGCCGGCAAGGAACCGCCGCGGCGGCTGATCGAGTCTGGATCGCTGCTGCTGATGCGCGAGCTTTTGAACGAGAGCCAGCATCTCGGCTGCCTGTCGCGACACCAGTCGCAACGCGAATGCGATCACGGGCTGCTTGTTTCGCTCACCTATCCGACCGACCATCTCGTGCGTCCGATCGGCCTCACCTACCGGGAGAACTGGCGGCCGACGTCGGCGCAGAGCCTGATGGTCCAGATGGTCGCAGAAGTGGCGCCCGGCGCAGACTGAGACGGCCAGCCGGCGCCGCATGTCGCCATGCGTCTTCTCCACTTGAGGACAGCTCAGACGCCTGAGCACGAGATCCGCGGCCATTGCCTCGATTTGTCGGGCCGGCGAAACCGATAACAAGCTTTCGGGGCTTGCGGGCCGGGGCTTGGAGGATGTACGGCCAATGGCAGGGACGAGCGCCGCGTTCATCGCGGGTCGCCGCCGGGACCAGAATTTCAGCCCGCCAGCGGGCTTTGGGAGAAGGACAAGACCATGAGCAGAACAGTTGTCATCGCCTCGGGCGTTCGCACCGCCATCGGCGACTTCGGTGGTTCCCTGGCGGGGATCTCGCCCTGCGATCTCGCCGCCGGCGTTGCCCGCGAGGCGATCGCGCGTGCCGGCATTTCGCCGTCCGACGTCGGCCAGACGGTGTTCGGCCATGTCATTCATACCGCTCCCGAGGATATGTATATTTCCCGCGTCGCGGCGATCCGCGCCGGCGTGCCGGAAACCGTTCCGGCCCTGACGCTCAACCGCCTTTGCGGCTCCGGCCTTCAGGCAATCGTCACTGCCGCTGAGCAGATCATGCTCGGCAATGCCGACATCACGCTCGCCGGCGGTGCGGAAAGCATGAGCCGGGCCGGCCACCTGCTGACCCAGGCCCGGCACGGCCAGAAGATGGGCGACACGCTCGCCATCGACATGATGATCGGCGCGCTTACCGATCCCTTCGGCAACGGCCATATGGGCATCACCGCCGAGAACATTTCCGAACGGACCGGCATCGATCGTGCCGCCCAGGACGCCTTCGCGCTCGAATCGCACCGGCGTGCGGCGCACGCCATCGCCGAGGGCCGTTTTGCCGAGCAGATCCTGCCGCTCACCGTCAAGCAGGGCCGCAAGGAGTTCATCTTCGATACCGACGAGCATGTGCGCGCCGATGTCAAGCTTGAGGATCTGGCGAAGCTGCGCCCCGCCTTCCGCAAGGAGGGCACGGTCACGGCCGGCAATGCCAGCGGTCTCAACGATGCCGGCGCCGCCGTGGTGCTGATGGAAGAGGGCGTGGCGGCGGCCCGCGGCGTCCGGCCGCTTGCCCGCATCGTCGCCTATGGCCTTGGCGGCGTCGCCCCCGAGGTGATGGGCCTTGGCCCCGTGCCGGCCGTCAAGCAGGCGCTGTCGCGGGCAGGCCTCAAGGTCTCCGACATCGACGTCATCGAATCGAACGAGGCCTTTGCCGTCCAGGCCTGTGCCGTTTCGGCCGAACTCGGCTTTGCGCCGGAGAAGGTCAATCCCAATGGCGGCGCGATCGCGCTTGGCCACCCGGTCGGCGCGTCGGGTGCGATCATCCTGATCAAGACGATCTATGAACTCATTCGCACCGGCGGGCGTTATGGCCTCGCCACCATGTGCATCGGCGGCGGGCAAGGCATCGCGGTGATCGTCGAGGACCCGGCGCACGGCTGACCCGCCGGGTCGGCGTCTGAACCGTCTGTCGATGTGGTAAGTGTCTTGGATGTTGACTAGGGAGAGTGACATGGTCATCGACGATCCGGTCGTCATCGTTGGTTCCGCCCGCACGCCGATGGGCGGTTTCCAGGGCGCGCTCGCCGCAATGACGGCCTCCGAACTCGGCGCGGCGGCAATCCGCGCGGCGCTCGAGCGCGCCGGCGTACCGGCCGATGCAGTCGACGAAGTGGTCTTCGGCTGCGTGCTGCCCGCAGGGCAGGGACAGGCGCCGGCGCGTCAGGCCGCACTTGGCGCCGGCTTGCCGTTCTCGACGGGCGCGACCACGGTCAACAAGATGTGCGGCTCGGGCATGAAGGCGGCGATGCTGGCCCATGACCTGATCCTCGCCGGCAGCGCGGAGTTCTGCGTCGCCGGCGGCATGGAGAGCATGACCAACGCCCCCTACCTGCTCGACCGCGCGCGCGGCGGCTACCGTCTCGGTCACGGGCGGATTATCGATCACATGTTCCTCGACGGACTGGAAGACGCCTATGACAAGGGCCGGCTGATGGGCACCTTTGCCGAGGACTGCGCTGAGGCCTATCAGTTCACCCGCGAAGCGCAGGACGAATATGCGCTCGCCTCCCTCGACCGGGCGGTGAGGGCGATCGAGACCGGCGCCTTCCGGGAAGAGGTCGTGCCCGTGACGGTGCGCTCCGGCAAGGCCGAGCAGGTGGTCGACCGCGACGAGCAGCCGGGCAAGGCCAAGCCCGACAAGATCCCGACGCTCAAGCCCGCCTTTCGCGAGGGCGGCACGGTGACGGCCGCCAATTCCAGTTCGATTTCGGATGGGGCCGCAGCGCTCGTGCTGATGCGCCGTTCCCGTGCCGAGGCTTCCGGTCTCGCGCCGCTGGCCGTCATTCGCGGTCATGCCACGCATGCCCAGGCGCCCGGTCTGTTCGCCACCGCACCCATCGGCGCATTGCGCAAGCTTTCCGAGCGAACCGGCTGGTCGCTGAAGGACGTCGACCTGTTCGAGATCAACGAGGCCTTCGCCGTCGTCGCCATGGCGGCGATGCGCGACCTCGACCTGCCGCATGACAAGGTCAACGTGCATGGCGGGGCCTGCGCGCTCGGCCATCCGATCGGCGCCTCTGGCGCCCGCGTCATCGTCACGCTGCTGGCGGCGCTTCGTCGCCATGGGCTGAGGCGGGGTATGGCGACGCTGTGCATCGGCGGCGGCGAGGCGACCGCCATCGCCGTCGAACTCTGCTGACGCGGAAACGCTACCCCCGAACCGAGGGATTGCGGCCTTTCGCCTTCCTCCTCTACTGAACGCCTTTCCAAGTCGCAGGGACAGACTGCAGTTGCGCATCAAATCAGACCGAGCGGGCTACCTTTTCGCCCTTGCCACCTATGTCATCTTCGCCACGCAGGACGCCATTTCCAAGCATCTGGGCCAGAGTTATTCGCCGGTGATGATCACCATGATCCGCTACTGGGCCTTCGGCGCCTTTGCCGTCGTGCTGGCGATGCGGGCACCCGGCGGACTTAGATTGGCGATGACGACCACCCGGCCGTATCTCCAGGTCTTTCGCGGCCTGTTGCTGGCGACGCAGATCGTCACCGCGATCTTCTGCTTCTGGTTGGTCGGGCTTGCCCATTCCCAGGCGATTTTCGCCGCGACCCCGCTGCTGGTCGCCGCTCTGTCGGTACCGGTGCTCGGCGAGCATGTCGGCTGGCGCCGCTGGCTGGCGATCGGGGCCGGCTTCGTCGGCGTGATGTTCATCCTGAAGCCGGATGCCGGGATCTTCGATCCGATCCTGCTTCTGGCCGTGCTCAACGCGTTCATGCTGGCCGGATACGCCCTTGCCACCCGACTCGTCGCCCGCAGCGATCCGCCGATGACCAGTTTCTTCTACATCGGTGCCGTCGGTGCGGTGGCCATGTCCTTCGTCGGCCCCTTCGCCTGGGAGCCGATGGCGCCCGCGGACTGGGGCTGGATGGCCGCGCTCTGCTGCACCGGAATGATCAGCCACTATTGTCTGATCAAGGCGCTCGACCATCTCGATGCGGTGCTGGTCCAGCCGTTCAGCTATCTGCACCTGGTGATTGCGTGCTTCATCGCCGTCCTGCTGTTCGGCGAGCACTTGTCGGCCAATGTGCGGATCGGATCGCTGATCGTCGTCGGTGCCGGCATTTTCACCGTGTGGCGCGAAATCCGCGCCAAGCGGCTGGCGCCCGTCCAGACCTGACCTTTCGTAACTCGACCGTGCTGCTGCATATCGATCCGCACGGCAAGGCCGCCCGCGCCCTGGCGGATGGGGCATATCGCCGAAGTTCGATTCGCTTTCGTTTGACGGCGATTTGCTGCACTGCGAAACTTCCAAAGAAACCGCGAGATTACAAAAACTTGTCCAACATGCAGCAAAATTGAGGCAGAAAGTCTCTTTACAAGCGTGCAACAACCGATAAGACGAAAGGAGTGTGTCGACGATCACGGCCAGCGGGCGAGGGAGTGCAAGCGCTTCGGATGCCCGATCCGGCTCTGTTCGGACGACTCCGGGCTTCGTGGTGGACATCACGGACTTAAAACCATGGCGCGATTTTGGGGCGCGCCGTTCAGTACAGAAACCAGCGCATCCGGCTTGGCCGGATAAGCGCAAAGGGGAGAATGTCATGAAGTACAAGTTCGGTTTTGCCGCAGCGGCTCTGCTCGCGGCCACCTTCCTTTCCGGCGCCGCAAGCGCCAAGACCTTCGTCTACTGCTCGGAAGGCTCGCCGGAAGGCTTCGATCCGGGTATGTATACCGCCGGCACCACTTTCGATGCCTCGGCCCATCCGGTCTACAGCCGCCTGATGGAATTCAAGCCCGGCACGACCGAAGCGGAAGCCGGTCTGGCGGAAAGCTATGAAGTCAACGCCGAAGGCACCGAATACACCTTCAAGCTGCGTCCGGGCGTCAAGTTCCACACCACCGAATTCTTCACCCCGAGCCGCGAACTGAACGCGGACGACGTCATCTTCTCGCTCGAGCGCCAGATCAAGGCCGACCATCCTTGGGCCCAGTACGTTGCCGGCACCTCGTGGGAATATGCCGCCGGCATGGGCTTCCCGGAACTGATCAAGTCGATCGAGAAGGTCGATGACCTGACCGTCAAGTTCACGCTGAACCGTCCGGAAGCGCCGTTCCTCGCCAACCTCGCCATGCCCTTCGCCTCGATCGTTTCGAAGGAATATGCCGACAAGCTCGAAGCCGATGGCAAGAAGGAACAGCTAAACCAGATGCCGGTCGGCACCGGTCCGTTCATCTTCGTCGGCTACCAGCAGGACGCCGTCATCCGCTACAAGAAGAACGCCGACTACTGGGGCGGCGCTCCGAAGATCGACGACCTCGTCTTCGCCATCACCACCGACGCTGCCGTTCGCTACCAGAAGCTCAAGGCCGGCGAATGCCACCTGATGCCGTTCCCGAACGCTGCCGACGTTGCCGCGATGAAGACCGACCCGACCCTGACCGTCATGGAACAGGAAGGCCTGAACGTCGCCTACCTCGCCTACAACACGACCCAGGCTCCGTTCGACAAGCCGGAAGTCCGCAAGGCGCTGAACAAGGCGATCAACAAGCCCGCCATCGTCGACGCCGTGTTCCAGGGCATGGCGACGCCTGCCAAGAACCCGATCCCGCCGACCATGTGGTCCTACAACGACGCGACCCAGGACGACGCCTACGATCTCGACGCTGCCAAGAAGGAACTCGAAGCAGCCGGCGTCAAGGATCTCTCGATGAAGATCTGGGCCATGCCGGTTTCGCGTCCCTACATGCTGAACGCCCGCCGTGCGGCTGAAATCATGCAGGACGACTTCGCCAAGGTCGGCGTCAAGGTCGAGATCGTTTCCTACGAATGGGCCGAATATCTCGACCGTTCGAAGGCCAAGGATCGTGACGGCGCCGTCATGCTCGGCTGGACCGGCGACAACGGCGATCCGGACAACTTCCTCGACACGCTGCTCGGCTGCGAAGCCGTCGGCGGCAACAACCGCGCTCAGTGGTGCAACGAGGAGTTCAATGCACTGGTGAAGAAGGCCAAGATCACTTCGGATCAGGCCGAACGCACCAAGCTCTACGAAGAAGCCCAGCTGATCTTCAAGCGCGAAGCTCCGTGGGCCACCATCGACCACTCCCTGTCCGTCGTTCCGATGCGCAAGGAAGTCTCGGGCTTCGTTCAGAGCCCGCTCGGTGACTTCACCTTCGAAAACGTGGATATCGCCGAGTAACCGTCGATCCTGATGAATTTTGCCGCGGGACAGCTTGCCTGTCCCGCGGCAATTGCATTACGAACGACCGATAGTCACGGTTGGCCCGTGAACGCCCGGAACGGATCAAAGATCGTCCGGGTCATGATACGCCCGCTGCGTTTACAGCGACCACAGACCTCCAAGAAGAACAACAGCAGGTCCACCATGTTTGGCTTTCTCTTGCGGCGGATCGCCGTACTGATCCCGACCTTCATCGGGGTTTCCGTCATCGCCTTCGCCTTCATCCGTCTTCTGCCGGGCGATCCGGTCGCCCTTCTGTCGGGCGAACGCGTGATGTCGCCCGAACGGCACGCCGAGATCAGTGCGCATCTCGGTCTCGACCGGCCCATCGTCATTCAATATTTCGACTACCTGGGCGGCGTGCTCACCGGCGATTTCGGCACATCCATCGTTTCCAAGTCGCCGATCCTCGACCAGTTCCTGGCGCTGTTCCCGGCGACGGTGGAATTGTCGCTGTGCGCCATCATCATCGCCATCGTGCTCGGTATTCCCGCCGGCGTGATCGCGGCGATCAAGCGCGGATCCTTCTTCGACCAGTCGGTCATGGGCGTCGCCCTCGTGGGTTATTCCATGCCGATCTTCTGGTGGGGCCTGCTGCTGATGATCCTGTTCTCCGGCATGCTGCAATGGACGCCGGTGTCGGGCCGTATCTCGCTGATGTTCTTCTTTCCGCCGGTCACCGGCTTCATGCTGATCGACTCGCTGCTGTCGGGCCAGAAGGGCGCCTTCGCGTCGGCGCTCAGCCATCTCGCCCTGCCGTCGATCGTGCTGGCCACCATCCCGCTTGCCGTCATCGCCCGCCAGACCCGCTCGGCCATGCTTGAAGTCCTGTCCGAGGACTATATCCGTACGGCGCGCGCCAAGGGCCTTTCGCCGCTGCGCGTCGTCGGGCTGCATGCGCTGCGCAACGCCATGATCCCGGTCATCACCACGATCGGCCTGCAGATCGGCGTCATGCTCGCCGGCGCCATCCTGACCGAAACGATCTTCTCCTGGCCGGGCATCGGCAAGTGGATGGTCGACAGCGTCTTCCGTCGCGACTATCCGGTGATCCAGGGCGGCCTGTTGCTGATCGCCGGCATCATCATGGTCGTCAATCTCATCGTTGATCTGCTCTACGGCCTGATCAACCCGCGCATCCGCCACTAGAAGGAGCAAATCCCATGGCCGATACCGCCACCACTCAACCGGTTTCCACCGCCGCGCTGCGTCGTCAGATGCTGGCCGAATTCTGGTTCTACTTCTCGGAAAACCGCGGCGCCGTCATCGGGCTGTTCGTCTTCCTCGCGCTCGTGCTGATCGCCATCTTCGCACCGCTCGTCGCGCCGCATTCGCCCTTCGAGCAGTATCGCGACGCGACCCTCCTGCCGCCGTCCTGGCTCGAAGGCGGCAATACCTCGTTCCTGCTCGGCACCGATCCGGTCGGCCGCGACATTCTCTCGCGGCTGATCTACGGCGCGCAGTATTCGCTGTTCATCGGCGTGTTCGTCACCACCCTGTCGCTGTCGACAGGGATCCTGGTCGGCCTGATCGCCGGCTACTATCGCGGCTGGATCGACACCGTCATCATGCGTCTGATGGACATCATCCTCGCCTTCCCGTCGCTGCTCCTGGCGCTGGTGCTCGTGGCCATTCTCGGCCCGAGCCTGACCAACGGCATGATCGCCATTGCGCTCACGCTGCAGCCACACTTCGTGCGCCTGACGCGTGCCGCCGTGATGACCGAAAAGACCCGCGACTACGTGACCGCCGCACGGCTCGCCGGCGCCGGCCCGATCCGCCTGATGTTCCGCACCATCCTGCCGAATTGCATGGCGCCGCTGATCGTCCAGGCGACCTTGTCCTTCTCCAACGCCATCCTCGATGCGGCCGCGCTCGGCTTTCTCGGCATGGGCGCCCAGCCGCCGGCACCGGAATGGGGCACGATGCTCGCCGAAGCGCGCGAGTTCATCCTGCGCGCCTGGTGGGTGGTGACCTTCCCGGGTCTTGCCATCCTGATCACCGTCCTTGCCATCAACCTGATGGGCGACGGCCTGCGCGACGCCCTCGATCCTAAGCTGAAGAGGTCCTGACATGGCGCTTCTCGAAATCGAAAACCTGACCGTCCAGTTCGAGACGGCGTCCGGCTGGTTCAAGGCCGTCGACGGCGTCACGCTTTCGGTCGAGGCCGGCGAAGTGCTGGCCATCGTCGGCGAGAGCGGATCCGGCAAGTCGGTCTCCATGCTCGCCGTCATGGGTCTGCTGCCATGGTCGGCCAAGATCACCGCCGACAAGATGCTGTTCCAGGGCCGGGACATTCAGGGTATCTCGGCTGCCGAGCGGCGCAAGCTGATCGGCAAGGACATTGCCATGATCTTCCAGGAACCGGTGGCGAGCCTCAACCCGTGCTTCACCGTCGGCTTCCAGATCGAGGAAGTGCTGCGCATCCACATGGGCCTTGGGCGACAGGCCCGGCGCGAGCGGGCGATTGCGCTGTTCAAGCTGGTCGGCCTTCCCGATCCGGCTGAACGGCTCCATCACTTCCCGCACCAGATGTCGGGCGGCCAGTGCCAGCGTGTGATGATCGCCATGGCGATCGCCTGCAACCCGAAGCTCCTGATCGCCGACGAGCCGACGACCGCGCTCGACGTGACGATCCAGAAGCAGATCCTCGACCTCCTGATGAACCTGCAGGCCGAGACCGGCATGGGCCTGATCATGATCACCCATGACATGGGCGTGGTCGCCGAGACCGCCGACCGCGTCATCGTCCAGTATCAGGGGCGCAAGATGGAGGAGGCCGACGTGCTCTCGCTCTTCGAGGCGCCGAAGAACGCCTATACCAAGGCCCTACTTTCGGCCCTGCCGGAGAACGCCACGGGCGACCGCCTCACCACCGTCTCCGACTTCATGGCGGGTGCGGCAGCAGGAGAGAACGCATGACCGACAAAGCCCCCATGCTCGAGATCCGCAACATCACGCGCGACTACCACGTACCGACCGGCTTCCTGAAGCCGGAGAAGGTGGTTCACGCGGTCAAGGGCGTATCGTTCAAGCTCGAAGCCGGCAAGACGCTGGCGATCGTCGGCGAGAGCGGTTGCGGCAAGTCGACGCTTGCCCGCATCCTGACCTTCATCGACGAGCCGACATCAGGCGAGCTGCTGATCGAAGGCAAGCCCGTCGACACGCGTCCGGGACACCTGACGGCCGACATGCGCCAGAAGGTGCAGATCGTCTTCCAGAACCCCTATGGCTCGCTCAATCCGCGCCAGAAGATCGGCGACGTGCTCGGCGAGCCGCTGCTGATCAACACGAACATGAGTTCGGCGGAGCGCCGCGCACGGGCGACCGAGATGCTGGTCAAGGTCGGCCTCGGCCCGGAACACTACAACCGCTATCCGCACATGTTCTCCGGCGGCCAGCGCCAGCGTATCGCGATTGCCCGCGCGCTGATGTTGAACCCGAAGCTCCTAGTGCTCGACGAACCGGTCTCGGCGCTCGACCTCTCGGTCCAGGCGCAGGTGCTGAACCTGCTGGCCGACCTGCAGGAAGAGTTCGGCCTCACCTACGTCTTCATCAGCCACGACCTTTCGGTGGTGCGCTACATCGCCGACGAGGTGATGGTGATGTATTACGGCGAGGCGGTGGAATACGGCACGCGCGAGGAAGTCTTCTCCGATCCGAAGCACGACTACACCAAGACGCTGTTCGCCGCGACACCGAGGGCCGACGTGGAGTCCATCCGCGCCCGCATGGCCAAGCGCGTCCGTCCGGTCGCCAAGGCCGGCTGAGGTCCGCTCGACCGTCCGGTTCGAATGCAACGCTTGAAGGCGGGCAGTGGATATTCCTGCCCGCCTTTGCTATTGGCGAAGCTCCTAGTGAAATCGGGTCGCGGTCATTCATGACGCAGGCAAACGCCAGCAGAGCAAAAGCGCAGAAGAGTCAGCCGGTGCTGCGCATCGGCTTCATCCTCGCGCGCAGCTTCACGCTGAGCGCATTTTCGCTGTTTGCCGATGCGCTGCGCCTCGGCAGCGACGTCGAGGACCGTTCCGGCCGGGTGAATTGCGACTGGGCGGTGCTGGGCAGCACGCGCAATTTCATCACGGCGAGCTGCGGTATCCAGGTCGCGCCGACCGCGCCGCTCGGCAATCCGACGCAGTTCAGCTACATCGCCGTGGTCGGCGGGCGGCTCAACGTCGCCGAGCCGATCGACCGCGAAGCCATCGCCTTTCTGCATGAGGCCGCCGCGGCCGGCGTGCCGATCATCGGGGTGTGTACCGGCAGCTTCATTCTCGCCGAAGCCGGCCTGCTGGAAAACCGCAGCGCCTGCGTCAGCTGGTTGCACTATGTGGAGTTCCGCTCGCGCTTTCCCTCGATCGACGCCACGTCCAAGCGACTGTTCGTCGAGGATCATGGCCGTATCACCTGCGCCGGCGGATCGAGCGTTGCCGACCTCGCCACCTATCTGATCCGTCGCCATGTGGGGGAGGCGGCTGAGCGCAATGCGCTGGAGATCATGCAGATCACCCGCCGCCGCGATGCCAGCGAGATGCAGACGCGCAATCCGCTCGGCTCGACGCCGGTCAGGGACAAGCGCACCAATATGGCGCTGATCATGATGGAACAGCATATCGAGGATGTGGTCAGCATTGATGACGTGTCGGAAGCGGTCGGCCTGTCGCGCCGCCAGCTGGAGCGGCTGTTCCGAACCGAGTTCGGTGCGACGCCGGTCGCCATGTATATCCGGCTGCGGCTGGAGCATGCCCGCCGGCTGGTGGTGTTTACCGACAAGCCGCTGATCGATATTGCGCTGGAGACGGGCTTCGAGAACGTCTCCCATTTCATCCGCAAGTTCCGCAAGGAATTTGCCATCACGCCGGTCGCCGCGCGGCGGCGCCATGCGGCGGAAACCAATGCCTGAAAACACAAAAGGCCGGCGAAAACGTCGGCCTTGGTCTTGGGTACTGGGAGTTTCGTTCAGCGTTTAGAGGCGAACCTTGCGGAAGCCTTCCGGATCGATGCCGAGCGTGCGCAGATCACGGGCGCGCGGGCTGCGATGAGCCTCGACGGCTGCTGCTGCGGCGCTTGCTGCTCCGATGACGGCGAAGGCCCTACCAAGGAAACCCTTATGCATGGAACCTGTGAGGACAGACATTGTCTTTGCTTTCTCTGTGTGTTGACAAGAGAAAGATGGTCCTCATTAGCGGTTTCTACAATGGCGATAAGTTCAGTGCAGCCATGCAAGAAATGCGGGCCGGAACTTTAAGGTTCCGGCCCGACTTGATCTTCGTCATTTCTGTCGGGGTCAGTCTTCGCTGGCGGCGAGATGCGACAGGACTTCGCCCTTGCCGCGAGCGCGCAGGATCAGCGGCAGGATGAGCGCCGTGGCGGCCAGCAGCAGAAGGCCGGCGGCGATCGGCGAGGTGAAGAGAACCGTCACGTCGCCCTGGCTGATCGACAGCGCGCGGCGCAGCTGCTGCTCGGCGAGCGGCCCGAGGATCAGGCCGACAACCACCGGGGCGATCGGATAGCCGAAGATCCGCATGATATAGCCCATCACGCCGAAGGCGAGCAGCATGCCGAGTTCGTAGATTGACGGGTTGGCGCCGATGGTGCCGAGCGTCGCGAACAGCAGGATGCCGGCATAGAGCCAGGGCTTGGGGATAGTCAGCAGGCGGACCCACAGGCCGATCAGCGGCAGGTTGAGGATCAGCAGCATGAAGTTGGCGATCAGCAGGCTGGCGATCAGGCCCCAGACGAGCTGCGGATTGGTGGCAAACAGCAGCGGACCGGGCTGCAGACCGTATTGCTGGAAGCCGGCGAGCATGATCGCTGCGGTCGCCGTGGTCGGCAGGCCGAGGGTGAGGAGCGGCACGAGCGTGCCGGCGGCAGAGGCGTTGTTGGCCGCTTCCGGACCGGCCACGCCTTCGATGGCGCCGTTACCGAACTCTTCGGGATGCTTGGTCAGCCGCTTTTCCGTCGCATAGGAGAGGAAGGTGCCGATCTCGGCGCCGCCAGCCGGCATGGCGCCGATCGGAAAGCCGATCGCCGTGCCGCGCAGCCAGGGCTTCCACGAGCGGCCCCAGTCGGCCGCAGTCATCCACACCGATCCCTTGACCGCCTCGACCTTGTCCGGGCCGCGATCGCCCTGGGCGGCGAGGAAGAGGCTTTCGCCGATGGCGAACATGGCGACGGCGAGCGTCGTCACCTCGATGCCGTCGAGCAGGTCCGGCACGCCGAAGCTCATGCGCGTCTGGCCGGTCAGCTGGTCGATGCCGACGGTTGCCAGCGTCAGGCCGATGAAGAGCGAGGTCAGGCCGCGCAGCGTCGAGTCGCCGAAGGCCGAGGACACGGTGACGAAGGCCAGCACCATCAGGGCGAAGTATTCGCGCGGGCCGAAGACCAGGGCGAGCTTGACGATGAAGGGGGCGATGAAGGCAAGCGCGATCGTGGCGATCAGGCCGGCGACGAAGGAACCGATGGCAGCGGTCGCAAGAGCCGGGCCGCCGCGTCCGGCGCGGGCCATCTTGTTGCCCTCGAGCGCGGTGACGATCGAGGCGCTCTCGCCGGGCGTGTTGAGCAGGATCGACGTGGTCGAGCCGCCATACATGCCGCCATAGTAGATGCCGGCGAACATGATCAGCGATCCGGCCGGGTCGAGCTTGAAGGTGATGGGCAGGAGCAGCGCGACGGTGAGCGCGGGGCCGATGCCCGGCAGAACGCCGACGGCCGTTCCGAGCGTCACGCCGACCAGCGCATAGAAGAGGTTCATCGGCTGGGCTGCGACGAGCATGCCCTGCCAGAGGAATTCGAAGGTATCCATGAGTGGCTACTCCTCAGAGGAACAGGCGTTCGAGCGGCCCGGCCGGCAACGAAAGTTGCAGTAACAGCGCGAAGACCAGCCAGACGGCGAGCGAGATCGCGATGCCGATCGGCAGGGAGAACCACAGCTGCCGCTTGCCGAAAGCCCGGGCGGTCGCCGCAAAGAGCACGCCGGTGGCGATCGAGAAGCCGAGCGTCGGGAGCAGCAGCATCTGGCCGACCAGGCCGCCGATGATCCAGGCGACGGGTGCGATTTCCTGATGCTCGCGCTCGGGGAAGTCGCGGCGGAAGGCGGCGATCGCCGTCCAGACGGAAAGGCCGGCAAGGCCGAAGGCGATCCACTTCGGCACGGTGGCCGGGCCGACGGGCGAATAGCCGACGACGTCGCTCAGGCGATCGACGTCCCAGAAAATGAGCGCGGCGAGCGCCGCGAGCACCAGGGCGATGACAAGCGCCGCCCCGTCGGGGCGGCGTGTTTCCGTCGTTGAGGTGTTTGCCTCGCTCATTTAACCAACCCGATGTCCTTGAGGACGGCTTCGGTGGCGGTGACGTCCTTTTCGAGCTGGGTCTTGAAGGCGTCGCCGGCGAGGTAGGTGTCCTGCCAGCCCTTGGTCTTCAGGATTTCCTGCCAGCTGGCGGACTTGACCATCTTCTCGATGTCGGCCGAGACGGCGGCGGTCTGTTCCGGGGTGAGGCCCGGAGCAGCGGCGACCATGCGCCAGTTCTCGACGACCACATCGAGGCCGCTTTCCTTGAGCGTCGGTGCGTCGGCATTGGCCAAACGCTCGGCGCTGGAGACGGCGAGCAGGCGCAGCGTGCCCGACTTGACCTGCGATTCGAATTCACCGTAGCCGGAAATGCCTGCGGTCACCTGGCTGCCGAGGATGGCGGCCAGAGCCTCGCCACCGCCGGAGAAGGCGATGTAGTTGATCTTGGTCGGATCGACGCCGGCCGCCTTGGCGATCAGGCCGACAGCGATGTGGTCGGTGCCGCCGGCCGAGCCGCCAGCCCAGGAGACCGAACCCGGGTCCTTCTTCAGGGCTTCTACGAGATCACCCATGGTCTTGATGGGCGAAGCGGCGGGAACGACGATGGCCTCATACTCGCCGGTCAGGCGGGCGATCGGGGTGACGTCCTTCAGCGAGACCGGGGACTTGTTGGTGAGGATCGCGCCGACCATGACATAGCCGCCGACGATCAGCGCGTTCGGATTGCCCTTCGCCTGGTTGGCGAACTGGGCAAGGCCGATCGTGCCGCCGGCGCCCGGAACGTTCTGAACCTGGGCGGCGGGCGAAATGCCTTCCTGCTGCAGCACGGTCTGCATCGAGCGGGCGGTCTGGTCCCAGCCGCCGCCCGGATTTGCGGGCGCCATGATGGTGTAGTCGGCGGCAAAGGTCGGCAGCGCGATCGCGCCGGCCATTATGGTTGCCAGGATAAACTGTTTCAAGATGAACTCCTCCGTCAGGCACTGCTCATCGGCAGTGCATTTCTTGTTGAGCGGACAGGGGAGCGTTCCGGCAATCGGCAAGACCTTGTCCAGACGGACAGGTGCCGGATCCTACCAGGTCTCCTCCCGACCTTGCCGGCCAAACGCCTCCACGCGTGACCGCACTCGAATAAGATCATACCAAGCTGACATTTGCCTGACATCGCCGGCGTTCTCCCGGCCGGACGATGTGGGCCACCGAAAAGCATACGCCGAACTACTGCAGCCGCAAGACTTCGTTCCACCGGCTGATCAGCCGCGCGCGCTTCACCTGGTCAAGATAGACCATGAGGCCGGGACTGACCGGGACGGGCCTCAGCTGCTTGCCGAGCTGCTCCTGCAGCGTGGTCGCGGTGTTCTCTCCGGCGACGTCGGGGCTGACCGCGGCGATCTGCAACTGCCGCGCCATGATGGTCTGGCCCTCGCGCGACATGAAGAATTCGAGATAGGCCCGCCCGAGGTCCGGAGAACTGGCCGCCTGCGGTACGAGACCGATGCGCGACATGACGACGGTGTAGTCCTTCGGCAGCACGATGCCGAGGTCGGGATGGCGCGACGCCCAGTCGGCGGCGTAGGAGCCGAGGATGTTGTAGCCGAGCACGAAGCGGCCGTCGGCGATGCGCTCAAGGATGGCGGAGCTGGTCGAGTAGAGCTTCACCCCGGCGGCCCCCATGGTCTGGATCACCGACCAGATGTCGCCGAACTGCTCCTGGTCCCTTGCCATGAACAGGAAGCCGACGCCGGAGCGTTCGATGTCGTAGGTGCCGATGCGGCCATAGACGGCATTGCCCTGGCGCTTCAGGTAGTCGACGAACTCGGCGCGGGTGGCGGGCGGCTTTTCCTTGGTGAAGCTCGGCTTGTGATAGACGAAGACGGCCGGCTCGAAGGTCAGCGCATAGGCCGTGTTGCGCCAGTTGGCCCAGGCCGGCCAGCGCGCGCTCATCGGCAGGTCGCTGCGTTGGGCATAGCCGTCGTTCGACAGTTTCACCTGCAGGTCCATGGCCGAGGAAAAGGCGAAGTCGGCGGTGCGGGCGCCGCTGTCGGTCTCCTTGACGATGCGGTCGTAGATCTCGCCGGTCAGCATGTCCTCATAGCGCACGGCGACATCGGGATGGGCCGCCTGAAAGGCCTCGATCATCGGCTGGGCCACCGGTTCGTCGAGCGAGGAATAGACGACGAGGGTCCGCGCATCGGCGCCGGCGGCGCGTGCCGGAAAGAGCGTCGTGCCGGCCCGGGCGACAGGCGACTGGCCGAGGAGGAAGAGAATGATCAGGAGAACAATGCGCATAAATTCATAATGCCGTGGCCGGCAGGCGTTCACAAGCCGCGGGCTCGCCGTTAGAGTGGCGAGGAGGGGGACCAACTTGCGCATACTTCTGGTCGAGGACAACGAGACGCTGGCAGACGGGCTGTCCTCGATCCTGCGCGGCAGCGGCTACGCCGTGGACGTGGTGGGAGACGGCGCATCGGCCGATGCAGTCACCGCGACGGAAACCTTCGATCTCGTCATCCTCGATCTGAACCTGCCGGAAATGGGCGGCCTGCAGGTGCTGCGCTCGATGCGGGCACGGCAGGATAAGGCGGCCGTACTGATCCTCACGGCGCGGGGCACGACGGAGGAGCGGGTCAAGGGACTCGATCTCGGCGCCGACGACTACATGACCAAGCCCTTCGACGTCAGCGAACTCGAGGCGCGTGTGCGGGTTCTGCTGCGCCGGCGCGCCGGGCTGCATTCCTCCTCCGTGCAATACGGCAATGTGTCTCTCGATCTCACCTCGCGGACCTTTTCCGCCGACGGCGTGCTGATCGACCTGCCGGCGCGCGAGCTCGGCATTCTCGAAGTCCTGTTCATGCGGGCCGGCAAGGTGGTGCCGAAGGATGCGATCATCCAGTCGCTGGCCGGCTTCGACGACGATCTCAGCGCCAATGCCATCGAGCAATATGTCAGCCGCCTGCGCAAGCGGCTCAGTCCCTACGGCCTCTCCGTCCGCACCGCGCGCGGCATCGGTTACTATCTCGACAAGGCGGCGGAACCGGCATGACCGCCGCCGTCTATTCGCTGCGCAGGCGATTGCTGGGCTGGCTTCTGCTGGCGACCGCAGTCCTCGGCATCGTCGCACTGGTCGATACCTACCGTGAGGCGGTTCGCACCGCCAATACGGTTTCCGACCGGGTGCTCGCCGGTTCGGCCATGGCGATCGCCGAGCGGGTGATCGTCTCCGAAGACGGGACGCTCGAGGTCGATATTCCCTATGTGGCGCTCGAGATGCTGACCTCGGCGGCCCAGGACCGCGTGTTTTATCGCGTCGACGGGCCGCCCGGCAGCTTCATCACCGGCTACCAGAACCTGCCCACCTTCGTCGATCTCGGCGGCCAGTCGTCCTTCTATACCGACGCGATCTTCCGCGGCGAGCCGATCCGGGTCGCCGTCCTGCAGCGCTCGGCCTCGACCGGCATCGATTCCGTGCCGTTTTCCGTGACGGTCGCGGAAACCACCATCGCCCGCCAGCAGTTGGCGCAGGCGATCCTCTTGCGCTCTGCCGCCCGCCTGGCGCTGATGATCGGCGGTGCGGGCGCGATCGTCTGGATCGCGGTCACCTATTCGCTGCGGCCGCTCTATCGGCTTGGCGAGGCGATCGCCGAGCGCAATCCCGACGATCTCCACCCGATCGAGCAGTCCGTGCCGACCGAAGTCCAGGGGCTGGTCGACACAGTCAATTCCTTCATGATCCGTCTCGGCTCCGCGCTCGACGCGCTGCGCAACTTCACCGGCAATGCCAGCCACCAGCTGCGCACGCCGCTCGCCATCATCCGCACCCAGCTGGCGCTCTCGGCACGGGCGACGACGCTGGAGGAGGCGAGGGCCGCGGCGCTGAAGGGTGACCGCGCCGTCGGCCATGCCGAGCATGTGCTGGCACAATTGCTGTTGATGGCAAAGATCGACGCCGCTGGCTCGGATCATCGGCCGCCGGTCGCCCGGATCGATCTCGTCCGGCTGGCGCAGGAGGTCACGGCCGACAACGTGCCGAAGGCCACCCAGGCCGGCATCGATCTCGGATTCGAGGGCGAGGGGACGGCCTTCGTGCTGGCCGAGCCGCTGCTGATCGGCGAACTGCTCGGCAACCTGATCTCCAATGCGATCGCCTATGCCGGATCGGGCACGGAGGTCACGGTCCGCGTGTTTGCCCGACCCGAGGGCGTCTGCCTCGAAGTGGAGGACGATGGTCCGGGCATCCCGACGGAAAGACTCGCCTCGGTGCGGCAGCGCTTTTCCCGCGGAGACAAGGGCGAGGGCGCCGGCCTCGGCCTGCCCATCGTCGAGGAGATCGCCCGTCTCTTCGCCGGCCGGCTCGACCTCGCGCAGGGGTCGAGCGGGCGCGGCCTCAAGGCGACCGTCACCTTTGCCCCGGCCGAACCGGCAAGCTGAGTCTGGGGGGCGGGAAACGCTCTATTTCAGGAAGGCGCGGAAGCGGCCGAGCGAGAAGAGGAAGAGCACCGTCCCGATCGCGATCAGCCACAGGAAATCCGGCCATACCACATCCATTCCGGCGCCGCGGAACAGGATCGACTGCGCCATCGCGATGAAATGCGTGTTGGGTGCGAAGTTCATGATCAGCTGGATGATCTCCGGCATGCTCTCGCGCGGGGTGAGGCCGCCGGACAGCACCTGCAGTGGCAGGAGGATCAGCATCAGCAACAGTCCGAACTGCGGCATGGATCCGGCAATGGTCGCCAGGAAGATGCCGAGCGAAGTGGTGGCGAAGAGCTGCAGCGCCGTGCCGGCCATGAAGAGGGGCAGCGAACCCTGCAGGGGCACTTCGAGAATCCAGTGGGCGACGACCACCAGCGAGAAGGCCGATGCCCCCAGCACCACCAGGCTCATGGCCAGCACCTTGCTGACCATGATCTCGAAGGCGGTCACCGGCATGACCAGAAGATGCTCGATCGTGCCGTGCTCGCGCTCGCGGATGAGGGCGGCGCCGGTCAGGATGATCGACAGCATGGTGATGTTCATGATGATGTTGTTGATCGCCCCGAACCACACATTGTTCAGCTGCGGATTGAAGCGCGCCCGCATGGTGAGGTCGACCGGCAGGTCGACCGTGCTGCGATAGCGGTTGACGAACTCGCTCACCTCGCTGTTGACGATGCTCTGGATATAGCCCGAACCGCTGAAAGCCTGGGTCATGCGGGTGGCATCGACATTGAGCTGGATGGTCGGAACGCGCCCGGCCAGCACGTCCTGCTGAAAGTTGGTGGGGATGTCGAGCGCGAAGGTCGACAGGCCCGCATCCATGCGCTTGTCCATCTCGTTGGCCGTGATGATCTCCGGCTTGGTGAAATAGGGCGGATAGAACGCATCCTGGATGCGCAGCGACAGCTGCGAAAGATCCTCGTCGACGATGGCGATGGCCGCCATGTTGAGCGTCTCGGGCAGCGCCCGCGCCTCGGTGTAGATCGACAGCGAGAAAGAATAGAGGATGAAGACCAGCAGCATGCGGTCCTGCACGAGGCCGCGCAACTCCTTGACGATGAGATGACCGATATGGCGGATGCGCATGGCCTTACCTCGCCTGTTTTTTCAGGAGAACGGCGGTCAGCCCGACAAGGATCGGGATGGCGATCAGCAGGTAGAATATCTGCTGCTGCAGGTCGGCGAAGCCGAGGGCTTTGGAAAACGTGCCGCGGGCGATGGTGACGAAATGGGTCGTCGGGTAGATGCTGCCGATGAAGGCGCCCGCGCCCTTGAGTGACGAAACCGGGTCGATGATACCGGCATATTGCACGGCGGGAATGAGGGTCAGGAGTGCCGTACCGAACAGGGCGGCGATCTGGCTCGACACGAAGGTCGAGACCAGCATGCCGAGCGCCGTGGTCGAGATGACATAGAAGAGGGCGGCGACGGCGAAGGTCACGAAGCTTCCGGTGAACGGCACCTTGAAGATCAGGATGGCGAAGGCGGTCAGCAGCACGAAGTTCATCATGGCGAGGACGACATAGGGTAGCTGCTTGCCGATCAGGAATTCCAGCCGGGTCGTCGGCGTGACGTAGAAATTGATGATCGAGCCGAGTTCCTTTTCCCGCACGACGCTGAGCGCGCCGAGGATCGCGGGGATCAGCAGCAGGAGCAGCGGGATGACGGCCGGCACCATGGCCACCAGGCTCTTGACGTCGGGATTGTAGCGATAGCGGGTTTCCAGCGTGTAATTGCCCTTGGTCGCCTCCTCGCCATAGGCTTCGCGGATCTTTTCCGTGATCCAGTGGGCGTGCATGCCCTGCACGTAGCCGCTCACCGTTTCCGCGCGGGTCGGCATGGCGCCGTCGATCCATGCGCCGATCTCTACCGAGTCGCCGCGCAGGGCATCCCGGCCGAAATTCGGCGGGATCTCGATCGCCAGGCTGATCTCGCCGCTGCGCATGCGCTTGTCGAGGTCGTCATAGTCCTTGAGCGGCGGATGCTCGACGAAGTAGCGCGAGCCGGAAAGCTGGGCGACATAGTCGTCGCTGATCGTGGTTCGGTCGTAGTCGAGCACGGCGAAGCTGAGCTTCTCGATGTCGAGATTGATGCCATAGCCGATGACGAACATCAGGATGACGCTGCCGATGGTCGCGAGCGTGCCGCGGATCGGGTCGCGCTGCAGTTCGAGCGCCTCCCGGCGGGAATAGCTCATCATCCGCCTGAGATCGAAGAAGCGGCGGAACAGCGATTGCCGCGGCTCAACCTTCGCCGCGGGCTCAGGCTCGGCGACTTCGACCGTCTGCGGCGCCGCTTCCGCTACGAACTCGGCATTGCCGGCGATCGCGTCCTCGAGATAGGCGATGAAGGCCTCCTCCAGCGAGGCGGTACCGCGCTCCTCGACGATCCCGTCCGGCGTGTCGCTGACCAGCACGGTGCCGGCATGCATCAGCGAAATGCGGTCGCAGCGCTCGGCCTCGTTCATGAAATGGGTGGAGACGAAGATGGTCACCCCGTCCTTGCGCGAAAGCTCGCCGAGGATCTGCCAGAAGTCGTCGCGGGCAATCGGGTCGACGCCGGAGGTCGGCTCGTCGAGGATCAGGATTTCCGGCGCATGCACCATCGCGACGGCGAGCGACAGACGCTGGCGGATGCCGAGCGGCAACGCATCCGGCATGGCATCCATCACGTCGATGAGGTCGAAGCGCTTCGCCATTTCCGCGACACGCGCGGCGATGCGTTCCCTCGGCAGGTCGAACAGGCGGGCATGCAGGTCGAGGTTCTGCCGCACCGTCAGTTCGCCGTAGAGCGAAAAGGCCTGGCTCATATAGCCGATGCGGCGGCGGACGGCGAGATCCGAGCCGTCGACGGGGCGGCCGAAAAGCTCTGCCGTGCCTTCGCTGGCGGTCAAAAGTCCGGTCAGCATCTTCATCGTCGTCGTCTTGCCGCAGCCGTTCGAGCCGAGAAAACCGAAGATCTCGCCGCGCTCGATGCGGAAGCTCACGTCGTTGACGGCGGTGAAATCGCCGAAGCGCATCGACAGGTGGCTTGCCTCGATGGCGATCTCGCCGTCGAGTTCCGGATTGCGCGGCGGAATGGAGAGTTCGCCGTGACCGCTGCGCTTTTCCGCAGGCAAGAGGGCAATGAAGGCCTTGTCGAGGTTCGGCGCGCCGGTGCGTTGCAGCAGATCCTGCGGCGTTCCCGTCGCCAGTATCTTGCCGTCGTCCATGGCGACCAGCCAGTCGAAGCGGGCGGCCTCCTCCATGTAGGCGGTGGCGACCAGGACCGTCATGCCGGGGCGGCCCTCACGGATGCGGTCGATCAGTTCCCAGAACTGGCGGCGCGACAGCGGGTCGACGCCGGTCGTCGGCTCGTCGAGGATCAAGAGGTCCGGGTCGTGGATCAGCGCGCAGCACAGGCCGAGCTTCTGCTTCATGCCGCCGGACAGTTTGCCGGCCGGGCGATCGGCGAAGGGGGAGAGGCCGGTGCTATTCAGCAGTTCGGCGATGCGGCGCTGGCGCTCCTTGTGGCCATGACCGAACAGGCGGGCGAAGAAGTCGACGTTCTCGAAGACCGAGAGGGTCGGATAGAGGTTCTTGCCGAGGCCCTGCGGCATATAGGCGATGCGCGGGCAGGTGCGGGCCCGGTGGCCGGAATCGGCCATGTCGCCGCCCAGCACGTGAACCGTGCCCTGCTGCACCGCACGGGCGCCGGCGACCAGCGACAGCAGGCTCGACTTGCCGACGCCGTCGGGTCCGAGCAGTCCGATCAGGCGGCCGTTCGGCAGATCGAGCGAGATGTCGCTCAGTGCCCGGGTACGGCCATACGACAGGGAGACGCCCTTGATGCCGACGACGGTGTCGGACATCCCGGCCGCCTCGTTCCGCGCGGGCTCGCTCATTGGACGACGTCGCCCTCGAGGCCGGCCGGCCACTGCGCCGCGGAATCGAGCCGGACATAGGCGACGCCCGGCAGGCCGGTCTTGACCATCTCGATATGCTTCAGCAGCAGTTCCGGATTGATCTTGGCCTTGACGCGGAACATCAGCTTTTCGCGCTCGATCTGCGTTTCCACCGTCTTCGGCGTGAACTGCGCGACATTGGCGACGAAGGAGACGGTCGCCGGAATGATGTATTGCGGCGCCGCGTCGAGCTTCAGGCGCACCTCCGCGCCGATCGCCACCCGGCCGGCCTGGTCGGTCGGCAGGAAGAAGCTCATATAGACGTCACCGAGGTCGACCAGATTGATGACCTTGCCACCGCCGGCGACGATCTCGCCCGGCTGGGCGACGCGGAACTGGATGCGGCCGTCGCGCGGGGCGGTGAGCGTGCTGTCGGAAATCACGGTCTGGATGTTGTCGATCGCGGCCTTGGCCGCGTCGGCGGCCGCCTCGGCGTTCACCACCTGGGCCTTGGCATAGCTAATGGCGGCATCGGCCGCGGCAGACTGGGCCTCGGCGGCGGCTAGGGCCGCGCGCGCGCCTTCGGCGGCCGCCTCGTCGTCCTCCAGCATCTGCTGCGAAATGGTGCTGGAGCTGGCGAGCTGTTTGGAGCGCACCATCTTGCGGTCGGCGGAATCGAGCAGGATCTGACGTTGCGAGACGGCGGCGATCGCTGCCTTCTTCTCGGCATTGCGCTGCTCGACGAGCGCCTGCGCGGTCTCGATGCCGATATCGGCCCGGCGCTTTTCCGCCTCGGCCTGACGCAGCTGCGATTCCAGCTGCTTGATGTCCATCTGGGCGAGCTTCTCGCCGGCTTTGACGAAATCGCCTTCGTCGACGTACATCTCGCTGATGCGCCCGGCGGTCTTGGCCGCCACGTCGATCTCGACCGCTTCGATCCGGCCGTTGCCGCTGGCAATGCCGTCGGCCAGTTCGGAGGCCTGCAGGGAACGCCAGAAATAATAGCCGCCGCCCGCCGCCGCGGCGAGCAAGAGAGCCACAATAATCCCGTTTCGGCTGGCTGGTTTCACCGCTTCGATCTCCTGTAGAGCGGGGTCCTTCCACCGTTGGGGCAGGCCCCGCTTCATTTCTGTTCGTTCGATTAAAGCAACATCCTCTTCGCAGGTGCAATAGCGCGAACGTGACAGTTCGACGAAATCCGAAGCGATCTGCAACAGAGGTGAGACAGGGCTGATGATCGCCCCTAGATGGCGGGTGGTTCCGGCCAGTTCCTCACGCCGCCGGTCCAGGTCTCGTAAAGCTTGGAGAGCTTCAGCACGCGCATGTCGTCAAAGCGCGGGCCGACGATCTGCAGGCCGATCGGCATGCCGCTTTTCGAGAAACCGCAATTGATCGAGGCGGCTGGCTGTTCCGACATGTTCCACGGCACGGTGAAGGCGATGTGCTCGAAGGGCTGTTCCGGATCGTTGGTCGGCGAGGCCCACTCCGCGGGGTAGGAGACGATCGGGTTGGTCGGGGTCAGCACCGCATCGACCGTAGTGAACAGCCTGCCGCAGGCCTTGCGCATCTCGATGGTCTGACCAAAACCCTGCACCGCCTCGACGCCGGTGACATCGGCGCCCTTTTCCGCCCATTGGTAGATATAGGGCAGGATCCTCGCCCGGCGTTCGCCGGGGAGGTTGCGAATGTCGCCCCAGAACTTGGCGCGCCAGAACATGTCCAGCCCGTCGAGCATGGCGCGCGTCATTACCGGCTTGACCTCGAAGACCACGACGCCCACGTCCTCGAAGCGTTTGGCAGCCGCCAGCACCGCGTCGCGGATCTCCGGCTCTGCCTCGATCCCGCACCCGGCGTCGAGCATGACGCCGATCCGCATGCCGCGCACGTCGATTTCGTGGTCCATCCAGTCGAAGTGGTTGGGCGGCAGGCTGGTGCCGTCGCGCCAGTCGGGCCGCGACAGCGTCGCCATGGCGATGGCCGCGTCGTCGACGCAGCGCGTCATCGGCCCGGCGCAGCGGCCGACATAATAGGGGTCGACCGGGATACGGCCATGGCTCGGCTTGAAGCCGAACAGCCCGGTCCAGCCGGCCGGCAGGCGCACGGAACCGCCAATGTCGGTGCCGATGTGCAAGGGGCCGTAGCCTGCGGCACCGGCCGCGGCCGCCCCAGCGCTCGAGCCGCCGGGGTTCTGGCTGAGGTCCCAGGGATTGCGGCTCAAGGGATGGAAGCTCGACAGGCCGGAGGACAGCATGCCGTAGTCGGGGCAGGTCGTCTTGGCGAAGATCACCGCGCCGTCCTCCTTCATCCGGGCGGCCACCGGCGCGTCCGCCTCGGCCGGGATGAGTTCGACCGCCGCCGTGCCGAGCGGCACCGGCTGGCCCTTGGTGGCGATCAGTTCCTTGAGCGTCACCGGAATGCCGTCGAGCACGCCCTGCGGCGCATCGCGAAGCCAGCGTTCCGTCGAGGCTTTAGCTTGGGCGCGGGCGCTTTCCGGGTCATAGGCATAGAGGGCGGCGACATGCGGCTCGAAGGCTTCGATGCGCGCTTCCACCGCCAGCCAGTATTCGTAAGGGGACAGTGTTTTCGCCCTGAAATTGGCAAGGAGATCCTTGATGGTCAAATGCAGGTCATCGGTCATGTCGACATTCCGTCTCTGCTCAAATGCGTTGGTCTAAACGTCTGAGGTCAATCCGATATCGGTCGGGACGCCAAGTCCTCGGCCCTGTGGCAGGCGGCCTGGCGTCCCGGCACGATCGTCCGCAATTCGGGCCGCTCGGTGGCGCAGCGGGCGATGGCGAGCGGACAGCGGTCGCGGAAGGCACAGCCGCCGGTCTCGGCACGCGGGGCGGGGGGCGGCGCGCGTTCGGATGGCTGCGGCCGGCCGAAGCGCTCTATGCTCGGCTCTGCGTCGGCCAGCGCCTTCGTATAGGGATGCAGCGGCCGTTCGAAGACCGCATGCGCCGGCCCCGTCTCCACCAGCCGCCCGCGATACATCACGCCGACGCGGTCGGCGATGCAGTCGACCACGGCGAGGTTGTGGGTGATGAACAGGAAGGTCACGCCGCGCTTCTCGCGCAGGTCCATCAGCAGGTTGAGTACCTGCGCCTGCACCGACAGATCGAGCGCCGAAACCCCTTCGTCGGCTATCACCAGCTTCGGTTCCGTGACCAGCGCGCGGGCAATGGCGATGCGTTGGCGCTGGCCGCCGGAAAACTCGTGCGGATGGCGCTCGGCGTGCTCGGGCTTCAGCCCGACGCTTTCCAGCATATCGACGACACGGTCCTGGATCTCGGCTCGGGCCGGCTTGCGGGCCAGCACATGCAGCGGCTCGGCGACGATGCGGCCGACCTTCTGGCGTGGGTCGAGTGAGCCGAACGGGTCCTGGAAGACCATCTGGAAATTCTCGCGCTTGCGCATCAGCTCCTTCGGCGCCAGCGAGAACAGCTCGTCGCCGTCGAACAGCACATGGCCGGAGGTCGGCTTGTCGAGCGCCATGACGAGCCGCGCGAGCGTCGACTTGCCGCAACCGCTCTCGCCGACCAGACCAAAGATCTCGCCGGCATCGACGGTGAGCGACACGGCATCGAGCGCCCGCGTATGATGCGGCGCGCCAAACAGCGAGTGGCTGGCATAGTCGCGGGTGAGGGCGCGGATATCGAGGAGGGGACGGGTCATGACATGCGTGCCCTTTGCCCCTCATCCGCCTGCCGTCCCCTCTCCCCGTTTACGGGGAGAGGGTCAGGGTGAGGGGCATTTCTCCAAACGGAGATGTCCCGGAGCTGCCAACCCATCACTCAACCTCCTCTTCCGCCCGGATGCAGCGCACGCCGCGTCCGTCGGCAAAGCTCGTCCAGCCGGGTTCGCCGGCATGGCAGGCGGCGATCATGTCCGGACAGCGGTCGGAGAAGACGCAGCCGGCGGGCAGCCGGTCGAAGCCGGGGACGGTGCCGCGAATGGTCGAAAGCCGGCCGCCGTCGCCGATGCGTTTCGGCACGGCGGCGATCAGTCCGCGCGTATAGGGATTGCGCGGTGCCGTCAGGACGTCGCGGGTTCCGCCTTCCTCCATCCGGCGCCCGGCATAGAGCACGAGGGTGCGCCGGCACATGCGGGCGATGACGCCGAGGTCGTGGCTGACCAGCATCAGCGCCATGCCGTATTCGCGGGCCAGTTCGCCGAGAATGTCGAGCACCTCCGCCTGCACCGTAACGTCGAGTGCGGTCGTCGGCTCGTCGGCGATCATCAGGGCGGGTTTCAACGCAAGGGCGATGGCGATGCCGACCCGCTGTCGCTGGCCGCCGGACATTTCGTGCGGATAGGTTTTCGCGCGGCGTCTGGCATCCGGGATCCGTACCTGGTCGAGCAGGTCCACCGCCATGGCCCGTGCATCGCGCCAGGACAGGCCGCGATGCCAGACCAGCCCTTCGGCAATCTGGTCGCCGACCGTCATGGCGGGATTGAGCGCGGTCATCGGCTCCTGGAAGATCATGCTGATGCTGTTGCCGCGGATCTCGCACAAGCGTTCTTCCGATGCGGCCAGCAGGTCTTCGCCGGCAAGCGCGATCGTGCCGCGGGCTTCCGCCACGCCGGGAAGAAGACCCATGATCGCCAGCGCCAGCATCGACTTGCCCGATCCGCTTTCGCCGACCACGCCGAGCGTATCCCCGGCCTCGAGGTCGAAGGCGATATCGTTCAGGATCGCCAGGCGGCTGCCGTCGACGAGGCGAACGGAAACCTGGAGATCCCGAACGGAGAGGAGAGGGGCGTCCGTCACGGTCACATCCTCCCCTTCTCACGCGGGTCGAGCAGGTCGCGCAAGCCGTCGCCCAGCATGTTGAAACCGAAGACGGTGAGCGCGATGGCGAGACCCGGCAGGATGGCGAGCCATGGCGCCAGGGCGAGATAGGTCTGGGCGTCGCCCAGCATGCGGCCCCAGGTGGGCGCCGGCGGCGGCATGCCGAGACCGAGGAAGCTCAGGCCGGCTTCCGTCAGGATCGCCAGGCCGAGCTGGATCGTCGCCTGGACGATGATCTGGCTGGAAATGTTGGGCAGCACATGCTCGACCGTGATTAGGAACGGCCCCTTGCCGGCGCCGCGGGCGGCGAGCACATAGTCGCGCGACCAGATCTGCTGCGCCGCGCTGGCCGTCACGCGGGCGAAGACCGGCACCATAAAGACGGCGATGGCGATGATCGCGGTGAACCGCCCCGAACCCATCAGGGCGCCGAGCATCATCGCCGAGAGGATCGGTGGCACGGCGAAGATCACGTCATTGGCCCGCATGACGAAGGCTTCGGTCAGTCCCCTTCGGGCGGCGGCAAGCACGCCAAGCGCCGTGCCGAGCGAGCCACCGAGGGCGACGGCGACGGCGGCCGTCGACAGCGAGTTCCACGCGCCGACCATCAGCATGGAGGCGATGTCGCGGCCGAACTGATCGGTACCGAGCAGGCCGTAGGTGAGCGGCGGCTTCAGCTTGTGGATGATCTGCATCTTGGCCGGCGGCAGCGGTGTCCAGACGAGCGAAACCAGGGCGATCGCCACGAGCGTCAGGATGATCGCGCCGCCGATCGCCAGGTTGGGCCGGCGCAGGATCAGCCAGGGGCTGTAGGCAGCAGGTTTTGCGTTGGTGTTCTCGACAGTCGCGCTCATTGGCCACGTCCTCTCAGCCGCGGGTCGAGCACGAGATAGGAGAGGTCGACCAGGAAGTTCATGACGATGACGAGGCCTGCGAAGAACAGCACCACATCCTGCATGACGATCACGTCGCGCTGGGTCAGCGCCTGATAGGCGAGGCGGCCGAGACCGGGCAGGTTGAAGACGTTCTCGATCAGGATGGCGCCGGCGATCAGGAAGGTGAATTGCAGCCCGAGAATGGTGATCACCGGCACCAGCGCATTGGGCACGGCATGGCGCCAGAGCGCGGCCCGTCGCGGCAGGCCCTTGGCGCGGGCGGTGCGGACGAAATCCTCGTGCAGCACTTCGAGCACGGAGGACCGCGTTACCCGCGTCAGTACGCCGGCCTGCGGCAGGGCGAGGGCTACCGCAGGCAGGAGCAGCGCCTTCAGCCCGGCGAGCATCCCCGCTTCCCAGCCGGGAAACCCGCCGGCCGGCATCCAGCCGAGCGAGATCGAAAAGCCAAGGATCAGCAGGAGCGCCACCCAGAAGCCGGGCACGGCGATGAACAGCTGGGACAGCACGCCGGCGAGATAGTCGAAGCCCGAATTGCGTTTGGCCGCCGAAGCGACGCCCAGCGGGATGGCGATCGCCACCGAGATCAGGATCGCCATCATGGCGAGCGGCAGGGTGACGGTCAGGCGCTCGGCGATCAGGCCGGCCACTGGCACGCCATAGGTGTAGGACGTGCCGAGATCACCGGTCACCATGCCGCCGAGCCAGAGGAAATAGCGCACCGGCAAGGGCTGATCGAGGCCGAGTTCGTGGCGAAGGGCGGCCAGCGTGTCCGGGCTTGCCGACGTGCCGAGCATGATCGCCGCCGGATCGCCGGGCAGCACGTCCATGACGACGAAAATCAGGGCCGAAACCGCGGCAAGCGTCAGCAAGAGACTGGCGAGCCGCCGGGCAACGAGTGTCAGCATGGGCGGCTCCCTGCCATGGAGACATTCCCCCTCTGGCCTGCCGGCCATCTCCCCCACAAGGGGGGAGAGCACCCGAGGCCAGCGTCGCGCCTCCAGTCCGATGTCTCCGTGTTCAAGCTAAACCTCACCACCGCACGATCGTCGACGTTGGAACGGCGAGCTCTGCGTCTGGTCTTCTCCCCCCTTGTGGGGGAGATGGCCGGCAGGCCAGAGGGGGAGACTGGCATCCGGGAACCCGGTCTGGCTACCGCCCTCACTCCTCCCAATAGACCTCGGTCAGCACGTTGGACGGGATCGGTTCGTTTTCCCACAGGCCCTTCAGCTTCTTGTCCCAGATGCCGAGCTTCGGCATGACGAACAGGAACAGCGCCGGCACGTCCTCGGCGAGGATCTTCTGTGCCTCGCCGTAGAGCCGGTCCTGCTCGGCGGTGTCGGAAGTCGCCTCGACCTTCTTCAGGATGTCGTTGAAGGCCGGGTTCTTGTAGCCGAAATAGTAGGGGTCGCGGGCATAGATGTCGATGTCCATCGGCTCGGCATGGGCGACGATGGTCATGTCGAAGTCGCGGCCCTTGAACACGTCCTGCACCCATTTGGCCGGGAACTCGGTCGGCTCGATGTTCATCGTCACGCCGATCTCGGCAAACAACGCCTGCATCACCTGGGCCGAGCGCGGCGCATAGGCCATCTGCGGCGTCTTGATGGTGAAGGTGAAGCCGTCTGGATAGCCAGCCTCGGCGAGAAGCGCCTTGGCCTTTTCCGGATCGTAGGGATGGGTGCCGGTGAGGTCGACATAGCCGCGGTCGTTCGGCGTATAATGGCTGCCGATCGGCGTGCCGTAGCCGGACCAGGCGCCGTCGACGATCACCGCGCGGTCGAGCGCCATCATCAGCGCCTGGCGCACGCGCTTGTCGTTGAACGGCTTGCGCTCGTTGTTCATGCCGGCCACGACCTTGAGTTCGGTATTGCCGATCACGGTCGTGAGCTTCGCGTCATCCTTGAAGCTTTCCACCAGTTCCGGCGCGCCGAATTCCGGGAAGGCGTCGACATCGCCGGATTTCAGCGCCGCGGCCTGCGCCTGCGGGTCGGCGATGAAGCGGAAGGTGACCTTGTCCAGCTTCACCTTGACGTCCTCGTTCCAGTAGTCGGGATTGGCGGCAAGCTCCACCTTGTCGCCCTTGGCCCAGTTGACGAACTTGAACGGGCCGGTGCCGATCGGCATGGTCTTGTCCTCGGCCGCGCTCTTGGTGCCGACGATCACCGAGGACGGCCAGCCGAGCCAGTAGAGCAGACTGCCGGCCGGCTCCTTCAGCTTCAGCACCAGCGTTGTCGCATCCGGGGTGTCGATTGCGTCGATGGCGGCGAAGAAGCGCTTTTGCGGATTGACGCTGTCGGCGCCGCGGGCGCGCTCGAGCGATGCCTTGGCCACGGCCGAATCGAAGGCCTCGCCGTCATGGAATTTGACGCCCTCCTCGAGCTTGAAGGTATAGATCAGCCCGTCGTCGGAAATCTCCCAGCTCTTTGCCAGCTGCGGTTTGATCTTGCCGTCGCGGTCGATGGTCACCAGGCCTTCGAAGACGTTCTGCCAGGTCACCTGGCCGATCGCCACGGGCGCGGCGATGGTCGGGTCGAGCCCGGTCGGCTCGATGGTCATGCCGAGCGTCAGGTCCTTCTGGGCGGCGAGGGTGGGGCCGGAGAAGATGACGGCCACTGTGGCGGCCAGGCCGAAAGCGAGGCTGCGAAAGGCCCTGGGGCTCGAGGCAAGCAAAACATCGGTCATGAAATTCCCCTGTTCCTGGCGCTCTTTCCGTTCCGGCATGTCAGCCATGGCGCACTGCAAAAATACTGGCATCTCGCCGCCGCTGGCACAATGCGGTTTTTTGCGTTCTCGATTTACGAAGGATCGGGGGGAAGTCCGGCGTGAGATTTACAGCTGGACCGCTGCCGCCTTCGTCTGACGAGCGGCAGGGGTGAGGCCGCGAAGACCGCGGACGGGGCGAGCAAACTCGCCCCGGCCTAACCTAATTGCGGGTCCGATGTGAAGGGCGTCGCCCTCCCGTCAAAAGTTCAGGCGACCGAGCGGGTAGGAGCGGGGTCTGCACTTCCGGGCGGTTCGCCGGCCAGCATGCCGGCCTGTCGGGCGGCGGCGATGAAGGCCTTGCGGGCGACTTCCGCCGCCTGGTCGGTTTCGATCGCCAGCCGGCACCAGCGCCGGGCGCGGTCATAGGCGGCGCCGTGGCGGGTCGGCCATTCCTCCTCGAGGAAATAGAGGGCGTCGAAGGCTTCGCGAAAGGTTCTGTTGAGGCCGGACTGCAGTCTGATCTCGACGGGATCCGGCCAGGTGGGATTGCTGTCGTTCATGGCATTCTCCATTGCGCCGACCCGAACACCTGGGCAGGGCAAAAGTTCCGCACCGGTGCGCTGGCCATTTCAATTGATTGTGATGGCCGGCCGGCAAGTTGGCACCTTGGTCCGAGCCGCTAGTCGACGAGATCCTCGGGTTCGTCGGACCAGTCCGGCCGTGCCGCGGCGTCGCGTGCCTTCAGCCATGACGCGGTCGCTTCGCTTGCCCATTCCGCCGCCTGCATCAGGCTATCGCCGCCGATCAGGGCATGAAGCAGGGCGGCGCTGAAGCTGTCGCCGGCTCCAGTCGTGTCGCTGGTCGAAACGGGGTGGGCGACACGCACATCGTGGCGGTCCCTGCCGTCGTAGACGGTGGTCTCGCGCGGGCCGTCGGTCAGGGCGAGATGCCGAAGGCGGTCGCCGCAGAGCTTCAGCGCCGTCTGCCAGATCTCCTCCAGGCTGAGACCCGGAAAGTCGGCTTTCGAGCCGACCATGATATCGGCAGGGCGAGGGGTGGGCGTTCCCAGGGGAAACTGCGAGACCACCAGGGGAGCGGAAGCCAGCGAGCGGATGATGTTGTCGCATAGCCGGGCGCCGTTGACGTAGAAGGCCTTGCCCTCGATCGGTCCGGGTACGGAGAAGCTGCGGCTGATGCGTTTCTCACCCGACAGGATCGTCCGTTCGCCATTGGGTTCGAGCAGGATGTCGGCACAGTCCGTCTCGCCGTTCGATGTGCCGACATGCGAGAGGTCGTAGTGCCGGGCGCTCAGCACGTCGAAGGCCCAGCGTCCGTGGCGGTCGTTGCACAATGTCGATACCAGGCACACCGGGCGGCCGAGATCCATCAGCCGCCGCGCCGTGTAATAGCCGCCGCCGCCGAGCCGGATCCGGCGTTCCGACCAGGTGATTCGCGCGCCCGAGCGCAGCGGCGCCTTCAGCCGCCAGATGCGGTCGTGGTTGATATGGCCGATGACGACGACGGAGGATGCGGTGTCTGTGGGCAAATCGGGCATGCCTTGCGGTCGCCTTTTTGATGGGGTCAGGATGCTGATATTCGGTCGCCGGTCAGGAACATGCCCTTGCGGCAGAATGGCGGCAAGACCCATTTCAACAGGAGCGCCCGGCAGGTCGTCCCGCATCCTTCGCGCTTCTTGCGGAACCGGGTCAGGTCCGATTTCATTTCGACAGCGAGCATCGTCGCTCACGTTGCAGCAGCAGGAGAACAAACATGGCGATCAGAGCGGTTGTCTGGGGCGAGAACATCCACGAGCACACCAATGACGTGGTCCGGGGCATCTATCCGGACGGAATGCATTCCACCATCGCCGCAGTGCTCAATACGCAGGAAGGCATAGAGGCGACGACCGCCACCCTGCAGGAGCCCGAGCACGGCCTGAGCGTCGACCGCCTGACTGAGACCGACGTTCTGTTGTGGTGGGGCCACAAGGACCATGGTGCCGTGTCCGACGAAGTGGTCGAGCGCGTGGCGCGCCGCGTCTGGGAGGGCATGGGGCTCATCGTCCTGCATTCCGGACACTTCTCCAAGCCCTTCAAGCGGCTGATGGGCACGCCCTGCGCGCTCAAATGGCGCGAGGCGGGCGAGCGCGAACGGATCTGGACCGTCAATCCCGGCCATCCGATCGCCGAGGGCATCCCGGAAAACTTCGTTCTGGAAAACGAGGAGATGTACGGCGAATTCTTCTCCGTGCCGGAACCGCTGGAGACGGTGTTCATCTCCTGGTTCGCCGGGGGGGAGGTCTTCCGTTCCGGTCTGACCTGGCGGCGTGGCGCGGGCAACATCTTCTATTTCCGCCCCGGCCACGAAACCTATCCGACCTATCATGACGCGACCGTGCAGAAGGTCATCTGCAATGCGGTGAAATGGGCCCATAATCCGCGTCCGGCCTATGCCGGCGTGCATGATGCTCCGAACGTGCCGATCGACCAGGCGCTCGAGCCGATCACCGAACGCGGCCCGAAACTGCATCAGGCGGGCGAAGAGGGTTACAAGTGATGGCTCCGATCCGTCTTCTGGTGCTGGGCACCGGCGGCATGGCCAATACCCATGCGATGAACTTCGCCACGATCGCGGACGTGCAACTGGTGGCGGCAGTCGATGTCGACCTTGCCAAGGTCCGCGCTTTCGCCGCCCGCCACGACATCGCCAATACCTTCACCTCGCTCGACGAGGCGATCGCCTGGGGCCAGTTCGATGCCGTGACCAATGTCACGCCCGATCGCATCCACCATGCGACGACGCTTGCGCTGCTTGCCGCCGGCAAGCATGTGATGTGCGAGAAGCCGCTCGCAGAAACCTATGCCAAGGCCGACGAGATGGCGACGGCGGCGGAAGCGTCCGGCCTCGTCAACATGGTCAACCTCACCTACCGCAACGTGGCGCAGGTGCAGAAGGCGCGGCAGATGGTGGTCGACGGTGAGATCGGCCGGGTCCGCCACATCGAGGCCTCCTACCTGCAGAGCTGGCTGGTGTCCAAGGCCTGGGGCGACTGGGCGACCGAGAGCCAGTGGCTGTGGCGGCTGTCGACCAAGCACGGCTCGAACGGCGTGCTCGGCGACGTCGGCATCCACATCCTCGACTTTGCCGGCGTCGGCGCGGCCACCGAGATCGGTCATGTCTTCGCCCGGCTCAAGACCTTCGACAAGGCGCCGGGCAACCGCATCGGCGAATATGATCTCGATGCCAATGACAGCTTCACCATGACCGCCGAATTCACCAACGGTGCCATGGGCGTGATCCATGCCAGCCGCTGGGCGACCGGGCATCTGAACGAGCTCAGGCTCCGGGTGCACGGCGACAAGGGCGCTCTCGAGGTCATCCACCGCGTCGACGGTTCCAAACTGAGGGCATGCCTCAAGGAGGACGTTGAGACGGCGGTATGGAAGGAGATCGAGGTCGATCCGGTCGAGACCAACTACCAGAAGTTCATCGCCGCGATCCGTGGTGGCCATATGCAGGAGCCGAGCTTCCGCCACGCCGCCAACCTGCAGAAGATTCTCGATCTGGCGCTGGTGACGGAAATCGAGCGGCGGGAACTCGCGGTGTAGATTGCCGTACCCCCCTCTCTCCGTTGTGGGAGAGGGGGGCGCAGCGCTGGTTGAGTCAGAGGCGAAGCCTCTAAGCAAAGCGCGAAGCCTTAGTAGGCGACCTTGACGGCCGCCTTCTGTTCCACGGATTTGATGGCCGCGTCGGCCAGCGCCAGCGCGATCAAGCCGTCCTCGGCCGAAGGCGAAAGCGGCGTGCCCTTTTCCAGGCTATCGATGAAGGCGGAGATTTCGGCTGCATAGGCCGCGGTGTAGCGGGTCATGAAGAAATCGTGCAGCGGCGGGCGGGTATAGCCGTCCTTGGTGGCGATCTCGATGGACACCGGCCGCTGGTTTTCCGCGGAGACGGCACCCAGCGAACCATGCACTTCGATGCGCTGGTCGTAGCCGTAGGAGGCGCGGCGCGAGTTGGAGATCATCGCCTGGCGGCCGCTCTTGGTCGTCAGGATCAGGCTCGCCGAGTCGTAGTCGCCGAGTTCGCCGATCTTGGGATCGACCAGAACCGAAGCCGAGGCCATCACGGTGTCGATCTCCTCGCCGAGCAGGTAGCGGGCCATGTCGAAGTCGTGGATCGTCATGTCGCGGAAGATGCCGCCGGACACCTTGATATAGTCGGCCGGCGGGGCGCCCGGGTCGCGGCTGGTGATCGTCACCATCTCGACCTTGCCGATCGAGCCCTTGTCGATCTCCCTGCGCACGGCCTGAAAATGCGGATCGAAGCGGCGGTTGAAGCCGAGCATGACCTTGCCGCCGACCTTGCGAACGGTTTCCAGGCAGGCGCGGGCGCGGTTGACGTCGAGGTCGATCGGCTTCTCGCAGAAGATCGCCTTGCCGGCCCTAGCGAAACGTTCGATCAGGTCGGCATGGGTGTTGGTCGGCGTGCAGATGATAACGGCGTCGATGTCCTTGTCTGCCTCGATTTCGTCGATCGTCTTTACCGCCGCGCCGGAAGCTGCGGCGATCGCGTTCGCCGCCTCGGGGAAGGCGTCGGCGACGGCGACCAGTTTCGCGCGCTTGTCTTCGGCGATGGCGCGTGCGTGTACCTTGCCGATCCGCCCGGCGCCCAGAAGGGCCAGTTTCGTAACCATGGTTTTCTCCTCCCTTGGTCGCCTTGCCGAACCGGCCTCAAGCGCCCTAGACACATATTCTGGCATTCCACCGCGCCCGGTCGTCGCTCTTCGCCGAGAAACGTAAAATACGAGCGGGGTCTGCCTCCCGAATGGACGTTCCAAATCTCCGTTTGGAATATACATTCTATTTTGCTAGATTGCGATATCGTTTGTGTCAAGCGACATTGCGGAAAGGACGGACATGACGGATACCGGCGGGCCAACCAGCATCAAGGCATTCGAGGAGCGCTTGCTGGAGGTTTCCGAAAGCCTGCCGAAGCGGCTGCGCCAGTGCGCCGACTATGTCGCGGCCAACAAGGATCGCATCGCGGTGTCGACCGTGGCGGAAATGGCCGAAGGGGCGGGCGTCCAGCCGTCCGCCTTCATGCGCTTCTGCCAGATCCTCGGCTTTTCCGGTTTCTCAGAAATGCAGAAGCTGTTTCGCGATTCCTTCGTCGGCGGCTGGCCGGATTATACGACGCGCCTGCAGCATCTGCGGGAAAAGGCCGAGGGCAGCCCGACGGCGCTGCTGGCGGAGTTCGTCGAGGCCGGACGTACATCGCTGGAAGGGCTGCTGAAAACCGTCGAGCCGCAAATGCTGGAACGGGCGGTCGAGACGCTGGCCAAGGCGAAGATGATCCACATCATCGGTCTCAGGCGCTCCTTCCCAGTTGCCAGCTACCTGGCCTATGCGCTGGAAAAGATGAAGGTTCCGGCCATGCTGCACAGCGCAGTCGGCAAGCTGGAGAACCATCACGCCATCCGGCCGGGCGATGTGCTGCTGGCCATCACCTTCTCGCCCTATTCGACAGAGACCATCGATCTGGTCGAGGCAGTCGCCGCCCGCGGCATTCCGGTGGTGGCCGTCACCGACACGATCGTCAGCCCGCTGCGGCGGTTCGATGCGATCACGCTTTCCGTGTCGGAGGTCGATTTCGGTGCCTTCCGTTCGCTGTCGGCAACGCTCTGTTTGGCGATCACACTGTCCGTCGCGGTGGGCACGGCGCGGCAGGATGATTGAATATTTGTATTGAAAGTTCCAAAAATAGAATTTATAGTCCATTATTAGAGGAGATGGGAGGCCGCCGCCGCGCGGTTGCCTGAAAGGACGGACGGCGGGGCAAGCGACCGCGTCGCCGACAGGGAGGTTCGCTTGGCACAACTCGATCTGATCACGATCGGCCGATCTTCGGTCGACCTCTATGGCGCACAGGTCGGCGGCCGGCTCGAGGACATGGCCTCCTTCAACAAGTATATCGGCGGCTCCCCCACCAATATCGCGGCCGGCACCGCCCGGCTCGGGTTGAAGTCCGCTGTCCTCACCCGGGTGGGCGACGAGCACATGGGCCGCTTCATCCGCGAGCAGCTGGTGCGCGAGGGGGTCGATGTCCGGGGCGTCAAGACGGATCCGGAGCGGCTGACCGCGCTCGTTCTCCTCGGCATCCGCGACGAACACCAGTTTCCGCTGATCTTCTACCGCGAGAACTGCGCCGACATGGCGCTCTGCGAAGACGATGTCGATCCCGACTTCATCGGTGCGGCGCGCTGCGTGCTGGCGACCGGCACCCATCTGTCCCATCCGCGCACCGAGGCCGCGGTGCTGAAGGCGTTGAAGATCGCCCGCGACGGTGGCGCGAGGACCGCGCTCGACATCGACTACCGCCCCAATCTCTGGGGGCTCGCCGGCCATGGCGCGGGCGAGAGCCGCTATATCGAATCGAGGGCCGTCACCGCCAAGCTGCAGGCGACGCTGCACCTGTTCGACCTGATCGTCGGCACCGAGGAGGAATTCCATATCGCCGGCGGCACGACCGATACGGTCGAGGCGCTGAAAGCGGTGCGCCGCGTCTCCGATGCCGCACTGGTCTGCAAGCGCGGCGCCATGGGGGCGGTGGTGTTCGAAGGTGCGATCCCCGACAGTCTCGACGAGGGCCAGGCGGGCGAGGGCTTTCCGATCGAGGTGTTCAACGTGCTGGGTGCCGGCGACGGCTTCATGTCCGGACTGCTGAAGGGGTGGCTCACCGGCGAGGACTGGCCGACCAGCCTCAAGTTCGCCAATGCTTGCGGTGCCTTCGCCGTCTCGCGTCACGGCTGCACGCCGGCCTATCCGAGCTGGGAAGAGCTGCAATATTTCTTCAGGACCGGCATCCGCAACAAGGCGCTGCGCAAGGACGAGGCGCTGGAGCAGGTGCACTGGTCGACCAATCGCAAGGGCGACTGGTCCAAGATGCGCGTCTTCGCCTTCGATCACCGCATGCAGCTGGAGGCCATGGCCGACGAAGCGGGTGTCGCCCGCGAGCGGATCGGCGCCTTCAAGACCCTGTGCCTGAAGGCGGCCCTCGATGTCGCCGGCGGCGCGCCGGGTTACGGCATCCTGTGCGACAGCCGGCTCGGCCGCGATGCGCTCTATGCGGCGAGCGGTTCGGGCCTGTGGATCGGCCGTCCGGTGGAGTGGCCGGGTTCGCGTCCGCTGGTGCTGGAGCCCGAGATCGGCCCGGACTTCGGCGGGCTGGTCGAATGGCCCCTTGAGGATGTGGTCAAGGTTTTGTGCTTCTACCATCCGGACGATACCGCGGAGATGCGCGCCGAGCAGGAGGCGACCGTACTTCGGCTGTTTGCCGCCGCCCGCCGCAACCGGCTGGAAATGCTGCTGGAGGTGATCCCGTCCAAGGTCGGCCCGACCGATGACGACACGGTTGCCCGGATCATCGACCGCTTCTACGAGATCGGCGTCTATCCCGACTGGTGGAAGCTGGAACCGATGCGTACCGAAGCTTCGTGGGCCAATGCCTGCGCCGCCGTCGAGCGGCACGATCCTTATACCCGCGGCATCGTCGTGCTCGGGCTTGATGCGCCGCAGGCCGAGCTGGAGGAGAGCTTCGCGCTGGCAGCCCGCTTCGCGCTGGTGAAAGGTTTTGCCGTCGGCCGGACGATTTTCGGCGAGGCGGCACGCAAGTGGCTGTCCGGCGCGATCAGCGACCGGCAGGCCGTGGAGGAAATGGCGCAGCGTTACCGCAGCCTCTGTTCCGTCTGGGACAAGGCCCGGCAAGGTTCAGGCGCACTGGGAGAGAAGGCATGAAAACGGTGAGACTGACGGCGGCGCAGGCGATGATGCGCTACCTCGCCAACCAACTGAACGAGGACGGCGTTCCCTATATCGCCGGTGTCTGGGCGATCTTCGGCCACGGCAATGTGGCCGGCATCGGCGAGGCGCTTTATGGCGTTCGGGATCGGCTGCAGACGCTGCGCGGCCAGAACGAGCAATCGATGGCCCATGCGGCGATCGCCTATTCCAAGCAGCTGCGCCGGCGCCGCGCCATGGCCGTGACTTCGTCGATCGGTCCGGGTGCGGCCAACATGGTGACGGCGGCGGCGCTCGCCCATGTCAACCGCCTGCCGGTACTGTTCATTCCGGGCGACGTCTTCGCCAATCGCGGGCCCGATCCGGTGCTGCAGCAGCTGGAGGATTTCGGCGACGGCACGATGACGGTCAACGACTGCTTCAGGCCGGTCAGCCGGTATTTCGACCGCATCATGCGGCCCGAACAGCTTTTGACGGCCCTGCCGCGCGCCCTGCGCACCATGGCGGACCCTGCCGATTGCGGTCCGGTGACGCTGTCCTTCTGCCAGGACGTGCAGGCCGAGGCTTACGATTATCCAGAGAGCTTCTTCGAGCCGAAGGTCTGGCGCCAGCGCCGGCCGGAGCCCGACGCGCAGGAATTCGAGGCGGCGGTTGCGGCTTTGAAGGCGGCGAAGAGCCCGGTCATCGTCGCTGGCGGCGGCGTGCATTTTTCCGGCGCCACGGACACGCTCAAAGCCTTCGTCGAGAAACACGGCATCCCGGTCGTCGAAACGCAGGCCGGCAAGTCGGCGCTCGCCTGGGACCACGACCAGAATTTCGGCCCGGTTGGCGTCACCGGCGCCGAATGCGCCAACATCATCGCCGAAAAGGCCGATCTGGTGTTCGGCGTCGGCACGCGCTTCCAGGATTTCACCACCGGCTCCTGGGGCCTGTTCAAGAACCCGGAGCGTCGCATCCTGGCGCTCAACGTCCAGGCCTATGACAGCACCAAGCATGACGCGATCCCCCTGACCTCGGACGCGAAGATCGGCCTTGAAAGACTGTCGGCCGCGCTCGGCGATCATCGCTTCACGCCGCCGGACGTCGCCATCAAGGCCGGCTGGTTCGCCAAGGCCGATGCCGTCACCGCGCCGCCGAAGGATGGCAATGCACTCCCGACCGACATGCAGGTGATCGGAGCCGTGCAGCGCCAGTCGCGCGACAACACGGTCGTCATGTGCGCGGCCGGCACCATGCCGGGCGAGCTGCACCAGCTGTGGAAGGCGAAGCTGCCGCTCTCTTACCACATGGAATACGGCTTCTCCTGCATGGGCTACGAGATTGCCGGCGGCCTCGGCATCAAGATGGCCGAACCGGACCGCGACGTCATCGTCATGGTTGGCGACGGCTCCTACATGATGATGAATTCGGAGCTCGCGACCTCGGTCGCCATGGGTCTCAAGATCACCCTCGTCATCACCGACAACCGCGGCTACGGCTGCATCAACCGTCTGCAGATGGGCACCGGCGGGGCCGAGTTCAACAATCTCTACGCCCATACCAATGTGCACCCGATGGCGATCGACTTTGCCGCGCATGCCGCCTCCATGGGGGCAAGCGCCCGCAAGGTCTTCTCGATCGCCGAGCTGGAAGAGGCGCTTGCCGCCGCCCGTGACGCGACCGTGACCACCGTTATCGTCATCGATACCGACCCCTATCCGACGCCGGAGGCCGGAGGGCATTTCTGGGACGTCGCCGTTCCGGAAGTCTCGCCCCGCGCCGAAGTCAATCAAGCCCGTGTCCGCTACGAGGCGGCTCTCAAGGAAAGACGCTAAGCATGATCTCCTATGGTACCAATCCGATTGCCTGGTCGAACGACGACGATCGCTCGCTGGGTGCCCATATCAGCCTCGAACAGTGCCTCGACGAAACCGCGAAGATCGGTTTCGACGGCATCGAGAAGGGGCACAAGTTTCCGCAGGATCCGGCCGGCCTCAAGGCCGTGCTCGAACCGCGCGGCCTGCGCTACGTCTCCGGCTGGCATTCGCTGAATCTGCTGACCCACACGATCGAGGAAGAAAAGGCGGCGATGCAGCCGGCGCTCGACCTGCTGAAGGCCATGGGCTCGAAGGTGATCATCGTCTGCGAGACCTCCAATGCCATCCATGGCAATGACGCGGTGGCGGTCAACGACCGTCCGAAGCTCTCCGATGCGGACTGGGTCAGGTTCGGCGCAGGCGTCGAGGCGCTGGCCGAATATGCTGCCGCGCAGGGTATCGCGCTCGTCTACCATCATCACATGGGCACGATCGTCGAGAGCGAAGAGGAAATCGACAGGCTGATGGCCCATACGGGCCTGCATGCAAAACTCCTGCTCGACACCGGCCATTGCCTGTTCGGCGGCGGCAATCCGGAGCGGGTGGCGAGGAACCACATGCACCGCGTCGGCCACATCCATGCCAAGAACATCCGGCCGGTGATCGCGCGCCAGGTGCGCGATGAAAATCTCTCCTTCCTCGAGGGCGTGCGCCGCGGCGTCTTCACCGTGCCCGGCGACGCGGAAGGCGGGGTCGACTTCCTGCCGGTCTTGCGGATCGCCGCCGAGCATGGTTACCAAGGCTGGCTGGTCATCGAAGCCGAGCAGGACCCGGATGTCCGCAATCCCTTCGAATATCAGAGCCTTGGATTGAAATCGCTGAAGGCCATGGCCAGGGAGGCCGGGCTGGACAAGGAGACAGCGTGAAATTTCTCGACCCCCAGCATCCGTTCTTCAAGCCGCTCTGGCGCCGCATTCTGACCGTCGTCGCGCCGGTGGCCTGGGGCCTCTTCGAGTTCTCGAACGGTGAGGCGGGCTGGGCCATCGTCTTCATCGGAGCGGCGGCCTATGCGGGTTACGAGCTGTTCCTGGCACCGCAGCCGGCGCCGGGTGAAAAGCCTCAGGCAGACGAGACGGTCAGGGACGACAAGGGAGACGAGGGATGAACAATCTGCTGCGCAAGCCGAAGGGGTCCTTCGGCAAGGTGCATGACATCACGCCGGCGGATGCCGGCTGGGGCTATGTCGGTTTCGGCCTCTATCGGCTGAAGGCTGGCGAGACGGCCTCCGAGCCGACAGGCGAGACAGAGGTCATTCTCGTTCTGGTCGAGGGCAAGGCGGAGATCTCGGGCGCGGGCAAGGACTTCGGCGAACTGGGCGAGCGCATGAGCGTCTTCGAGCGCACCCCGCCGCACTGCGTCTACGTGCCGGCCGGTTCCGACTGGGCGGCCACCGCCACCAGCGACTGCACGCTTGCCGTCTGCACGGCGCCGGCCATGCCCGGCCGCGAGGCGCAGGTGATCGGCCCGGCCGGCATTTCGCTGGTCGAGCGCGGCAAGGGCGCCAATACCCGTTATATCTTCCCGATCGCGATGGAAGACCGCGACGTGGCCGATGCGCTGCTGGTGACGGAAGTGTTCACGCCGTCGGGGAACTGGTCGTCCTACCCGCCGCACCGCCATGACGAGGACAGGTTTCCCGAGATGACCTATCTCGAGGAGAGCTATTACCACCGTCTCAATCCGGCCCAGGGTTTCGGCTTCCAGCGCGTGTTCACCGAGGACGGTTCGCTCGACGAGACGATGGCCGTCAACGACGGCGACGTCGTGTTGGTGCCGAAGGGGCATCACCCCTGCGGCGCGCCCTACGGCTACGAGATGTACTACCTCAACGTCATGGCCGGCCCCTTGCGCAAATGGCGGTTCCAGAACCATCCGGACCACGACTGGATCTATCGGCGCGACAATCCGTAAGGGCTCAGCGACGTTTCGCATTTCGACTTCTGGGAGGAAGACATGGCGGGTCTCGGCATCGGGCTCATCGGCACGGGCTATATGGGCAAGTGCCACGCGCTGGCATGGAACAATGTCTCGAGCATTTTCGGCGATGTCGATAGGCCGCATCTGGCCACGCTCGCCGAGATCAATGCCGAGCTTGCGGAAAAGAAAGCGGCGGAGCTCGGCTTTGCCAGGTCGACCGGCAACTGGCGGGACCTGCTGTCAGACCCGTCGATCGACGTCATCTCGGTGACGACGCCGAACGCCTTCCACGCCGAAATGGCGATCGCAGCCCTCGAAGCCGGCAAGCATGTCTGGTGCGAAAAGCCGATGGCGCCGGCCCTGGCCGACGCGATCCGCATGCGCGACGCGGCCGCCCGGTCGGGCAGGGTGGCGGTGATGGGCTACAACTACATCCAGAACCCAATGATCCGCCATATCCGCCGGCTGATCGGCGAGGGTGCGATCGGTGCCGTCAATCACGTCCGCGTCGAGATGGACGAGGATTTCATGGCCGACCCGGCCCAGCCCTTCTACTGGAAGAGCGAGGCCTCGTCCGGCTATGGCGCGCTCGACGATTTCGCCGTCCATCCGCTGTCGCTGCTGTTCACGCTGTTCGGCCATGTCGAGGCCGTGGTGACCGACATGGTGAAGCCCTACGCGACGCGGCCGCTGGCCGGCGGTGGTAGCCGACCTGTCGAGAACCACGACATTGCCAGCGTGTTGCTGCGCCTCGAGGGCGGCATTTCCGCCGTGCTGATGGCCAATCGTTCGGCCTGGGGCCGCAAGGGCCGCATCGCCGTGCAGATCTTCGGCTCGGCCGGCTCCATCCTGTTCGACCAGGAACGCATGAACGAGTTCCAGCTCTACCAGGCGTCGGGCCGACCAGAGGAGCAGGGCTTCCGCACCATTCTCGCTGCCCCGCCACACAAGCCTTACGATCGCTTCATCCCGGCCCCCGGCCACGGCCTCGGCTTCAACGACCTGAAGGTTATCGAATGCCGCGAACTGATCGCAGCGATCGGCGGCGACAAGGCGCATGTGATCGGCTTCGACGACGGCCTCAGGATCGAGCGCAGCGTTCATGCCATGGCGCAGTCCTTCGCCGAACAACGCTGGGTGACGGTCGAGGGATAGTTTCCCTCGCTTCCGGTCCGATTGATCCGCCGTCGCCTTCCGGCCGTAGTCCATGGCAGAGACGCGGCGACAGCTGTCCGCTGCCCGCCTCGTCGCGGAGGGTCGATCATGGAAAGCAAAATTCTGCCGTCGCTCGGGCGCGGCTATCACGCGCTGGTGCTCGGCGCATCGGGCGGCATCGGGTCTGCCTTTCTCCGCGCCTTCGAATACGATCCGGCCTGCGCGCGGGCGACCGGCCTTTCGCGCCGCGCCGATGGTTTCGACGTGACCGATGAGGCCTCCGTCGCGGACGCTGCAAAGTGGTTGGACAGCGAGGGGATCCGGTTCGACGTGATCGTCTGCGCCACCGGTGCGCTCACCATCGACGGCATCGGCCCGGAGAAATCCATCCGCGCCATCGAGGCGGATGCGATGGCGGCGCAGTTCGCGCTCAATGCCATCGGCCCGGCCCTGGTGCTCAAACATTTCAGCGGGCTGCTGCACCGCGACCGCCGCAGCCTGATCGCCTTCCTGTCGGCACGGGTCGGATCGATCGGCGACAACAGGCTCGGTGGCTGGATCTCCTATCGCGCGGCCAAGGCGGCACTCAACCAGATCGTGCGCACGTCCTCGATCGAGATCGCCCGCACGCGACCGCAGGCGGTGGTGGCGGCATTGCATCCCGGAACCGTCGCCACCGCGCTTTCCGATCGCTTCTCGCCCGGCCATGAACGGTTCACGCCCGACGACAGCGTGCGCCGTTTGCTCGCCGTGCTGGATGCGCTGGAGCCCGCCCAGACGGGCGGCTTTCATGCCTATGACGGCCAGATCATCCCGTGGTGAGGTGGCCGGCCGGGAGATCCGCCGGCGCTTGCGGTGCGTACCGGGTCCAAGAACTCACACAGGAACCATGCCCATGTCCAAGACCGCTTCCCTGCTCTTCGCAACGCTTGTCCCCACCATGATGTCTGCCTCCAGTGTTGCCGCCGCCGACAAGTTCACCTTGGAGGGTTTCTTTGCCGGCAAGAGCAAGGCGGTTGGATCGTTCAGCGCCATCAATGGCGTGAAACGCGAATTCTCCGTGGATCTCACCGGCAAATGGAACGGACGCACACTCACGCTGCGCGAGGACTTCGTCTTCAACGACGGCACCCGCGACACCAAGACCTGGCGCTTCGTCAAGACCGGTCCCGCCACCTATTCCGGCACCCGCGAGGACGTGATCGGCGAAACCAAGGTGACGCTGCACGGCAACGCCGCGCGCTTCAGCTACCTTGTCTATCTCGATTCCGCCAAACGGGCGAACAAGGTCCGCTTCTACGACAAGATGGTCCTGCGCAGCGATGGCACCGTGCTCAACACCGCCCTCGTCACCAAGTTCGGCCTGCCGGTGGCAAGGACCGTCGTGTCGTTTGAAAAGGCGGGCGGCGCGAAGGGGAAGGCAAAGCTGCGCTGATCGTTCATCACCTAAAACAAAAAGGCGGCGCCGGGGCGCCGCCAGGTGGCTTTCGCGGTGGGCGTTATCGTCAGACCTTGCGCTTCTTCTGACGGTAGACGTCGGCAACGACCGCGGTGACGATGATCATGCCCTTGATGATTTCCTGGTAATAGGCATCAACTCTCAGGAAGGTGAAGCCGGAGGTCATGACGCCGAGGATGATCGTGCCGATCACCGTGCCGGTGATGCGGCCGGCGCCGCCGGCCAGCGACGTCCCGCCGATGACGGCGGCGGCAATCGCGTCGAGTTCGTACATCACGCCCATGCCGGCCTGCGCGGTCTGGGCGCGGGCTGCGGTCACGACGCCGGCCAGCCCCGCCAGCATGCCGGCGATGGCATAGACTTTGATCAGATGTGCTTCGACGTTGATGCCCGAGACGCGGGCCGCCTGGACATTGGCGCCGATCGCATAGGTGAACTTGCCGTAGCGGGTATAGCGCAGCGCGACGTGGAAGATGATCGCGACGACGAGGAAGACGACGACCGGGGCAATGCCCGTGCCGATGAAGATGAAATCCTCGCTGAGGCCCGAGACCGGCTGGCCCTTGGTGTACCACTTGGAAATGCCGCGCGCCGTCACCATCATGCCGAGCGTGGCGATGAAGGGCGGGATCTTGGTGCGGGCGATCAGCTGGCCGTTGATGAAGCCGGCCAGCAGGCCGATGGCGATGCCGACCGCGATCGGCACGAAGAAGGGCATGTCGGTCAGGCTCGGATAGAGCGCACGCGGCCAGGTCGAGGCCTGGGCGAAGCTCGCCGAGAACATGGCCGTCATGCCGACGACCGAACCGGAGGAGAGGTCGATGCCGCCGGTGATGATGACCTGGGTCACGCCGACCGCGATGATGCCGATCACCGAGACCTGCAGGATCATGATCGTCAGGCGCTGCTGGTTCATCAGGAAGCTCTGGCCGACGAAGAGCCAACCGAGCAGTTCGAAGATCAGCGCGATGCCGATCAGCACGAAGAGGATGTTGGCTTCCGGCGGGATGCGGCGGTGAAGGGGCTGCCCGGTCTTCAGGTCGACCTCGCCCTTGGTCAGGATCTTGCTGTTCATGTCTTCCTCCCTCGAAGGTCCGTGGACGGCTGCCGCTTAACGCGACGCCAGGTCCATGACCTTGATCTGTGTGGCTTCCGCGCGATCGAGGAAGCCGGTGACGCGGCCCTCGTGCATGACCATGATGCGGTCGCTCATGCCGAGAACCTCCGGCATTTCCGACGAGATCATGATCACGGCGACGCCGTTCCTGGTCATCTCCGTCACCAGTTTGTGGATTTCCGCCTTGGCCCCGACATCGATGCCGCGGGTCGGCTCGTCGAGGATCAGGATGCGTGGATTGGTCAGCATCCAGCGACCGATCAGCACCTTTTGCTGGTTGCCGCCCGACAGGTTCTCGATGCGCTCGGCAAGGTTCGGCGTCTTGACGCGCAGCTTGCGGCACATCTCCTCGCATTCCGCCGACAGCGCCGTCTGCTCGACGAAACCGCGGCTGACGAACCTGTCTTGCAGCACGGCGATCTGCATGTTCTCCAGAACGCTGAGGATCAGCAGGCAGCCGGTGTCCTTGCGGTCTTCGGTGAGGAAAGCCATTCGGTTGCGGATCGCTTCCGTCGGGCTGAAGACGTCGACCGGCTTGCCGTCGATCTCGATCGTGCCTGACGAGGCCGGCGTCACGCCGAAGATCGTCTCGGCGACATTGGAGCGGCCGGAACCGACGAGGCCGGCGACGCCGAGGATCTCGCCGGCGCGCACGTCGAAGGAAACGTCGTGGAACACGCCGTCGAGCGTCAGGTTCTTGACCGACAGCACGACGTCGCCGAGCGGCACGTCTTCCTTGGGGAACATCTGGGTGATCTCGCGGCCGACCATCATGCGGATGATGTCGTCGCGCGTCACGTCGGTGGAGGCGTGGGTGCCGATATACTTGCCGTCGCGGAAGACAGAGAACTCGTCGGCGATCTCGAACAGCTCGCTCATCTTGTGGGTGATGTAGACGATGCCGATGCCCTGGTCGCGCAGGCCCCGGATGATCTGGAAGAGATGTTCCACCTCGCGCTCCGTCAGCGCCGAGGTCGGCTCGTCCATGATCAGCACGTCGGATTCGTAGGAGACCGCCTTGGCGATCTCGACCATCTGCCGGTTGGCGACCGACAGCTCGCCGACCTTGGTCTGCGGATGGATGGAAATGTTCAGTCGGTTGAAGAGTTCCGCCGTCTTGCGGTTCATCTCCTTGTGGTCGACGAAGCCGAGGCGGGTGAGCGGTTCACGGCGGATCCAGATGTTTTCCGCCACCGTCATCGGCGCCATCAGGTTCAGTTCCTGGTGGATCATGGCGATGCCGTTTTCCAGTGCGTCGAGCGGCGATTCGAGCCTGATGTCGAGGCCCTTCAGCTGCACCGTGCCCTTGTCGGGATGGTAGATGCCGGCGAGGATCTTCATCAGCGTTGACTTGCCGGCGCCGTTTTCGCCCATCAGCGCGTGCACGCTGCCGCGCTTCAGCCTGAACGTCACGTCGTCGAGCGCGACGACACCCGGAAATTCCTTGCGCACGCCCTCGGCGGCCAGAAGATATTCGGAATTGGGGACTGCGCCGCTCTTGCGGACAGCGGCCATCGTAGTCGGGCTGACCATGGCAAATCTCCTCACGCTTCATGCGGGTGGAATGCGGGCAAAAGCCCGCATTCCCGGATCCCCGAAGGGATCAGTTCTTGGCCTGGTAGTCCTTGAGGTTTTCCGGCGTGACGAGTTCGAAGGGAATGTAGACCTTCTTCTCGACGCTCTCGCCCTTGGCGATCTTCAGCGCCGCGTCAAGCGCGCCCTTGCCCTGGCCGGCGGCGTTCTGGAAGACCGTGACGTCGAGGTCGCCGGCTTCCATGGCGGCAAGCGCGTCCTGGGTGGCGTCGACACCGGCGACGACATAGTCCTTCATGTCCTTGCCGGCAGCCTTCAGCGCCTGCACCGCACCGATCGCCATTTCGTCATTGTTGGCGATGACGGCGTTGAACTCCAGCCCGCTCGACAGCCAGTTGGTCACAAGGTCGGCGCCCTGCGTGCGCTGCCAGTTGGCGGTCTGTTCCTCGACGATCTCGATGCCCTTGCAGTCGTCGGTGGCGACGACGTCATGGACGGCCTTGGTGCGCATGCGGGCGCCCTGGTTGGACAGTTCGCCCATCATGACGACGGCCTTGCCCTTGCCGCCGAGCAGACGGCAGACTTCCTTGGCTTCCAGCGTGCCGGCGACGATTTCTTCCGAAGCGACGAAGGACTGCTTGTCCGGCAGTTCGTTGACGTTGACCGGTTCGCGGTTGACATAGACCAGCGGAATGCCGGCATCGGCAGCGATCTTCGACATGGCGACGGTCGCGTCGGTATCGACCGGGTTGACGATGATCGCATCGACCCCGGCGGCGATGAAGTTCTGGATCTGGCTCTGCTGTTTGGCCACGTCGTTCTGCGCGTCTTCGACCTGCAGCGTCACGCCGTCCAGCGTCTTGGCATAGTCCTGCATGCCGTTGCGAAGCACGGTCAGGAAGTTGTCGTCGAACAGCGCCATCGATACGCCGACGGTCTCGGCATGGGCGGCCGTGCTCAACAGAACGGACATGGCGGCGCCCAGAATAAGCTTCTTCATGGTATTTCCTCCTCAGATGGTGTCCGGCTCCACCTTCTCCTGCCGGAGGTCGCCCGTTCGGGCCGACCCTGCACTTGTTTCGCGCTCCCGACGCGTCGGATAAAACGGAATGAATAGACCGCTGACCCTGAAATGCAGATAATTTATTCCATTTTTTGGGTCGTGCGTCAACGGCGCTTGCACTCCCCCACAGCAGATTTCCGCTAGGGCGCTGGAAAACCGGGCAAAAACGCAGCAGGGGGCGGGCCGCTGGAATGGAATTTCCATTCCATTTGCTTCAGAGCGTTTCGGTTGCGCGGATGAGGTGGATCTGCGCGTGGCGTCCGGATAGGCAGACGCTCAGGGTGGGCGCGGGTAGGTCGGCTGGAGGGCGGGAGACTCTGTCGAATTCCCGCCCGCGCCCGGATCAGATGGCGGCCCTGATGCAGTCCATGCTGGCCTTCACCGCGGCGGCCGGATCGCTCAGCGCATGGACGCTGTCGGCGAACGGCTCGAAGGACAGGTGACCGTCATAGCCGGCGGCGCGCAAAGCAAGGATCTGACCGATATTGTCGAGCCGGTCGGCAGGATCGACGAGAACCCGATGGCTGTCGCGCATGTCGGCGACGGCGACGGAAGGGTCCGTGACGCCGGAGATGTGCACGAGGCCCGTCAAAGCCGGAAAGATCGCGGGCTCTCCGGCGAGGTGATGGTGGAAGGTGTCGTGGACGAGCCGGAACACGTTCTCCCCGCCGACCTCCCGGATCGCGTCCGCCGCCTCCTGCTTGGAACGCAGCGAGCAGACGGCAAAGCCGAGCGGCTCGACCAGGCCGATCACGCCGGCCGCTTCGAGGCGCGGCTTCAACGCCGCAAGCGCCTCGCCCAGGTTCCGCTGGCGCTCGCCGTCCTTCAGGCCCGTGCCATCGTTCTTCGGCACCAGGACCAGGGCCTTTGCGCCGCAATCGCGGGCATAGGCGATCAGTTCATCGGCTCCCCTCTCGCGTGCATCGGTCCATTCGTTGAAGAGCTGCAGCGCGTTGATCGAGATGATTTCCACGCCGCGATCCGCCGCCAGTCTGCGGATTTCCGCGGGTGCGGTGCCATCGAGGATGGCGTTGTCGGCAAGGTCGTTGCGGATCTCGACGGCGTTGATGCCGAGCGAGACTGCAAGGTCGAAAAAATCGGCGACCGGCATGGCGGGTGCGGTCATGTGATTGAGGGCAAATTTCATCGGTTTTGGTTTCCTCCCGGCGGCGCCCGATCGCGCCGCCCTCGCACGCGTGAGCGTAGGCCAGCCCTGCCGCAGCGTCAAAGCGTCAGCCGTGGCGAACGCAGCGGGAGCGATCGAAGTCGCCCTTTTGAGGGCGCCCCGTTCATGCATGCGTCCGAGGCGGAGATCGGGACTGCGCGGTTCTAGACGTTCTTTGTCAGCCAGTCTTCGATGCCGCGGGCGGCGCTTCGTCCGCTGGCAAGGCAGGCGGTCAGCAGATAGCCGCCGGTCGGCGCTTCCCAGTCCAGCATTTCACCCGCGACGAAAGTGCCGGGCAGGGCCTTCAGCATCAGGTTCTCGTCGACGCTGTTGAAGGTGATGCCGCCGGCCGACGAAATCGCCTCGGCGATCGGCCGGGGCGAAACGACGGGTAGCGGCAGCGCCTTGATCGCTTCGGCGAGGCGCCGGGCATCGAGACGATTGGCGTCGGGAAGAAGTTCCCTGACCAGTGCGGCCTTGACCCCGTCGAGGCCGGTACCCTTGCGCAAGCGGTTGGAAAAGCTCGCCTTTGCGTCCTGGCGTTCCAGATCGAGGGCAAGCTTGTCGACGGTCCGGCCGGGGGCGAGATCGAGCACAAGGCTGGCCGTGCCGTCCTTCTGCAAGGCGTCGCGCAACGCGCCGGCATGGGCGTAGATCAGGCTGCCCTCGATACCGTTGCGGCTGATGACGAACTCGCCCTGCGTGCTTCCCGCTGCGCTGGTCGCGGTCACCGATTTGACCGGCTCTCCGCCGAAACGTTCGGCAAAGCTTTCGGAGAAGGCGCAGTCGAAGCCGCAATTGGCGGGGCGGAAGGAGGCGACCTCGACGCCCTGGGCCTGCAGCCAGGGAACCCAGACGGCGTCCGATCCGAGCCGCGGCCAGCTCGCGCCGCCGAGCGCCAGAAGCACGGCGTCGGCCTGGACGGTTGCCTGGCCATGCGGCGTGTCGATCCGACAGGCATTGCCGTCGAAGCCGATCCAGCGATGGCGAGTGAGGATCGTCACGCCCTGTGCCTCAAGCCGCTTGAGCCAGGCGCGCAGCAGGGGGGAGGCCTTCATCACCGTGGGAAAGACTCGGCCCGATGTGCCGGTGAAGGTCTCGGTGCCGAGGCCATCCGCCCAGTCGCGCACGTCCTCAGGAGTGAAGCCGTCGAGCATCGGGCGCAGCCATTGCGCCGCCGCGCCGAAGCGGGTGACGAAGCGCTCATAGGGCTCGGCATGGGTGATGTTCAGCCCCGACTTGCCGGCCAGCAGGAACTTGCGCGCCACCGTCGGCATGGCCTCGTAGACCGTGACCGCATGGCCGGCGTGGGACAGCTGCTCGGCGGCCATCAGGCCGGCCGGTCCTCCGCCGATGATCGCGATGCGTTTTGCCGCCATGGGATCGATGTTCCTTGTTCCGGCTCAGCTGAGGGTGAAGCCGGCGAGGCGGTCGGCCAGCGAGGCGATGGTCGGGCTGTCGGCATTGGCGAAGGCGAAGCGCAGGTAGTTTTCCTGGCCCTCGCCGAAATAGGCGCCTGGAATGCAGACCACGCCCGCCTCGCGCGCCAGCTTTTCCGCCACCTCGGCCGAGGGTGTGCCGGCAAAGGGATGGCGGATGAAGGCGAAATAGGCGCCGATCGAATCCATCTTCCAGTCCGGCAGCTCGGCCATGACGGCGCGCAGCGTGTCGGCGCGGCTGGCGATCTCGGCGCGGTTGGCATTGCGCCAATCTTTTAGAGCCGGGATGGCGCGGGCGACGGCGGCCTGCGGCGCGCGCGGTGCGCAGATCTGCAGGTTGTCCATCACCTTGGCGATTTCCGCGACGGCCTTCGGGCTCGTAGTTATCGCGCCGAGCCTGTGGCCGGGAATGCAGAAGGACTTCGAGAAGGAGTAGAGCAGGATCAGGTTGTCCTCCCAGCCGGGAACCGACAGGAGATCGTGCGGGCGCTGTCCTTCGGGCAGGAAGTCGCGATAGGTTTCGTCCAGCATCAGCCAGGCGCCGGCCTCCCGGCAGGCGTCGAAGATCTCGCGCAACAGTGCGGCAGGATAGATGGCGCCGGTCGGGTTGTTGGGCGAAACCAGTCCGAGCGCCTTGACGCCGGTTGCCAGGATCTTCCTGACCGTGGCGATGTCCGGCACGAAACCGCCGGCCGGATCGAGCCACAGCAGGCGGCGCTCGACGCCCATCATCGCCAGCGTCGTTTCCTGGTTGAAATAATAGGGATTGGTCAGCGCCACCCCTTCGCCCGGTCCGGCGACCGCCATGGCGGCCGCCATGAAGGCCTGGTTGCAGCCCGAGGTGATGTGAATGTTCTCCATCCCAACGACAGCGCCGTAGACTTCCGCCATTTCGGCCGCATAGGCGGTGCGCAGATCACTCTCCCCTTCGATCGGACCGTAGCCGGCATAGGCACGCGATGCGGCCGTCTCGCCGAGCCAGGTCAGCATGTCGGGATGCGGCGGATAGCCGGGCACGGCCTGGCTGAGATCGATCAGCGGGCCACGGGCGCCGTCATAGGCGCGCGCCCAGGCGAAGACCGCGGGGACGGGCGGCGGCGAGAGGCGGGAAATCAGCGGGTTGAAGGCGGGTGCAGGCATTGTCTTGCTCGTTTGTTTCAAGGGGTCTGGTCGGCGGTCTCGCCGGTGTCGGAATGGGTCGTCTCGAGGGCCGGCGCCACCTTGGCGGCACGCGGCGCCCGGCTGCGCCCGGCCTGGCGGATCGCCGGGCTCGGCTGCGAACTGCGCTCGTTCTCCAGCGTGGCAAACAGCCAGTCGATGAAGACGCGCACGATCGGCGCGGCGCGCATTTCGTTGCGGGTCGCGACGTAGAACGCGTCCGAGGCGGGCACGGAGAGATCGAAGGGAATGATCAGCTCGCCCGCGGCAATCAGGCTGGAGGCGGTGATGCTGTCGCCCAGTGCCACGCCCTGGCCGTGGCGTGCGGCCTCGATCGAAAGCCGCGCATCGCTCATGAAGTGTTCCCGCCCGCGCGGCATGTCGAGCTGGTCGGCGGCGGCGAGCCAGGTGTTCCATTCGCGCCCGTCGTCGCCGTGCAGCAGCACGTGATCGCGCAGGTCGCGAATCGAGCGCAGCGGGCGCGAGTTGAGCAGCGAGGGGGAGACGACGGGAAAGAGCTGGAGCGTGCTCCACTGGCGCGTCCAGCAATCACGCCAGCCGCCCGGGCCGTAGAGAATGGCGACGTCGATGTCGGGCGAGTGGATGAGATCCGCATCATTGCTCGACGAGAGCTTGAGGCTGATCTCCGGATATTGCTCGGAGAAGGCGTTCATCCGTGGAATGAGCCAGAACGACAGGAGGGCAGGCACGCAGGAAATGCGCAGCCGTCCGCTGGTCGATGGCCGGTTCATCAGGGCGGTTGCGGCGGCGATGCCGTCGAAGGCCGACGAGACGGCGGGCAGCAGCAGGGCGCCCTGCGGCGTCAGCTTCAGCCGCTTGCCGCCACGCTCGAACAGGGCCGCCTTCAGTGTTTCCTCCAGCGTCTTGATCTGGTGGCTGACGGCCCCGTGGGTGACGTTCAGCTCGCGCGCGGCCGCTGAAATCGAACCGCGCCGGGCCGCCGCCTCGAAGGCGCGGAGCGGGTTGAGCGGCGGTAGGCGGTTCGACATCAGACGGCGACTCTATGAATTTTTCTCACAAGGATTGCTATAACATCGTGAATTGCATTTCCATAGGCTTTGCGAATTAATGCTCACATTAAAGGCAGGCCGACGATCTGCCGCATAAACAGTCGTTGCACGAAAGGCCAGCCATCGTGCGCATGCGAAGAGGGTGATGAGATGACGTTCGACGAAAAGAAGCTTGCGGAACTGCGCGCCAAATATGGCGGCGACAATGCGGGCGAGATCTTCGATCCGAAATTCGCCAAGGTCGGCGCCAAGATCTTCCAGAACGGCACCCGCGCAGCCCCCTATGCCGGCGTTCCCACCTTCCTCTCGGCGCCGCACCGGCCGATCGATCCGCAGAACCCCGATTTCGGCGACCTGCAGGTGGCGATCGTCGGCGTGCCCATGGACCTCGGCGTCTCCAACCGTCCGGGCTCGCGCTTCGGGCCGCGGGCGCTGCGTTCCATCGACCGTATCGGCCCCTATAACCACGTGCTCGAATGCTCGCCGATCTTCGATATCAAGGTCGGCGACATCGGAGACGTGCCGTTCTCCAGCCGCTACCGCCTGGAACTCAGCCACGAGGACATCGAGCGCCATCTGTCGAAGATCGTCGAGGCGGGCATCCTGCCGCTGTCGGTCGGCGGCGACCATTCGATCACCCAGTCGATCCTGAAGCCGATTGCCAGGAAGCATGGCCCGGTGGGCCTCGTGCACATCGACGCCCATTGCGATACCGGCGGGCCGTTCGACCAGTCGAAGTTCCATCACGGCGGTCCCTTCCGCAACGCCGTTCTCGACGGCACGCTCGATCCGACCCGCACCATCCAGATCGGCATTCGCGGTCCGGCCGAATATCTGTGGGAATTCTCCTACGAGTCCGGCATGACCGTCATCCATGCCGAAGAGATCACCGGTCTCGGCATGCCGGCGATCATCGAGAAGGCGAAGAAGATCATCGGCGACGGCCCGACCTATATCTCCTTCGACATCGACAGCCTCGATCCGAGCATCGCGCCGGGCACCGGCACGCCGGAAGTCGGCGGGCTTTCCTCGCGCGAAGTGCTGGAACTGATCCGCGGGCTCAAGGGCATCAATCTCGTCGGCGGTGACGTCGTGGAGGTGGCGCCGCAATATGATGCGACCCACAATACGGCCCATGCCGGTGCGCAGGTTCTCTTCGAAATTCTCAGCCTGATGGTTTATAGTCCGGCAATCACCGGCCGCTGAGCGGCCGCCATCTTCTCCGGGACGTCGCGTGGCGCCCCGTGCTTGTGTTCACAACTAGCAATCAAGAAAAGGGAACGGAATATGAAGAACATTCTCAATGCCTCCGTCAGCCGCCGCGGCGTGCTGGCCGGCTCGCTTGCCGGTGCCGGCATGCTCGCCATGCCGTCGATCCTTAAGGCCCAGGACAAGTCGCTGAAGGTTGGCGTCTATGGCGGCTACTTCAAGGATTCGTTCGACAAGAACATCTTCCCGGAATTCACCAAGGCGACCGGCATCGCCATCGAATCGGTCGCCGAGCCGACCGGCGAAGCCTGGCTCGTGCAGCTTGAGCAGGCGGCCAAGGCCGGCCAGGCCCCGGCCGACGTTTCGATGGTGTCGCAGGTATCGATGCTGAAGGGCCAGTCGACCGAGCTCTGGGCGCCGCTCGACACCGCCAAGATCAAGAACGCGCCGAACCTGATCGACCGTTTCGTCAACAAGTACCCGGACGGCCGCATCGCCGGCATCGGTGCGGTTGCCTGGTACATCACGCTTGTCACCAACACCGACGTCTACAAGGAAGCGCCGACCTCGTGGGAGGCCCTTTGGGATCCGGCGAACGAAGACAAGCTCGGCTTGCTGGCTCTCGTCTCCAACTCCTTCCTGCTCGAAGTGACCGCCAAGACCTTCCTCGGCGGTACCAATGCCCTCGACACCGAGGAAGGCATTCTCAAGGCCTTCGATAAGCTTGCCGAAGTCAAGCCGAACGTCCGTCTCTGGTATCGTGACGAAGCCCAGTTCGAACAGGCGTTGAAGTCCGGCGAGATCCCGATGGGCCAGTATTACCACGACGTCACCGGCCTTGCCGCTGCCGACGGCCATCCGGTCCGCTCGACCTTCCCGAAGGAAGGCGGCATCCAGGATTCGGGTTGCTGGGCGCTGTCGCGCGCCTCGACCAAGACCGAAGAGGCCCACGTCTTCATCGACTATATGTGCCAGCCGTCGATCCAGGCGACCCTGTCACGCAAGGTTGGTACCGCACCGACGGTCAAGCGCGAACTGCTGGACCTCACCGCGGAAGAGTTTGCCGCCGTGTCGTCCGATATCGAGCCGATCACCCCTCGCTACGACATGTACCAGACCAAATCGGACTGGCTGAACCAGAAGTGGACCGAGCTGATCGTCGGCTGAGGACGAGCTTGCCCCTCACCCTGACCCTCTCCCCGCTTGCGGGGAGAGGGGACTGCGGGCGTAGCGGCGTGTTTCCTTCTCCCCGCAAGCGGAGAGAAGGTGCCCGGCAGGGCGGATTAGGGGCAGGTGCGAGCGCCCTTCCGGACGTCGACAAAATCCGTATCCCGCTTGAACCCCATACAAGATCGCGCGACAATCAAACCCCTTGATGGGATGACGCAGCCGGGGCAGACAGGGACGAATTCCCATTACCCCTATATCTCGGAGACATGATGTCCGGACTCATCCTCAATGCCGTCACCAAGCAGTTCGGTCCGTTCACGGCCGTCGACCAGGTGCAACTGGCCGTGCCGCACGGCACCTTCGTCTGCATGCTCGGGCCATCGGGCTGTGGCAAGACTACGCTGCTTCGGATGATCGCCGGCCTCGACACGCCGACCGGCGGTTCGATCGTGCTCGACGGCGAGGACATCACGGCCGTGCCGACGCACAAGCGCAATCTCGGCATGGTGTTTCAGTCGCTGGCGCTGTTTCCGCATCTGACGGTGGGCGAGAACATCGCCTATCCGCTGCGCATCCGCGGCATCGGCCGTGAGGAACAGGTGAAGCGCGTCAACGAACTGCTCGCCATGATCCATCTCACCGGCTATGCCGACCGGCCCGTCACCAAGCTGTCCGGAGGCCAGCGCCAGCGCGTGGCGATTGCCCGGGCGCTCGCCATCTCGCCGAAGCTCTTTCTGCTCGACGAGCCGCTTTCGGCGCTCGATGCCAAGCTGCGCGAGGCCATGCAGGTCGAACTGCGCAAGCTGCAGCAGCAGCTCGGTATCACCACCATCGTCGTCACCCATGACCAGCGTGAGGCCATGACCATGGCCGACACCGTGGTGGTGATGAACGGCGGAAAGATCCGCCAGGCGGCCAGCCCGATCGAGATCTACCGCAAGCCCGCCGACCGCTTCGTCGCCGACTTCATCGGCTCCACCAATCTGCTGCCGCTCACCATCGAGGGCGGGCGCACGCTGGTGCTCGGCCAGGCGGTCGAAGGCTTCGCCCCGCCTGCGGGCCTGGCCGCAGCCAGCCTGTCGGTCCGCCCCGAGGATATTCACCTTTCCGCGCCGGGTGAGGGGCGGCTTACCGGCCGCGTCACCTTCATCCGCGATCTCGGCGGCACGATCGAGACTTTCATCGACGTGCGCGGCACCGAAGTGGTGGCCGTCTCGACGCCGCGCGAGCGGCCGGTCGTCTCGGTCGGCCAGGATGTCGGCGTGGGCATCGATCCCGCCACCGCCGTGGTGCTTGCGGCATGAGACGCGAACCGCCCCAGAGAGCCCTCGACTATGCGCCGCTCGCCTTTCCGGCAGCCATGCTGATCCTGTTCTTCGTCGTGCCGTTCGCAACGATGATTGCCGTCAGCTTCTTCCAGCGCAATCCTGCCGGCTTCTACTCGCCGGCCTTCGTTCTCGACAATTACGCCCGCTTCATCAGCCCCTTCTTCGCCGGCGTGCTCGGCTTCTCCCTGATGCTGGCGATCGCGGTTGCCGTGGTCTGCGTGTTGCTCGGCCTGCCCTTCACCTATCTGCTCGCCCGCATGTCGCGCAAAGCCCAGGTGCTGTGGCTGGTGGCGCTGCTGTCGATCCTGTCCCTGTCGGAAGTCATCATCGGCTTTGCCTGGTCGACGCTGTTTTCGCGCACCGCCGGCATCACCAATCTGCTCGTCATGATCGGGCTGATGGAAAAGCCGGTGGCGCTGATGCCGAATTTCGGCGCGGTGCTGACCGGCATGGCCTATCAGGCGCTGCCCTACACCGTGCTGGTGCTCTATCCCGCGCTGGTGAGGCTCGATCCGACGCTGACCGAGGCGGCCCGGACGCTCGGCGCGTCTCCGATCCGTGCCTTCTTCACCGTGGTCGTCCCGGCCCTTCGCAATACGATTCTCGCGACACTGATCATGGTCTTCATCTTCGCGCTCGGCTCCTATCTCCTGCCGCAGATCCTCGGGCGGCCGCAGCACTGGACGTTGTCGGTGCTGATCACCGACCAGGCGATCTACCAGTCGAACATGCCGTTCGCAGCGGCCATGGCGGTTTTCCTCGTGCTGGTGACCCTTGGCATGGTGGCGCTGACGCTGTTCGTCGGCCGCAAGGGAGAGACGGCATGAACACGCTGCTGACCCGTATCTACTTCACCCTGATCGGCATCTTCCTTGCCGCCCCGATCGTCGTGGTTGCCGGCGTCTCGGTCAACGAGAAGCAGAGCCTGACCTTCCCGCCGCAGGGCTTTTCGCTCGCCTGGTACGGCGCGATCTTCACCGACACCGGCTGGCGCTCCGCCTTCTTCGCTTCGGTCGTGCTGGCGCTCGCCTCGGCGGCGCTGGCGGTGACGATCGCCCTGCCGCTCGCTTGGTTCCTGTGGCGGCGCATCGCGCCCTGGGCGAACATCTTCCAGGTGCTCGGCATCGCGCCCTTTACCCTGCCGCCCGTCATCACGGCGCTGGGGCTCCTGACCTTCTGGGCGACAACCGGCTTCTACGGCCAGCCGTGGACGGCGGTGATCGGGCATGCAATCTTTTTCGTGACGCTGCCGCTCGTCACCCTGTCGCTCGGCTTTTCCGCTATCGACCGTTCGCTGGTCGAGGCGGCGGCCACGATGGGCGCCGACGACAGGACGGTGTTCCGCACCGTCGTGCTGCCGCTGATCCGGCCCTATCTGGTCTCCGGTTATGCGTTTGCCTTCGTGCTGTCGCTCAACGAATACATCGTCGCCTACATGACGGTCGGCTTCACCATGGAGACGCTGCCGATCAAGATCTTCAACGCGCTGCGCTACGGCTACACGCCGACCATGGCCTCGGTGACGATCCTGTTCGTCGCGGTCGCGGCGCTGGTCTTCGGCCTCGTCGCCCGGTTCGGCGACCTGCCGAAGCTGCTCGGCGCCATGGCCGAGGACGAGCGCTGAACGGCGATCCTGCGCCGGCGTCGGGGTCCGCCCCGGCGCCTTTCATTTCGAAAGCGTAAATCCTAAAGACTAGCCGCCGACATTTACCCTTCGTTCAGATTTGCGGCCTAACCCTTGCTTTGTTCCGGATGGAACTCCGCGCATGACGTAGCGGATGATGAGACATGGGGATGAGGCACATGACGTGCGCAACAGGGTCCGCAATCATTGCGGACGAGAATCGACACCTGCCGTCACGGCCCGTGACGGCCTTTCCGGGCCCCCTAGCGGCGATCCTTTCGGTTCCCGGGTTCCCCGGGACTTTGGCCCTTTGGCCGATCCGCTCCAGAATTTCCAGACTTGCGGCCGTCCCTCGGCCAGTCCGCGCCCTGCGACC
>Ga0180012_1000043_pt1 | contig 64965 bp, 61 predicted proteins | sample KR11_S2_MetaG_FD_122243 | JGI IMG/M metagenome (GOLD analysis project Ga0180012, IMG submission 122243) | Groundwater microbial communities from the Olkiluoto Island deep subsurface site, Finland - KR11_S2_MetaG | ecosystem: Environmental > Aquatic > Deep subsurface > Groundwater | place...
CGGCACCTCCGGTGTGAAGGCCATGCTGATCGATGACGGCCAGCGGGTGGTGGGCGTAGCCAATGCGGCGCTCGATGTTTCGCGCCCGCATCCGGGCTGGTCGGAACAGGATCCGCTCGACTGGATCCGCGCGACCCGCGAGGCGGTCGGGGCGCTGAAAGCCTCGCATGGCGCGGCGCTTGCCGCGGTCAAGGGCATCGGGCTTTCGGGCCATATGCATGGCGCCACGCTGATCGATACGGCGGATCAGGTGCTTCGCCCGTGCATCCTGTGGAACGACACGCGCAGCGATGTCGAGGCGGCGGAAATGGACGCCGATCCGCGCTTCCGCGCCATCACCGGCAATATCGTCTTTCCAGGCTTCACCGCGCCGAAACTCGCCTGGCTGGCGAAGAACGAGCCGGACGTCTTTGCCCGGGTTGCCAAGGTTCTGCTGCCCAAGGATTTCCTGCGCCTGTGGCTTTCCGGCGAATATCTCTCCGACATGTCGGATTCGGCCGGAACCGCCTGGCTCGACACGGGCGCACGCCGCTGGTCCCCGGAACTGCTGGACGCGACCGGGCTTTCGGAGCGGCAGATGCCGGGGCTCGTCGAAGGCACCGATCCGGCCGGCACGCTGCGCGACCAGCTGGCGGCCGAATGGGGCATGGCCAGCGGCGTGACCATTGCCGGCGGGGCAGGGGACAATGCGGCGTCGGCCTGCGGCATGGGCACGGTCGCCGAGGGCCAGGCCTTCGTCTCGCTCGGAACCTCGGGCGTGCTCTTCGCCGCCAACGGCTCCTATCTGCCGAAGCCGGAGAGCGCCGTTCATGCCTTCTGCCATGCGCTGCCGAACACCTGGCACCAGATGGGCGTCATTCTCTCGGCGACCGATGCGCTGAACTGGCTGAGCGGCATCACCGGCAAGGCGGCCGGAGACCTGACCGGCGAGCTTGGCAACGACCTGAAAGCTCCGGGCAGCGTCACCTTCCTGCCCTACCTTTCGGGCGAGCGCACCCCGCACAACGATGCGAAGATCCGCGGCGCCTTCATCGGCCTTGGCCATGAGAGTTCGCGCGAGGTGCTGACGCAGGCCGTACTCGAGGGCGTAACCTTCGCCATCCGCGACAATCTTGAGGCGCTGAGGTCGGCGGGCACCCAGATCTCGCGGGTGACGGCGATCGGCGGCGGCTCGCGCTCGCGCTACTGGCTGGCCTCGATCGCAACCGCGCTCGGGCTTCCGGTCGACATTCCGGCCGACGGCGATTTCGGCGCGGCCTTCGGTGCGGCACGGCTCGGGCTGATCGCCGCGACGGGCGCGGATCCGCTTTCCGTCTGCACGGCACCGAAGACGGCGGAGACGATCGAACCCGTCACGGCACTGCGCGGCGCCTATGAGGAGGCCTACGGGCGCTACCGGTCGCTCTATCCGGCGATCCGCGGGCTTTGAGACAAGACCCCCTCTGGCTTGCCGGCCATCTCCCCCACAAGGGGGGAGAAGACTCGCGGTTCGGCCTTGCTTGGTCCGCAAGGCGGTGAGGCGGGGAAGCACCTCCCCCTTGTGGGGAGGGGTTGGGGAGGGGAGCGCCGCTTGTCGCAATGTTGAACAATCAAGTGCATTTCGAACACGAACCAGGAGGAAATACCCATGACGACAGGCTTCTTCGGCGATATCGCCAAGGTCAAGTATGAAGGCCCGGACAGCACCAATCCGCTCGCCTTCCGCCACTACAATCCCGACGAAGTGGTGCTCGGCAAGCGTCTCGAAGACCATCTGCGCTTCGCGGTGGCCTACTGGCATACCTTCACCTGGCCGGGCGGCGATCCGTTCGGCGGGCAGACTTTCGAGCGGCCGTGGTTCTCCGACACGATGGAAGCGGCGAAGATGAAGGCCGACGTCGCCTTCGAATTCTACCAGTTGCTCGGCGTGCCCTATTACTGCTTCCACGACGCCGACGTGCGGCCCGAGGGGCAGACCTTCGCCGAGAATACCAAGAACCTCAACGAGATCGTCGACTATTTCGAGAAGAAGCAGGCCGAGACGGGCGTCAAGTTGCTCTGGGGCACGGCGAACCTGTTCTCCAACCGCCGCTTCATGTCTGGGGCTGCCACCAATCCGGACCCGGATGTCTTCGCCTTCTCGGCGGCGACCGTGAAGACCTGCATGGACGCCACCCAGCGGCTGGGCGGCGAGAACTACGTGCTGTGGGGGGGGCGCGAGGGTTATGAAACCCTGCTCAACACCGACCTGAAGCGCGAACTGAGCCAGCTCGGCCGCTTCCTCAATCTGGTCGTCGAATACAAGTACAAGACCGGCTTCAAGGGCACGATCCTGATCGAGCCGAAGCCGCAGGAGCCGACCAAGCACCAGTACGACTACGACGTCGCGACCGTCTACGCCTTCCTGCAGAAGAACGGGCTGGAGAACGAGGTCAAGGTCAATATCGAGCAGGGGCACGCCATCCTGGCTGGCCATTCCTTCGAGCATGAAATCGCCATGGCGAACGCGTTCGGCATCTTCGGCTCGATCGACATGAACCGCAACGACTACCAGTCGGGCTGGGACACCGACCAGTTCCCCAACAATGTGCCGGAGATGGCGCTGGCCTATTACCACGTCCTGTCGGGCGGCGGTTTCCAGACCGGCGGCACCAATTTCGACGCCAAGCTGCGCCGCCAGTCGCTCGATCCGGCCGACCTGCTCTACGGCCATATCGGCGGCATGGATTGCTGCGCCCGTGGCCTGAAGGCGGCGGCGAAGATGATCGAGGACGGCGCGCTGTCGAAGCCGCTGGAAGAGCGCTACGCCAACTGGGAGAGCCCCGAAGCACAGCGCATGCTGCGCGGCGAGCTTTCGCTGGAAGCGATCACGAAAATGGTCGAGGACGGTAACGTCAATCCGGAGCCGAAGTCGGGCCGGCAGGAGTATCTGGAGAACGTGGTCAACCGGTACGTCTAAGAGCGAAAGGCCCTCTCCCTGCTTGCGGGGAGAGGGCTCCGCCCCGCGGCGGACCGGGCCATTCAGCCTAGTGAATAGCGCTTGGATATGGTTGCCGTGCCTTCCCGATAGTCGCGAAAGCCCATTGTCTGGTAGTAGGCCTGGCCGCCCTTGTTCTCCTTCCGGATCGTCGCATCGATGAAGACGGCGCCCGCCGCCTTCGCCGCCTTGGCCGTTTCGGCAAACAATGAACGCCCTATGCCCATCTTGTGCGCGTGGGGATCCACATAGGTCGCGATGACCGCCCAGTCGGCGGGCAGGGGATCCTCGCCGGGCCACTCGGGATCGGCCCATTCGAGCGACTGAAAACCCACGATCTCCGATCCGTTCACGGCAACGAAGCAGCTGATGGCGAGCCGAGGTGCGATGAATGTGTCGATGATGCCGGCCTCGTCGAAAGGCTCGGTATGGGCCGTGGTTCCTCCGATGGCGATGATTTCGTTGATAAGTTTGGCCATTGCGCCCACATCCTGTGGCGGGGCCGGCCGGATCTCCAGGAACATTGAACCTTCCTCTTCTTCGATGGGCCATCCGACCCGAGAGCCTAGCGTTTTGCCGCCGGACCGGTCACCGAACCGCGCACGATGAGATCGGGCATCAGCAGGATTTCGCGGCGCTCCGTCGGGCGTTCGGCGAGCTGGGCGAGCAGCAGGGCCATGGCCTGTTTGCCGATCGCGGTGCGGGGTTGGCGGATGGTGGTGAGCGCCGGATTGAGATAGGTCGCCTGCGGCACGTCGTCGAAGCCGATGACGGAAAAATCCTTCGGCAGGTCGTAGCCGCGCGCATTGAGCCCGTTGATCACGCCGATGGCGGTGGCGTCGTTGACGCACATGAAGGCGGTCGGCAGCGTGTCGCGCATGAAGAGCTGCTCGACCGCCAGGCGGCCGCTCTCGATCGTGCCTTCGCCCTCGATCACGATGCGGTTCTCAGGCGCGATGCGGGCCGCGTCTAGCGCCAGATCATAGCCCTGACGGCGGCGTTGGTGGCCGAGGCGGGTCCGGCTGTCGCCGATGAAGGCGATGCGGCGGTGCCCGGCCGAGAGCAGGTGTTCGGCGGCCTTCCGGGCACCCGCGACATCGTCCACGCCGACATAAGATATCTTCGAGCCGAAGACGGGTTCGAACACGGCGACCGTGGGCGGCAGCCGTGTGCCGGCCACCTGGTGGCCGAAGGGCTCGTGGCCGGTGAACAGCACGAGGCCGGTCGCCTGACCGGAATTCAGGAACTTCAGATATTCGAGACCGCGCTCGGGATCGTTCTGGGTGTGGCCAATGAGAACGCCGTAGCCGTGCGCGCGAGCCTCGTTCTCCAGCCCGATCAGGGTGGAGGAGAAGTTCGGGTCGCCGATGTCCGGCGCCAGGATGAGGATCATGTTCGACCGGCCCATGCGCAGCGAGCGTGCCATGGCATTGGTCGTGTAACCGGTGATCGCGATTGCCTGGTTCACCCGCTGGCGCGTCGACTTGGCGACCTTGTCGGGCGTGTGGATCGCACGGCTCACCGTCGCGATCGACACCTCCGCCAGGCGCGCAACATCCTCGATCGTCGCTGGTGCTGAATTGTGCACGCGGACACCATCCCCCTATCCGTCTGGAATCGCTGGAGAGACTATCTTTTGTGTTGCGACTGCGAAAGCTGCGGACGTCGCATTTGTCCTCATGATGCGAGGATGTAAACCTTTACATCGGAGATGTAAAGGTTTACACAAAGTGCCATGAGCGGTTGAGGAGCCGCGGGGAGGCTTGCATGACATCAGTTGGGGACTCTGCGCGCGCACCCGTGCTTGCGGCGGAGCGGATTTCGAAATCTTTCGGCGACGTTCAGGTGCTGTTCAGCGTGGATTTCGACGTGCTTCCGGGCGAGGTGCATGCGCTGATGGGCGAGAACGGCGCGGGGAAATCCACGCTGGTCAAGATCCTGTCGGGCTTCGAGCAGGCCAGCTCCGGCGCCATCTTGCTCGACGGCGAGCCGGTCATCCTGCCGCCCAACGGCGCGGCCGAGGCGCTCGGCATCGTGCTCATCCACCAGGAATTCAACCTCGCCGACCACCTGACCGTCACCGAGAGCCTCTTCCTCGGTCGCGAGGTCACCCGTTTCGGCATGCTCGACCGCAAGCACATGCGGGCCGAGACGCGCCGCGTGCTGGACCAGCTCGGCTCGCGGATCGACGAGAATGCGCTGATCAGCTCGCTCGCCGTGGCCGACAAGCAGATGGTGGAGATCGCCAAGGCGATCAGCCGCCGGGCGCGCATCGTGTTCATGGATGAGCCGACGGCCGTACTGTCGCGCGAGGAGACCGAGGTGCTGTTCGACCAGGTGCGCAAGCTACGCGCCCGCGGCACCAGTTTCGTCTTCGTGTCGCACAAGCTGGACGAGGTGATGGAACTCACCGACCGGGTCACCGTGCTGCGCGACGGGCAATGGGTGAAGACCGCGCCGACGTCCGCGCTGGACGGCGAGGCGATCGCCCAACTGATGGTTGGGCGCGAACTGTCGAGCCTTTATCCCAACAAGCACGAGCCTGACGTCGACGAAGAAATCGTGCTGTCGGTCAAGGGTCTCTCCACCGGCTTCGTCAAGAATGCCAGCTTCGAGCTGAGGCGCGGCGAGGTGCTGGGCTTTTCCGGCCTGATCGGGTCGGGACGAACAGAGCTGATGGAAGCTGTCGCCGGCCTGCGTCCGCGCCTGTCGGGCGAGGTGTGGCTGAAGGGTGCCGTGCTCGAGCCGCAGGATTTCCGCGAGGCGAACCGCCGCGGGCTCGCCTATATGACCAAGGACCGCAAGGGCAAGGGGCTGCTGCTCGGCGAGGGGATGACGGCCAATCTGACGCTGCAATCGATGGAGCGGCATCTCCGCCACATCTATCTCGATCCGGCGAGCGAAGCCAAGGCTATGGCCCGAGCCAAGCGCCGCTTCGATATCCGGGTACGCGACGACAAGATCAAGGTCGGTCGCATGTCGGGCGGCAACCAGCAGAAGCTGCTGCTCGCCAAGATCATGGAGATCGAGCCGCAGGTGATCGTCATCGACGAGCCGACGCGCGGCATCGATGTCGGCACCAAGCAGCAGATCTACCATTTCATCGCAGCACTTGCCCGCGAGGGCCGCTCGATCATCGTCATTTCCTCGGAGATGCCGGAAGTGATCGGGCTCTGCACCCGGGTGGCCGTCATGCGCGAAGGCCGCATGGTCGGTTTGCTGGAAGGCGAGGAAATCAACGAGCAGACCATCATGCGCTACGCCGCGGGCCTGAAACGCCAGATGGCGAGCTGACGGAACGTTTCTGCGAGAAGGCCCGGCGGCAAGACCGGGTTAGGACAAGAGATATGGGACGGCGCAGCCGCCGACTTGGGCAGGCTGCCGGAGGAGACGAGAGACAATGACGACCGAGACCGAGAGCTCAACCGACATCCGTGGCCGCCGCACCTGGCGGGACGTGGACTTGAGAGCGGTCGCGCCCTTTGCCGCCCTGCTCCTGCTCCTGATCATCGGGGCGATGGTCAACCCGAATTTCATCGGCCTCACCAACCTCGCCAATGTCGCCACCCGCTCGGCTTTCATCGCCATCATCGCTGTCGGTGCGACCTTCGTAATCTCGTCGGGCGACCTCGATCTTTCCGTCGGCTCGATGGTGGCCTTCGTCGCCAGTCTGATGATCCTGTTCATGAATTCCGGCGTGATCGCCGATCCTGGCATGATGATCGCCGCCGCCATGCTTCTCACCGTCGTCATCGGATCGCTGTGCGGGCTGGTTAACGGCCTGATCACCACGGTCGGCAAGATCGAGCCTTTCATCGCGACGCTCGGCACGATGGGGATCTATCGCGGCCTGACGACCTGGCTCAGCCAAGGCGGGGCAATCACGCTGCGCGACCCGGCGCAGCAGGAAATGTATCGGCCGGTCTATTTCGGTTCGATCCTCGGGCTGCCGGTGCCGATCTTCATCATTCTCGTCGTGACCGCGATCGCCGCCTTCGTGCTCTACCGCATGCGCTTTGGACGGCATGTCGTCGCCGTCGGGTCCAATCGCGACGTGGCGCGCTATTCCGGCATCGCGGTCGACCGGGTGCGCACCATCGCCTTCATCATCCAGGGGCTCTGCGTGGCGATCGCCGTGCTGCTCTACGTGCCGCGCCTCGGTTCTACGTCCGCGACCACCGGCATCCTGTGGGAATTGCAGGCAATCACCGCGGTCGTCGTCGGCGGCACGGCGCTGAAGGGTGGCGCCGGCCGGGTTTGGGGCACGATCTGCGGCGCCTTCATCCTTGAGCTCGTCGGCAACATCATGCTGCTCTCCAACTTCATCTCGGAATACCTGATCGGCGCCATCCAGGGCACGATCATCATCATCGCGATGCTCGTCCAGCGGTCGCTGGCGCGCAAGGCGTGAACCGCGGCCGGGCAGGAGGGTCGCCCGGTCCGTTCATCACTGAGACCCTGGCATATTGGGAGGAAACCAATGCACAAGAAACTGCTCGGGCTTGCCGTCGCCATGACGGCACTGGCGTCGATCTTCACCGCGGCTGAGGCGCAGGAGACGAAGACGATCGGCGTCTCCATTCCGGCCGCCGACCACGGCTGGACCGCCGGCGTCGTCTACCACGCCAACCGCGTCGCCGAACTTCTGATGAAGGAGCATCCCGGCCTCAACGTCATCGTCAAGACCTCGGCAGATCCTGCCACCCAGGCGAATGCCGTGCAGGACCTCGAGATCCAGGGCATCGATGCGCTCGTCATCCTGCCGACCGATCCGGACCCGCTGGTCAACGCGATCAAGGAAGTGAAGGGCAAGGGCACGTTCGTCTCGATCGTCGACCGCGCGCCGTCGGTCAACGACAATACCGTGCGTGACCTCTATGTCGCCGGCAACAATCCGGCGCTCGGCGAAGTGGCCGGCCAGTACATCGCCAAGAACACGCCGGACGCCGAAGTGGTCGTCATCCGCGGCATGCCGATCCCGATCGACCAGCAGCGCCAGGACGGCTTCGACAAGGGCATTGCCGGCTCGAACGTCAAGATCCTCGACCGCCAGTTCGGCAACTGGAACCGTGACGATGCCTTCAAGGTCATGCAGGACTTCCTGACCAAGTACCCGAAGATCGACGTGGTCTGGTGCCAGGACGACGACATGGCGGTCGGCGTGCTCCAGGCCATCGAACAGGCCAAGCGCACCGACATCCAGTACATCATCGGCGGCGCGGGCTCGAAGGACATGATCAAGAAGGTCATGGACGGCGACAAGATGGTGCCGGTCAACGTGCTCTATCCGCCGTCGATGGTCGGCACCGCGATGGAACTGACCGCCGCTGCGATCTACGACCAGGTTCCGGTCCACGGCACCTACACGCTCGACGCGACGCTGATCACCGCCGATAATGCCAAGAACTACTACTTCCCGGACTCGCCGTTCTGATCGGCGGCATCCACCAGAAACAGGCATCTGCCCGGGTTTTCCCGGGCAGATTTTCGCCGCCGCCGTCATCGCCGTTGTATCGATTTTGCATCTCCTGTAATCGTGGCTGAAACGTTGCAGGAAGACTTTGGGAGGAGAATTCATGAAGACGATCAAGGGGCCGGCGATCTTTCTCGGCCAGTTTGCCGGCGATGCCGCACCGTTCAATTCCTGGGATTTGATCACCAAATGGGCGGCGGACACGGGCTATCTCGGTGTGCAGGTGCCGACCTGGGCCGGACAGTTGATCGACCTGAAAAAGGCGGCCGAATCCAAGGACTACTGCGACGAACTCGCAGGCGTTGCGCGTACGAACGGCGTCGAGATCACCGAGCTTTCCACCCATCTTCAGGGCCAGCTGGTCGCCGTTCACCCGGCCTATGACGAGGCGTTCGACGGCTTTGCCGCACCGGAAGTGCGCGGCAATCCCAAGGCGCGGCAGGAATGGGCCGTGCAGCAGGTCAAGTATGCGCTCAAGGCGTCCAACAATCTCGGCATCAATGCCCATGCGACCTTTTCCGGGGCGCTGGCATGGCCCTACTTCTATCCCTGGCCGCAGCGGCCGGCCGGCCTGGTCGAGACCGCCTTCGACGAACTCGCCAGGCGCTGGAAGCCGATCCTCGACTATGCCGACTCCCAGGGCGTCGACGTCGCTTATGAGATCCACCCGGGCGAGGACCTGCATGACGGCGTGACCTTCGAAATGTTCCTCGAACGCGTCGGCGGGCACACCCGAGCCAACATGCTCTACGATCCGTCGCACTACGTGCTGCAGTGCCTCGACTATCTCGACCACATCGACATCTACAAGGACCGGATCAAGATGTTCCACGTCAAGGACGCGGAGTTCAATCCGACCGGCCGGCAGGGCGTCTATGGCGGCTATCAGAGCTGGGTGAACCGGGCAGGGCGCTTCCGCTCGCTCGGCGACGGGCAGGTCGATTTCGGCGCGATCTTCTCCAAGATGGCGGCCAATGATTTCGACGGCTGGGCCGTGGTCGAATGGGAATGCGCACTCAAGCATCCCGAAGACGGCGCCCGCGAAGGCGCCGAGTTCGTCAAGCATCACATCATCCGGGTCACGGACCACGCTTTCGACGACTTCGCCGCCGGCGGCACCGACGATGCGGCCAACCGGCGTATGCTGGGGCTCTAGAAGAAAGACCCCTCCCCAACCCCTCCCCACAAGGGGGAGGGGCTTTGCCGCCGCCCGGTGCCTGCGTCAAGCAGGGAGGTGGGCAAGGGACGCTCTCCCCCCCATGTGGGGGAGATGGCGGCAGCCAGAGGGGGTGTCAGAGACAACAAGGGAGACGTATTTCATGGCAATCGAAGGAAAGACGGAAGCGCGGACGCGGAAGATCAGGCTCGGCATGGTGGGCGGCGGTTCCGGCGCCTTCATCGGCGGCGTGCATCGCATGGCGGCACGCATCGACGATCATTTCGAGCTGGTGGCCGGGGCACTGTCATCGACGGCGGAAAAATCGCTGGCCTCGGGCCGCGAACTGGGGCTCGCCCCTGGGCGCTGCTACGGCTCGTTCGAGGAGATGGCCGAAAAGGAAGCGGCCCGCCCGGACGGCATCGAGGCCGTGTCGATCGTCACGCCCAACCATGTGCACTATCCGGCAGCCAAGGCCTTTCTCGAGCGGGGGATCCACGTCATCTGCGACAAGCCGCTGACGTCCAATCTCGACGATGCGAAAAAGCTGAAGGCGGTGGCCGACCAGTCCAAGGCGTTGTTCGTGCTGACCCACAACTACACCGGCTATCCGATGGTGCGCCATGCGCGCGAACTGGTGCGCTCCGGCGAACTCGGTGACATCCGGCTGGTGCAGATGGAGTATCCGCAGGACTGGCTGGCCGAGCCGATCGAGCAGACCGGCCAGAAGCAGGCGGCCTGGCGCACGGACCCCAAGCAGTCCGGCGTCGGCGGTTCGACCGGCGACATCGGCACCCATGCCTATAATCTCGGCTGCTTCATCTCCGGCCTCGAGATCGAGGAGCTTGCCGCCGACGTGCACACCTTCGTCGCCGGCCGCAAGCTCGACGACAATGCCCATGTGATGCTGCGGTTCAAGGGCGGCGCCAAGGGGCTGCTGTGGTGCAGCCAGGTGGCCGTCGGCCACGAGAACGGGCTGAAGGTCCGGGTCTACGGCACCAAGGCCGGCGTCGAATGGGTGCAGGCCGATCCGAACTATCTGTGGTTCACACGGCTCGGCGAGCCGAAACAGCTGATCACGCGCGGCGGTGCGGGCGCCGGAGCCGCCGCGCAGCGCGTCTCGCGCATTCCGGGCGGCCACCCGGAAGGCTATCTCGAAGCCTTCGCGACGATCTACACGGAGGCGGCGGCCGCCATCAATGCCGCCAAGGCCGGCACGGCCGTCGATCCGGCGGTCGTCTACCCAACCATCGACGACGGGGTCAAAGGCGTTGCCTTCGTCGAGGCCTGCGTGGCCTCGTCGAAGGGCAACGGGGCGTGGGTCAAGGTGTGACCGAACGCTCGTGGGGCCGAGCGCAAGCTCTCCTCGCCCACGCTACCCTCACGACGGGGAGCAACTGGCTTGCTCCCCGCTTTCCCCGCAGGTGCGGAGAGGGGTGACCGATCGGGTGTAGACAGGTTCTGGAGATGCCGAGGCAAGTCGGGACCGGTCAGTCGGGTGTGCAGGCCGAGAGCATGGCCGGGGTGTCGACATAGGCTTCGTAGCGACAGATCGTTCCCTCACGCACCGTATAGACATGGACCGCGGGAAGCTCGAATTGCCGGCCCGTCGCGAGAGCCTTGCCCCGTGTGCGGCCGATGCTCACCACGCGGTCGCCTGCCTCGAAGAGCTGCTCGTCGACGATCTCGGTGTCGATCGTGCTGGTCAGGCGGATGAAGAACTGCTGCAGGCCGGCACGGCCGCGAAGCTCTCCGCCCCAGGGCAGCAGGGCGGACTGGTAGATCTCGCAGTCGGGATGGTAGAGAGCCTGGATGGCGGCCAGGTCGCGGGCGGCATAGGCCCGGTAGACCGCGCGCACGACGTCGAGCGGACAGGGGTGGTTCTCAGTCGAGTTATACCGTGCTGTGTTGGTTTGCATGACAAATCTCCTTCGGGCGGCATCGGTGCCGGTGCCTGTTCCCTAAGGGATCCGGAGGCTTCGTACTTTCCGCTGGTTGCGGGCTATTGCCTGTCCTTGCGAAAACTATGCGCGTGCTCGCGCACGCCATTGCGCCGGGGTCGTTCCGGTTGAGCGGCGAAAGACGTTGGTGAAATGGCTCTGGTTCTTGAACCCGACGTCCAGGGCGAGCTGTGCCAGAGGCATGTCGGTGGCCGCCAGCAAGCCGCAAGCGAGTTCGATGCGAAAGTCCTGCAGCCATTGGAACGGCGTCCGTCCCGTGGAGGCCTTGAACGCGCGCAGGAAATGGAACTGGCTCAGACCAGCCGCAGCCGCGATCTCCTCGAGGCTCGGATCGTCTGCCACTCGCGACCGCATATAGTCGATCGTCCGCCTGAGACTGGCTGGCGACAGTCGCTCCTTCGCCTGCCGCGCCCCCTCGACGGACGGGTTTCGCTCCGCTTCCTGCGCGAGTTTTGCAAGAATGAGAGCGACTCCATGGTCGCCATAGGCGCGCGCGATTGCGTCCGCGCCTGCCGACGTGCCTTCCTTCCAGAGTGCGGTCGAGACCGCGGCGAAGATCGGATCCTGCACGACATGCCCGGTCAGCCGGTCGAGGGAGGCTGCACCCGTCGATGTAAGCTCCCCGAGCATGCGTGCCACCATGTCCTTGGGGAAGGAGAAGATCAGGCAGTCGTGATCGCCCTCGACCCGCCAGAGCGCCGACGTGTCGGCAGGGGTGAGGATGCCCGCTCCCTGATGCCGATAACCTTCCGCGCCCTTCGGAATTGTCAGGCCGTCGCCTATGTCGCGCCAGGGTCTGGACCGTCCGGCCAGCAATATGGAAAAGGTATATTCGGGAAGCGACGGCTGGAGGGTCTCGAAGTCGGAATGGCGCAGGCGCGTCAGGGTCACGCCGGCGGACCCCACGTGCCGGGTCTGCAGGTTTGCGCCGGGTGGAACCGTCTGCGCGCTGTCGCTTTCCTTGCTGGTCATGCGGGCAAGGCTACCGGCCCTGAAGGACGAGGTCCAGTCGGGCGGTGCGCCGGTGATCGGATCGGCGACGAAAGGGTGATCGGCAAGGCAGATCCGTCTCGAAACGAGCCACCGGCGCCGTCCGGGCATTGGCCAGACCTGCAACGTTGCAGAATTGTGCTTCCGGCTCTTCACCCCGAACGGAACATGGGCTAAACCGCCACGGACAAAGTTTCTGCATCCCGCCGCCACGACCTGCGCCAGATGCATAGCCTGGATGAGACCAGCCATGATTGATCCCAAGTCACTCGCATCCCGCTTCCCCGGCGATTTCACCTTTGGCGTGGCGACCGCCTCGTTCCAGATCGAAGGGGCGTCCAAGGCCGACGGGCGAAAGCCGTCGATCTGGGATGCGTTTTCCAATATGCCGGGCCGCGTCTATGGCCGGCACAATGGCGACGTGGCCTGCGATCACTACCATCGCTGGGAAGAGGATCTCGACCTGATCAAGGCCATGGGCGTCTCGGCCTATCGCTTCTCGATCGCCTGGCCGCGGATCATTCCCGAGGGGACCGGAAGGATCAACGAGAAGGGCCTCGATTTCTACGACAAGCTGATCGACGGCCTGAAGGATCGCGGTATCCAGGCCTTTGCGACGCTGTACCACTGGGACCTGCCGCTGGCGCTGATGGGCGACGGCGGCTGGACCGCGCGTTCGACGGCCTACGCCTTCCAGCGCTATGCCAAGATCGTCATGGCCCGGCTCGGCGATCGGCTCGACGCGGTGGCGACCTTCAACGAGCCCTGGTGCTCGGTGTGGCTTTCCCATCTCTACGGCGTGCATGCGCCGGGCGAGAAGAACATGGACGCAGCGCTTCACGCCCTGCACTACACCAATCTCGCGCACGGCCTCGGGGTCGACGCCATTCGCCAGGTGGCGCCTCAGGTGCCGGTCGGGCTGGTGCTGAATGCGCATTCGGTCGTGCCCGGTTCCGATAGTCCGGCGGACAAGGCAGCAGCCGAGCGGGCCTTCCAGTTCCACAATGGCGTGTTCTTCGATCCGGTGTTCAAGGGCGAATATCCTGCCGAATTCCTCTCGGCGCTGGGCTCCCGTCTGCCGAAAATCGAAGACGGCGACATGGAGATCATCAGCCAGAAGCTCGACTGGTGGGGGCTCAACTACTATACGCCGATGCGCGTCGCCGACGATCCGACGCCCGGCGCGGAATTCCCGGCGACCGTCGACGCGCCGCCCGTCTCAGAGGTCAAGACCGATATTGGCTGGGAGGTCTATGCGCCGGCACTGAAGTCGCTGGTCGAGGCCCTCTACAAACGTTACGAGCTGCCGCTCTGCTACATCACCGAGAACGGCGCCTGCTACAATATGGACGTAGAGAACGGAGAGGTCGATGACCAGCCGCGGCTCGACTACTACGCCGAGCACCTTGGCGTCGTTGCCGACCTGATCAAGGACGGTTACCCGATGCGCGGCTATTTCGCCTGGAGCCTGATGGACAATTTCGAATGGGCGGAGGGCTATCGCATGCGCTTCGGCCTCGTCCATGTCGACTACGACACCCAGACGCGCACCGTGAAGAAGAGCGGCAAATGGTATAGCGAACTCGCCGCACAGTTTCCCAAGGGCAACCACAAGACGGCGTGAGCCTTCAAGCCGTATAACAGCGTTAGCAGCGGGCCTGCCGGGTCTCAGCCGAGTTTGACGAGCTTCGAATCGGTGCGCTCGGCGGCGTTTCGCTTGTCGAACTCGGCGCGGGCGGCGTGGATCTTTTCGTGATGGGCGAACACCCACCCACCCATCGCCTGGATCGGTTCGCGCAGCGACTGGCCGAGCTCGGTCAGTTCATATTCGACCCGCGGCGGGACCGTGGGATAGACGCTTCGCTTCACCAGACCGTCGCGCTCCAGCGCCCGCAGCGTCAGCGTCAGCATGCGCTGCGACACGCCGACGACGGCGCGCTTGAGATCGCTGAAGCGGGCCGGGCCGTCGCCCAGGATCATGATGACCAGCACGCTCCATTTATCGCCGATGCGCGACAGCATCTCGCTGACCGTCTGACATTTGGCCGGGTCGTAGTGTTTCGGCATCCCGCCTCTCCCTTTGGTTGGTTACAAAAATGTGCCTTCTTGCCCAAGATTTCAAGTTCCCTATTTAGACCTGGTTACTAATCAATACCGTATTCGCTGCCTCCGTCCTGACCTCCCAAGGCTCTAAAAGGCGCGTGCGGCCAACCAGGAAAGGAACCCACCCATGCTCCTCGACAAACTCAACTGGCGCTATGCCACCAAGAAGATGGATCCCTCCAAGCCGGTCTCCGAAGACAAGGTCCAGCGCATCCTCGAAGCGATCCGGCTTGCACCGACCTCGAGCGGCCTGCAGCCCTATGAAGTGATCGTGGTCAAGAATCCCGAGACCAAGGCGAAGATCCGCGAGATCGCCTGGAACCAGGCGCAGGTCACCGACGGCTCGCATCTCCTCGTCTTCGCCGCCTGGGACAACTATACCGCTCAGCGCATCAACGACATGTTCGACCTCGTCAACGAGGAGCGCGGCCTGAAGAACGAGGGCTGGGAAAACTATCGCAAGATGCTGCTCGACACCTACCCGCCGCGCGATCCGCAGGTGAATTTCGAACACGCCGCGCGCCAGGCCTATATCGGCTTCGGAATCGGCCTGACCGCCGCCGCCTTCGAGGGTGTCGATGCGACGCCGATGGAAGGCTTCGATGCCGCCAAGCTCGACGAGATCCTGGGCCTTCGCGAACGCGGCCTGCGTTCGGTGACGATCATGCCGCTCGGCTATCGCCAGGCTGACGGTGACTGGCTGGTGAACCTCAAGAAGGTGCGCCGCCCCAAGGAAAGCTTCATCACCGAAGTGAAGTAGACGATCCGGCGTGTCGGGCTCGTCGCCCGGCACGCCCCATGGCTATGCGCGGCCCTCCCGCAGGGGGTTGCCGTGGCAGGTGGCGTTTGGACGAATTTTCCGCCAGCAGTATGATCTCGCGGAAAAACATGTCTGTTCGGCGGCAAGGACCAGTGGCATAAGCGGATCAGTTTTCCGCGACGCATGGCTGACCTGCGCTTCGCGGGTTTGAAAAGGTGAAACCAAAGATGCTAGATCGGCGCCGAACCGTCCGAATGTGTATGTCGCGATAGACCATCCGACATCCAGCCATCTTGGCCGCTTTTTCTAGCGGCGATCACCGAAGAGACTAGCATGACCCACCGACCGAATCCGCGCGACGCCTCGACAGGAGGCTCCCGATGAGCGCGGCTGCCGACAATTCACCGGATGTCCAAAATCCCATGGTCGCCTTTGAGGGCGTGACCAAGCATTTCGGCGGCGCGAAGGGCCAACCGGCCTTCACGGCGCTGGCGGGCGTCGACTACATCGTCCCGCGGGGTTCCATCACCGGCATCATTGGCCGCTCCGGCGCCGGCAAGTCGACGCTGATCCGGCTGGTGAATGGGCTCGAGATTCCCTCGTCTGGCAAGGTGCTGGTCGACGGCGTCGACGTCGGCGCGCTCGATGACGCTGCCCTTCGCGCGCTGCGCCGCGAAGTCGGCATGATCTTCCAGCATTTCAACCTGCTGTCCTCGCGCACGGTGCACGACAACATCGCGCTGCCGCTGGAAATCGCCGGTCTCGACAGGAAGACGATCGACCAGCGCGTCAGGCCGCTGATGGAGCTGGTCGGGCTTTCCGACAAGTCCGACCGCTATCCCGCTGAACTGTCCGGCGGACAGAAGCAGCGCGTCGGCATTGCCCGGGCGCTTGCAACCGAGCCGAAGCTGCTGCTCTCCGACGAGGCGACTTCGGCGCTCGACCCGGAAACGACGCAGTCGATCCTCGAATTGCTGAAGACCATCAACCGCGATCTGGGCCTCACCGTGCTCTTGATCACTCACGAGATGGAAGTGGTGAAGACCATTGCCTCGCAGGTGGCCGTGATCGACCGTGGCCTGATCGTCGAGCACGGCCGGACCTTCGACGTCTTCACCGCGCCGAAACACGAGACGACGCAGGCGTTGCTGTCAGCCTCGATCGGGGCGAAGCTGCCCGAGTGGATCCGCTCCGACCTGAAAGCCGAGCCGTCGCCGGGCGACCGGGCGCTCGTGAGGCTGATCTTCTTTGGCGAAACGGCATTCCAGCCGCTGACCGCGCGGCTGGTGGCGGAGCTCGGCGCCGACGTCAACATCCTGGCTGGCGCCATCGACGACATTGCCGGCGAGCCCTTCGGCTCGCTGGTGGTCTCCTATCCCGCCGATCCGGCAACGCTGGCGCGGGCGCAACGCTTCTACACCGAAACCGGACTGACCACGGAGGTGATCGGCTATGGCGTTTGATATGCTCTTCAACCTGCTGGTAAAGGCCCTGTGGCAGACGCTGCAGATGGTCGCCGTGGCCGGCGTGATCGGCACGCTGGTCGGGCTGCCGATCGGGGTCTTCCTCGCCACCAGCGGCAAGGGCGAGCTCTTCGCCGCCCCGACGATCAACCGGATCGTCGGCCTAGTGGTCAATGCGGCGCGCTCGACGCCCTTCATCATCCTGGTGGTGGCGATCATCCCCTTCACCCGCTTCGTCACCGGCACCTCGATCGGCACCATCGCGGCGATCGTGCCGCTGACGGTCGCCACCATCCCCTTCGTCGCGCGCCTGATCGAGGCGGCGATCCGCGAAGTGGACAAGGGACTGATCGAGGCCGCCCGCGCCATGGGGGCGACGCCTTTGCAGATCGTCAGCAAGGTGCTTCTCGCCGAAGCCCGGCCGGGCATCGTGCTGGCGCTCACCCTGACGCTCGTCAGCCTGATCGGCTTCTCGGCCATGGTCGGCGCGGTCGGTGGCGGCGGGCTCGGCGATCTCGGCATCCGCTACGGCTACCAGCGCTTCATGCCGGACGTCATGCTGGCGGTGGTCGTGGTGCTGATCGTCCTGGTGCAGGCGGTGCAGAGCGCCGGAGACCATCTGGCGCGACGCTTCGACAAGCGCAGCCGCAAGAACTGAATTCCCCCCTCTTCAGAAAACCCAAGGAGTGATTTCCATGAAGAAACTGATCCTCGCGGCCTCTCTCGCCGCTCTCTTTTCCGCAAGCGCGGCTCTGGCCGAAAGCATCAAGATCGGCGTGACCCCCGGCCCGCATGCGCAGATCATGGAAAAGGTGAAGGAAGTCGCCGCCAAGAAGGGCCTCGACATCGAGATCCTCGAATTCTCGGACTATGTCGTGCCGAACCAGGCGCTCGCCGACGGCGACCTCAACGCCAACTCCTTCCAGCACCAACCCTATCTCGACAACCAGGTCGCCGACCGCGGCTATGAAATCATCAGCGTCGGCCCGACCGTCAACTTCCCGATGGGCGTCTATTCCAAGAAGGTGAAGAGCCTCGACGAATTGACGGACGGTGCCAAGGTATCGATCCCGAACGACCCGACCAATGGCGGCCGCGCGCTGCTGGTACTGGCCGACAAGGGTCTGATCAAGGTCGATGCGGCCAAGGGCCTGAAGATCGGTCCGGCGGACGTCACCGAAAATCCGAAGAACATCGAATTCGTCGAACTCGACGCCGCCCAGCTGCCGCGTTCGCTCGACGATGTCGACGCCTCGGTGATCAACACCAACTACGCCATCGAAGCCGGCCTCAACCCGAAGACGGATTCGATCGCCATCGAAGGCGAGAAGGCTCCCTACGTCAACGTCATCGCCGTTCGTGCCGCCGACAAGGACGCCGCCTGGCTGAAGACCCTGCTCGAATCCTACCACAACGACGAGATCAAGGCCTTCGTCGCCGAAGAGTTCAAGGGCGCCGTTGTCGCTGGCTGGTAAGCTGGCAACAATCCCGGAATTATAACGGGCGGGCGATGGAGAGTACCATCGCCCGCCCGATCTTTTTCGATTCGCATTGACGTATTCGGTATTCGACGTTACGCAGCCTTCAGGTTTCAGCCGCCTGCCGCTCGCGGACATGTGTCTCGGTGAAGGTCTGACTTGGACGATTTCTCACCCTCTGTGCATTTCGCGCCGCGGGCAATGCGAGCCCCCTCCTTCAGAGCGAAATGCCTTTTGAGGAGCGTGGGATGTCGTCTGGCACCTCCACCCACAACGCCTATCTCAGCGGGTCCATTGCCGGCCTGTTCGTAAAGACCGCGCTGCCGATCGTCTTCGTGATGAGCATGAACGGCGTCCTGACCGTGGTCGATGCGATATTCCTTGGGGCCTTTGTCGGCCCGGAGGCGGTGGGCGCCGTCACCGTCGTCTTTCCGGTCTATATGCTGATCGTCGCCCTTGCGACACTGGTATCCGCAGGCATGTCCAGCCTGCTCGCGCGCAGTCTCGGGGCAGGCCGGATCGACGAGGCACAAGGCGTCTTTGCCGGGGCGCATATGCTCGCGCTGGTGATCAGTGCCCTGCTGATCGTCGGTTTTGTCGTCTTCGGCGATCGCCTCACGCTGCGCCTCGCCAACGGATCGCCTGTGCTTTACCAGATGGCCTACGCCTTTGCCGCGATCATCGTCTTCTCTTCACCCTTGCAGTTTCTGCTCTCGGTCCAGGCTGATGCGTTGCGCAGCGAGGGCCGGACCGGACTGATGGCGGCGATGAGCCTTGTGGTATCGCTCGCCAATATCGGTTTCAACTATCTCCTTATTGTCGGACTGGGTTGGGGAGTGGTGGGCTCCGCCTCTGGCACGGCGCTGGCGCAAGGGATGGCGCTATGCCTGCTCGTCGTCTTTCGCCTGGTCGGTCGGACGGATCTCCGGCTTTCCGCGCTGCTGCGGCACAGGCCGACGACGGCGTGGCGTCGGATCGTCTCTCTGGGTGCGCCACAGAGCCTCGGCTTCATCGGCCTTGCGGGGATATCGGCGACGATCATTGCGGCGTTGCAGGTCTCGGCGGGCGACCGATACCAAACGGTCGTTTCCGGTTACGGCATCATCACCCGGATCATGACATTTGCCTATCTTCCGCTGTTGGGCATGAGCCAGGCGATGCAGTCGATGGTGGGCAATAATGTCGGCGCGAGGCTCTGGCGGCGCTCGAACGACAGCCTGCGGTTCGGACTGATGGCGGCATTCCTCTATTGCCTTGCGGTCGAATGCCTCCTGGTCGGCGCAATCCGGCCGGTCAGCCTGCTGTTCGTCAGCGAGGATGCGGTCGTGAGCGAGATCGCCCGGATCATGCCGGTGATGGTCGCGATGTATGTCGTCTCGGGCCCGCTCGTCATGCTGACCGGTTATTTCCAGGCGATCGGCGATGCCGGCCGGGCAGCGATCCTGGGATTGTCGAAGCCCTACCTGTTCACGATCCCGTTGATTATCGGCCTTGCGCTGGTCTTCGGCGAGCGGGGAATTTGGTTCGCCATCCCGATTGCGGACCTGATGCTTCTGGTTCTGGCTGTCGTAGTGCTGGCGCAGACAGCCAGGCAACACAGCCTGGCGTGGGGGCTGCTCATGCGTGATCGGGAGCCGTAAGGCAAGGGCCGCACATCGGCCGCCCTGTCAGCTGCCGATGTGCTTTTCGCCGCGCTTCTTCGCGAGCGCGATCTGCATCTGCCGCTGGCGGTAGCGGTCGCGGTCTGCCTCGGTGCGGCTGTCGTAGCAGTGCGGGCAGGAGACGCCTTCCTCGAATTTCGGTGACGTCACTTCTTCCGCCGTCAGCGGATAGCGGCAGGCGTGGCAGAGCGTGTGTTCGCCCTGCTTCAGGCCGTGGGTGATCGAGACGCGCTCGTCGAAGACGAAGCAGGCGCCGTCCCAGAGGCTTTCCTCCGCCGGCACTTCCTCGAGATATTTGAGGATGCCGCCCTTCAGGTGGTAGACCTCGTCGAAGCCCATTTCCTTGGCGAAGGCCGTCGACTTCTCGCAGCGGATGCCGCCGGTGCAGTACATGGCGAGCTTCGGCTTGTTGTGCAGGCCGGGATTGTTGCGCATCCAGTCGGGGAATTCGCGGAAGGTCTTGATGTTCGGATCGATTGCGCCCTTGAAGATGCCGATCGCCGTTTCGTAGTCATTGCGGGTGTCGATGACGATGGTTTCCGGATCGGAGATCAGCGCGTTCCAGTCCTTCGGATCGACATAGGTGCCGACGATCTTGTTGGGGTCGATGTTCTCGACGCCCATGGTTACGATTTCCTTCTTCAGCCGCACCTTCATGCGCAGGAAGGGCATCTTCGCCGCACGGCTTTCCTTATGCACCAGGCCCGAAAATTCCGGCTGGGAACGGATGAAGGCAAGGATCTTCGCGATGCCCTCGTCGGTGCCGGCGATCGTGCCGTTGATGCCTTCGGCGGCTAGCAGCAGCGTGCCCTTGATGCCGTTTTCGCGGGCGACGGCATCGAGCTCCGCGCGGAAGCTCTCGAAGCGCGGGAAGCGGGCGAAATGATAGAGCGCGGCGACGCAGAAGGCGCCGCCCTCTTCGTGGCGAGGGGTCTGGAAATCATCGGTCATGGCCGGGGAATACTGCCTCGGCCCCTGCCGTGCAACGATTTTCGCGCGATGGGCCGCACTTTGAATTTTGTCAAATGCCGAGCAGGGCAAGCAAGGAAGCCTGCCTGGGCGGGCAAATCTCGCCCTCCACAAGCGGTGCCGCCATCGCCGCGGCGATGAGCCCGGCATCCGTCTCCGAAATCCTGACGATGCCGAAGCGGAAGGCCTGGCCCCAATTGTGCTTGCCCTTGGTGAGTTCGAGTCGGTCGAGCAGGGGATGAATGGAAGCAGGCCGGCTCGGGCACCAGTCCACGTCGGACCGGGAGGCATGGAAGGTGGCGCTCATCTGGACCCGATAGGGTTCCCGCTCCCGGATCGTTCCGATCGCGGTGAAGGCCTGCAGACGTTCCTTGCCGCCGAACGCCGTCACTGGAGAATAGGCGATCACGGTCTCGCCGGTCCGGATGCGCCTGAGCGGCGCATCCTTTCCATGGCAAGCCTGGACGAACCCGCCTTCAACCCCTCTTGCGACGTGGTCGGCGGAGGCAGTGATAATCCAGGCCATGGTCACACCGGCGGATTGTAGAAACGGATGCGGTTCTTGTCGGGATCGGCCAGCATGAACGTGCGGCCGAATTCCATGTCGGTCGGCTCCTGCAGGACCGTGTGACCGGCGGCGGACAGGCGGGCGAAGACCGTGTCGACCTCGGCGGCATTTGCCAGGGGCACGTCGATCTCGAAGGCACCGGTGCTGCCGGTCACGGCCGGCTCCACGGCCGTCCTGGACCAGAGGCCGAGCTTGATGCCGCCGGGGAAGACGAACATGGCAAAGGCCGGCGAGCGTTCGACGGGCGCGGCGTCCAGCAGGTTTTCGTAGAAGGCGGTGCTGCGGTCCGGATCGGCGACATAGAGGATGATGAGGTTCGGTGTCATGGGTCTCTCCTGTGTTGAGAGCCCACTCCTACGCCGACATGCTGCCAAAAAATGGCAGTAGCCTACAGCATGCGTTCGGGAATGCCGTGCTGCAGCCGCCAGGCCTTGAGCAGCTGCATCCGGCGCTTCGGATAGCGGCCCAGCGGTCCCTCCATGAGGTCCATGCGATCGGTCCGGAAGCTCCGGAAGTCGTCGCGCAAGGTACACCAGGCGATGACCACGCGAGCGCCTTCGAAGAACGTGAGGGCGAAGGGCCAGATCAGCCGCTCGCTGGCGGAGCCCTTCTCGTCGCGATAGGCGATCTTCATCATCTGCTCGGAGCGGATGAACTCGCGCAGCCGGGCAAGGTCGATGCGGTCTTCCGGCACAGGCAGTCCAGGCCCGGCGAACAGTGTGCTTGCCGTGAGTTCTTCGCGCAGATCGCCCGGCAGGACTTCCGTGATCTTGGCAAGGGCGTCGCGTGCGGAAATCGCCAGTTCCGGGTCCGCCCTCTGGGCCACCAGCCTTGCGCCCAAGACGAGCGCCTCGATCTCCTCGCGGGAAAACATCAGCGGTGGCAGCATGTAGCCGGGGCGCAGCACGTAGCCGACGCCCGCTTCGCCCTCGATATTGGCGCCCTGCGCCTGCAGGGTGGCGATGTCGCGATAGAGCGTGCGCAGCGAAATGCCGAGCTCTGACGCAAGCGCGGCTCCGCTCACCGCCTGGCGATGGCGGCGCAGCACCTGCAGGAGCGAGAGCAAGCGTTCGGAGCGACTCATTGGATAACAATACAGGAAATGCTGTCAAAAACTGTCAGCAGTGATGTCTATTCGGTCGCCGCGGCGATCCACAGGGCTTCGACGATCATGCCCTCGCGCTCCGGCGGGTCGGCAAAGACCCGCTCGGCGAGGGCGAGCGCATTGCGGCGCAGTTCCTGTTGCTGGCGGATGATGGCGCCGAGCAGGTGGGAGAAGTCCTCGCCGCCGCCGATCAGACCGGTCTCCCGGTCGAGAAGGTCGGCGAGCAGGGCGAGGTCGTGCTCATGGCCCAGCGTGTCGACCAGCGCCTTGGCCTCGGCGCGCTTGGCATGCATGGCCGACGGCCAGATGCCGCGCAGGAGCGAGAGGTTCATCCAGTAGGCCTGGCCCGCCTTGCGCAGTTCGTGGAAGACTTCCTCGTGCACACTGTGGTGGCAGTCGTCGAGGGCGGCGCGTCCGCGGCCGAGACCTTTGCGCCAGCCCTTTGCCAGCAATTTGGCGGCCTTGCGCGGACTCGAGGGGAAGGATGCCGATTCCAGCGCGGCGATCGCGTCGTGGCAGGCCGAGATCGCCGCTGCGACCTTGTCCGGCAGGTCGGTCTCGGCCAGCGCCAGCGCGTCGCGCCTCTCGGTCAAGGCGGCCCGCGCATGGGAGAGGGCGCCCTTCTCCTCGTCGTTCAGCGCATGGTTTTCGAGGTAGGTGACGGTCTCGATCAGGGCCGCGGCGTCGCGCACGACGGAAAGCGTGTGGGCGGTGTCGCGCAGCCGGGCGTTCTCCGCAGCGCGGAACGATTTCTGGTCGAGGGCCACGAGGCGGTAGAGCGAGCGCACCCGCTTGAACTTCTTGCGGGCCTCGTGGATGGCTTCGTGCAGGCCTTCGGGCTGTTCCTCGAGCGCCGCAATGGCCCGGTTGAGCTGTTCGCTCGCGACGGCCGCGACCTCCTCGCCGAACGGACGGCCCGGTCTAATTCGATACGGCATGCACGACCTCGGGCTTCAACCGTTCGGTGGCGAGCGCCTGGTTCGAATAGCGGCGGTCGCCGGTCACCTCGCGGCCGAGCCAGGCCGGAAGTTCCGGACGGTCGTGCTCCGAGCGCATTTCCACCTCGGCGATGACCAGGCCCTGGAAGGCGCCCTCGAAGACGTCGATCTCCCAGGTAAAGCCGCCGACATCGACGGTGTAGCGGACCTTTTCGATGACGCTGCCGATGGCGAAGGTGATCATCTCGAGCGCTTCTTCGAACGGGATGTCGTATTCGAACTCGTCGCGCACCAGTGCGGTCTTGCCGAACTTGATGGTAAGCTTCGCCGTTTTTTCATTGCTGGTGCGAACGCGGATGGATCGATCGGAATTGACCGAGAGATAGGCCTGGCGCATCGCTGTCGCCGACGTGGCGCGGTCGCGCCAGCTGTCGTTGATCACCAGGAACTTGCGCTCGATTTCTTTCGCCATCTCGCCGTCCATCGTGAAAACCTCCAGCACCCTAGCGCAGTTGAGCCGTCATGCAAACGGTCAGCATCCTTACCGCGCGCATTTGTCTCGACAATGACACCCGTTCGCGATAATCCTTGGGGCAAATTCAATCGTTTGAAATGGATGGCCGGCGTGAGTGCAAAAACCGAAAAGCTCCTTTCCACCCTCAAGCTGCAGCCGGTCGTTCCGGTGCTGATCATCGAGGATGCGGCCAGTGCCGTGCCGCTCGCAAGGGCGCTGGTGGCCGGCGGTCTGAAGGCGATCGAGATCACCATGCGCACCGATGCGGCGCTCGAAGCGGTCCGTCGCGTCGCCGGGGAAGTCGAGGGCGCGGTGGTCGGTGCCGGCACGATTCTCAATCCCGCGCATTTCGAAGCGGCGGTGAAGGCCGGCTCGCAGTTCATCGTCAGCCCGGGAACGACCCGCGAACTGATCCATGCGGCGCGTGCGTCCGACATCCCGCTTCTGCCGGGTGCCGCGACCGCCAGCGAAGTCATGCAGCTTCGCGAAGAAGGTTATCAGGTGCTGAAATTCTTCCCCGCCGAACAGGCCGGGGGGGCCGCCTATCTGAAGTCGCTGTCCTCGCCGCTCGCCGGCACGCTGTTCTGCCCGACCGGCGGCATTTCGCTGAAGAACGCCCGGGACTACCTGTCGCTGCCGAACGTGGTGTGCGTCGGCGGCTCGTGGGTCGCGCCGAAGGAAATGGTCGAAGCCGGCGACTGGGCAGGCATCACAAAGCTCGCCGCGGAAGCCTGCGCACTCGCCGGCTGACGGAAAGTTCGATCGAAGCGCGGGGACGTCTTTGTATTTTCATGATCGCCTTCTTATCTAGCAGTCGAGACTGAAACCTATGGAGACGCCCGATGTTCGACGCCAAGAAGCTGCTTGATCAATTCCTCGGTTCGCAGGTGCCGGGAACGACCGGAAGCGTGAAGCAGAAGGCCGGCGATGCCGTCCAGCTTGCCAAGGACAATCCGCTGGCGACCGGCGCGATCGCTGCGGTTCTCCTCGGCACGAAGACGGGCCGCAACCTCGCCGGCAATGCGCTGACGCTCGGCGGGCTCGCCGCCATCGCCGGGATCGGCTACCAGGCCTACAAGAACTACCAGGCCGGCAAGTCGCCCCAGGAGGTCGCCGAGACCGAACAGAAGCTGCTGCCGCCGCCGACCGACTCGCCGTTCAGCGTCGAGGCGCCCGCCGCCTCCAACGACTTTGCACTGACGCTGGTGCGCGCGATGATCGCTGCCGCCAAGTCCGACGGCCATATCGATGCCGCCGAACGCGCCCGCGTGATGGACAAGATCCACCTTTCCGGCCTCGGCGCGGAAGCCGAAGCCTTCCTCGAAAAGGAACTGACCTCGCCCTCCGATCTCGACGCGCTGGTCAAGGCCGCCGTCACCGAGGAGCAGAAGGTCGAGCTCTACACCGCCTCGCGGCTGGCGATCGATCCCGACAGCCGGGCCGAGCGCGGCTATCTCGACCTGCTGGCCGGGCGCCTCGGCCTTGCCGACGCGCTGGTCGACCATATCGAGGCGACCGTTTCGTCCGCCCAGGTCTGAGCTATTCTCCATCACAATGCGGCCAGTTGCCTTTGCCGGGCGGCTGGCCTAATCGTTTGCCGACACAGCAAGAGGCAAACATGCGCGATCTCTCCACATTCAAGGGCTGCCCGGCCCCAAGACCGGCTCGTCTCGAAGGCCGTTTCGTCACCGTCGAGCCTTTCGACAAGGCGCAGCATCTCCAGGGCCTGTGGGACGGTCTCGGCGGCATGGAGATCAATCCGCTGTTGACCTATTTCACCCAGCCGGACTTTGCCGGCATCGAGGAGTTCGGTGCCTGGCTCGAGGGTGTGCAGACCAAGGGCGGCTGGGTCACGGAAGTGTTCCGCGACAAGCAGACGGGCAAGATCGTCGGCATGGCCAACTACATGCGCGCCGATCCGGCCAATGGTGTCGTCGAAGTGGGCGGCGTGGCGCACGGCCCGGCCATGAGCCGCACGCCGCTTGCCACCGAGGCGCACTACCTGATGGCGCGCCATGTGTTCGACGATCTCGGCTATCGCCGCTACGAGTGGAAATGCCACAACGACAATGCGCCGAGCAAGACGACGGCCGAGCGTTACGGCTTCACCTTCGAAGGCGTGTTCCGCCAGCACATGCTGTCCAAGGGCAAGAACCGCGACACCGCCTGGTTCTCGATGATCGACGGCGAATGGCCGGTGATCCGTGCCGCCTTCGAGGCCTGGCTTGCGCCGGAAAACTTCGATGACGAGGGCCAGCAGATCCGCAGGCTGGAAGATATCCGCGCGGAACTCGCCAAGGGAGCCGCAGCATGAACGCCAGCAACCGTTCGTCGGCGATTGCCGCCCTTCTCATCGTGCTCGGCTTTGGCCTCGTGCTGCTCGGCTTGCCGAAGCTGGTGCTATGGATCGGCGACTATTCGCCCGTCCTGGCGGCCATCGTCGGCACGGTCGGCATCATGTCGTTCTTCATCGTGCTGTGGCTGAGGGCGCGCTACCAGCGGCGGCGCGACGGCAACAAGTAAGGCACCTGCCTCAGCCCTGCAGGCTCGCGGCAAGCAAGAGGGCACCAAGCACGATCACCAGCAGTGCGCCGAAGATCTCGATCGCATTTGCCACATGGCGCGCGGCAGGCGAGCCGGGGCCTGACAACCGCACCGCCAGTCCCTTGGCCGAAACAGCGAGTGCCGCCAGCGCCGAGACGGTGATTGCCGTGCCGAGCGCCATGGCGAAGACCGACAATATTCCGCCGAGATAGAGCCCGTTCAGAAGGGCGAAGGTCATCACCAGCAGTGCCCCGGAGCAGGGGCGCAGGCCGACCGCGACGATCGCCGACCAGGCCTCGCGCAGGCTGAAATTCTTTGCCGACAGCATGCGCGGATCGGGCAGGTGGCTTACCCCGCAATCCGGGCAGACCGAGCCCGGGGCGAGGGCGTCGTGGCCGTGTTCGACGGCCATTGCGCGGAAGGAAAGCCCGGTACCGGCGGGTCGCGCGGCTGCGGGCGCGTCGAACAGGGCGGTCGTCGCCGGTGCGTCAAACAGGCCGGCGCTGACCGGGGCGCTGCGCGTGAGCCACAGCGATTTCATCTTGCGCAGCAACAACCATGTGCCGAAGGCGACGATCAGGCCGTAGCTGGCGATCTCCAGCGCCTGGGTCGCTTCCGTCATGGAGATCGACGTCCCGCGCAGAACCGCGTAGCCGACTCCCACCAGCGCGATCGCGACGATCCCCTGCAGGAAGGCCGAGACGAAGGAAATGGCGATGCCGCGCTTCAGCTCGGTCTCGTTGGCGATCATGTAGGAGGAGATCACCGCCTTGCCGTGGCCGGGACCGGCGGCGTGGAAGACGCCGTAGGCAAAGGACAGGCCGATCAGCGTCCACAGATGCGCCGGATCCTCGCGCATCGCCTTCAGCGCACCGGTCAGCGAGCGGTAGAAGGCCTGCTGGTTCTGGTTGATGAAGGCAAGCCAGGCGGCGAAGGGGCCGGTCGCCTGGAAAGACGGCTCGGCGGTGCCAATGCCGAGCGGCGAACCGGCATGCGCCAGCGAGGCGGCGACGAGAAGAAGCGCGACGGTGGCGGCTGCCGGAGCCAGGAAGCGACGCATCAGCATGTCAGCTCGAGCCGGGTGGCGAACAGCTTGCTCATGTCGGTGCCGGCCGGATCGTTGAAGAAGGCCTCGGTAAGGTTCGCCTGGTTCTGCGCCATGACTTCGTCCGGGTCGGGGCGCACCACGACGCGCTTGCAAACCTTGAAGCCGTCACCCTCGGTGGCCATGTCCTCGTCTTTGGCAAAGTCGATCGCGGTGTACATGGTAGGGTCGTAGACCCCGATGGTCAGCTTGCCCTTGAGCGCCAGCACCTTTTCTGGCTTGGCAACGAAGAAGACCAGCAGCTGGTTGTCCTTGAAATCGACATTGAACACCTCCGGCTTGACGACGGAGACGGCTGCGCCGTTGCTGGTGATGGAGGTGAAGAAGCCGTAGTCGGCGATCGAGGTTCGGATCGTGTCGGCGATCTCCTTTAGCTCGCTGTGGTCGAGCTTCAGGTCGCTGTTCTTGTCGAAGTCCATCAGCACGCTCGACGAGAAGATGTCGTCGAAGCGCCAGACATTGCGCAGCTCGGAAATCGTGCCGTCCGCGCCGGCGATCACTTCGAGGCGGGCTTCCGCGAAGATGTGCGGATGGGCAAGCGCCGGCAGGGGCATGCCCAGGAGTGCCGCGATCAACGCCAACCGTCTTTTCATGCCTTGTCCGCCTTCGCGCCCGAATCCAGAGCTATCTCCCTGTCTGACAATTTCGACGGAAATGGGACTTCGCCGCGTCCGCGCATGTCTAGGAGCTGCGCTGGCGGAACCAGCCGTGGAGATAGTCGACGAAGACGCGGACCTTGGCGGGCAGATAGCGGCGGTGCGGGTAGACCGCATAGATACCGCGATCCTTGGGCAGGTAGTCGTCGAACAGCGAAACCAGCTCGCCGGTCTCGATATAAGGCCGGGCGATGAAGTCGGGGATCATGGCGACGCCCAGGCCCGCACGCGCGGCGCGCAGCGTAGCGAGCGGGCTGTTGACCTCGATCGGGCCGCTGACGCTCACCGAGATCGAGCCGCCCTGCGGGTCGGCGAAGCGAACGCTGTTGTGCGAGCGGGAATTGGTATCGACCAAGAAGGGCACACGCGCCAGTTCCTGCGGGTGGATGAGCGGTCCGTACTTCTCGACGAAGGCGGGCGTGGCGCAGGCAAAGATGCGGAAATCGGACAGTTTCTTGGCGATCAGGGCCGAATCGTCGAGTTTGGTGATGCGGATCGCCAGGTCGAAGCCCTCCTCGACCAGATCGACGAACCGGTCGTCGGCGACGATCTCGAGGGAGAGGTCTGGGTGTCCGGTGGCGAAATCGATCAGCGACTGGCCGACCTCGGCGTCGATGAAGGTGCGCGGCACGGTGACCTTGAGCTTGCCCTTGAGGTCGGTATTGTTCTCCCGCACCAGGTCCGCCAGGCTGTCGATCTCCTTGAGTATCTCGGTCGCGCTGCGGTAGTAGGTGTGGCCCGCCTCGGTCATCGAGAACTGCCGCGTGGTGCGGTTCAGCAGCAGGGCTCCGAGTTCGTCTTCCAGCTCGCGGACATATTTCGACAGCAAGGCCTTGGACCGCCCGGTCTTGCGCGCCGCGGCGGAAAAACCCTCGGCTTCGACGACGTCGATAAAGGCGCGGATGCGCGTCAGCGTGTCCATGGATCGGTTCCTTGCGAAATGATGCGCGAACTGTGAACACAACGGCCGGATCGTTCAATCATTTTTCTGCCCTCGGGGTCAAAAAACGCTTGATTATGACCGCGAACATTCTTATCTCCTGCTCAGCCCAAAGTCGCACGTGCCCATGGGTGTCCGCCGATCCTCGATGTGGTGAGGAAATCGGTAAGGTACCTGGAACTAACCCCTCCAGTCGCTATTCCGGCCATCCGGGAAATGCGAGGACATCTGAAGCAACGACGGTGCGGGCCTTTCTAGTCTCTTCCGGCTTTCCATCAGCCGGAGTTACTTCAGAGGCACACCATCATTGCCGGAAGTGCGGTCGGGTTCTCCCACCAATCCATGGCAGACAAAGCCGAATTGACGCTCCTGGCAGGGTGTCGGTTCACTATTCGCGCTTCGAGCGCTCGTACGGCATCAGCGTCTCCACCGGCTGGTTTCGATCGGGTTCTCGTCGTCCTTTGTCCTTCCGTACTCGGCGACGAGTCCGGGAACCTTGGAACTTGAGAGGGATAGACCCATGACCACCGCTCGTATCCTCGACTTCATCAATACCCGACGTCCCGAAGGTCCCTGCCTCGTGGTCGACCTCGACGTCGTGCGTGCGAACTACGGTGCATTCCGTCACGCCCTGCCCGACAGCTCGATCTACTATGCCGTCAAGGCCAACCCGGAGCCGCAGATCCTCAAGCTGCTCGCTTCGCTCGGCTCGAGCTTCGATTGCGCCTCCGTCGCCGAAATCCAGATGGCGCTCGACGCCGGTGCGACCGCTGGCCGGATCTCCTACGGCAACACGATCAAGAAGGAACGGGACATTGCCCGGGCGCATGCGCTCGGCATCGATCTCTTTGCCGTCGACAGCCATGAGGAAGTCGAGAAGGTAGCCCGTGCCGCCCCCGGCGCCCGCGTGTTCTGCCGCGTGCTGACCGATGGCGAAGGCGCCGAATGGCCGCTTTCCCGCAAGTTCGGCTGCGTGCCGCAGATGGCCGTCGACGTGCTGGTCTATGCCCATCAACTGGGACTCGATTCGTTCGGCGTGTCCTTCCATGTCGGTTCGCAGATGACCAAGGTCGATGCCTGGGATTCGGCGCTTGCCGATGCCAAGCGCGTCTTCACCTCGCTCGCCAAGCAGGGCATCCACCTGCAGATGGTGAACATGGGTGGCGGCTTCCCGACCAAGTACCTGCGCGACATCCCGTCGGCCGAGGCCTATGGCCGCGCGATCAATGGTGCGCTGAAGAAGCACTTCGGTAACCACATCCCGCAGACCATCATCGAGCCGGGTCGCGGCATGGTGGGCAATGCCGGCGTGATCAAGGCGGAAGTCGTCCTGATTTCGAAGAAGTCGGACAATGACGCGCATCGCTGGGTCTTTCTCGACATCGGCAAGTTCGGCGGTCTCGCCGAGACCATGGACGAGGCGATCCGCTACCCGATCCGCACCGATCGCGACATGGACGAGATGGAGCCCTGCGTGCTCGCCGGCCCGACCTGCGATTCGGCCGACGTCATGTACGAGAAGAACATGTATCCGCTGCCCGTCTCGCTGACGATCGGCGACGAGGTTCTGATCGAGGGCACCGGCGCCTATACCACGACCTATTCGGCAGTTGCCTTCAACGGTTTCGAACCGCTCAAGGCCTACGTCATCTAAGACCCGACCGGGTCTTTCGACGACCGCGCCGGTTCATCCGGCGCGGCGCAACTCACCATCATCGGAAACACTTCTTGGTACGGGAGGCCACCATGGCCGCTGTTCTGGACGTCGTGCGCGCCTTTTTCGCGCCTGCAACTGCGCCTGCCTTTGTCATCGATAACGAAACGCCGGCCGACACCGTCGCCCGCGAAGCCCTGCTCGATCGCGCCATGGGCAGCGATCGCCGCAAGAAGTCGTCGGAGAAGATCCGTCGCGACCGGCTGCCGGCGGAAGGGCTGGCGATCGTCGCCCGCGATGCCCTGGGGCATGTGATCGGCACCGTCCGGCTGTGGAATGTCGAGGCGGGTGTCTCGCGCGAGGGCCGGTCGATCGACGCGCTGCTGCTCGGCCCGCTGGCGGTCGATGCTGCGCATGAAGGCAAGGGCATCGGCTCGGCGCTGATGCGCGCCGCGATCCTCGAAGCCAAGAAGCGCGACCATGGCGCCGTTCTTCTGGTCGGCGATGCCGCCTACTACGAACGCTTCGGCTTCTTTGCCGAAAAGGCGCAGCATCTCGTCATGCCGGGTCCGTTTGCCCGCGAACGCTTCCTCGCGCTCGAGCTGAAGCCCGGCTGGCTCGACGGGGCTGCCGGCATGGTTGTGGCGTCCGGCCGCAAGCTGTCGCACGCGACGCTGCGCCGGACGGCCTAATAGACGAGACCGGCTCGCCCCCGGCAGCGCTCGATGCGTGCTTGCATCTGGAGCCTGAAGGGGAGCGGGCCTTTCATCCCGCCGTCACGGTATGGCGGGGCAGGCGCCCCCTTTCCATCCACGGAGAGGGGGCGTTTTCGCATCTACCTTCGAGGGCTTTCGGCCTTTCGCAAGCGTGTCCCCAATTCCCCACGGCGGAAAAATCGACGGGACCTCGGAACAAATCGCCCCGCCAAGCTTGTTAGTCTCCGTGTGACGCGTTTCGTCACGGCACAGCGCGCAGTCCCCGATGTGGGGCAGCCTGAGAGGGAGTAGCAGCGATGATGAAGAAGTTCGGGTGGGGCGCGGTGGCGCTCATCATATCCTCCACGCCGGTTCTCGCCGCGGATGCCGTCATGGAGGCTCCGGCCGTTCCGCCGGAAGTGGTCGATACCATGCCGGCGTTCAGCTGGGCGGGCGGCTATATCGGTATGCAGGGCGGCTATGGCTGGGGCAATGGCGACTTCTACGACGGCGTCGCCTCCGCCTCGGACGATTTCGACGGCGGCCGGTTCGGCGGGTTCGTCGGCTACAACTGGGACTTCGGCACCAGTGCCGTCGTCGGTCTCGAAGCCGACCTGAACTATGACTGGAACGAGAACAGCTATGGCGCGGTCGATGTCGGCACGGGCCTCAATGGCTCCGTCCGTGCCCGGGTCGGCTATGCGATGGACCGTGTCCTGCTTTATGCGGCGGGTGGCTGGACGGCGACCAATTTCTCGGTCGACGGCGGCGGCGTCGACGAGAGCGAGACGTTGCACGGCTGGACGCTCGGCGCGGGCTTCGACTATGCGATCACCGACCGCGTCTTCACCCGTCTCGAATACCGCTACAACGACTATTTCGAGAAGGAAGTGCTAGGAGTCGACACGGACTTCAACCAGCATGTCGTCAATGTCGGCATCGGCGTGAAATTCTGATCGACGACGTTCCCTGCAATCTCGATGCCCGGCGAACCTGAAATGGCCCGCCGGGCATGAGCATTTGACGTGCGCCTCCGCTCAGAACCGCTCCATGTTTTCGCGGGCGAGTGCGTCCAGTGCGTCGGAATCCGGCTCGTAATGCCCGGTCTTCTCGTTCAGCCGATAGGTTGCCGTAACGGTGCGGGCAGGGCCTGGCGTCGGCTCCGAATCGCAGCTTTCCTCCACCTCCCGGATATCGACCGCGGCGCGCAGCGCCGGGCGCGTGCCGCTCGAATCGACGCTGATGGTCGGTTCCTGGGTGCGGCTCAGTCCGCACAGGCGTTCGGAAAAGGTCAGCACGGTGTCGATCGGTTCCAGGCCGTCTTCGGTGGCGAGCATCAGGCTGGTGATGAGATAGCTCTGGTTGGAGTTCCAGTGGCTGCTGCGGGTGATGAGCACGTTTGCGCTGCACCCGAGGTCCAGGATCGGCGGTTCGGCAAAGCTGGTTTCGCGGTCTAAACCGACATTGAGCGAGCCGACCAGGCGCGGTTCCTTCTCCAGCACGTAGAGAGCCAGGATCGCAGGCGCTTGCGGCACGCCGTTGGAAAGACCGAAGTCGAAGAGAACCGCCAGCTCCTTCTTGGCTGCCCGCTCGAAGGTCACGGTTTCGACCCCGCTGATGGCGAGGCCGTCCGGCCAGTCCTCGTCGAGATCAAAACGCTCGGCTAAGTCGGCGTCGAGCGTGCTGCCTTTCCAGCTCATGCCGTCGGCGGCCAGGTCGGGCACGAAGGCAAGTGCGAGATCGAGATAGGTCTTGTCGGTTCCTGCGACCGGCGTGTCGAGGCTCTCCAGCCGGCTTTCCGCGGTGGAGGCGAAGGACGGCGCCAGCGTCATGAAGGCAAGGGCGGCGAGGGCGAAAAATGCACGCATCGAAGTCTCGTCCGATCTTTGTCGTCGCACGAACCTATCGGAGAATCACCTCTGCGGGAATGCCCTGGGAGCGGTTCAGGGTGCCTCGGGAAGGGTGCTTCGAATGCCGGGAGACAACTGGGCTTTTCATTCGTCAAGTGGCGCTGTGGCTAAATTGTGACAGCCGCAGTGCAGTAGCAGCATCTGTTTGATTCCCCATGCATCTATTGATCTAGCTCAAATGCCCTTGCGTTTCTGGCGGCGTATTTTGTGCACGGCACAAGCCATTGATTTACTCAAGGAGAGACCCATGACCAAGACCTGCACGCGGCGGATCAGCGCCCTTGCCGCAGCCACCGCATTGTTCCTCATCGGCCAGGCGGCCGGCGCGGCGGACATGACGCCCGTGGCGGAGCCGGCGCCGGATGCTCCGCTGGCGGCAGCATCGAGCCCGTGGCAGGTTCGCGTGCGTGGTCTTGGCGTGATCTCCGAGGACAACGGCCATGTGAACGGCGTTGCCGGATCCGACCTGTCCTACAGCGATACCTACATTCCTGAACTCGACATCACCTACTACTTCACCGACAACATCGCCGCCGAACTCATCCTCGGCACGACCTATGCAAACGTCTGGGGCGAAGGCTCGATCGCCGGCCTCGGCAAGATCGGCCGCACCTGGATCCTGCCGCCGACGCTGACCCTTCAGTACCACTTCACCGATTTCGGCGCCTTCAAGCCTTATGTCGGTGCCGGTCTGAACTACACCATGTTCTACAATGAAGAAGGCGCCAACGCCGACGACCTGGACATCCACAACGCCTTCGGCGCCGCCGTGCAGGTCGGCTTCGACTACATGGTGGACGAACATTGGGGCGTCAACTTCGACGTCAAGAAGATCTTCCTCGAGCCCGAATTCGACGCCAAGGTTCCGTCCGACGTCGACGGTACCGCCAAGCTCAATCCGTGGCTGGTCGGCGCAGGCGTCACCTACCGCTTCTGATCGTCACGATCCGATCACCGCACTGGAAGGCCGGGAGCACATCGTTCCCGGCCTTTGCTTTGGTCCATCGTCGCAAAGGTCGAAGGTGCAACGTTGCAGAAGGGCACCGCTGCGGGATCGGTGAGCCGGCCGGCGGGGGTTGCAATCGCCTCGGCCGCGTACTATCCCCGCGCGGTAGCTCTCAAGGGGATGTGCGGCATGAAAATCGGTGCTCTCAGCTGGAACGGCAACAATATCGGCGACGATATCCAGAGCGTGGCCGTCATGCAGCATCTGCCCCCCGTCGACGTGTTCCTCAACCGCGACCATCTCAACAGCTATGACGGCCCCGAGACCCTGCTCGTCACCAATGGCTGGTTCCTGTCGAAGCTCGACAACTGGCCGCCGAGCCCGTCGATCAAGCCGATCTTCTTCGGTTTTCACGTGCAGAAGCATGCCAAGCCGACGATCGCGCGCCATGTCGACTATCTGAAGAAGCACCAGCCGATCGGCTGCCGCGACCAGGGCACGGTGGATTTCATCCGCTCGCTCGGCGTCGAGGCCTATCTGTCGCTGTGCAACACGCTGACCTTCAATGCACCGGCCGACCGCGATCCCGATTCGATCTATCTCGTCGAGGCCAATCGCGACCAGCTGTCGCCCAAGCTGTTCAAGAAGGGGCTGACGGTGAAGACGGTCAGCCATCGCTTCATCGACGTGTCCGCGGAAACGCGCCTGCAATATGCCAAGGAAATCGTCGAGACCTACGGGAAGAAGGCGGCGCTCGTCGTCACCACGCGCATCCATTGCGCCATGCCCTGCATCGCCATGGGCGTTCCGGTGATCTTCGTCGGGCCGAAGAGCTATCGCACGCAGATCGTCGAGGAGGTCGGCCTGCAGCGGCACAATACCTGGCATCCGCTGAAGCACCCCTTCACCCGCAGGATCGAGGCCTGGCCGCAGCCGCTCGACATTGCCGAGACCAAGAAGCGCGTGACCGCCGACATCAAGTCGCGCATTGCCGCGGCGCTCGCCAAGGCTTGATCCCGGCTGCGATAGCCGGGCGTCAAGGCACGGTTACCGCAGGAAGTTCCGCTTGAAGGTCTGCATGATGAACTCGACCGATTCCTCGGTCGGGTGGCGGAAGTCGTCCTTCATCGGGTTCGGCAGGAACGACGTCACCATCTCATAGGACGGGAAGTAGTAGAGCTTGCTCTCGGCGGACGGCCCGACCTCGCGCATCAGCTCGTCGATCGCCACCCGGAGCGAGGCTTTCGAAACGGCGCTTGCGGTGATGCAGGACACCGGCCGGAAGGTCGCGGCGAGCGGCACGGGCGAAAGAGTCATGATGACGGTCGCATCGGGCCGGTGGGCGCGGATGAGCTGGTAGGTGCGGCGCAGGTTGTCGAGGTTCTCCACCGCGCCCAGCACGCGGAAGCCGTGCCGTTCGGGATCGAAGTCGCGCTTCGGGATGGCACGCCAGAAGATCTCGCCGGTCGGCTTGTCATACCAGACCTCCGACAGGCCGAGCGTCAGGATGAAGATGTCGGACTTCTCGAAGATTGCCCGCGTCGCCTGGCGGACCTCGTCGGAATAGTCGCCGGGAACGCCCTCCTTGTCGTGCCATAGCTCGATCTTCGGCGTCTTGCCCTCGAAGGCCCATTCGAACTGCTGGCGGATGGCAGCGGAATTGACGATGCCTTCGCCGCTGCGCACCACATAGGAGTTCAGCTTCATGTCGCGGCCGAAGACCTGATAGCCCTCGCGATAGAGGTATTTCGTCACCTCGCTGGCAAAGCAGCTGCCGAAGGCGGTGATGTAATGCTCGCGGGTGATGAAGGGGGCATCGGGAAACCAGCCTTTGCCGACATATTCATCGACGGCGTTGGACTGGGCGATCGCCTTCTTGTCGGGGAAGAAATTGGTGGTCTCGCCACGGTACCAGGTCGCATGCGCTTTGCGCTTAGCGCCGCCGGTCTGGTAGTAGATCTGGTCCTCGCGCTCCGGCTCGTCGACGAGCTTGAGCGCGCGCAGGAGCTTGTAGCGCAGGGTCTTCTTTGCGGGCTTTGAAGGAACTGTGGCCATGCCTGAGCGATAACCCACCGGGGCCGCCAATTCAAGCGAGCGATGTGGTTCGCGGCGACCTGGATGTCCGGCCGTTGCCCGGCCTTCCGCCGCAGACCCACCTTCGCTGGCTCCGAAACGACACAGCAGGCAAGGGAGGCCCTGCCTGCTGTCGGATGTGGCGATCTGATTCCTGTGATGTCACGCAGCCCGAGAGGGCGCTGCCATTGGAGCCATCTCCGGCGCGGAGCCGGCCTCGCGCACGGCGCCGCGGCGGTTGAGCTGGAACCGGCCGACCAGCATGGTCAGGTGCGATGCGCCTTCCGCCAGGGTGTGGCTGATGGCGGTCGTTTCCTCGACCATGGCGGCGTTCTGCTGGGTCATCTGGTCGATGCTATGGATCGCCGAGGAGATTTCCTGCAGGCCGGTCGCCTGTTCGCGAGCGGCGGTGGCGATGGCGTCGATATTGGTGTCGACGCGGGCGACGAAGCCCTGGATCTGATCGAGCGCCTGGCCGGTGTCGCCGACCAGCTGCACGCCGGCCGACACTTCGACCGTCGAGTTCTGGATCAGGCCCTTGATCTCGCGGGCGGCGGTGGCCGAACGCTGGGCAAGCTCACGAACCTCCTGGGCAACCACGGCAAAGCCCTTGCCGGCCTCGCCGGCACGGGCCGCTTCCACCCCGGCATTGAGCGCCAGAAGGTTGGTCTGGAAGGCGATGTCGTCAATGACGCCGATGATCTGGCTGATCTCCGAGGAGGCCTTCTCGATGCGCTGCATGGCGCTGATAGCGTCGCGGACGACTTCGCCGGAGGAGATTGCGCATTGCTTGGCGTCACGCACGAGATTGCGGGTGTCCTGGGTGCGCTCGGCCGAGGAACGGACGGTGGAGGTCACCTGCTCGAGGGCGGCCGAGGTCTGCTCGAGCGCTGCGGCCTGCTGCTCGGTGCGTTGCGACAGATTGTCGGCGGCAGCGCGCATTTCCTGGCCGTTGTCGTAGAGCGCCTTGGTTTCCGACAGGACTTCCTCCAGCGTTGCCTGGAAGGTGGCGATCGAGTTGTTGAAGTCGCGCCGCAGCGATTCGAAACGCGGCTCGAAGGGCTCGTCGATGGTCATGCGGATATTGCATTCGGCCAGGCGATTGAGGCCGGCGCCGAGCGCTTCCACGACGATGCGCAGGGACTCGGCTTCCGCCAGACGGCGTTCCTCGCGGGCGGCCCGTTCGCCTTCGGACAGGGTCCGGGCCTGCTCCGCTTCGGCTTCCAGCCTGCGCTTTTCCAGGCCGGCGACGCGGAAGACTTCCACGGCCGCGGCGATTTCACCGATCTCGTCGTTGCGCTTCGCATAGGGCACGGCCTGGTCGTAATTGCCTTCCGCCATGCTGGTCATGTAGCTGCCGATATGGCCGAGCGGTTTCAGCGCGCGGCGGCGGATGAACAGCACGGCGCCGAGCGTCGTCAGCGTCAACGCGGCCCCGCCGCCAAGGGCGAGCATTTCGCGCTGGGCCGTCTCGGCGGCGGCAAATTCCTCGCGGGTCCTGAGATAGTCGTTGGAGAGCTCGACGAGTTCGTTCACCGCCGTCTCGTGGACGTGGAAGCTCTCCTTCAGCCCGGGCAGCGCGGCGCTGACGGCGGCTGCATCCCCCGAGGCAACGGCGGGGAGGTAGGCGGCGTCGAGCTGTTGCCAGAACACGTCACCCTTGGTCAGGACTTCCGAATAGAGCTTGTTCGCCAGTTCCGGCGGCAGGGTCGAATCCTTCCAGTATTCGCGACGCTCGGCATAGAGACCTTTCAGCACCTCGAGCCGGGCGACATTGGCCTGTGCTGTCTCCGGATGCAGGGCGGTCTCGCTGGTCAGCGAATAGGCTTCGGTGAGATAGAGCGGCGGCGGCAGGATGTCGGCAATCAGGTCCTTGCCGTCGACGATCTGCTGATAGATCGGGCCGTTGATCTTCAGCGTCTGCAGGGTCTGCATGCCGATGCCGACCGTGGCGACGAGGCCCGCAGCCAGAGCCAGGCCTGCGGACGTGACCATGAAGGAAATATCGAAGCGCATCGCGTGTTTCCATGAAAACGCCAAGCGTCGAGGCAGGGACGCGCCATGAATGGCACCCCCGGGGCAGGCCGGTTGGCAGAGCTTTAAATATCTTTTCGTCCGGGAGAGACCGATCTCACCGTTGCTTGGTTTGCCCGCGGTGAGAAGGTTTGGACATAGCAAAAACTATGCAGCAAGCATTACCGAGCTGTTAAGCACGATGAGCGTGAAGTAAAAAAAACGAGAAAACTTGTCATTTTCAGGTTTTTGCCTGTCGCAGAAATGCGACAGGCATATCGCTGATTTATTTAAGCAATTTCGAATTCAATCATGCAGATATGTCGATCACGCCGCAATCGCCCGCGTCCGAAGCATAGGCCAGGAGTTTGCCGCTGGCGCTCCAGCCGATCGACGTGATCGCGCCCTTGCCGGGGCGGCGCAAAAGCGCCTCCTTGCCGTCGGCGATGCGCACGGCGAGGATCATGCCGTCGACGTAGCCGATGGCCAGAACCTCCTCTGCGGGATGGAAGGCGACCTGAGTGACCATGATGTTGGCGCGGGTGCCGAGTTCGAGCGGCGCCTTGCCCATCGGGCCTTCCTTGCCGGAAAACGGCCAGACGATGGCCGCAGGCGCGCCGGAGGAGGCGAGCCACTTGCCCTTGACCGACCAGGACAGCGATTTCACCTTGGCCGGATAGCCGGTCATGCGCATGTGGCGGGTCTCGGCCGACTTGCTGTCGAGCTTCCAGCCGTGCAGCGCATTCTCCTGCATGGTCGTGACGACGAAGCGGCCGTCGGGCGAGAAGGTGACCCCGGTATGGGCGCCCTTCCATTCGAGGTCGACCGGCGCGCCTGTCGTGCCGATCCAGTGCAGGGTCACGCCATTGTAGCGGGCCGCGGCAACGCGCAGGCCCTTCGGCGCGAAGCCCAGACCCTCAATGGTGCGCTCCTCGGTGAATTCCCGGATCGTGCCGTCGGCAAGTCGCACATAACCGGCCTTGCCGACCGCATAGGCAACCGCGCCCTGCGGTCCTGCCGCGACGACGGAGACCCATTTGCGCGGCACGTGGACGAGTTCGGTAACGCTGCCGTCATGGCCGATGCGCAGAACCCGGCCGTCCTCGCCGCCGGAGACGAGCGTCTGGTCCGTGCTGTCCTTGACGCAGGCCAGCAGGCCGCCCTGGTGTGCTTCCGTCACCTTCTCGCCGCCGTCGAGGCGGTGAATGCTGCCGGAAGCCGCGGCGAAGACCGGGATGTCGCCGAGAAAGGCGGCGGTGACGACGTGACCTTCGATGTCGAGGGGTGCAACCGTCGGCATCAGGAAGAGGCCTCGCAGGCGTGGAAGCTCTTCTCGATCTTTTCGCGATCAAGATTGCGGCCGATGAAGACGAGGCGACTTTCGCGCTTTTCGCCATCCTTCCACGGGCGCTGGTGGTCGCCCTCGATGATCATGTGTACGCCCTGGACGACGTAGCGTTCCTCGTCGCCCTTGAAGGCGATGATGCCCTTGAGGCGCAGGATGTTCGGGCCGTCGGTCTGGGTGATCTTCTGGATCCACGGGAAGAAGCGGTCCGGATTCATCTCGCCGCCACGCAGCGAGATCGACATCACCGTGACGTCATGGATCGGCGAGGGGGCATGATCGTGGTGGTCATGGCCGTGATGATCGTGGTGGTGATGATCATGGTCGTGGTCATGATGATGGTGGTGATCATGGCCGTGATCGTGATCGCATTCCGGGCCGCAGACATGATCCGGATCGTCGTGATCGAGGAAGTGCGGATCGTTTTCCAGCGCCCGTTCGAGATTGAAGGCGCCCTGGTTCAGGACCTTGGACAGATCGACGCCAGAGCGGGTGGTCGAATAGATGCGGGCCGAGGGGTTGATGGCGCGCACGATATCCTGGACGCGATGCAGTTCGTCATGGCTGACGAGGTCGGTCTTGTTGATGACGACGACGTCGGCAAAGGCGATCTGGTCCTCGGCCTCACGGCTGTCCTTCAGACGCAGCGGCAGATGCTTGGCGTCGACCAGCGCGACCACGGCATCGAGCTCGGTCTTGGCGCGCACGTCGTCATCCATGAAGAAGGTCTGAGCGACCGGAACCGGATCGGCCAGGCCGGTGGTCTCGACGATGATGCCGTCGAAACGGCCGGGGCGGCGCATCAGGCCTTCCACCACGCGGATCAGGTCGCCGCGCACGGTGCAGCAGACGCAGCCGTTGTTCATCTCGTAGATCTCTTCGTCCGACTCGACGATCAGGTCGTTGTCGATGCCGATCTCGCCGAACTCGTTGACGATGACCGCATATTTCTTGCCGTGATTGTCGGACAGGATGCGGTTCAGGAGCGTCGTCTTGCCGGCGCCGAGATAGCCGGTCAGGACGGTGACGGGAATGGGTTTTGCGGCAGCTTCGGTCATAAAAACCTCGATCGGATGGGGCGCGGGAACGATGCGCCTGTAATGGTGTTACCCCATATAGGCGTTGACCCGCACCAGTTCAAAGGCTTTGTTTGCTGTCGCCTCGATCGGCTGCGCAGACAAAAGTATCGACATCAAACGCCTGCACATCCCGAAGCAGGGCTATAAGGCCATCGACCGCGTGGTCGATCAGCTTCTCGCCCTTTTCCGCCGTGGCGGCCTTTGCATTGCCGGTGACGCCCTGCCGGTTGAGGTCCGACATCTTCCAGCCGAAGGCGTGCGGGCCATAGGCGCGCAGATGGGTGAATCGGGCGGCATAGTCCGATTGACAGGACCGAAAGTCTTCGGCTTTCGCCATGTCCACCCGGTCGGGGTGAAGGGCCAGCATGACCGAGGTTTCGATCTCGCCGCCATGGATGCCGATCGCCTTTTCCTCTGGCGCGATCATGCCCTCGGGCAGTCCGAAGCGCGTCCAGCTCGTGGCGACCGCGAGCATGGCGAAACGCACCCGGGCTTCGGTAGCGACCACGGTCATCAGCGGCGAGTTGCCGCCATGGGCGTTCAGCATGACGAACTTGCGGATGCCCTTTCGTGACAGATCCCCGGCGATCGCCAGCCAGCGTTCCACGGCCTCCGCATAGCTAAGCGTCTTGCTGCCGGCGACATCCATGTGCTCGATCGAATAGCCCACCGGCTCGGCCGGCAGGAAGGTCACCGGCAGATCGTCGGGCAGCCTTTCAGCGAGGCGAGTGATGATGCCCTCAGCGATCAGCGTGTCGGTGTCGAACGGCAGGTGCGGGCCGTGCTGTTCATGGGCGCCCAGCGGCAGCACCGCGATCCAGTCGCGTCGGGTTTCGGGCGGGAGCGAAGGATCGTTGTCGTGAAAATGGACCTTGGGCTGTGGCATCTGGCGTCGATCTTCGTTCTTCGCTAAGGATTTCGGGCGCCGAATGTTAGCCGGCACAACAATTGGGGTCGCCGCACCAGGGCGCGGCAGGAGGGCAGAATGGCGAAAAAGGACAAGGGCGACAAGAAAAACAAGTCCGCCAAGAAAAAGGAGCATGGCGAGCGCAGCCCATCGGTCTCGGTCGCCGTCACCCAGGTCGCACGCGCCATGCGCACGCAGTTGTCCCGCGGCCTTGCGGAAAGCGGCCTCTATGCCGGCCAGGACACCGTCGTCCAACTTCTGGCCGAACAGGATGGCCTGACGCCCGGCGCCCTGGCGCAGAAGCTCGGCGTCAAGGCCCCGACCATGACACGCACCATCGGTCGCATGGAGGCGCAGGGTTTCGTCGAGCGGCGCACCGGGGATGCGGACGGACGGCTGACCATGGTGCACCTGACCGCCGAGGGCCGCGCCTGCCTCGAGACCATCGTCCAGGCCGTCGGCGAGGCGGAACGGCTGGCGACCAGGGGCCTCTCCGGCAAGGAGGTCAAGCAACTGGTGAAGCTGCTGGCGGCGGTCGAGGAGAACCTGCACGAACCGCCGGCAAAAAGCTGAAAGACCCGCCGAATTCCGCCAAAACGAGAATTGATATGCGCACTTAAATTATTTAATTAAACTGTTTAAGTGTGCAGGGGGATAAGCGGGAAGCATGCATCGGACCGCCAAGGGAGGCAAAGTGGCTCAGAAAGTCAAACTGTCAACGATCGCCGAAACACTGGGTCTGTCGACGGCGACCATATCGCTCGCCTTGCGCGACAGTCCGCTGGTGGCGGCCGATACGCGCGAGAAGATCAAGGAACAGGCCCGGGCGCTCGGCTATATCTACAACCGCCGCGCCGCCAGTCTGCGCACGTCCCGCTCCGGCATCATCGGCGTCGTCGTGCACGACATCATGAACCCGTTCTATGGCGAAATCCTGAAAGCCATCGAGAGCGAGCTCGATCGCAGCCGCCACACCTTCATCCTGTCCAACCACTACGATTCGGTGGAAAAGCAGCGCACCTTCATCGAGACGCTGCTGCAGCTCGGCGGCGACGGCGTCATCATGTCGCCGGCGATCGGTACGCCGGTCGAGGACATCAAGCTCGCCGAAGACAACAACATGCCGGCGATCCTGATCGCGCGACAGATGGACGGCCTCGACGTGCCGACCTATCGCGGCGACGACAGCTACGGCATTTCGCTGGCCACCAACCACCTGATCGGGCTCGGGCACCGGACGATCGCCATGATCGGCGGCACCGACCAGACGTCGACCGGCCGCGACCGCTACCAGGGCTATGTCAACGCGCTGCGCAAGGCGGGCATCGAGGTGGATCCGGAACTGCGCATTCCGGGACCCCGCACCAAGCAGGGCGGTTTCGAGGCGGCGGTGCATTTCCTCTCGCTGCCACAGAAGCCGACGGCCGCGGTGTGCTGGAACGATCTGGTCGCCATCGGCCTGATGAACGGCATCGCCCGCGCCGGGCTGGTGCCGGGCCAGGACATTTCCGTCACCGGTTATGACGACCTTGAGGAAGCCTCGATCGCCACGCCGGCGCTCACCACCGTGTGGAACGGCCAGGCGGAAGTGGGGCGGCTTGCCGCGCGCGCGCTGCTCGACAAGCTGGCCGGCAGCCACGAGCCGGACGGCATTCACCTGATCAAGCCGGAAATGCGCATTCGCCAGTCCACCGGCCCGATCCACCGCCGCTAACACCAATCATGGGGCCGACCATGCCGAACGCACCTATCACCGTCCTTGTGCCGGGCCGCATCAACCCGCGGGTCATGGAGAGACTGTCCGAACATTTCGAGATCCGCACCGTGCCGCATGGCAAGGCGCTGGAGATCTCCGGGCCGGATGCCGAGGCGATCCGCGGCGTGGCTGTCTCCGGTGCGCTGCCGGCCAGCTGGATCGACGCGCTTCCCAATCTGGAAATGATCGCCAGTTTCGGCGTCGGCTATGACGGGGTCGACGTCGCGGCCGCGGCGCGGCGCGGCGTGATCGTCTCCAACACGCCGGATGTTCTCAACGACGAGGTCGCCGACACCGCGGTTGCGCTGCTGATCAATACGGTGCGGCAGCTGCCGCAGGCCGAGACCTGGCTGCGGCAGGGCCGCTGGTCGGGCGAGGGCCCGTATCCACTCTCGCCGCTGTCGCTGAAGGGCCGGCATGTCGGCATTCACGGCCTCGGGCGGATCGGCATGGAGATCGCGCAGCGGCTCGAACCCTTCAAGGTGAAGATCAGCTATCATACGCGCCGCCCGCGTACCGATGTCAGCTATGGCCATTATGCGAGCCTGCTCGCGCTTGCGGAAGCGGTCGATACGCTGATCTCCATCGTTCCGAAGACGCCGGAGACGGTGAAGTCGATCAATGCGGACGTGCTGAAGGCGCTCGGGCCGAACGGCGTGCTGATCAATGTCGGTCGCGGAACGACGGTCGACGAGGCGGCGCTGATCGCAGCCCTCAAGGATGGTACGATTGCGGCAGCCGGCCTCGACGTGTTCGAGAACGAGCCGCAGGTGCCGCAGGCGCTGATCGACCTGCCGAACGTCTCGCTGCTGCCGCATGTGGCCTCGGCCTCGGTGCCGACGCGAAACGCCATGGCCGATCTGGTAGTCGACAATCTGATTGCCTGGTTCAAGACGGGACGGGCGCTAACGCCGGTCCCGGAAACGCCTCAGAAGCCCTGAGGCGCCGCGACGACGGCCGACGTTTACGCCTTCGTCTTGACGTAGGCGCGCACGGCGTCGCCGAAGGCCTCGAACAGGGCGCGCGAGGGACGGTCGGTTTCCGCCCAGTATTCCGGATGCCACTGCACGCCGATGGCGAAGCCCTTGGCGCCGATCACTGAGACGGCCTCGATGGTCCCGTCCTCGGCGATAGCCTCGACCTGGAGGCCAGGAGCGGTCTTGGAGATCGCCTGGCGGTGCAGCGAGTTGACCGGGATCGAGCCGGCGCCGAGATAGCGGGCGATGCACGAACCTTCGGCGACGATCACGTCCTGGCGGATGCTGTACATCACGTCGCGGTCGGGATGCTGCGGCTTGCGGTGATCCCAGACGCCTTCCTGCTCGTGGATCTCGGTGGCCAGCGTGCCGCCGAGCGCGACATTGAGTTCCTGAATGCCGCGGCAGATGGCGAGCAACGGGATGCCGCGTTCCAGTGCACGGCGGATCAGCGGCAGGGTGGTGGCATCGCGCGCCGGATCGAAGGGGCCGTCGCTGTCGCGCGCTTCGGCGCCGTAGAGCGAGGGATGCACGTTCGTGGCTGAGCCGGACACCAGAAGGCCGTCCACGCGGTCGAGCAGCGCATCGGTTTCGTTGCCGTCCTCGAAGGCCGGGACGATGAAGGACATGACGCCGGCGACCTTCAGGGCGGCCCTGACATACTGGTTCTGCGCTGCGTGCCAGCTCGTGCCGTCGAATTCGCGAATGTCGGCGGGAATGGCAATGATCGGTTTGGGCATAAAGGACTCCGGGAAAAGCCTTCGCGGCTTCGCTTTTCTTGGAGTGAGCCGGGGGGATAAGTCAATATGCGATATGTGCGGAACGGTCGCCTTAGGCGCAGTCCGCAGGAGCGAGCGGACGTCCTCGCGATCCCGTCCCGCACCCTCGATGGTAAATCCACTACAGCCCCGCCGGCAGTTGATCTTTGCCAAATTCCTATGGACCGCCACCCGCAGCCTGATGGACCAGGATGGAGCCGATGGCCACGCACCGTGTCCGGGCCGCAGAGGCGCAAGAATTGCCTGAAAAAACAGCAATTACAATCGCCCGGACGGCTGTGCGTCGATAAACGCAGCGAAAGGCTTTCTACGCCGAAAGAATACAATGCCAGCGCTTGAAACGCTTTGGACAAAATGTTTATCTCGCCGGCATTGCCAGCGGGAGGGGGCGCAAGGTTTCCCCCGTTTGGAGCAAACCATGATGGGAGGACAATTCATGGATCGTCGTTCATTTATCAAGAATGCGGGCGTGGCCGGTGCTGGTGCCGCTGCTTCCACCGTATTGGCAGCGCCTGCCATCGCCCAGGAAAACCCGAAGGTTACCTGGCGCATGACGTCTTCGTTCCCGAAGTCGCTCGACACCATCTATGGTGGCGCGGTCGACATCGCCGAACGCGTGGCAGCTGCCACAGACGGCAATTTCTCGATCCAGGTCTTTGCTGCCGGCGAAATCGTCCCCGGCCTGCAGGCTCTCGATGCCGTCGCTGCCGGCACGGTCGAAGCTGCCCACACCACCTCCTACTATTTCTGGGGCAAGGAACCGACCTTCGCCTTCGGTACCGCAATTCCCTTCGGCCTCAATGCCCGTATGCAGAATGCCTGGTTCAACCAGGGCAACGGCAACACGTTGATGAACGAATTCTTCGCCACCCAGGGCGTCTACGGCCTGCCGGCCGGCAATACGGGCGTTCAGATGGGCGGCTGGTTCCGTAAGGAAATCAACACCGTCGACGACCTCAAGGGCCTCAAGATGCGCATCGCCGGCCTCGCCGGCAAGGTTCTCGAAAAGGTCGGCGTCGTGCCGCAGCAGCTGGCCGGCGGCGACATCTATCCGGCACTCGAAAAGGGCACGATCGACGCTGCCGAATTCGTCGGTCCGTACGACGACTCCAAGCTCGGCTTCCACAAGGTGGCGAAGTACTACTACTATCCGGGCTTCTGGGAAGGTGGACCGGTGGTTCACGGCTTCTTCAATCTGGAGAAGTACAACAGCCTGCCGAAGAACTACCAGGCGATCCTGCAGGATGCCTGCGCCTTCGCCAACACCAACATGATGGCCAAGTACGACGCCAAGAACCCGCAGGCTCTGAAGCAGCTGGTATCGGAAGGCACCGTCCTTCGTCCGTTCAGCCAGGAGATCATGGAAGCCTGCTACCAGGCGGCGCTCGAAATCTACACCGAGCTGTCGGCGCAGAGCCCGTTCTTCAAGAAGGTCTACGACGACCAGCTGGCGTTCAAGAAGGATGCCTATCTCTGGGCCCAGCTCGGCGAATACACCTTCGACACGTTCATGATGATCCAGCAGCGCGCCGGCAAGCTCTAAGCTTCGACGCGACTGTCTTGAAACGAGAAGCCCCGGGCGCAAGTCCGGGGCTTTTTGCTGCCTGCTTGGCGATGAAAGGGACTGGCGTCGGCGGTTCTGAACCGGCCGACGCCTCACCTCGCCGGTGCCGCGCGGGTCAGACGGCAGTGGCGGTCTCCTTCGGTGTGTCCGAGGGATCTGCGCAAAGAAAAAGCCCCGGGCACGCCCGGGGCATCTCTGTTCCTTGCGGCAGGAGGCGACGCCCTTTCGGGCGCCGCCCGATCCTTACTTGATGACCGGCGGCTGGCTGAGGTCGGTCGCCGGATTGGCGGGCGCGGCCGGTGCCGGGGCCGGCTGCGGTCCACCGAGGTTGAGCGGCGGCAGGCCCATGGCCGGGGCACTGTTGTCGCCGCCGAGCGGCGGAAGACCGAAATTCGGCGAGCCGTTGCCGCCGTCGGAGCCCAGGGGCGGCAGAGACATGCCGCCGCCCTGACCAAAGCCGGGGATCTGGATGTTCACGCCGGCCGGGTCGACGGTCGGCGCATCGCCCTTGTAGCGCATGACGAGGCTCGGGAAGGCGATGACCACCATGATCATGATGAACTGGATGATGATGTAGGGCAGGACGCCCTTGTAGATGTCCAGCGTCTTCATGCCATCCATCATCTTGCCGGTCACTTGGTCCTTCCACCGTCCGGCCGGCGCGATCGAGCGCAGGTAGAACAGCGAGAAGCCGAAGGGCGGGGTGAGGAACGAGGTCTGCAGGTTGATGCCGAGGATGACGCCGAACCATACCAGGTCGATGCCGAGCTTGTCGGCGACCGGCGCCAGCAGCGGCACCATGATGAAGGCGATCTCGAAGAAATCGAGGAAGCAGCCGAGGATGAAGACGATGATCGTGACCACGATCAGGAAGCCGTACTCGCCACCCGGAAGTGCGGTCAACAGTTCCTCGATCCAGACATTGCCGTTGATGCCGTAGAAGGTGAGACCGAAGACGCGGGCGCCGATCAAGATCATCATGACGAAGGCGGAGAGCTTCGTCGTGGCGTCGAGTGCGTGTTTGACGGTTGCGAACGACAGGCGACCCTTGAGGCCGGCAATGATCAGTGCGCCGGTCGCACCCATGGCGCCGCCTTCGGTCGGCGTCGCAATGCCGAGAAAGATGGTACCGAGCACCAGGAAGATCAGCGCCAGCGGCGGGATCAGCACGATGATGACTTGCTGGGTCAGCCGGGAGATGACGTTGAGGCCGAAGGTCCGGTTTGCCAGAGCGACGAGGTAGACGGCAAACACGCCGAAGGCGAGGGCCGAAACTTCGCGCCATTCCGGGCTGGCGATGCCGGTGAACAGCACCTGTTGTCCGAGGAAGTAGAGACCGACGCTGATGGCGAGCATGACGATCAGCGAGGTGACGCCGCTGCCGAGGGTTCTTGCCTCCAGCGGCAGGGCGGGGGCCCAATTCGGCTTCACCATGGTCACCGCGAAAATATAGGCGCAATAGGCCGCGACGATCAGGATGGCGGGATAGAGAGCGCCGACATACATGTCGCCGACCGAGCGGCCGAGCTGGTCGGCCATGACGATCAGAACCAGCGACGGCGGGACGATCTGCGCGAGCGTGCCGGAAGCGGCGATGGTGCCGGCGACCAGCGGACGATTGTAGTTGTATCGCAGCATGATCGGAAGCGAGATCAGTCCCATGGCCATCACCGAGGCGGCTACGACGCCGGTCGTGGCGCCGAGCAGAGCGCCGACAAGGATGACCGCATAAGCGAGACCGCCGCGGATCGGGCCGAAAAGCTGGCCGATGGTGTCGAGCAGGTCTTCCGCCATGCGGGAACGCTCGAGGATCAGTCCCATGAAGGTGAAGAAGGGAATGGCCAGCAGCGTGTCATTGTACATGATGCCGTAGATGCGGTCGGGATGCGACTGCAGGAGCGGCCAGAAGAGCCTGATTTCCGGGGAGATGGCGGAGAGTTCGACGCCGATGGCAAAGTAGATCAGGCCGCCGGCGGCAAGGGTGAAAGCTACGGGATAGCCGAGCAGAAGCATCAGCATCACCGTGGTGAACATGATCGGAGCGAGATTGTGCGCGATGAAATCGATCATGTCAGTGTTCCGTCATTTCGTTGGCGTCTTTGGCATCAGCTGCGTCTTCGAGATAACCGAAGATGACAGCTGCACGCTTGATGATCTCCGAAATTGCCTGGGCGCTCAGCAGCAGAAAGCCGACCAAGACGGCGGCTTTGGCGGGCCACACGATCAGCCCCCCGGCGCTCGAAGAGATCTCGCCGATCCTGTAGGAGTTCCAGAACCATGGCCATGCCAGCCAGGACAACAGAAATGCGAAGGGGACGAGGAAAATGGTGTGCAGTATCAGGTCGATCCAGTCGCGCGTCTTCTTGCTCCAGGAACTGGAGACGATGTCGATGCGGATGTGCTCGTTCTTGAGCAGGGCATAAGCCGCGGCCAACATGAAAACGGTGCCGAAGAGATACCACTGCAATTCAAGCCAGGCATTCGACGATATGTCGAACATCTTTCGCACGACAGCGTTGCCGGCGCTGATCAGTACGGCGGCGAGGAGCAGCCAGGAAACCGAGCGCCCTATTGCCCCGGTGACCGCATCGATCACCCGGGTGATTGCCAATAACATTTTCATGTTTGTCTCCCCAAATACTAAGGTCGTCCTTAGAGCATGCATAAGTGTCACGCAACGGGTGGAACCGCCGGGATTCCGGCCTTTTCACAATATCGGGGCCCGTTCCGCATAGTCTTTCGTCTAATGCATTTCGTCAATTTCGGCCTGGGAGAAGCCGCGACCGTGACGCCGGTCCGAACCATCGTCGAGGCCTTCCGAAGTGTGTCATTTCGGAGCAGGAAGGCCGTTTGCGTTTCACCGGGCTTTACTCGATTAGCAATCCCGAATTGCCTTCCGGGAGGGAATAAGGCAACGATCAATCATGGCCCGGCTCTCCTTGCCGCGAGACCAGTCTCGACCGCATGGCAGACGCTGCTCGACTATGGATTTTCCGGTGTCCTTGGCAATCGATTTTTAAATCGTTTTGCATAGGTTGCGAGGATAAGGAGGCCAACAGATGAAGGCTCAAAGCACGAAAGCTGTGCCGACGGACGTCTACCTGTCCTTCGTCAGCTCGCTGTTCGGCAACAGGCAGACTCTGTTCACGGGCATGCTGGTCCATATCCTGACCTATGTCGCGGTCTACCAGAAGTCGGGCTCAGTCTTCTATCTCTGGCTCATCGCGGTCTTTTCGCTGATCTGCCTTTTCCGCATCTACTGGTTCCTGCGCTTCGACCAGATCGACAAGGCCGCCCTTCGCCGCGACGACATCGCCGACTGGGAGCGCATTTATCTCTATGGCGGCGTCGCAACGACGACGGTGCTGGGCATCGGCAGCGGCTATGCCATCGCCATCATCCAGGACCCCTTCGCCGAGCTTGCCTGCATCGCCGTCACCATGGCCTCGATGGTGTCCGTCGTCGGGCGCAATTTCGGCTCGCGCCTGGCGGTCAACCTGCAGACGGCAACCGCCAGCCTGCCGATCATGATCGGGTGCCTGCTGGTCGGCGACGTGCACATGGTGATCCTGTCGATCATGCTGCTGCCGTTCATGCTGACCACGCGCAAGATGGCGAACGGTGTTCGCGAATTTCTCTACAAGAACGTCATCGTCGCGCGTGAGAACGTGCTGATCGCCGAGACCTTCGACACCGCGCTCAACAACATGACGCACGGCCTGCTCATGCTCGATCCGCAGAACCGCATCGAGGTGATCAACCGCAAGGCCTGCGAACTGCTCAATCTCGGCGACCGCTACCGCCTCAAGAACTGCGACCTCGACGTGGTGCTGCGCTACGGCGTGCGCCACACCTTCGTCGACGGGTCGATGCCGAGCCTGATCCAGCGTCAGTTGGCACAATTGATGGACGGCACAATTTCGCGGGCTATCATGCAGTTCTCCGAGGATCTGGTGCTGGAGTTCTCCGCCAGCCGCCGCCCCGAAGGTGGCGTCGTGCTGATCTTCGAGGACGTGACGGCGCGCGTGCGCGCCGACCGCAAGATCCTGCACATGGTGCGGTTCGATTCCCTGACAGGCCTGCCGCAACGCGGCTATTTCGCCGATCTCGTCAAGGAACAGATCGCCGCGCGCAAGAAGAGCGGCGAGATCGGTTTCATGGTCCTCGACGTCGACGAGTTCAAGCACGTCAACGACATGAAGGGCCATGTGACGGGCGACCGGCTGCTGGCCGAGATCGCCCATCGCCTTTTGAAGCTGGCCGCAGGGGAGGCGATCGTCGGCCACCTCGTCGGCGACCAGTTCGTGCTGTTCTTCCCCAATATCGAGGAACGGCCGGACCTCGAACAGCGCATGCGCGGCATCCACGCCGCCATTGCCGGACAATATGACATCGACGGCACCAGTTTCGCCGTGACCTTCTGCGCCGGTGCGGTGCTGATCGAAAGCGCCGAGCTGCGCATGGAGGAATGGCAGATCAAGGCCGATCTGGCCGTGTTCGAATCGAAGTCGCGCGGAAAGGGCAACCTCACCGTCTTCGCCCAGGAGATGGATGCGCGTTACATCGAGCGGCAGCGGCTGAAGACCGACCTCAAGACGGCGGTGGAGAACGACGCGCTGCAGGTCGTCTACCAGCCGATGTTCGTGCCCGACGGATCGCGGATTGCCTGCTGCGAGGCGCTGTCGCGCTGGACACATCCGGAGAAGGGGGCGATCCCGCCCAACATCTTCATCCAGATCGCCGAGGAAATGGCGATCGTCACCGACATTACCCGTTTCATGATCCGCACGGCCTGCCGCGATTGTGCGACATGGCCGAAGTCGATCGGCGTCTCCGTCAATCTCTCGGTCCTGGACCTGCGCAACGACGATATCGTCAAGACCGTTCTCGATGCGCTGGCCGAGTCGGGCCTCGATCCGAAACGGCTGCATCTCGAAGTCACCGAATCCAGCCTGATCGAGGAACTGGCGGCGGTCAGCCTCATCCTCGAGGAACTGCGCAAGCACGGCATCACCATCGCCATCGACGACTTCGGCACCGGCTTCTCCAGCCTCAGCTATCTCGACTCGCTGCCGGTCGACCAGGTGAAGATCGACCGGTCCTTCGTGCGCAATATCGGCGAGGATGCCAAGCGGCTGAAGCTGCTGCGCGGCATCGTCACGCTGTCGCGCCAGCTTGATCTCGGCATCATCGTCGAGGGGGTGGAAACCCAGGAGCAGCTCGCGCTGCTGGCCAAATATAACCTAGCCGACATCATCCAGGGCTATGTCTACTCCATGCCGATCGCGTCCGGCGCGATCACCGACCTCGCAGAGCGGGCGCAAAAGAAGATGGTTCCGGCAGGCGCCGCGAACGTCGCCTGAGGTTCAACGACATCCTCATCCGCAAAATCCCCTGCAATTAAAGGGTGCGAATTTGATCGCAACCTTTGGTTAACCATGTTTTCTAAGCATTTGTTAACCTTAATGAACGGTAAATGGCCGCAGTACTAGATTTCGCAACTGCGCAACCTCTCGCGGGTTGCTAGTGTTGGTTAACGAAACATAAACCGCGGGTAATCGCATGAACCTCCACACGTCGGTCACTGAGAGCTTCTCGGCAAAGCTCATGGAAATCCTCGACCATGTCGAGTACCGCCGGGTGGAGAGTAGCGAGGACATGGAGGAGGTCGCGCGCATCCGCTACAAGGCCTACAAGATGGCCGACATCCTGCCGCTCAGCGGCACGCAGCTGATCGACGACGTCGACTTCGACCCCCAGGCCTATGTGTTCGGCGTCTATTACGACGAGCAGCTGATCAGCACGGTGCGCATGCATCACGTCACGCCCGACCACCGGGTCAGCTCGTCGCGGGATATCTTCCCGGCGGAGATCGACGCCTTCCTCGATGCCGGCATGTCCCTGATCGATCCAGTTCGCTTCGCCGCCGATCCGGCGATCATGAAGGAAATGCCGGCCATTCCCTATCTCACCTTGCGGATCGCCATCATGGCGGCGGCCTATTTCGACACAGACCGCGTGCTCCAGCTCGTCAGCCCGCAGCACGCCGCGTTCTACAAGCGCGTCTTCTATGCCCAGACCATCGTCCCGCCGACCCGGAACTGCGGCAAATACAATATCGACCTCACCCTGATGGCGACGGATACGAAGGATGTCGGGCGCAAGCTGCTCACCCGTTTCCCCTTCTTCATCTCCTCGCCCAGCGAGCGGCGCATGATGTTCGCGCGCGGCGAAGTGAGCACGCTGCCGCCGCTCACCATCCTGCCGACCGCCCGCTACATGCCGGCGGGAGATCTCGGAGTCGATCTGCCGCTCTGATCCATTGCGCTTCACGGCGGCTTTGTGTAAGGCGGAAACAGGGGAGGCGTCTTCGACGCAACTCGGCACCTGACGAAATTCAAGTCGGCGGCCCGCCAAAGGCGTGATGCGGTGGGTCCAAGGGGAGACAGATCATGAGCGAACACCACAGCGGTCCGGTCGAAACCGGTGCTTCGATGAACTACAACGAGCATGAAAAGACCTATGATCTCTTCATCTCCGCAACGAAATACAGCAGCGTCTTCCTCGTCGCGCTGCTGATCGCCATGGCGGCCGGCTTCTTCGGCGGCGCCGGTTTCATCGGTGGCCTGATCGTTCTCGTCGTGCTGACCGTCGCCGGCATCTTCATGATGCGCTGATCGGCGCGCGGCAGGGGAAGGGCGCAAGCATGTTCGCCGCCGCATCCGATCCGTTTCTGTTTCGACTGGCCGTATTCGTGCTGGCGGTTTGCGCCGGCTGGTTCGCCGTATCCCGCAACCTGCGGGGCCACCGCCAGTCCTTCGTGCTGATCGCCGGGCTTGTCGCCGGGGTGATCTCGAGCGGGGCGATCCGTTCCGTGGCCATTCTGCCGGCCGGAGAGGCGCGAAGCCTGGCATTTGCCGCCTTGCTCCTGGCTTCGGCCGGCGTGGTCGCCGGCCTCCTCATCGCCCGCCGGCGGATATCCGCCGTGGCGCGCCGCGACCCGTAAGGCCGGCCATGCAAGGTCTGTCCGTCATCTGCGATCTCGGCGCTGCCGTCCTGCTTGTGCTCGCCGCCGTGCGCGGCGCCAAGGGACAGGCGCTGCACGCCATCGTTCCCCCTCTGGCCTGGGGCCTTGGTTTCGCGGCGCTGGCGGCGGTGCTCGCCGCCCAGCCGTCCTTCGGCAATCTGCTTCTCGTCGTGCTTGCCCTCGGCGTTGGCGGCACCCTGGGGGCCGCAGCCGCGATCGGCGTATCGGTCGCACGCATTCCGCTGGTGCTGACGGGTTTTCTGGTTCTCTATGGCCTCGTGGCCCTTCTCCTCTCCTTTGCCGCGACCGACACCGGCGCCGTGCTCTGGCATGCCCGCATGGGGCCTGGGGAAATCGAGCGCAGAGGCGCTGCCATGATCGCGGCGATCACCGGCTCGCTGGTGCTGGGCGGCGGGGGCGTACTCTTTCTCCAGCGCCTCCGTTCGGTCCGGCTGTCGTCGCTTTGGCTGGCCTATGCACAGGTCGTGCTTGCGGCGGTAAGCGTGCTGACGGGAAGCGTGTTTCTGATGACGAACGCCTTGCCGGCCTTTTGGCAGAGCGCCGCTGCCGCTTTGCTCACTGGCGTCTTCGTAGTGCTGCCGCTGGATGAAAACGCGCGCTGGCCGCTGTCGGTGCTCCTGACGGCGCTTTGCGGCTTTGCCACGGCGGCGATCGGCTTCGCCCTCGCAAGCCTGCTGCTGATCCTTGCCGGCGGCCTGGTGGGTGCGTCCATGGTCGCCGTCTTCTCCGGCCTTTGCCGTGAAGGCGGAAGACGGCCGTTCCGGCTGCTGTTCGGCAAGCGGCGCTGACGGCCTGATTTCCGCGCTGCTGCCCCAGAGGGGCAAGAAAAAGCCGGCGCGTGGCCGGCTTCTCACTGAGATCTCTTGGGGAAAGGGTGCCTTGATCAGGCGCCGCCGCCACGCGTGCGGGCAAGGCCCTGTTGGGCGGGCAGATATTTGGGGTCGAGGCCGAGGGCGTGCGAATACGACTTCGCCGCACGGGCCTTGTCGCCGCGACGCTCATAGATCAGCGCCTGGTTGGCCCAGGATTCGGCGATCTTGCCGTTGAGTTCGATGGCGTGGTTGAAGTCGGCGAAGGCGTTCTCGTCGTCGTTCAGAGCGACGTAGGAAACGCCGCGGCCGTTATACGGCTCGGGCGCGCTCGGCGACAACGAGATGGCCTTCGAGAAGTCGTCGATCGCCTTGTCGTGCTGGCCGCGCAGCTGATAGATGAGGCCGCGATTGTGATAGGCGCGGCCATCGGTCGTGTCGAGCTGAATGGCGCGGTTGAAATCGCCGAAGGCCTCGTCGATCCGGCCGGCCTGACGGTAGATGTTGCCGCGGCCGATATAGGCGACGTCGTAATTGGCGTTCAGGCGGAGTGCTGCGTTGTAATCCTTGGCGGCCTCGACCGGCTTGCCCATGTTGCGGTAGACGAGCGCGCGGTTGGCATAGGCCTGGTAGAAGTTCGGATTGAGCTGCAGGGCGGTGTTGAAATCGTCCAGTGCCTTGTTGAACTGGCCGGCCCGGCCGTAGGCGGAGCCGCGAACATTGTAGCCTTCCGGATCGCGCGGATTGGCGGCGATGACCGACGACAGCGATGCGATGTTCTCGTCCGACCCCTGATCCCGATCGATGCGAATCGTGTCGGAGGTTTCGATCGACTGGCAGCCGGCGAGGCCGATCATCGCGGCGATCGCGACCATGCCGGCAAGGCGGCGGGTGCCAGCAACAGAAATCCTGGATGTCTGGAAGAGCGTATGATCAATCATGGCGGGCCAATTTGTCCGGCGATCTGGCCGCCGCCGAGGGACCGAACGGCAGCGATTTTGGGTGCATAGGAAAAGAGCGGCGGCGAAACGATCGCCCCCGCCCTTAGAACATCGGAAAACGTCGAAAAAACGACAGATCAGCGTGCGACGCGTGCCGGGGCAGCGATGAGGCCTTCGCGCTGCATGCGCTTGCGAGCGAGCTTGCGAACGCGGCGAACCGCTTCGGCCTTTTCGCGTGCGCGCTTCTGCGACGGCTTTTCATAATAGTCGCGCATCTTCATTTCGCGGAAGATGCCTTCGCGCTGCATCTTCTTCTTGAGAGCGCGGAGCGCCTGGTCAACGTTGTTGTCGCGGACTAGTACCTGCACGTTTATCCCGTTCCTTTGGTTTTGAGTTGCAATCCCGCCAAAGTCAGGCCTTCTGCGGGATAAAGGCAATGCTTGCGCCTGGCCCCAGGCCCTGCGATTAGGGAGGCCAGATAACAGATTGCCTCCCGGAAGTCCATATGGCGCAGGCGGTTGCGGCAAGAATTTTCGTCCGCAAGCCTTGCCGGCGACGGCGTGTCGAAAGACGGATGTCGCCACGTCGCAAAAGGGCGGTCGTGACGCATATGGATCTGTCAATTGTGCTAGCCTATCCAATTGCCTTAACTACAGGAGTTAGAGGCGAATGCGCAAATATTCGGTTTTTGCCGTGGCCCGCGAGGCGCTCAGAGCTCACAAGGGCTGGGAAGCCCAGTGGGTCTCCCCCGAGCCGCGCCAGGCTTATGACGTGATCATCATCGGCGGCGGCGGCCACGGCCTCGGCGCGGCCTATTACCTGGCCAAGGAACACGGCATCACCAATGTCGCGGTGATCGAGAAGGGCTGGATCGGCGGCGGCAATACCGGACGCAACACGACCATCATCCGGTCCAACTATCTCTATGAAGAGAGCATGGACATCTACGAGCATTCCCTGAAGCTGTGGGAAGGCCTGAGCCAGGATCTCAACTACAACGTCATGTACTCGCCGCGTGGCGTGATGATGCTGTCGCATAATGTGCACGACCAGCAGTCGTTCAAGCGCCATATCAATGCCAACAATCTCTACGGCATCGACAATGAGTGGCTGACGCCGGAGCAGGCCAAGGGCTTCTGCCCGCCGCTCGATATCGCCAAGACGGCCCGCTACCCGATCAACGGCGCGGCCCTGCAGCGGCGCGGCGGCACGGCTCGCCATGACGCGGTCGCCTGGGGCTATGCGCGCGCGGCTTCCGATCGCGGCGTTCACATCATCCAGAACACGGAAGTCACCGGCATCCGCCGCGGACCGAACGGCGAAGTCACCGGCGTCGAGACGAATCGCGGCTTCATCGGCGCGAAGAAGGTCGGCGTATCGGCCTCGGGTCACAATTCGGTGGTCATGGGCATGGCCGGGGTGCGCCTGCCGCTGCATTCGACGCCGCTTCAGGCGCTGGTGTCCGAGCCGATGAAGCCGATCTTCCCCTGCGTGGTGATGTCGAACACCGTGCATGCCTATATCTCGCAGTCGGACAAGGGCGAGTTCGTCATCGGTGCCGGCACGGACCAGTACAATTCCTATTCGCAGACCGGCGGCTTGCAGATCATCACGCATACGCTCGATGCCATCTGTGAGCTGTTCCCGATGTTCCGCCGCGTCAAGATGATGCGCCAGTGGGGCGGCATAACCGACAACACGTCGGACCGTTCGCCGATCCAGGGCATCACGCCGGTGCCGAACCTGTTCGTCAATGCGGGCTGGGGAACCGGCGGCTTCAAGGCGACGCCGGGCTCGGCCAACCTCTTCGCACACCTGATCGCCAAGGGCGAACCGCACCGGCTGGCGGCGGGCCTCACCCTCGACCGGTTCCGCACCGGTCGCCTGATCGACGAGGCGGCTGCCGCCGCCGTGGCGCACTGATCCTCAAAGGACGTTCATCATGCTGCTGATCAAATGCCCCTATTGCGAGGAAGAGCGTTCCGAGCTCGAATTCCGCGCCGCCGGCGAGGCGCATATCGCCCGCCCGTCCAACATTGCCGACATCACGGATGAAGAGTTCGCGGACTATTTCTTCCTGCGCGACAATCCGAAGGGCCTCATCTTCGAACGCTGGCGCCACATGCATGGCTGCGGCCGCTTCTTCAACGCGGTGCGCGATTCCGTCAGCGACAAGATCCACTTGACCTACAAGGCCGGCGAGCCGAAGGCGGATGTCACGGCCTTCCTCCCGAACGCACTCGAGAAGGGAGCGTCAAAATGAGCGGCGCCAATCGTATCCCCGGCAAGGGTCGCCTGACGCCGGCCCGCACCGCCCGGTTCACCATCGACGGCCGCAGCATCACCGCCTACGAGGGCGATACCGTCGCCTCCGCCATGCTGGCCAACGGCCTGCATCTGGCCGGCCGGTCGTTCAAGTACCACCGTCCGCGCGGCATCCTGACATCAGGTCCGGAAGAGCCGAACGCGCTGCTCGACGTGTCGCGCGACGCGGCCCGCCGCCAGCCGAACGTGCGCGCCACGGTGCAGGAAGTGTTCGACGGCATGAAGGTCGAGACGCAGAACCGCTGGCCGTCGCTGTCGTTCGACATCGGCGAGATCAACGACTTCTTCTCGCCCTTCTTCGCCGCCGGCTTCTACTACAAGACCTTCATGTGGCCGAAGTCCTTCTGGCATTCGGTCTATGAGCCCTTCATCCGTCGCGCCGCCGGCCTTGGCGTCGCGCCGAAGGAAGAGGATCCGGATCACTATTCCAGCCGCTATGCCCATTGCGCCGTCCTCGTCGTCGGCGGCGGGGCGGCAGGCCTAGCCGCAGCACTTGCCGAAGCCGAGACCGGTGCGGAGGTCATCCTCTGCGACGAGCAGCCTGAACTGGGCGGTGCCTTCCACTACGATACCGGCGCAACCGTCGACGGCCAGAACGGCTATGACTGGGCGCAGGCCACCGCCGCGCGCCTCGCCGCCATGCCGAACGTCCGGGTCCTGTCCCGCACCACGGCCTTCGGCTACTACAACCACAATTTCGTCGGCCTCGCCGAACGCGTCACCGACCATATGGCCAAGCCCGCCAAGAGCCTTCCGCGCGAGCGGCTGTGGCAGGTCCGCACCAAGAAGGTCGTGCTCGCCACCGGTTCGATCGAGCGCCACATGGTGTTCGCCAACAACGACCGGCCGGGCATCATGCTGGCGTCTGCTGCGCGCACCTATCTCAACCATTTCGGCGTCGCCGTCGGGGCCAAGGTCGGTGTCTACACCGCCCATGATTCGGCCTATGAGGCAGCCTTCGACCTGAAGCGCGCCGGCGTCAGCATCCCGGCGATCGTCGACTGCCGCGAAAAGCCCGGCGAGAAGGTTCTGGCCCAGGCCCGCTCGCTCGGCATCGAAGTGCTGGTCGGCCATTCCGTCACAGATACGGCCGGTCGTCTGCGCATCCGCTCGATGACGGTGAAGCGCAACGGCAGCGGCAGCGCCCGCAAGATCGAAGTCGACGCGCTGATCGTGTCGGCCGGCTGGACACCGTCCGTTCACCTGTTCTCGCAATCACGCGGCAAGTTGAAGTTCGATGCCGCCAACGATCGCTTCCTGCCGGATGTCTATGCGCAGGACAGCATCTGCGTCGGCACTTGCAACGGTACCGACGACCTGCAGTCAATCATCGATGAGGCGTTTGCAGCCGGCGCCCGGATGGCGAAGGAAGCCGGCGCGGCCGGCTCCGTTTCGTCGGCGCTGACCGGCGTCAATGTCTTCGGCTGGACCGGCGGCATGATCGGTGCGGCCGAAGGGGCGGGGCGCGACACCAGCGTCAAGGCCTTCATCGACTTCCAGCACGACGTCTGCGCCAAGGACATCCGTCTGGCGGTGCGCGAGGGCATGCACTCGATCGAGCATATCAAGCGCTTCACCACCAATGGCATGGCGTCCGACCAGGGCAAGCTCTCCAACATGCACGGCCTGGCGATCGCCGCCGAAATGCTCGGCAAGGAGATCCCCAAGGTCGGTCTCACCACCTTCCGCGCGCCCTATACGCCGGTGACCTTCGGTACGCTAATCAACCACTCGCGCGGCGAGCTGTTCGATCCGACCCGCAAGACCCCGATGCATGCCTATGAGGCTTCGCTCGGCGCGGCGTTCGAGGATGTCGGCAACTGGAAGCGCGCCTGGTACTATCCGCGTCCCGGCGAGGACATGCATGCGGCGGTCAACCGAGAATGCAAGACGGTGCGCGAGACCGCCGGGGTGTTCAACGCCTCGACGCTCGGCAAGATCGAGGTGGTCGGCCCGGATGCGGCCGAGTTCCTCAACCTCATGTACACCAATGCCTGGGACACGCTGAAGCCCGGCAAGTGCCGCTACGGCATCATGACCCGCGACGACGGCTTCATCTATGACGACGGCGTTGTCGGTCGCCTCGCCGAGGATCGCTTCCACGTGACGACGACGACGGGCGGCGCGCCGCGTGTCCTCAACCACATGGAAGACTACCTGCAGACGGAATTCCCGCATCTCAAGGTGTGGCTGACCTCGTCGAGCGAGCAGTGGGCGGTCATTGCCGTCCAGGGACCGAAGGCGCGTGACATCATCGCGCCCTTCGTCGAGGGCATCGACATTTCGAACGAAGCCTTCCCGCATATGAGCGTGGCCGAAGGCAAGTTCTGCGGCGTGCCGACCCGGCTGTTCCGTGTGTCGTTCACCGGCGAGCTCGGCTTCGAAGTCAACGTGCCGGCCGATTTCGGCGCTGATGTCTTCCAGAAGATCTGGGAACGGGCCGAGAGCCTCGGCGCCTGCCTCTACGGCACCGAGACCATGCACGTCCTGCGCGCCGAGAAGGGCTACATCATCGTTGGCCAGGACACCGACGGCACCCTGACGCCGGACGATGCCGGCTACGGCTGGGCTGTGTCGAAGAAGAAGAAGGACTTCGTCGGTATCCGCGGCCTGAAGCGTCCGGACCTGGTCAAGGAAGGGCGCAAGCAGCTCGTCGGCCTGCTTACCAAGAACCCGAACGAGGTTCTGGAGGAGGGCGGCCAGATCGTCGCCGATCCGAACCAGCCGAAGCCGATGACCATGCTCGGTCACGTCACCTCGTCCTACTGGTCGGAAAATCTCGGCCGGTCGATCGCCATTGCCACGCTGGTCGGCGGCCGGGCGCGCATGGGCGAAACGCTCTACGTGCCGATGAAGGACAAGACCATCGCGGTCGAGGTGACCGACACCGTATTCTTTGACAAGGAAGGGGGCCGCATCCATGGCTGATGTCACCGTCGCTGAACGCAAGTCCGTACTCGCCGGAGCCCATGGCGGTTCGCCGTCGGTGCGGCTGAGGCCCGCCGAGCCCGCGACACGGGTGTCGCTCAGGGCCGGGGCGGAAGACGTCGCCGCGCTGTCGAAGTCGCTCGGCGTCAAGCTGCCGGTCAAGCCCAAGGGCTCGGCCAGCACCAAGGGCCGCATGGCCTTCTGGCTCGGGCCGGACGAATGGCTGTTGATCGACGACAAGGGCGGCGACCTGATGGCCGACTGCGCCGCGTCGGGCGTGGTCCACTCGGCGACCGACGTCTCGCACCGGAACACGGCGATCATCGTTTCGGGGCCGGGTGCCGCCAACGCCATCAATGCCGGCTGCGCACTCAACCTGTCGCTCGCCACCTTCCCGGTGGGCGCTGTCACGCGCACGGTGTTCGGCAAGATCGAGATGGTGCTCTACCGCATCGACGAGGAGACCTTCCGGGTCGAGTGCTGGCGCTCGTTTGCCGAATACGCCTTCGGCCTGCTGGCCGAGGCGGCGGAAGATGCTGCGGCGTAAAGCGTGAAAAGTGGCCGGGGCTACAATCCCGGCCAGCCCTTCCATTGGACCCAGCGTCCGTGGAAATCGGCCCGGCCGATCTCGTGGCGCTCGCCGCTCGGCCAGACCTGCAGGATGAGCGCTGCGCCACCCGGTTTGCCGTCGGCTTCCATCTGCAGCCGGGCAAGCGGCGCTTCGCTCGTCGCCCGGGCGCCGGCCTGCGCGATCAGCGCCTCGCCCCGGGCTTTCAATTCTTGCGGAAAATACTGCCAGGCGATGGAATGATAGACGACATGGGCAGATCCGGCCTGCGGTCGTTCCAGGCGCTCTGCCAACCATTCGATGGCATCGGCTCGATCGACCTTCAGGCCGGACGCGGCGGCGATTTCGAGCGCGGCGCGGGTTCTCTCCAGCCGATCCGCCTGATCGGCCCAGATATAGGCGGCGAGGCGCTCGCGGTCCCCGGCTGATGCCGGATCGAGCGGATTGAGGTCGCAGCCGGCCCGCTCCGACACCTCGATATCGGCCTTGGGCGGCAGCGGCCCCTGCCAGTCGGGCGCGAGCGTGACGCTCGAGGCCGGCCCCCAGGCGAAGTGACTGAGCCGATAGGCATAGCGGTCCCATTGCAGGTTGAGCCCGGCGCTGGCGCCGACTTCCGACAGCACTAGCGGCCTGCCGAACAGTTTGGCAACGGTGAGAAACCCCGGAAGAAGCGCGCCGGAACGGCGCACTTCGTTGGTCTGCGGCGGCGAGCGCAGCCACTTCATGATGAACGCCTCGTCACGGCGCAGCGCGGCATCGACCGCGGCCCAAAGGCTTTCGTCGTCTGCGGCATTGTTGGGCGGATAGGCGGTGGCAAGGTCCGGGTCCTGCCCGGATCGAACGACGGCATGCAACGCGCCCGCAAACCTGAGTGCCAGGGCATCGCCTGTGCCCGTCGGATCGCCTGGCCACTTCAGCAGGTGCCGGCCGACCGTGGTCTCATCATTCAGCCTTTCGGCCACCATTCGGCAGAGGCGGGCGGTGAAGGGCGAGCCAAGGTCGTCACAGGCCTTGGCCTGTCGCCGGAAGGACTGCCGGACCGCTTCGGCCGTGTCCATGTTCACAGACCTTCCGGGCGATCTTTCGGATCGAACTGGATGATGGTCATCCAGGTGGCGGTGAGGGCCGGCTTGCGTTCGCCCTCGATCTCGATCGTCACCTCGTACGAGGTCATCATCATGCCGGCGCCGCGCAGACGGCCTGCGGACAGCACGAAATGGCCGCGGATGCGCTTGCCGCATCTGACCGGTGTCATGAATCGGACCTTGTCGAAGCCGTAGTTGATGCCCATCGTCTGCTCGCGGATCTTCGGCAGGCAGTCGTAGTTCATCGTCGACAGCAGCGACAGGGTGAGAAAGCCGTGGGCGATGGTACCGCCGAACGGGGTCTCGGCTGCGGCCCGGACAGGATCGACATGGATGAACTGGTGATCGTCGGTCGCGCCGGCGAAGGCGTCGATCATTGTCTGATCGACCGTGATCCATTTCGAGACGCCGATCTCCTGGCCGATCAGCGACGGAACCTCGGACAGGGAAATCTCACGGGGCATGGAACCTCACCAATGGTTGCAGTCGACAAGTTCTTACAGGGGCTCTGACGAACAGGGAATAGCGCGTCATTGCCTAGGGATAATGAACAAATCAGCGTTCGACGTAAAATTCGACCGATCTCGGCTTGAGGCGGATCTGTCGGACCTGGTGATCGCCCGGCAGGTGGCGCCAGTTCTTCTTCTCGCCCGCCGGCAGGTGGAAGTCCAGAGCGGTGCGCGAGCGGTTGAAGAGAATGGCGATCCGGGCCTTGGTCTTGAGCTTGAAATCGATCGTGTCGAGCAGCATGACGAAGCCGGGCGCCGCCTCGTCCTCCCAGTCCGAAACCGCCATTGGCTCTCCAGCGGGGGATAGCCAGGCGACGTCCGCCTCGCCGGAAAAGAACTTCGTCTCGGAGAAGACGGAGAACCGCTTCCGCATCGCCGACAGGTCTGCGACATGGGCGATCAGGTGCTCGTCCGCCTTGTCCCAGTCGAGCCACGTCAGCTCGTTGTCCTGGCAGTAGGCATTGTTATTGCCGTGCTGGGTCCGGCCGAGCTCGTCGCCGGCGGTCAACATGATCGTGCCGCGGCTGGCGAACAGGGTGGAGAGAAGGGCCGCGACGTCCTGGCGGCGATGGGGCAGCACCACATGATTGTCGTGTTCGCCCTCGACGCCGTTGTTCCAGGAATAGTTCTCGTCGTGGCCGTCGCGGTTATGCTCACCGTTGCGGCCGTTGCGCTTGTGGCTGTGGGACACGAGATCGAAGAGGGTGAAGCCGTCATGGGCGGCGATGAAATTGACGCTGCGGGTCTCCGCTTCCCTGTCGCGCGCAAAGATCTCGGACGAGCCGGCAAGCGCCGTGGCAAGGGCGCCCACCATGCGGCCGTCGCCGCGCCAGTAGCGCCGGATGTCGTCGCGGGCGCGGTCGTTCCATTCGAGGAAACCGTCGGGGAAATTGCCGAGCTGGTAGCCGCCCGGGCCGATATCCCAGGGCTCGGCGATCAATACTCTGTCTTCCAGCACTTCGTCGGTCAGGATGGCATGAAGCGTGCGGGAGGTGGTGTGGAAACCGTGGGCGCTCCGGCCGATGATCGGCGCCAGATCGAAGCGGAAGCCGTCTATGCCCGCATGAATGACGAAATGGCGCAGGCAGTCGATGATCAGGCGGCGGATGAAGGGATGATCGCAGGCGAGCGTGTTGCCGCAGCCGGTGTCGTTGACCAGAACGCCCGGATTGTCGTGAAGATGGCGGTAGCAGCAGAGGTTATCGAGGCCGCGCAGGGAGAGCGTCGTGCCGAGCTTGTCGCTTTCGCCGGTGTGGTTGAAGACGAGATCGAGAATGACGCCGATGCCGGCCTCGTGCAGCGTGTGCACAGTTTCGCGCAGTTCCGTCATACCGCCCGGCACGATGCGCGGATCGAGCGCCATCAGCGCGATCGGATTGTAGCCCCAGGCATTGGTCAGGCCGAGCGGCGGCAAATGCCGCTCGTCGATCCAGGCGACGATAGGCATCAGCTCGATGGCGTCGACGCCGAGCCTCTTCAGGTGCTTGATCACGGCGGGATGGGCGAGGGCAGCGACCGTGCCGCGCTGTTCTGCCGGAACCTCCGGATGGCGCTGGGTGAAGGCCTTGACCGCCACCTCGTAGATGAAGCCGCCCTTCGGCAGCAGCGGGCGCATGGGCCTTGCCAGCGGATCGTCGGTGACGATCGCCTTCGGCACCAGCGCCGCCGTATCGGCGCCGAATACCGAGAGGCGCGGATCGTGGGCAAAGGGCCG
>Ga0180012_1000047_pt1 | contig 63879 bp, 52 predicted proteins | sample KR11_S2_MetaG_FD_122243 | JGI IMG/M metagenome (GOLD analysis project Ga0180012, IMG submission 122243) | Groundwater microbial communities from the Olkiluoto Island deep subsurface site, Finland - KR11_S2_MetaG | ecosystem: Environmental > Aquatic > Deep subsurface > Groundwater | place...
CTTGGGCGCCGATCGACGATCTCAAGTCGGAGGAATTCGATCAGATCATCGCCGTCAATCTGCGCGGGACCTACCTCACGCTTCACTACGCGGTGCCGAAGCTCAAGCAGTCGGGGGGCGGCGCGATCGTGGTGGTTTCCTCCATCAACGGGACACGCACCTTCACCACGCCCGGAGCAACGGCCTATTCCGCGACCAAGGCAGGCCAGCTCGCGATGGTCCAGCAACTGGCTCTGGAACTCGGGCAGCACCGCATCCGTATCAATGCCGTATGCCCCGGGGCGATCGCGACCGACATCGACGACAACACGACGATCCGTCACCGCGAAAAGACCAGGGTGCCGGTTGTCTTTCCCGAAGGAGACATACCGCTGACGGGTGGTGAACCGGGACAGGTCGACGAGGTGGCGGACGTCATCGCCTTTCTCGTTTCCGACCGGGCGCGCCATGTCAGCGGTTCGCCCGTGTGGATCGACGGAGGCCAGAGCCTCCTGCGCTAGCGCGGGAGGCCCAGGCTTCGGTCAAGGGCAGACGATTCAGTCCGTTTCGGGCTTCGAGACGACGCGGTTTTCGAACCCATGCAATAGCCAGAGAACGATCAGCGCCAACCCCGTTGCCAGCAGGCTGATATGCCAGAAACCGAGACCGGCGGAGAGGCCGATCGAGCCCGCGAACCAAAGCCCGGCACCCGTGGTGAGGCCACGAACCTCGCCCTTGGAAAAGACGATCATTCCGGCTGCCAGGAAGGCGACGCCGGCGGTGATGGCTTCGATCAGGCGCAGGGGATCGATCCGGGCCGAATCTCCTTGAAAAGCGGAATGGTGAGCGATCTCGATCGTCAGGATGGCGACGATCGCGCTCGACAGGCAAACCAGGATATGGGTGCGCAGCCCCGCGGCCCGGTTCTTGCGTTCGCGTTCGAAGCCGATCGCGCCGCCGCAGAGCATGGCGATCAGCAGGCGCATGCCTATGACGGAGAGGGGGAGGGCGGTGTCGGTGGCGAAGTAGGGTTCGAGATTCGTCATCGGTCTGTCCTGAGGCGCTGGACAATGCGAGAGGGCGCGTCGGCATTGGCCGACACGCCCTTAAGTCTTCGCGCCGAAGCTGTGGGTCAGTGGCGCTCTTTCGAGCCGGCGGTCGAGGAATAGGTGGCCGAGACCGGATCGCTGGCCGGGAAGCTGTCGATCAGTCCCTCGTCGACCTGCGACTCGAGTTCGGTCTCGTCCTGCGCGCGCCGGGCGCTCAAGACTGCGTCCGATACCGCTTCGTCGCCGCTGCGGGCCAGGTTGTCATCGCGCTCGCGCTCGGTCGTGCCATCGAAGGAGCCGACCTGAAGAAGCAGGACACGCGCCTTTTCCAAGGCATTTTCGCGATTGAGGTCGCCGCTTTCGCTCTGCTTCATGCGAACCGAAACGACCTCGCCGCCGTCGCCAACGAACTCCACGGTGTAGCCGGGGACGCCGCCCATGTCTTCGTGTACCTGTGTTCCAACGATCTGCATGGTCATTCTCCCATTGTGGTGATCCGATAGAAAACGCGCGCGCGGCGCGCTGGTTCCATCGAAAGAGAACGATATGTCGCGGTGCCTGCCCATCAAAGGCTCGGCCGGCAACTCTGCATTGCGAATTGTTCCATCCGCCGCCGTAAACGCTTTGTTTACCAAGCTGTCTGCGAATTTACTAAAATCTGAAACAAACTTCGAGTTGCAGGCGTTGTGGCGGCGAAGGAGATATTGCCATGCTGATGAGATCCAAACTGCCGACCGATACCATCCTGATCGTCGAGGACGATGTCTTCATTTCCATGGACGCCGCCGACAGCGTGTCGCGGGCGGGGGTCAACGTCGTTACCGCCGAAACCGTGCATGACGCGCTCGACATCCTCGAACAGGAGGAGATCTCGGCCGCGATCCTCGATTTTCACGTGCGGGACGGCGCCGTCACGCCGATCGTCGCCGTGCTCAGGCAGAAGGGCATCCCCTTCCGCATCGTGTCCGGATCGCCCCTGGCGGAGATCGCCGCCAACGGCATCCCGCCGGGGCTCTGCTCCCAGAAGCCGGCCGATTATTTCAAGGTGCTCGTCTCGCTGATCAGCGAACGCCCCTGGACGGCGCTGAGGCCCAGTCACTAAGGAGCGTCCCTGACCTTTCATGCGCGCTTGTCGAGAAGGCGCGTCAGCGTGCGCTCCACCACATCGACCATCACCATTGTCTGGTGATCCACCTCGATGTTCAGCCGGTCGCCCTGACGGTAGCGGGGAAATGTCGTCTGCCGGAGTGTCTCGGGAATGAGATTGATCTGGAAGATATTGCCTTCGGCTTCGGCCACCGTGAGGCTGGCGCCGTTGACGGCGAGAAAGCCACGCGGGAAAATATACTTCGCCCATTCCTCGGGCACGGAAAAGCGGATATGGGCGCCCGGCATCTCGCTCTTGGTGCCGATCAAGGTCGCGGTCGTGGCGATATGTCCGGCAATGGCATGGCCGCCGTTCTCGTCGGTCGGCTTGGCCGAGCGCTCGAGGTTGACGCCGTCGCCGACGGACAGGTCGGACAGGTTGGTGCGCTCCAGGGTGGCGTCCATCGCATCGAAGGTCACCGTCGTTCCCGTGATGGAGGTGGCCGACAGGCAAACGCCTTCCACAGAAACGCTGCCGCCGATCTGCAGCCCCTCGATCAGTCGTTCGGGAAACTCAATATGAAATTCAGTGTATCCGTCATGACGGATGATCTTGGTGACCGGGGCCACCGCCTGCACGATACCGGTATACATTGTCTCTTCCTGTCTTGCCGGCAGGCGCGCAAAGGCCCGTCGCCGCCTCGTTTCGTGGGCCAAAGGTAATGTGCGATCGGCCAAAGACAACCGCTAAATCCGGACGCTCCGTCAAGAATTACTGAACGGTGGCGCCGGCCGCTGCTTTCCGGCCGGATTGCAAAACCTCGGCGCGCTTGCGATGAACAAATGGTCCGGAACGAATCCGCGAAGCAAGGGCACAGCATGCAGCCGCACGACTATTGGCAGACGATACATCCTCCCGGCAGCTTCGACCCCGCCAGCCCGCATCAAGACAGCTATCCCGCAAGCCTGCCCGATGGCGGGCAGATGCTTCTGCCGATCCGGTCCCTGGCCGATGGCCGGCACGGCATCGCCTCCCTCATCATCAACCAGGCGAGCTTCGAGGTGCTGGACGCGCTTGCGGCCTCGCTTGCCGAGAAGCTCTCGCCTTTCCGTCCGGACATCATCGTAGGCTTGCCGACGCTCGGGCTGACGCTCGCCTCCGCCGTGGCCCAGAAGCTCGGCCACACCCGCTATGTCCCGTTCGGCACCTCGCGCAAGTTCTGGTACCTCGACGAATTGTCCGTGCCGATGAGTTCGATCACGACGCCGCACCAGCAAAAGCGCCTGTTTGCCGATCCGCGCATGTTGCCGCTGCTCAAGGGCCGTCGCGTCGTTCTCGTCGATGACGTGATGTCGAGCGGCGCATCCATGGTGGCGGGGTTGAACCTGCTGGCGGCCCTCGACATCGAGCCTGTGGCCCTGGCGGTCGCGATGCTGCAGACCGAACGCTGGAGGTCGGTGCTGTCCGCCTGCGGGGAGGGGTGGCCGGAGAAGACGCGAAGCGTATTCGCCACGCCGCTTCTGGAGCGGAACGCCGAAGGGTTCTGGAAGGCGACGGCCTGAGACGCAGGATCTCGGCTGTTGCGGCCACTGGCTTTCTTGCGGCCTTGCGGACAATGAGGCTATAGCTTCAGGCGGCCGGTTGCGGTGCGAAACGATTTCTTGGATCTGTCATGAAGGGACGCTAGGCTCGGGCATGTCGAAAATTCTCTCCATCGCACTCAATCCCGCGATCGATATCTCCAGCGACGCCGACGCGGTGCGTCACACACACAAGACCCGCACGCACAATCAGCGCCAGCATGCCGGTGGCGGCGGGATCAATGTCGCGCGTGTCATTGTCGAACTCGGCGGACAATGCGAGCTGCTCTACCTCTCGGGCGGTGCCACCGGCACACTGCTCGAAGCCATGCTTGAGCCGCTCGGCGTGAAGCAGCACCGGTTCCGTATCCATGATCCCGTCCGCGTCGCGTTCAACGTGCGCGAGCTTTCGACCAATCTCGAATATCGCTTCGTCCCGGAAGGTCCTGAGGTCACCGAGGAAGAGCTGGCGCCCGTCTTTGATCTTCTGGAGGCAAGCGACGCGGATTATATCGTCGCCAGCGGTAGCCTGCCGCGCGGAGTCGCGGGCGACACCTATGCCCGGATGGCGGACATTGCCACGCGCAAGAAAGCCCGCTTCATCCTCGACACATCCGGAGAGGCGCTGCACGAGACGCTGGCGAAGGCGAAGGTCTTTCTCGTCAAGCCCAGTCTTGGCGAACTGGCGAGCTTCGCCGGCCAGAAGATCGACCACGAGAATGCCGGGGCCGCAGCCCAGGCGATCGTGCGCAGCGGTGCCGCCGAGTATATCGCCGTGACGCTTGGTGCGGACGGCGCGATCCTGGTCGGTGCCGATAGCATTCATCGCGTACCGGCGATCGAAGTGCCGGTCAAATCGGCCGTCGGCGCGGGCGACAGTTTCGTCGCGGCGATGACCTGGTCCCTGGCCGAGGGCCACGAAATCGGCGAAGCCTTCCGCTTCGGGCTGGCTGCGGGTGCAGCTGCGGTCATGACCTCCGGTACGGAGCTTTGCCGGCGGGCAGACGTGCTGGCGCTTTATGAGGCGAACAAGGGCTGATCTTCGCCCGGCGGCTTACAGCCTCATCCCGGTCTTGCCGTCGAACAGCTTGGCCTTGCCCATATTGACCTCGAAGCGGAACGTCTCGCCCGGCTTGACCCGCTCTTCAGGCCGCACCCGGGCGATCGCTTCCATGCCACCCAGCGTGAAGACCAGCATGGTGTCCGGACCGGTGGGTTCGACCACGTCGACCGCGCGCTCGAAGACGAAGAGCTCGGTTTGCTCTGCGCCGTGGGCGCCGACATGGGTAATCGTCTCGGGACGCAGGCCGAGATAGATATCTTCGCCGTCCCGTCCCTTGACCTTGCCGGCCTGCTCGGGGCCGAGGGGAAAGCGGATCGTGCCTTCCTCGTCGGTCACGGCAATCCCGTAGCCGTCGTCCTTGACGACCTTTCCCTTGACGATGTTCATCGACGGCGAGCCCATGAAGCCGGCGACAAACAGGTCGACGGGGTTTTCGTAGATCTCCTCCGGCGTGCCGAACTGGCGGACATGGCCGTTGTCCATCACGGCAATGCGCGAGGCGAGCGTCATGGCCTCGATCTGGTCATGGGTGACGTAGACGATGGTCTTGCCGAGGCGCAGATGCAGCTTCTTCACTTCGGTGCGCATTTCGATGCGCAGCTTGGCGTCGAGATTGGAGAGCGGTTCGTCGAACAGGAAGACATCAGGATTGCGCACCAGCGCGCGGCCCATGGCGACGCGCTGGCGCTGGCCACCCGACAACTGCCCGGGTTTGCGGTCCAGCAGCTGCTCGATGTGCAGCAGCTGCGAGACGTCTGCGAGCGCCTTGTCCTGGACGGCGCGGTCGACGCCGCGGGTCTGCATGCCGAAGGTGATGTTCTCCTGCACGGTCTTGGTCGGATAGAGGGCGTAGGACTGGAACACCATGGCGATGTTGCGGTCCTTGGGCGGCACGTCGTTGACCAGCGTGTCGCCGATCCGGATCTCGCCGCTGGTCAGTGTCTCGAGCCCGGCGATCAGGTTGAGAAGCGTGGACTTGCCGCAACCCGAAGGCCCGACGAGCACGACGAACTCACCGTCGTCGAGATCGATGCTGACACCTTTGATGATCTCGGCCGTGCCGAACTTCTTCCAGACGTCCCGCAGTTCCACTTTTGCCATCTCATCACCCTTTCACGGCACCTGCGGCCAGACCGCGGACGAAGTATTTTCCCGCCACGATGTAGACGAGCAGGGTCGGCAGGGCGGCGATGATCGCTGCCGCCATGTCGACATTGTATTCCTTCACGCCGGTGCTCGACGCGACGATATTGTTGAGCGCCACCGTCACCGGATTGCTGTCCCCGACGGTAAAGGCGACGCCGAACAGGAAGTCGTTCCAGATCTGCGTGAACTGCCAGATGACGGCGACGACGATGGTCGGCAGCGACATGGGCAAGAGCAGGGTGAAAAAGATACGGAAGAAGCCTGCACCGTCGATCTTTGCCGCATGAACGATTCCGTCCGACACGCCGACGAAGAAATTGCGGAAGAACAGCGTGGTGAAGGAAAGACCGTAGACGGTGTGCACCAGGATCAGGCCATAGACGCTGCCGGCCAGGCCGAAATAGCCGAGCATGCGGGCCATGGGAAGCAGCACGACCTGGAAGGGGATGAACGAGCCGAACAACATCAGTGCAAAGATGATGTCGGCGCCGGGAAACTTCCATTTTGTCAGGGCGTAGCCGTTGAGCGCGCCGAGCAGGGTGGAGATGGCGACCGCCGGGACGACCATCAGGATGGAGTTCATGAAATAGGGCTGCAGGCCCGTGCAGCGCACGCCGACGCAGGCCGCGCTCCAGGCCTTCTGCCAGGCGGCGAAGGTGACTTCCTTCGGCAGGCTGATCAGCGACGAGGTGTGGATCTCCTCGAGCGACTTCAGCGAAGTCGAGATCATCACGAAGAGGGGCATCAGGTAGTAGAGGCAGAAGAGCCCGAGAATGGCGAAGAGCAGCAGGCGCAGCAGCGTGTTCTTCAGGCCCCGGGGCCGGACAATGCCGGAGATGGCGGTTCTGCTCATTTCGCCGGCCTCCTCAGTTCCGAATAGAGATAGGGAATGAAGATCGCCGTGACGGTGACCAGCATCATGACGGCGCTTGCCGCCGCGGTGCCGAGTTCGCTGCGCTGGAAGGCGAAAGAATACATGAAGGTCGCCGGCATGTCCGTTGCATAGCCCGGTCCGCCGCCGGTCAGCGCCATGACCAGGTCGAAGCTCTTGATCGCCAGATGCGAAAGCACGACGAAGGCGGAGAAGAAGACCGGCCGCACGATCGGCAGGATGATGCTCCAGTAGGTCCGGAACGGGCCGGCACCGTCGATCGCCGCCGCCTTGATGATCTCGTCGTCGACCGACCGCAACCCGGCGAGAAACAGCGCCATGACATAACCGGAGGATTGCCAGACGCCGGCGATCACGACGGTGTAGATCGCCATTTTGGGATCGACCAGCCAGTCGAAATTGAAATCGGGAAAGCCCCAGCCCTGTATGATTTTCTCGATGCCGAGCGTCGGGTTGAGGATCCATTTCCAGGCGGTGCCGGTGACGATGAACGACAGCGCCATGGGGTAGAGATAGATGGTGCGGATCATGCCTTCGGCGCGGATACGCTGGTCGAGCAGGATCGCCAGGAACAGGCCGATCACCATGCAGCAGACGATGAACAGGCTGGTGAAGATGAACAGGTTTCCGAGCGCCACGAACCAGCGCGGCGTGGTCCACAGCCGTTCGTATTGGCCGAAGCCTACGAGCGTGTAGTTCGGCATGACTCCGGATTTGGTGAAGGAGATGTAGATCGTCCAGGCGATGAAGCCGTAGACGAAGACGAGGCTTGCTGCGAACATCGGCGACACGACGATCTGCGGCAGCCATCGCTCGAAAAAGCGATCGAAGGCGATCCGTCGGCTTCTGGTGTTCATTTCACAGCTCCTCCCAGCCTTGTCTTCATCCCCATTCGCGATTCTGCGCCGCGCCAAAGGGAACCACCGGAGTCCGGCTTGGCCGTACCCCGGTGGTCATCGATCGAAGAAATGCCTTACTGGGCGCGCTTCACCGCTTCGCCCATGGCCTTGGCCGCGTCGGCCGAACTCATCTCCGAATTGAAGAAGTTGGTGACGACGTCGAGGAATTCGCCGCGCACGGTGCGGGGAACCGCCATTTCATGGGCCATGGACGGAACGAAGGTATTGTTCTTCACGGCTGCCGTCATGTCCTCGTAGGACTTGAGGGCGCAGCTGTCGAACTTGTCCAGCTTGATGTCGGTCCGCGCCGGAATGGAGCCCTTGGCCAGGTTGAAAGTTTCCTGGAACTGGGGCGACATGATCAGGCTGGCGAGCACCTTCTGGCCTTCGATGCGGTCTTCACCTGAGACCTTGAAGAAGGCGAAGCTGTCCGTGTTGAAGCTGTAGCCGTTGCCCGGGGTCGGTGCGCAGATGAAGTCCTTGCCGGGCACCTTGCCGGCGGCGAGGAATTCGCCCTTGGCCCAGTCGCCCATGATCTGGAAGCCGGCTTCGCCGTTCATCACCATGGCGGTCGCAAGGTTCCAGTCACGGCCGGAGAAGCCCGGATCGACATAGCCGCGCAGCTTGCGGAGCTGGTCGAAGACCTTGACCATGGTGTCGCCGGTCAGCGCGTCCTGATCGAGCTCGATCAGGGCCTGGCGGTAGAAGTCGGCGCCCATGCTGAGCACGATCGTTTCGAAGACCGTCGCGTCCTGCCAGGGCTGGCCGCCATGGGCAAGCGGGGTGATGCCAGCGGCCTTCAGCTTGTCCGCGACCGCGTTGAACTCGTCCCAGGTCTTCGGTACCTCGGCGCCCACCTTGGCGAGCACGGCGGGATTGATCCACATCCAGTCGATGCGGTGGACGTTCACCGGGGCGGCAACGTACTTGCCCTGGTATTTCATTATTTCAGCCAGGGACGGCGGCAGGACATCGTCCCATTTCTCCGCCTTGGCTACGTCCTCGACATCGGCGAGGCTACCCTGATCGGCCCATTCCTGAATACCGGGGCCTTTCAGCTGTACGGCGGCCGGCGGATTTCCGGCCATCACGCGGGCGCGAAGCGCGGTCATCGCGGCATCACCGCCGCCGCCGGCGATCGGCGAATCTTCCCACTTGCCGCCCTGCTTCTCGAAGGCTTCCTTGAGCGTTCCGACGGCTTTCGCCTCGCCGCCCGAGGTCCACCAGTGAAGAACTTCCACGGTGCCGCCGGCATGGCCGGCCGCAGGAAACATGAAGAGGGAAACGACGGTGGCAGTCAAAATGGATTTCAAGTTACGCATGGCATCCTCCCGATTATGACGGACGCAAGGGTCCGTTTGCCGAATGGCATTTGGAAAAGGCTACTGTGTTCTGCGTAGGTACCCGCGGCCGCCAATATGCGCGCTTGGCGGGCATCTGAACAATATCACGATACAACGATATGTCCGGCATGTTTTGACACCGATCAATCGATGCGGGAGATTCCACCCGCACCGCTACTTCTTGTCGTCGGGCCCTCAGGCCCGGCCGGCCTTGGCCTTTTCGGCCTCGGCGACGATCTGCTTCACGGCGATGAAACTGTCCGGACTGACCGACATCGAGTCGATGCCGCATTCGACCAGGAACTCGGCGAATTCCGGATGGTCGCTCGGCGCCTGGCCGCATAGACCGATCTTGGCTCCCGCCTTGTTGGCTTCGGAAATCACCTTCTCGATCATCCATTTGACCGCCTCGTCCTGTTCGTCGAACAGGTCGGCCAGTTCGCCGGAATCGCGGTCGACGCCGAGGGTCAGCTGGGTGAGATCGTTCGATCCGATCGAGAAGCCGTCGAAGCGGTCGGCAAACTTCGCCGCCAGGATGACGTTCGACGGGATCTCGCACATGACGTAGACCTGAAGGCCGTTCTCGCCGCGCTTCAGGCCGTTCTCCGCCATGACCCCCAGCACCTTGTCGGCTTCGCCGACCGAGCGGCAGAAGGGGATCATCACGACCACATTGGTGAAGCCCATCTCGTCGCGCAGCCGCTTGATGGCCTGGCATTCGAGCGAGAAGCCGTTGCGGTAGCGGGGCGAATAATAGCGCGACGCGCCACGGAAGCCGATCATCGGGTTTTCCTCCGCCGGCTCGAATTCCGCACCGCCGACGAGACCGGCATATTCATTGGTCTTGAAGTCGCTCATGCGCACGATGACCGGCTTGGGATAGACCGCCGCGGCAAGCCGTCCCAGGCCAAGCGCCAGCTTGTCGACGAAATAGTCCGGCTTGTTGTCGTAGCCGGCGGTCAGCGTGGCGATCTCGGCCTTGGCCTTGTCGTCCTTCAACCTGTCAAAGTGAACGAGCGCCATCGGATGGACGCGGATGGCGTTGGAGACGACGAACTCCATGCGGGCGAGGCCGATGCCGTCGGCCGGCAGGCGCCACCAGCGGAAAGCCGAACCCGGATTGGCGAGGTTGAGCATCACCTTGGTCTTCGTCTCCGGCAGGTCGGTGACGTCGAGTTCCTCGACCGAAAAATCGGCAATGTCCTGATAGATGAAGCCTTCGTCACCCTCGGCGCAGGAAATGGTCACGTCCTGACCGGTATGCAGGATTTCCGTGGCATTGCCGGTGCCGACGACGGCGGGCAGGCCGAGTTCGCGGCTGACGATGGCGGCGTGCGAGGTGCGGCCGCCGTGGTCGGTGACGATGGCTGCGGCGCGCTTCATGATGGGCACCCAGTCCGGGTCCGTAGTCTGGGTGACGAGGATCGAGCCCTCGACGAACTTGTCGATGTCCTTCGCCGTCTCGATCAGGCAGACCTGACCGCTGGCGATCGCATCGCCGATGGACAGGCCCTTGGTCAGGAGCTTGCCCTTGTTGTGGATCGTATAGGACTTGAAAATGCCGACGTCACGCCGTGCCTGGACCGTTTCCGGGCGGGCCTGGACGATATACATGTCGCCGCTGTTGCCATCGCGTGCCCATTCCATGTCCATCGGGCAGCCGTAGTGCTTTTCGATGGTTCTCGCCCAGCGGGCGAGCTCGACGATTTCCGGGTCGCTCAGCACCCAGGCCGCGCGCTCGGCCTTTGACGTGGGCACGTTGCGGGTCGGCTTGTCGCCGACCGCGTAAATCATCTTGATGTCCTTGGCGCCCTTCTTCTTCTCGATGATCGGCGCGAGCGCCTTGTCGTCGAGCAGCGGCTTGAAGACCTGATATTCGTCTGGGTCCACCGTGCCCTGGACGACGTTTTCACCCAGGCCCCAGGCGGCATTGATCAGCACGACCTTGTCGAAACCGGTCTCTGTGTCGATCGAGAACATCACGCCCGAACCGCCGATGTCGGAGCGCACCATCTGCTGCACGCCGATCGACAGCGCCACCTTCATGTGGTCGAAGCCCTTGGTCTTGCGGTAGCTGATGGCGCGGTCGGTAAAGAGCGAGGCATAGCAGCGGCGGCAGGCATCGATCAGTGCCGTCTCGCCCTTGATGTTGAGGAACGTTTCCTGTTGGCCGGCAAAGCTGGCATCCGGAAGGTCCTCGGCCGTAGCACTTGATCGTACCGCGACCTCCACTTCGTCCACGCCGGCCCGCTTCGACAGTTCGCGGTAGGCCGCACGGATTGCGGCTTCGAGGTCTGCGGGCCAGTCGCCCTTGAGGAAGATGTTGCGGATGGCCTCGCCTGTCTCGGAGAGCGTGGCCTTGCCGGCTTCCCATTGCGCGAGGAAGGAGGTCATGCGCTCCTGGAGCGCATTGGCCGTGACATAGCTCCAGTAGGCGTCTGCCGTCGTGGCGAAACCGGGCGGCACGCGAATACCGCCGGCAGCCAGGGTTTGCACCATTTCACCCAGCGAGGCGTTCTTGCCGCCGACGCGCGGGACGTCGTGACGCCCCAGTGTTTCGAACCATGCGATGGACTGCTGCACTGTGGACATGGAAACCCTCCCGTATCGTGTTCTTGATGGCGGACCGAGGCCGTCGGCTGCAATGTTGTGGAGAATAACCACCTCAGGATCACGGTGCTTTGACAATAATCAAAGAGCCTCCGATTGCAGCGGAACCTGCCGTGCCTCGAACTGCTCTCCTCATTTGATCCGCCCTTCGAGCCGCCGCGTCGTGGGATGGCTTCTTCCGAGAGTCATACGCGCGGATGTCGGTGGTCCACGAATTCTGGTGGACCATGATCAACTTTTTCAGCCGTCCGTCTCGCATATTACTTGTCAATCTTACTCAAGTTTAATAACGAGGAGGCATTCGTCGCATGGCGCTGATCTTCGGGCCGCGGCTTGCGTACCATGTCTTCACTGCCCTGTCAGAAAAGGAACTCCCAATGTTTCATCGTCATTCGGGACCTTCCACCGCAGGCCTCGTCCTCGCGGTCCATCTCATGCTCGCATCGGGTGCCGCATTCGCCCAGGATGCCGCGCCGACCGCCGGCCCGCCAAGTTCGGGGTCGACCGCCGTTCCTGAAACGCCTACCGCCGAGGCACCGGCCGTGAGCGAGGCACCTGCCCCAGTGTCCGTCGCCACCGACACGGCCATCGCGCAACCGGAAGGCGAAGAGAATGCTCGCGCGGACCTGCCGCACAATCTCTCGCCGCTGGGCATGTTCATGGCCGCCGACTGGGTGGTCAAGGGGGTCATGCTGTCGCTTGCCTTTGCCTCGCTCGTCACCTGGACGGTCTGGCTTGCCAAGACACTGCAGCTCGCCGGCGCGCGGATCCGTGCGACGCGTGGCCTGAAGGCGATCACGGAAGCGCATACGCTGGAAGCCGCGCTCGGCCGCATGGGGCGCAGCAGCGGCATCGTCGTATCGATGCTGCGCAGCGCCAACGCGGAAATCCGGCTGTCGGATGCCGCGATCGACCATGTCGGCGGTGACGGGGTGAAGGAACGCGTCGCCTCGGCGCTCGCCCGCATCGAGGTGCGCGCTGGCCGTCAGATTGCCAAGGGAACCGGCGTGCTCGCGACGATCGGCTCGACGGCGCCCTTCGTCGGCCTGTTCGGCACGGTCTGGGGTATCATGAACGCCTTCATCGGCATTTCGGAATCGCAGACGACCAATCTTGCGGTCGTCGCGCCCGGCATCGCCGAAGCGCTGCTGGCGACCGCCATCGGTCTGGTGGCCGCGATCCCGGCGGTCATCATCTACAATGTCTTCGCCCGCTCGGTCACCGGCTACCGGCAATTGCTCGGGGACGCGGCCGCGGGGATCGAGCGGCTGGTCAGCCGCGATCTCGATTATCGCAAGGTGCCCAATGGCGTACCGGCGGCTCCGATGCCGCTCGCTGCGGAGTAACGGATATGGCCGACGGCATACGGGAAAATCATTCCGGCGACGATCTGGCGGAAAACCACGAGATCAACGTCACGCCCTTCATTGACGTCATGCTGGTGCTGCTGATCATCTTCATGGTGGCCGCACCGCTCGCGACCGTCGATGTCAGCGTCGACCTGCCGGCTTCGACGGCAAAGCCCGCGGAGCGTCCGGATGAGCCGGTCTATGTCACCCTCAAGGAGGATATGAGTCTTTCGCTCGGCAATGAGGCCGCCGCCCGCGAAACGCTCGGCGCGGATCTCGATCGCCTGACAGAAGGCAACAAGGACGCCAGGATCTTCCTGCGCGCCGACAAGGCGGTGGACTACGGCGCCTTCATGGAGGTGATGAACCTGCTGCGGGACGCCGGTTACCTGAAGATCGCGCTGGTGGGGCTTGAGGCCGTTCCTATGGCGCAGCCGTCCGACGAGCCGGCGCCTGCCGAAACTGGGGTGCGGCCGTGAGCCGGGACCCACTGCAGCGCTCCCCGGGCCGGGCGTTCGGCGAGCTCATGCTCTGGACGTCGGCGGCTCTCTGCGTCGCGGCCGTTCATGCCGGGGCAGTGGCGCTGCTGCTGCGGGAACCGGAGATGGTGGCCGAGGACGCGGCTCCCCCGGCCGCAATCATGATCGAACTTGCCCCCGAACCGGTTGCCGAGGTGACGGAGGAGGAGCAGATCGTCCCCGACCAGGTCGATGCCGAAGAGATCAAGACGGCTTCGCACGAACCGGTACCGGAGCCGGTCGAGGAACCGCCACCTGAACCCATGCCGCAGCCCGTTCCCGAGCCACCCGTCGAGGAGGTGGTGGAACAGGTGCCGGAGCCCATGGTCGAGCCTCCGCCGCTTCCTCCCGAGCCCCTGCCGGAGCCGGTCGAGGCGATCGACCCGATCGAACAGATGGTGATGGCGCAGCTGGAGAATGTGACCGTTCCAATCCCCGTAATGCGGCCACCACCGCCGAAGCCGGTCGAGGAAAAGCCGAAGAAGGCGCCGGAGAAAAAGAAAGCGGAGAAGCCCAAGGCCCCGCCTCCGCCGGCGTCCGAGGCGGCACGTAAGGCCAAGGTCGAAACCGCCCAGGCCGACCGCACCGCGGCGAAGGCGACCAGCACCGGCGGCGGGCGCAATGTCAGCCCTGCCAAGTGGCAGTCGCGCCTGATGTCGCATCTGGAGCGCCGCAAGCGTTATCCGTCCGAAGCGCGCAGCAATCGCGAGGAAGGCACCGTCTATGTGCGCTTCCGCATCGACGACGGTGGCAATGTGCTCTCGGTGTCGCTGTCGCGCTCGTCCGGCCATTCGAGCCTCGATCAGGCGGTTCTCGACATGGTGCGCCGGGCATCGCCCGTTCCCGCCCCACCGCCAGGCGTCAGCAAGACGATCACCGCGCCGGTGCGGTTCAACATTCGCTAGCGTTTAGGCGAGGTGGGATTCGATTGCCGCCAGCACGGTTTCGACCGGGCCGGCACTGTCGACGGGGGTCCAGCGCATCGGCCCGATGTCTTTCGCCAGCTGTGCTTGCAGCACGTCGACCGTCGCGTCGGATACGCCTCGCGGTCTCGATTGGACACGTACCACCAAAAGTGAGGGATCGGCGTCCAGCCAGATGCCGGTGAAGGGCACGCCGAGTTCTTCTGCGAGCGACTCGATAGCGTCGCGATCTTCCGGACGGTCGAAGACGGCGTCGACGAGCACGGCTCCTCCACCGGAGAGGATGAGGCGCGCACGCTCGACGAGTTCCTGGTAAACCTTGCGGGAGACCTCGGAACGATAGGCATCGAGTGGCAGCCGCTCATCGGGATCCGCGCCGAACATCGCCTTGCGGATGCGGTCGCTTTCGAGGATGCGGCCTCCCGGCGGCCCGGCCAGTCGCGGCGCGAGCGCGTCGGCAAGTGTCGACTTGCCGGAACCGCTCAATCCGCCGATCGCCACGAGCCGTGGCGCGCCTGGAACCAGCAGTGATGCGGCGAATTCGAAATAGACCCTGGCGCTCTGGGCCAAAGGACCCTGTGCATCGGCGCCCTCCTCAATCTGCGTGCCGGTGACGTGGGCGCGCACGGCGGCCCGGACCGCCATGAAGAAGGGCAGGAGGACAAAGCCGTCGTCGTCGCGGCTAATGTCGAGATAGCGGTTAACGACGATATTGGCAAAATCGGCGAAACCTCGCTGCCAGAGATCCATCAACAGGAAGGCAAGGTCATAGAGCACGTCGACCGTGGCGATCTGATCGTTGAAATCGATACAGTCGAACATGCGCGGCCCGGCCGGGCTCATGTAGAGGTTTCTCAGGTGCAGGTCGCCGTGGCAGAGCCGAACCTTGCCCTCGGTTTCCCGACGATCCATCAGGGCGACGTGGTCTGCCCAGGAGCGCCGGAAGGCATCGGTGAGACGCCTGACGGAATCCGTTGCGAAAACATGGCTGGTGGCAAAGCCCGCCTCGTTGATGTCGAGCACGCCGGCCATGTTGGCCGAGCCGCTGCCGGCGTGAACAACCGGGGCTGCGGCATGGACGGCGGCGATCATCGCCGCCGTCTGGCGCATCAGGGGTGCATCCAACCTGCCTTCCGTCGCCATGCGGTCGAACAGATCGTGCTGGGCGAAACGGTTCATCTCGACGACCACGTCCAGAGCTTCACCTTCGCCTTCGAAGGCCAGTCGCCCGTCCGCTTCGCGGGTGATGCGGCGGATGCCGAGATAGAGGTCCGGCGTGGCGCGGCTGTTGAGCTCGACCTCGCGACGGCAGTAGTGCAGGCGCAGGTCATAGGTCGAGAAGTCGACATAGGGCAGCTTGACCGCGCGCTTCAGCTTGTAGGCGCGGCCATCGATCAAGAAGACCAGCGAGATGTGGGTTTCGATGATCTTTACCGCGCCCGTCTCGCCGTAGGTCTCCGGGGCGCTCAGAAAGGCGATCGCCGCCGACTGATCGTGAATATCCATTCGCTCGCCCCGAAATGCCGCCAGATCACGGGGGCACCTTGGCCGATTCCAAAAGCGAAGGCCAGTGCGGCCGGTCAAACCTTGGTCTGAGGCGCTTGAAATGTCACGGAAAATTCAAAAAAGGAAAGGCCACGCGGTCCCTTCGAACCGCGTGGCCTTCAATCCTGTGGCAGGATCGCCGATCAGCCCACGTCGAACTTGACGCCCTGGGCGAGCGGCAGGGTCTTGCCGTAGTTGATCGTGTTGGTGGCGCGGCGCATATAGGCCTTCCAGGCGTCGGAGCCGGATTCGCGACCGCCGCCGGTTTCCTTTTCGCCACCGAAGGCGCCGCCGATTTCAGCACCGGACGGGCCGATGTTGACATTGGCGATGCCGCAATCCGAGCCGCGGTCCGACACGAAGGCTTCCGCCTCGCGCAGGTCGTTGGTGAAGATCGACGACGAGAGGCCCTGGGGAACGTCGTTGTTCAGCGCGAGCGCTTCGTCGAACTCCTTGTACTTCATGACGTAGAGGATCGGCGCGAAGGTTTCCTCGACGACCGGGCCGGTCTGGGCCGGCATTTCGACGAGCGCCGGACGAACGTAGAAGGCTTCCGCAGCATCGCCTGCGTTCACCCGTTCGCCACCGGCAACCTTGCCGCCGGCCGCCTTGGCGGCATCGAGTGCATGCTGCATGCGGTCGAAGGCACCCTTGTCGATCAGCGGGCCGATCAGGTTGCCGGCTTCCAGCGGGTTACCGATGGTGACGGAACCGTAGGCCTTGATCAGGCGCGGCACGAGCGTGTCGTAGACGCTTTCATGGACGAAGAGACGACGCAGCGAGGTGCAGCGCTGTCCGGCGGTGCCCATGGCGGCGAAGGCGACGCCGCGCAGCGTCAGGTCGAGGTCGGCGGTCGGGCCGACGATCGCCGCATTGTTGCCGCCGAGCTCGAGGATCGAGCGGCCGAAACGGGTGGCGACGCGCGGGCCGACGGTGCGGCCCATGGCGGTCGAGCCGGTTGCGGAGATGAGCGGAACCTTAGGATGGTCGACCAGGACTTCGCCGATGTCGCGGCCGCCGATCAGCAGGGTCGACAGGTTGGCAGGCGCCTTGCCGCCGTCGGCGACGTAGCGACTCACGGCCTTTTCGAAGATCGCCTGGGTGGCGATGGCGGTGAGCGGGGTCTTTTCCGACGGCTTCCAGATGGTCGAGTTGCCGCAGACCAGCGCCAGCGCCGAGTTCCAGGCCCAGACGGCGACCGGGAAGTTGAAGGCCGAGATGATGCCGGTGACGCCGAGCGGATGCCAGGTTTCCATCATGCGGTGCTCCGAGCGCTCGGTGGCGATCGTCAGGCCGTAGAGCTGACGCGACAGGCCGACGGCGAAATCACAGATGTCGATCATTTCCTGGACTTCGCCGAGACCTTCCGAGGTGATCTTGCCGACTTCGATGGAGACCAGACGGCCGAGGTCACCCTTGGCCGCGCGCAGTTCCTCGCCGAGCAGGCGGATCAGTTCGCCACGCTTGGGCGCCGGGACAAGGCGCCATTCGAGGAAGGACTGATGGGCAGCGCCGATGGCGGTCTTGGTGTCGTCGGCATTGATCTCGGCAACGGCGGCGATCTTCTCGCCATTGATCGGCGAGCGCACGGACAGCGTGCCGCCGGCGAGGCTGGCGGCGGGCACGCCGAGGCGGCCCATGATGGCGGTTACTTCGGCCGTGAAGTTCAGGTTGGCAAGGGTCATGGTGTTCCTTCCAGTGATTTCGGTTTGTCCGTTATCGGTTGTCTTCGAGGTGCGTCTTCTTCAGAAGCGCGCCCCGGCGAAATGGGCGATCTGGGCGCCGGCCTCGTAGTAGGCGCCCTTCAGGTTGCGAAGCGGAGCTTCGACGACGTCTCTGACCGGAAGCGGCAGATCCGCCTCCGAGAGTTCGCCGAGGATATGGCGAGCCAGTGTCTTACCGAAAACCGTTCCCGGCGCAATGCCGCGGCCGTTATAGCCGGAAAAGCCCACGACATTCGGCGCGAACTTGTGGAACCGCGGAATGGCATCGTCGGTCATGCCGATGCGGCCATACCATTCGGTTTCGAACTCGACATTGGCGAGATCCGGGAAGAGCTTCTTGAGCGCCCGCTTGGCCCACGAACGGTGAACGGCAAGGCCCGTATTGCGCAGGGCGCCGCAGCTGCCGAAGACGAGGCGGCCGGCTTTGTCCATGCGGAAGGAGGAGAGCACTTCCTTGGTGTCCCAGCAGCCCTCGCGGCCCGGCAGGATCTTCTTCAGCTGTTCGGCGGACAGCGGCTTGGTGGCGAAGTTGAAATAGGGGAGCAGCACCTGTTCGTTGCGAACGGCTTCCCACGGGCCCGTCGAATAGAACTCGGAGGCGACGATGATCCAGTCGGCCGACACCGAACCGTTTGCCGTCTTCACCACCCAGCGGCTGCCATTGCGTTCCGTCGAGACGGCGGCGCTGCCGGTATGGATCTTCGCGCCGGCGGCAATCGCTGCCTTGGCGAGCCCCCGAACATAGGCCAGCGGCTGGAGCGTTCCGGCGCGCATGTCGAGCAGCGATCCGGCATAGGCGGTCGTGCCGATCCGCTTCGCCGTCTCCTCGGCCGACAGGATGCGGACATCCGCGCCCCGCGCTGCCCACTGGCTGCAACGTTCCTTGATTTCCTGAAGGCCGGCTTCGCCGACGGCGCAGTGGAGCGTGCCGTTCTTCTCCAGCTCGCAGGCGATCTCATGCTTTTCGATCAGAGCCCGCACCAGGAGCGGTGCATTGCCGAGCAGGTCGAGAACGCGTTCGCCATAGACTGGACCGAGCACACCGGGAATTTCCGACGGCATGACCCACATGCCGCCGTTGATCAGGCCGACATTGCGTCCGGCCCCACCGAAACCGATCTCGGTCGCTTCGAGCAGGACCACCTTCGTTCCGGCCTCGGCGAGGTGCAGCGCCGCGGAAATGCCGGTATAGCCGCCGCCGACGATGACGACGTCGGCCTCGACCGAGCCCGAAAGCGGCGGCGTCACGGGTGCGGCCGGGGCGGTCTTTTCCCACAGGCCGTGGGAGCGGGGATCGTTCAGCATAGGGCTTTCCTTCAGGGTGGTCGTGGGAGACGGCCGAAAAGACGTGTCGTTTGCGGTGACGGGCGGTCGCGGCTGGCTCTTGCGCTACGGCAGCGCCAACGGCGTCTTCGCTCGCATCATTCCGAAACGTAAAGTCTTGCGAAATCTAGAAGACGAATCTAACCCGTTCCAACGATAATTTCTCAAGAGTTCATTCCGTCGAGGTATAACATGCTCCCGGCCCGGCGCTTCCTTCCATCGCTTTCCCTGCTTGCCGCCTTCGAGGCCGCGGCGCGCACCGGCAGCATCACGGCTGCGGCGCGGGAACTCGACCTGACCCAGAGTGCGGTCAGCCGCCAGATCAAGGCGCTGGAGGACCAGTTGGGCGTCGAACTCTTCCTGCGCGAACGCCAAACCATTCGCCTGACGGTCGCCGGTGACGGTTATGCCCGGGAAATCCGCGAGGCGTTGAGGCGCATTTCCAGTGCCTCGCTCAATCTGCGGGCCAATCCGCATGGCGGCACGCTGAACCTTGCCGTTCTTCCGACCTTCGGGGCGCGGTGGCTGGCGCCGCGGCTTGCCCATTTCCTCGCAGCCAATCCGGGCATCACCATCAACCTCATCACCCGCCTGTCGCCCTTCGATTTCCGGCTGGATTCGATCGACGCGGCGATCCATTTCGGCGAACCGGTGTGGCCCGGTGCGGAGCTGGCCCTGTTGATGGGCGAGACGACCGTTCCCGCCTGCAGCCCGGCCTTCAAGGCGGCGCATGGGCTCGAAACGCCCGCCGACATCCTCGGTGTGCCGCTGCTGCATCTGACCACCCGGCCGGATGCCTGGGAAAAGTGGCTGTCCGCCAATGGCGTGGCGTTCGAGTCCATCCACGGCATGCTGTTCGACCAGTTCGCCGCAGCCTCTCAGGCGGCGATCGGCGGTCTCGGCGTCGCCCTTCTGCCGATCTTCCTGTTCCGCGAGGAGCTGGCGCGTGGCGATCTGGTCCCGGCGATCGATCGCGAGGTCGAGAGCGAGGGGCACTATTATCTGGCCTTCACCCGCGAGCGGGCTGCCTATCCGCCGCTCGTGGCGTTTCGCAAATGGATCCTCGAGGAAGCGGCGCAGGAGCGGTCCGGGTCCGGCGAAGCCGGCTGAAAGCGTCCGTCAGAGCGTTCGGCTCGCGGCCAGAACGGCGGCAAAACCGAGATGGGTCAGGTGGTGGAGCGTCTGGTCGGTACCGAGCAGCCACCAGAAGCCGGTCTTGGCGGCGTCGAGGCCGAGCCGGGACTGGAGAACCGCCTTTGCCCGGTCGATGGCGAAATGCACGAGGAAGTCGACGAGGCCGATCCAGGCCAGAGACGGCGCGACGACGAAGAAGATCAGGCCCGTCATCGCCCCGTGCAGTCCGGCATGCAAGGTCAGCGGCAGGAGCCAGGCCTTGCGGTGCTGCTTGCCGACAGCGATCCATCGCGTCTGCAGGACGAAATCGGCGGCGAGGTGCTTCAGAAGGAAAAGCGCGATGCCCCACATTATCCAAGGGGTGGAGATCGTATCGGGCAGGCTCGGCATTTCGTTTCCTTCAACCAGGATGCTGTCTGGCAGGAAGATAGACACTCCCCGGAACGGCTGTGAAGGCGACTTCTGCGGAGCTTCGGTTTGCCATTTGTGAAGCGTTTACAATATCCGAAAAGTTGACCGACCGCCGTTATATTGAATTAAGGACCTGCCCGGCAATGCCGCCCAGGCTCACCAGCCGTCGGAAAGCACCTTTTCCAGCATTGCGGCAAAGAAGTCGGCGCCATCCCGGGACAGGCAGAGCGGCGGCTTTATTTTCAAAACGTTAAGATGATCGCCTGTCGGTTGCATGATGACGCCGAGATCAAGCAGCCGGTCGCAGATTGCCGCCGTCTCCTCGGTGGCCGGCTCCAGCGTCTCGCGGTCGCGGACAAACTCCAGGCCGAGATAGAGCCCCATGCCGTGGACCGCGCCGACTAGCGGGAAACGCTGTCCGAGGGCTTCGAGCCGGGATTTCAGATAGTCGCCGGTTTCCCGGGCATTCTCCTGCAGGGTCTCGTCTCGCATGATGTCGAGCACCGTCATGCCGACCACGCAGCTCACCGGACTGCCGCCGGCCGAGGAGAAGAAATAACCTTCCTTCTCCAGCGCATCGGCGATCTCCCGGCTGGTGATGACCGCGCCGAGCGGCTGGCCGTTGCCCATGCCCTTGGCGACGGTGATGATGTCCGGCACCACTCCCTGTTGTTCGAAGCCCCAGAAGAAATGGCCGAGGCGTCCGTAGCCCACCTGCACCTCGTCGGCGATGCACACACCGCCGCGGGCGCGGATCATGCCGTAGACCTCGGCGAGATAACCGGGCGGCAGCGGAATGCCGCCGGCATTGCCGTAGACGCTTTCGCAGATGAAGCCGCCGAGGCTTTCGCCCGCTTCCTCGATCGCGTACAGTGCCCTGGCGACGCTTGCCACATAGTCGGCGGTCGAAGCGGCGCCGCGGAAGGGACCGCGATAGGTATTGGGCGCGGTCACCGGATGGACCCATCCGGGGCGGGTTTCTAGCGCGCGCGGATTGTCGGCGATGGACGTGGAGACCGCATCGCTCGCCACGGTCCAGCCGTGATAGGCCTCGAGCAGGCTGACGATATTGTGGGATCCGCTTTTTGCCCAGGCCAGGCGAAGGGCCAGGTCGACGGCTTCCGAGCCGCTGTTGACGAGGAAAACCGTGTCTAGCCCTTCCGGCGCAAGCGAGGCGAGGCGATCGGAGAACTCCGCGACGGCGGCGTAGTGGAAGCGGGAATTGGTGTTGAGCAGCGACCATTGCCGCCCGGCGGCCCGCGCCAGTCTCGGGTGGCCGTGGCCGACGATGGAGACGTTGTTGACCATGTCGAGGTAGGACCGGCCCGTGACGTCGAACATGTGTTCCTTCCAGCCGCGTTCGATCTGCGGCGGGTCGGCGTAGTAGTTCTTCTGCGGCCTCGCGAAGCTCTTCTTGCGCTTTGCAAGCAGGGCGGCGCTCTCTGGCGCTGGTGCATCGAGGTCCGCGCCGATCAGCGCGGCGGGCGAGGGGCAGAGCCAGCCCCAGACCGTGGCATGGGTCGGCCTGGCGAAGAGGGGCGGAACAAGATCCGGATCGCGGCAGAGCTGGATCCTGAGGCCGCCGACCGCGCCCGCCGCGCCGGCGATCGTGCCGATGGGCGCGCCTGCCTCGATCTCCGCGCCGTCTTCCAGTGGGCAATCGATGCCGTCCAGATGCAGGGAGATCTCCGGCGTCGACAAAATGAGGTGATGTCCATCCTTGACGATCCGCGCCGAAAAGGGCGCGGCGGCTGCGGTCGTGGCCGGCAGGCAGACATCTACATGCAGGGCGAAGGTCGCCGGCGCGCGGTCCGACAGCGTCCGGGTGTAGGAGAGCCGGTATTCGCCGTAGCGCGTCGAGGCGACGCCTGTTTCGGCGGCGGCGCGGGCGAGAAGCTTCCAGTCGATCTGCGGGTCGGACCAGTTGTCCTCGGCCAGCGTCTCGCTCGTCACCGACAGGTCGGTCAGGCGCACCGTTTCGGGTGAGATCTCGGGGAGGAGCCGTGCGAACATGCCGGTGTCGAAGGCCGGGGCGCTATGGCCGACCGCGTCGAGGATCGCGGCTTCCATCAGCGCCAGGGGAACCGAGGTCGCGACCTCGAACATCTCCCGCTCATGGGCGGCGTTGCCCTGCACATAGTCGTTGTCCGGATCGATCGCCAGCTGCTGCTCGGTGCTGGCGACGAGCACACCGGCGCGCGCCACGATCAGCGGCCAGAGCGCCTTCAGCTCCGCTTCGTTGAGAGGAAACCGCTCCTGGAAGGCGCGAACCGCCGGCAGGATGAAGAACGGGTCGCCATCGGAATGATGCAGCAGCGCGGTGCAGGTGACGGCGAGGTCGGCGACCAGCCAGCCGGTGACGACGTCGCCAAAATCGATGACGCCGTCCGGCATCAGTCGGCCTTCCCCGTCGGGCCTGGCGACCACGTTGTCGTCGGTGATGTCGTGATGGATCGCCTGCACCCGCAGCTTGCCGGCGAGCGGCTGGATGCTCTTGACTGCCGTTACCATGGCCTTGGCGATCCGGTCGCGCTGCGCATGGTCGGTCACGGCCTTCAGCAGGTGCAGCGCGACAGGTCCGGCCCGGCGAAGGTCCCACTGCAGTTCACGGTCGAGCCCCGGATGGGAGAAATCCTTGAGGCCGAGCGCGATGCGGGCGGTCAGCGCTCCCAGTTCGGCCACGACCTGCGGCGCCAGATACTTGCGTTGCGTCAGCGGCTCGCCGTCGAGATAGGTGAGCAGCCGCACCTGATAGTCTTCGTCGTCGATGGTCAGCACGAGGATGTCCTCGCCGCCCTCGGCCAGCATGGGCTCGGGGATGCGGGGCATGTCTGCAAGCGTTGCCAGGTGCCGCATGGCCGCATTCTGGGCCGCCAGTTCGATCGTCGCGTATTCGGCGCGGCAGATCTTCAGGACGTAGATCGCCTCGCCGGTGTCGATGCGGAAGTTCCGGTCCTGCTGGCTGCCGAGTTCCTTGAGCGCGCCCTCCAGACCATAATAATCCCTGAGAATGCCAGCCGCCTGCTCTGCAGACACGTTGGGTCGGGGCAGTTCTGTGCGCTTGAGCAGGGCGGAGTCGGGCATAGGGGTTCTCCCTCGAGAATCATATTGCCGACCTTATCAAAGGTATGACAGCCGTCCATCCCGCGCACCGAAGCGCCCGCCGGGTCCGGCGGACGCTTTCAGGCATGTTCAGCCCATGCGTTCGGAGGCGTAGGAGCCGGGGCTCGCCGGGAAGACGACGGTCCGGTTGCCGTTGATGAAGGTGCGATGATGGATATGGGCGTGGATCGCCCGCGCCAGCACCTGGCTTTCCACGTCGCGGCCGATCGAGACATAGTCGTCGGCGCTCTGGGCATGGGTGATGCGGGCGACGTCCTGCTCGATGATCGGGCCTTCGTCGAGGTCGGCCGTCACATAGTGGGCCGTGGCGCCGATCAGCTTCACGCCGCGTTCGAAGGCCTGCTTGTAGGGGTTCGCGCCCTTGAAGCTCGGCAGGAAGGAGTGGTGGATGTTGATGATCTTGCCGGACATCTTCTTGCACAGATTGTCGGAGAGCACCTGCATGTAGCGCGCCAGCACGATCAGTTCGGTGCCGGTCTGTTCGACCAGGTCGAGAAGCTGGGCCTCGGCCTGCGGCTTGTTATCCTTGGTCACCTTGATGTGGTAGAAGGGAATGTCGTGGTTCACGACGACCTTCTGGTAGTCGAAATGGTTCGAGACGACGCCGACGATCTCGATCGGCAGGGCACCGATCTTCCAGCGGTAGAGCAGGTCGTTCAGGCAGTGGCCGAAGCGCGACACCATCAGCAGCACCTTCACGCGGTGCGCGGCGTCGTGGATCTCGCTGATCATGCCGAACTTGTCCGAGATCGGCTTGAAACCCTCGACCAGCTCATCGAGCTTGACGCCGCCCTCGGAGATGAAGCTGACGCGCATGAAGAACTTGCCGGTGTCGAGATCGTCGAACTGGGAACTGTCGACAATGTTGCAGCTCTGCTCGGCCAGATAGCCGGAAATGGCAGCCACGATGCCTCTGGTGGATTTGCAGGATACCGTCAGTACATAGCTCGTCATAGTCTCAACCTTTTCCTCGTCCCGGGGGTGGACGTCGCTGTCTTATCGCAGTCACGACGCGCCGGAAAGATCGGTGTTTCGGTGTGCCGCGGTGATGCTCGTCTCACCCATTGCCAGCAAGCTTAGGGACGGGCCGGGAAAACTCCGTTCCCATTGCGCCTTTCATCTGCGTATCCCCGTCGTCGCTGGCAAGCGCGATGGACGCATGGCGCGATCGGATCGGTTGACCGGGCGGCGGCGCAGTCATTACCCTGCGGGGCATCGAACACGAAAGGTTACCATGGCGCGCATGTCTCAGTCCTCCGGCCCCTTCGAGCCATCCTTTCCACGTTCACGGCGGATCGGCGCGATGCTCGCTATGCTCGGCACGCTTGTTGTACCGGCACAGGCCGCCGAGCCGTGCTTTCGCGGCGTCAACCTGTCGGGTGCCGAGTTCGGCAAGCCGGAGGGCATCGCCGGCACCGACTATGTCTATCCCTCCGACCAGACGATCGAATATTTCGCCAAGAAGGGCTTCACCTCGGTTCGGCTGCCCTTCCTGTGGGAGCGGCTGCAGCCGCAATTGCGCGGTGATCTCGACCCCGGCGAACTGGGGCGGCTGAAGGAAAGCGTCGAAAAGCTGAGGGCGGCGGGGCTGCGTGTCGTCCTCGATCCGCACAACTATGCGCGTTACCACGACGGGGTGATCGGATCGGACACAGTCAGCAGCGACGATTTCGCCGATTTCTGGGGCCGTCTCGCGCGCCAGTGCGCCAATCAGCCGGACGTAACCGTCGGCCTGATGAACGAGCCGCATGACATGCCGGCCGAGCAGTGGCTCGATGCGGCCAATGCCGCGCTGGCGCGGATCCGCGGCGAACGCGCCGACAATCTCGTTCTCGTGCCCGGCACGGCCTGGACGGGCGCCCACAGCTGGGAGGGCGGAAGCTACGGTACGCCGAACGGTGAAGCGATGCTCGGTGTCGTCGATCCGGTCGACAATTTCGCCTACGAGGTGCACCAGTATTTCGACGACGACTTTTCTGGAACCAAGGAGAATTGCAGCCGCGCCAAGGATGCCGTCGCGGCGATCGAGACCTTTTCCCGCTGGCTGCGCGCCAATGGCAAGCGCGGTTATCTCGGCGAATTCGGCGTGCCGAAGGATACCGCCTGCGTCTCGGCCCTTGCCGACATGGTCGCCGTGGTCGAGGGGGATCGCGAGCTCTGGGTGGGATGGGCCTATTGGGTGGCGGGAGACTGGTGGCCGGCCAGCGAAGCGCTGAACATCCAGCCGACCGAGGAAGGCGACCGGCCGCAGATCAAGGGTCTTGCGCCGGCGCTCAAGGATTTCTCCGCGTCCAGCTCTTCATGCCCTGCGCTCGAGAGGCCCTGAACGGCGCGCGCTCACCGCTTCGAGATCAATGGATGCGGCCGGTCGCGCGGTGCGTTTGGACCAGTCGATCCAATGGGCCGTGCCGAGCACGAACCACAGCAGCGCCGCCGTCTTGATCGAGAAGAACGAGTTGCTGATGATCATCAGCAGCAGCAGATAGATCAGCACCATGGAATGGAAGGACCAGGCCTTGGCGTCCTTGAACGGGGCGAAGACCAGGGCAGCCCACAGCGCGACGAAGCCGAACAGGCCGAACTTGGTCAGCGTATAGGCGAGGCCCGAGTCGGCGGTGAACTCGTCGGTGGTGGCGATGCCGAGCACGACCGGCAGGTCGAGGCGCGTCAGGATCGCGGCAGTCACCTTGAAGCGCCCGGCGATGTCGTTGGCGCCTCCATCGGTGCCGGTGGCCAGCCCGTAAACCGCGATCAGGGCCAGCAGCAGGAAGGGCAGCACCATCCAGACCGGCTTTGCCACCAGCCGATAGAAGGGCAGCATGAGCGTCATCAGGATGCAGGTGTAGAAGCCGAAACGGGCGTCTGCCAAAATCACAGTGGCAATCGCTGCGGCCATGACGACAAAGCGGTAGCGCATGTCGGTGCGAAACAGTGCCCAGGCAAAGACGATCGCGCCGAAATTGCCGGCGGACACGGGTTCCAGGAAGACCGAGGATACGCGGTGCTGGCCGAGGAAGGAGAGCAGCGTGCGCGGCTCCGGGCGCAGGCCGCTGATGAACAGGCCACGGGTGGCGCCGAACGTATCCTCGAGCGTCAGCGAACCGCGGGCGATGAAGTAGCCGAGCACGTTGAAGAAATCGAGATAGAGTTCGGTGAGGAAATATTCGAACAGGCCGAAGACGAGAACGATGGCGATCGAGATGGTCACCAGGCGGTCGGCGAGCCTGATGTCGCGAACCTGAGTGCCCATGAAATAGAAGCCGATGGGGATCAGGACGTCGCGCACGGCCTTGAGGTCGATCTCGCCGCGCAGGGCGAAGAGCAGCAGCATGTAGCTGAGGAAGAATGCCGAAACGAGATAGAGATCGATGCGGCGGCTGAGCGCCGCGAGATAGGCGCAACCGATCAGCGCCATCTCGAACAGCATCACATGGCTTTCCCGAATGCCCATCACATTGGTGTTGAGAAAGCAGAGGAAGGCGTTGAAGGTCAGGCCACCAAGCACGGCGATGGTGGCGAGCTGGCGGCGCAGGGTATCTAAAGCGGTGCCCGGAACCCGGTCGACGGCACTATGACCGGGAGCGGGACTGATATCCGCCGCGGAATGGGCGCTGGTCGGTTTCATGGCCGCGTGTCCCCTGAATCGGAGGTCACCATCGCCTGCATCACGGTGTCTCGATGAGAATTGTGCCGAGAACCAGATCGCGGGCATAGCCGATCGCATCCAGCGTTGCGTCCATGTCGGCGGTCGTGACGCTTGCCGGTTCGACCACGAGGATGATGGCATCAGCGCTCTGGATCAGTAGCGGCAGGTGCTCGGCGGCGGCCGTGTGGCAGGCATTGATGACGATCAGGTCGGTGTCAGACTGGCGGGCCTTGTCCACGTAGCGGGAGAGCGTCGGCCGGCCCGGGCGCGAGGGCTGAGCCACCGCCGGAAAATTCTCGTATTTCAGGATATCGGAGAGCGGGGCCGCTGCGATTGTCTCGTCTCGGGCAAGGGCCGCCGCGAGGCTGGGCGACGATCCCGTACGCAGGCGCGTCCGGGTCTCGGCGATGGCGCCCGGTGCATAGAGAATCCCGAGGCCGGCGTCGATCAGCGCATGAACGATGTCGGCGACGATGTTGCTGGCCTGCGGGACGTGTCCGGCGGAGATGAACAGGATCGTTGCCGGGTGTTGTCCGACTGTTGCCTCGCGCAAGGTGCGGGCCGCCTGCAATATGCCGTCACCCTGCGGTACCGGGGCAGCGGGGGCGGGTTTATGCCCGAAGGAGAAGAGCGAGCGCAGGCGCGAGGGCAGTTCTTCCACCACCGGAGATCCGGTGGCGATGCGGGATATGACGGGAAGACCTGCCCGCTCGAGTGCCGGCTGTTCGGGTTTGCGGGTGCCGGAGAGGAGCTCCCTGAGCACCGCAAGCCCGCTGCCGAGCACTGTCCCGAACAGCGCGGCCGCGACCAGGATCATCAGCTTCAGCTTGAGCGACGACTTGGGCATCGGCACGGCTGCGGTGATCACCCGCGAATTGTTCATGTTCACCGATTGCTGCTGGGCAAGCTCTTCCGCCCGGCTGAGGAAGGTCTTGTAGATGGCGCGCACGGCGTCGGCTTCGCTTTCGAGCTGGCGCATCTTGATCTGCGCCGCGCTGCTGTCGAAGCTCGTCTTGGTCAGGTTCTGCAGCCGATCGGTAAGCGCCTTGGTGTTGGCGGCGGCGCGCTCGTAATTGACCCGCATCGACTGGCGCACGCGGGCAAGCTCCGCCTCGATCGCCTGCTGCATGTTGGCGACCTGGGAATTGATCGCCCGGAGCTGGGGATGGTTGGCGCCGAGATTGGTCGCGAGCTGGGTGCGCTTGTCGAGCAGTTCGGCGTAACGGTCGCGCAGCAGTCCGATCGAGGTCGACTGCAGCACTTCCGGAATGGCGCCGGCTTCGATGGCGCCCATCGTCAGGTTCTTGGCCTGCTCGTAGATCGTCTGCTGCTGTTCCTCGACGCCGCGCGCCGCGATCAGCTGGTCGTTGATGCCCTGCACCTGTTGGTCGATGACCAGACCCTGCTCGCCGGTGCTGACGAGGCCGTTCTCGGACTTGAATTTCTCGACCGCCAGCTCCGCCTTCAGCACGCGGTCGCGAAGCTCGCTCGCCTGGATCTGGAAGGAATTGCTCGCCCGGCGTGCCGCATCGCCGCGCGCCTGGTCCAGCTGCTGCAGATAGACATTGGCGACGGCATTGGCGATGTCGGCCGCCTTGCCGGCATCGGGATGCTCGGCGGAAATGGTGAAGACCAGCGACTGGCCCGCGCGCTCGATGGTCACGTGCGTCTTCATCGCTTCCGCCACCGCGACGACACGGTCGGCGTCGCTGGCCGGCTTTGCCGATGCGGATTTCTTCGGGGCGAAGAAGGGATCCTCGACGAGATCGAGCTTGCGCGCCACGTCGCTCATCACGCCGCGCGACTGCATGACGTAGATCTGGCTGTCGAGATTGGACTGGTCCTGCTGGGCGGAATTGCCGTTGCCCTTGCCGTCCACGTTCTCGGCGGAAAGTCCGAGCGGATCGAGCAGGATTTCCGCGGTCGAAGAGAATGTAGGCTTCAGCTGCAGGACGTAGGCCGAGGCGATCGCCACGCACAGGGCGACGGCGATCACGACGTAGTGCATCCGTCGCTTCAAGATTGCCGGTAGTTGAAAAATGTCGATGTCCATTTTCCTGCCCAGAACCGCTGGCCGGCCATGTTTCTTCGGTGCGTCAATCGTCCGGAAAGCTCGCGGTAAATGCGAGGTGTCCGCGTGAAGGGAAGACTGCCGTCGGACTGCGTGTAGGCCGTTGGGCAAGGGCCGGCCGGACAGTTCCCATCGAAACGACCTTCGCAGATCGTGGTTAACGAGTTCTGAACGGGAGGATCGAGGCTCGTTAACCTTGGCACAGCAAGATGTCGGCCGACATCGCCCGACAAACCCGATTTTAAGAGTTTGCCATGCTTGATGGCCTCTCAAAAATTGGTCTTATCCCGCGTCGATGAGCGACGCCGACAGGTGAAAAATGAAGAGCCTCGAGCGCGCGGAAACGGTTGGCGGCCGCAAAGCCGGCGATGGCCCGCTGGTCGTCCAGGTGGTGCGTCAGTATGCGCCTGGCCGCGGCGGCCTCGAAGATGTCGTCGCCAATCTCAGCCGGCTGCTCATGCAGCGCGGCTTCCGCGTCCGCGTCGTCACGCTCGACCGCCTGTTCCAGTCCCGCGATCGTGTCCTGCCCGAACGCGAGGTCATCGACGGCGTCGAGGTCGTGCGTATCCCGTGGAAGGGTTCCACCCGCTATCCGCTGGCTCCGGGTGTCTTTCGCCATATCGGCGATGCCGATCTCATCCACGTTCACGGCATCGATTTCTTCTTCGACGCGCTGGCCTGGACGCGGCCCCTTCACGGCAAGCCCATGGTGGCGACCACGCATGGCGGTTTCTTCCACACGCCGAAATTCGCGGCGATCAAGCGGGTCTGGTTCCGCTCGGTGACGCGCCTGTCGACGCTCGCCTATCGCGTGCTATTGTGCTGCAGCCGGTCGGATATGGCGCTGTTCTCCCAGATTGCCGCCCAGCGCGCAGTGCTGGTCGAAAACGGCGTGGATACGGCAAAATTCGCGGATCTTTCTTCGGCCCCCCCCCGGCGCCGGATCGTCACGATCGGCCGGTTCTCGCTGAACAAGCGGCTCGACCGTCTGTTCGACGCCATGCAGGCCCTGCGAACATTGTCGCCCGAATGGCATCTCGACGTCGTCGGCTCTCCCTCCGATCTCACCGAGCAGGACCTGCGCAGCGAGATCACCCGGCGCGGACTGGCCGATCATGTGACGCTGCATGTCGGTATCGACAATGCCGCGGTGTGCCGCCTGATCGCACAGGCCTCGCTGTTTGCTTCCGCTTCCGAATATGAAGGCTTCGGCCTGGTCGCCGTGGAGGCGATGAGCGCCGGGCTGGTGCCGGTGCTGCATCCGAACGATGCCTATCAGGTGCTTGCGGGTCAGCATCCGGGCATTTCGCTTGCCGATTTCTCACGGCCGGCGGAGAGCGCCGCACGCATCGAGCTGGTCTATCAGGACTTGCTGGCGGATCCGTCGGGCAAACGCGCCGAGATGATGGCGGCCGCTTCGGTACATGCCTGGGAGAGCGTTGCCGATCGCTATATCGACGTCTATCGCCAGGCGCTGGGAACGGCTGGTGCCCCCGACAACCGGAGCCTGTCAGTATGACGACCGCCGGTTCGAAGCGTCGGGTGCTGATCGTGACCGGGCATCATTTTGCCGAGGCGCCGCGCAAGGTCGACCTGCATTTCATGGCCGATGCGCTGCGCGCCGGCGGCGATCACGTGGATTTCCTCGCCTGCCGGCTGAGCTTTCTCAGCCGTTTCCTCAAGGACGGACGCTTCGCCTATGCCCGCCAGCGGCCGCTCAATCGCTGGAACCTTGTGGGCGAGGGGCTCGAGGAGTTTCTCTGGTACGCGCCCTTCCACCCGATGAATCTCAAGCTGCCGCTGCTCAATGCCTTGAGCGGGCCGCTCTTCCGGCTCTACGACCGGCTCCTGCCGAAGGCGGTCATGGACCGGATGGCGAGCTATACCCACATCCTGATCGAAAGCGGCCCCCCGCCCCTGCTGTCCCATCGAATGCGGCAGGCGGCGCCGAAGGCCCGCATCATCTACCACGCGGCCGACCGCCTGAAGACGATCCGGGTTCACCCTTGCGTCGAGGAGGCTCTGGCCAAGGGTATCGGCGACTATGACCTGATCCACATCATGGCGGAAGCCATGCGCGCGGACTTCCCCGCGGATGCGCCGATCCTCTATCTGCCGCACGGGATCGCCAGGGACAGTTTCGACAGGGCGGTGGAGAGCCCCTATGCGACGCCGCGCAATGCCGTCAGCGTCGGCGACATGCTGTTTGACGCGCGGGTCATCGACACGCTGGCTGCCGGCTATCCCGACTGGACCTTCCACCTGTTCGGCAAGAAGGCCGTGCCGTCCGAGCGGCGCGCCAATATCGTGGTGCATGGCGAAGTGGCCTTCGAGACGATCGTGCCCTTCATCAAGTTCGCCGACATCGGCCTTGCCCCTTACAGGCGCAGCGATGGGGCCGACTATCTCAGCCAATCCAGCCTGAAGATGATCCAGTACAGCTACTGCCGCCTGCCGATCGTCGCGCCCGCCTTCGCGGCCGGAGGGCGCGACCATGTCTGCGCCTACGATCCCGGTGACGAGGCGTCGATCGTCGAAGCATTCCGGCGTGCCCAGAGCTTCGACCGGGGAACGATCGAGACGGCTTCGATCCGCAGCTGGCAGGAGGCCGTGCAACTGCTTTTCGATCACAAGGACGTGAAATGAGCGGTGACGGCACGGGCGCAGGCCGCACGCGCATGCGTGCGAATGAAACCTTAAGGCTTGTCCCATACGGACAGGCAAGGGCACCCGTCGGCGCAATGGCCGGGGTTGCCCGCGTTCAAACAGAGTATCATTGATGGTCAAGCGCATCGTCGCCAATTCAGCTTTGAACGCCGCAGCCGGCCTTGCCCTGCTGCTGATCGGCTTCGTCTGCTCCATCATCACCGCCCGGCTGCTCGGGCCCGAGGCCAATGGTATCATCGCCTTCTCGCTCTGGCTTGCGGTCACGGCGGCGCTGATCTCGGAACTGGGCACCGGTGTCATCCTGCTTCGGCTCCTGCCGCAACTGAAGGTGCAGGGCCATGACGACGCGGCGCGGCGCGGCTTTGCCGCCTATCTTCTGCGCCCGGTCGTGCTGGCGACGGTCGTCGTCACCATTCTCTATTTCCTTGCCTTCTGGGTGGCCGAGCACGAGCACTGGGCGCAAACCGCCCCGCTCGTCGTGCTACTGACCGGCATCCTCATCTTCGTTCAGTCGATCGGCTCGTTCACCAAGAACGTCATGCTCGGCGAGCAGGATGTGGCCGCCTTCTTCCGCATGTCTGTCATCGCCGGCATCCTCCAGTTCGCCGGCGTTCTGGCCGGCGCGCTGGTTTTCGGCATTCCCGGGGCAATCTGCGGTTATATCCTCGGCTTCGTGCCGCAATTCTTCTATTCGCTCGGCATTCTGAAGAGCCGCACCAATGCCTGCGGCATCGCCCCGCGCTACCTCGTCAGCTCCTCCCTCATCCTGTCGGTGCAATACATCATCGACTCGATCTTCCTGAACCGCGTCGAGCTGTTCTTCCTGGAGCGCTCGCACGGCGTCGAAATGGTCGGCTACTATGCGGCCGCGCTTTCGCTCGCCAACCTTGCCCTGCAGTTGCCGGTGCAGCTCACCGGCAGCCTCGTTCCCTATTATTCGGAGAAACTGAAGCTGCACGACACAGACCGGCTTCCGGTCGCCGTGTTCGAAAGCGTCGTGCGCAGTATCGGCTACATCACCCTGCCGTTGAGCTTCGGCCTCGCCGCCATCGCTCCGACACTGGTCACCGTCGTGTTCGGAGAGGCGTTTGCGCCGAGCGGCCCGATGCTGGTCATTCTGGCGCTGGTCGCGCCGGTATTCGTGCTCGGCATGATCTGCACGCAGTACCTGTTCTCCCTTGACCGCATCAAGGATCGGCTGATGATCGGCGTGCTCGGCGCGGTCATCATGGTGACAGGCTCACTGCTGGTCGTGCCGTCCTTTGGCGGTGAGGGCGCGGCGGCCGTTCGTTTCTTCGTCTTCCTCATCATGGCCGTGCTGATGATGCGCGGAATGAAGTTCGAGGGATCGCTCTCGCGCATGTACCGCACCGTCGGCAAGGTCGCCGCCGCCGCCCTGTTGTGCGGCCTCGCCGCCTATGCTGTCCTGCAACTGATCGGCGGCGTGCTCGGCCTGATCGTGTCGATCGCATGCGGCGCACTGGTCTATTTCATCGCCTTGCGTCTGCTGGCTGCGATTCCCGTGGAAGACCACGCGCCGATCGAGGATCTGATCGCGCGCCTTCCGGCGCGCGCTGCAGCTGCCGGCGACCGGCTGCTCGGTTATCTGCTTGTGAAACCTGCATCGTTCGAAGGGGACAGCTGACGCGCGCGCGCACTGGGGGGAACCATGGAAACTCGACTGACAGAATCCGAAATCCAGCCATCCGCACGGGTTGCCGCGGCCGCGGCTGCCGCGCGGCCTGTGACGTTCAGCGGCACGGTCGGTTTGTTCATGCCGGCCGCGGGCAAGGCCACGGCGACGGGCGTGCTTTTCGTCAGCCCCTGGGGGCTCGAGGAAATGTGCATGCGCAAGTTCTGGCGGGTCGTCGCCGATGCCCTGGCGGGCCAAGGCATGGCGAGCCTGCGCTTCGACTATCCCGGCACGGGCGATGCGACTGATCGCAACGACTATGTCGGCGGGCTTTCGATTTGGGAGGACTGTGTCGTCGAGGCGGCGCAGGCGCTGCGCCGGCAGTCGGGTTGCCGAAACGTCATCGTGGTCAGCCAGGGGCTCGGATCCGCCCTTGCCGTCCGCGTTGCCGATCGTATCGAGGGGCTTACGGCGATCGCCTGCCTTGCTCCCGTCACATCGGGACGGGCCTTCCTGCGGGAAATGCAGATTTGGGCGCGCATGGTGGACGAAGGCCTCGGCGTGCCTGAGGACCATCGGCTGCGCGACGGCGTGGGGATTGCCGGGCTGAGGATGCCCGACGAGATCGCCGCCGATTTGCGCAAGCTCAGTCTCTCCGGCCTGACGCATCGTCCGGCGCCCCGGGCGTTGGTGGTCAAACGTGCCGACCGTCCGGCGGATACGGAGTTCTCCACGCAGCTGACGGCGATGGGCGTCGAGGTGCGCGAGGCCGACTATACCGGCTACGACGAATTCATTTCGAACCCCGCCATCTCCACCATGCCGGACGATATCCGCAAGGTCGTGCTCGACTGGATCGGGTCTGTCGCGGCGGCCCTTCCCTCCGAAGCGCCCTTGCCTGTCGAGCGGCACGCGTCAGAGGCAAGCCTGCTCGGCCCGGATTTCCGCGAGACGCCGGTCAATTTCGGGGACGGTGGACGCCTGTACGGCATGCTGTGCGAGCCGCTCGGTCCGCGCAGCGGCGCGACCGTGGTGATCCTCGGCACGGCCTATGACCGCCATGCCGGCTGGGGACGTTCCAGCGTGATGATGGCGCGCAACCTTGCCGCTGCCGGCGTCGCGAGCCTGCGCTTCGACGGCGCCAATATCGGCGACAGCCCTCCGGTGCCCGGCGTGCCCGACCAGGTGCTCTACCAGGACAGCCAGATCGACGACGTTCGGGCGGCACTCGACTTCCTGGCACGGCGCGACCTGACGCCTGTCGTCGTGTCCGGCCGTTGTAGCGGTGGGTATCTGACCTTCAAGAGCGCCGTCGCCGACCAGCGCGTCTCAGGCGCCATTGCGGTCAACCCCTTCGTCTTTCATTGGCAGCAGGGTCGCGACATCGACGAATCCCTTCGCTACATGCCGCGCTCGCTCGACGTCTATCGCGAGAAGATGTTCCAGACGGAGACATTCCGGCGGCTGCTGGAAGGGCGGGTCGATATCAGGCGGGCCATTGGCAATATGGGCCGGGCATTCTGGCGACGTGTCGCACGCAAGGCGACGCCGGTTCTCCAGATGCTGCCGGGTCGCGGCGGAGAATATGCGGAGGTCCGCAAATCCTTCCAGTCGCTCGCCGAGCGCAAGATGCCGCTCTATCTGCTCTACAGCGAGAACGATGTCGGTTTCGAGCACTTCGCCGAGCATTTCGGCCCCAAGGGTCAGGGCCTGCGGCGCTTTTCGAACGCCCACCTGTCCATCGTTCCGGAGGCCGACCATAATTTTACCCCGGCGCCGGCGCGGCGTGCCTATCTCAATGCCTTGATCGACATGGCCCGGCGCTTTCCGCCGGGCGAATGAGCGTGAGAAGACTTTTCAGAAGGCAATGCGGCGGCGCGAACCCAGCTGGGTGATTGCCCCGGTCGGCTTCTGGCCCGCCCCAGTGTCGTCTCGCGGGGACAAAGCGACGCGGCGCACCGAGCCCGGCGCCAGATGGAACCAGTCGTCCTCGCAGCGGTAGCCCTCGATATCAATATGAACTGACTGTGCGAAGGTCGGCGTCGAGAGCAGCAGAACCCAGCGGCCTTCTTCCTCTTCGACGCAAGCCTCGATAGGGGCGTCGTGCATGGCCTTGTCCCGACCGAGCGGAAAATGCCAGGCCTCGGCGATGAGCCGGCCGGTTTCGACCTCTGTCAGTCGCGCGACCGTCACGTCATGGGAGGGCGGGCCGAAGCGGAAGGCATAGGTCGTGTCGAAGAAGGCACCGAACAGGTCGGTCGCGGGAATGCGAAGCGCGCCGCGCGCCGCAATGGTCAATGGCCGGCGCCCGCTGACGACGGGCTGGCTGCCGTCGCGGAGACAGGCCAGCTCCAGAACAAGCTCGAGGTTGCCGGCCGTTTCGTTCAGCACGTGGACGTCCAGGCCGTTCGTGCCCTCGTCGGTGAGATCGACCTGCACGGCGCGGAAGGCACGCTTGAGCGCATACCAGACCGGCTTCGGTTCGCCGGTGGAATCGATCACGCCCCAGCCGGGACCGGGCACCAGATCCTGCAGTGTCCAGACGAGCGCCCCTTTACAAGGCGAAGCCGTGCGGCGCCATTCGGCATAGGTCTCGACCACGACTTCGCCGATGACGGCGCGCGACAGGTCGAGGTAGCGGGGCGGATCTTCCCGTCTCAGCCGGGCAGGTTCCAGCCTGTAGAGGTCCTGAAGATAGTGGTCGCGGATGTCCTCGAAGTCCCAGGATGCACCGCGGTCGCGTGGGACTCGGGCCTTCCAGCGCGGATCATGGACGGGGGCGACGGGCAGATGGGTATCCAGCGTTGCCTGTTGCGGCACATGGGCAAAGGCCAGGCTTTCCGCGGCAAAGCGGACCTCGGCCCGGCGCGCATCCTCCAATGGCCGGCAATAGGCGCCGACGCCGTAATAATGGGTGACGCCTTCATTGGGCGAAAAGGGCATGGCGCCGCCCGAGGGCGAGTTTGCCACATAGGGCACGTCGGGGCGACCCCGGGCGGCGAGGGCCGGCAGGGTCTCCTCGAAGAACGACGTCTTCCAGATGCGCTCGGGCAGGCCCAGCATGGCGCCCTGCTGATAGACCTCGCTGCCGCCGCACAGAACGGCGAGGGAGGGGGAGCCCTGGATGGAGCCGAGAAACTGGCGCATCTCGCGGTCGATGCTTGCGGCAAAGGCATCGTCGGCCGTCGGATAGTCGAAATTGGCGAACATCAAGTCCTGCCAGACCATCAACCCCAGCCGGTCGCAGAGGCGGAAGAAATCGGCGCTCTCATAGGTCATCGTACCGCCGATGCGGATCATGTTCATGCCGGCCTCGGCGGCGAGCGTCAGCCAGGGCGCATAGTCTTCCGCAGCGCCAGGCAGGCGCAGGATGTCGGCAGTGGTCCAGACGGCGCCCCGACAGAACACGGGCTCACCGTTGACGATGAGGCCGAAGCCGCGTCCATCCGGTCCCCGGTCGATCTCGATGCGGCGGAAGCCGATCAGGCCGAGCGAGTGCGGCTGGCCGTCGATCGTCAGGCGCGCATCATGAAGTTTCGGCTCTCCGTGGGTGCGCGGCCACCAGGGCTCGATGGCGGGAAGGGCGAGTTCCGCAGTCCATTTGCCGGCGTCGTCGAGTTGAAGCCGGGTGTCGTGGCCGGCGCAGGACAGGCTGAGATCCTTGGCCTCGCCCTCCAGCGCGAAGGACACAAAAAGCCGGCCGGTGCCGTCCAGGTCAACGTCGGCGCGGACGGCAAGATCGGAAATCGCGTGCTTTGCTCGGCGTATCAGGCTGATCGGCCGGTAGGGCCCGACGGGATGGATCTCGGGGCACCAGCCGGGCATGTGGCCGAGCGGCGTCGTGCGGATCAGCCGCAGGCCCTGGTGGTCCATCATCTGGGGACGCCAGCGTGCCCGGGGGCCGCGCTTGTCGAGATGGGGCGCAAGGGCTCTAAAGCAGATGGCGATCTCGTCGTGGCCGGTGAGGACGAGGTCCAGATCGTGGGCCTCGAACATGCTGTCCGAGGACAGGCGCAGCTCGCCGTTCACGTAGATTTCGGCGATGGTTGCAAGGCCTGCAAAACGCAGGATCGCCGGGCCTTCCGCTTCGCCTTCGAGCGATCGGAAATACCAGGCATCCTTGTCGTGTAGCGGCTGGGGTCTTTCCGGATCGAAGAGGCCGGAGGCTGCCAGTGCCGAAGCCACCGTGCCGGGAACAGGTGCGGGAATGCGGGCCGCGGGGCGATGCACCTCCTTGGGGCCGCCATAGAGTCCCGCCTCGGTGACGAGCAGCGTCCAGCCGTGCTCCAGCGGGCGTTCGTCCGCTGCGAGGTAAGTGGTCATGCCCGTCATCATGCCTCCTCAGGCGAGGGTTTTGCCAAGTTCTCCGATCAGCTTGTCCCAAGCCTCGGCCGCCGGGTCCAGAGCGGATCGCAGCGGATCGAACTTTTTCCGCGTCACCGCACGGGCCAGCTGGAACTGCACGGTCTTGGCCGTCTCCGAGATCTTCAAGGCATGCGCCGCGGCATCTTCGAACTGCGACGGGGAAAGCCAGGCCAGATGGCTGGCGAGAAGCTCGAAATTGGCGCCGAACTGGCGCAGCGTGTTGAAGGCGTATTTGTGGAAATAGCCGAAGGGCCGTTCCGCGACCGCCTCGACCTGGGCCGGGAAGACTTCGGCGAAGGCGGCGATCGGATTGGCGTCGGGACGGCGGGCGAAATGCCGCTTCAGCAGGCGGCGGGCCGTTTCGCGCTGATGCTCTTGCGAGGGCAATGCTGCGGGGAATTTGGCGAACTCGGTATAGGGCAGGAAGGGCAAGGCGCCTTCCGGCAGATTGTGCTGGAAAAGCCCCTCGAAGTCTTCCCCGTCGACATGGAAGAAGCCGCCATTGTGGAAGTAATCCATCGTCCCGGCGTCGAGATCGATGCGGTTGATGGCGACCGTCGTCTTTCCATGCTCCTGGCGATAGCCGACACCACGGGTGTCCGGCATGAAGTAGCTGTCCATCTCGACGAGGCAGAGACGGCCACGTGCAATCTGCTCGGCGACATGGTCCTCCACGGTATCGAAGATCGCCAGTTCCGTGACGCGGATGCCGTAGAGATCCTCGAGGTCCTCCAGCGGCACCTTGAAAAAGGTCAGCTGGTCTCCCTCGAAGTCCTGGGTCAACGTGAAGCCGAGCATGGCCTCGGGCGCGAGGCCGAGCGTTGCCAGCACCTCGATCCACAGGTCGACATAGCAATTGGTTTCCGGCCACATGCGTTCGCTCGCATGCAATGCATGGGGCGTGTAGGTGGCCGGATCCAGTCCGGGAAAGACCGCAGAAGTCACCGGGTCAGCCCCAGAGTGCGGTGCGGACCGATGCGGGCCACTGGTCGACGTCCAGGCCGTGATGGTGGAACAGCGCCAGCGCGATGCGCTCCAGACCGAAGCCTACGCAGGCGGTATGGGCCACCGAGCCGTCGGCGAGGTTCAGACCCCATTTCGAGCCGAAGGCGTCCTGATGATAGTTGAAGCTCATGCAGGCCGTCGGGTTGGAGACCGACGTAATCGGGATCAGCAGCTCGAACTTGAGGTTCTGGTCGCGCTGGTTGTTGGCAAGCATCTTGCCTGCGCGGCCGAAGAACGGGTCGTTGGCGACGTCGATTTCGACCGGCAGGCCGACCTCGGCCATGATCTTCACGCCGCGATCCATCCAGGTCTGGCGGAAGTCGGTGACGTGGTCCTGGCTGCCCATGCAGACATACTCGCGCATGCGGAACAGCTGCTGGCGGGCGGGGTCGTTCGAGGGCTCATGACGGAAGCAGTAGGACTGCAGGTCGTAGAGCCCGCCCTTTTCCGGCAGGTTGCCGCGCTTGGCGATCGTCGGATAGAGCGGATAGCAGGCCGCCGGTGTCAAGACGATGTCGGTCGCCTTCTGCTCGGCCGTCCAATCCTCGTCGGCGTCCATGCATTTCAGCAGGCTGACATGGTCGAGCTCGTTGCCGCAGAAGCTGTGCACGGTGCCGGCCAGCTGAGGAAAGCTCTTCATGTAGCCGCTTTTTTCGAAATAGGCGCGGTTCATGCCCGGCGGGAAGCGGATCGCTTCCGCACCGTCGGCCGCGCCGTAGCGGTCGATCAGCCGCTCGAAGGCGGCAATGACGTCCTCGAAGCGGCCGCCGCGTCCATAAAGGCCGTCGACGCCGGTCTCGATCAGCAGGCCGCTCTCGAAGAGGCGGTCCAGAAAGCTCGTCTGCATATCCATTGGCTTCACCCCAACAAACCTGTTTCCTGTTTATGGACCAGCAGCATGTTCGAGGTGTTCGCCAGGATGCGATCGTTCGAGATCATGAGCTGCGCGGAATGGGCATCGCGGAGATGCCGGCCGAGACTGTAGGGAGTCCCGTTCTTGTAACCGAGAATGCCGCAGATCCGCATGGCCTGGTTGATGACCGGCAGGATCATTTCCGAGGACGCGATCTTCACGTTGTTCATCGCCACGGCGAATCCCATCGACGAAAGCCGGTCCTCGTCCTTGCGGGCCGCCTCGAAGGACTGGAGGCCGTTGACGATATTGGCACGGATCACCTGAAGCTGGCTCGACATCTCGGCCAGCTGGACGAGGCCGGGCGGCTGCGTGCCCGGTGCCTTGCGGGCGGCGGCGCGCACGAAGTTCTGGGCACGCGCGAAGGCGTCGACCGCGATGCCGTACCAGAGCGAACTCCACAGCAGGTGGGCGCTGGCCAGCATGGACTGCGCGGCGATCTCGGCGAAGGGCTGCGGCAGGATCTGTTCGGCCGGCGCCTCGCCCTTGAAGATGAAGCCGTCGGAGCAAGTGCCGCGCATGCCGAGCGTGTCCCAGGTCTGGGTATGCTCGAGGGTGTACTGGTCCTTGAGGAAGACGGTCATCACCTGGTCGGAAGAAGCGGCGTCCTTGTGGCTGCGCGAGGTGATCAGGATGGCGTCGCAGTCGATGCCGTAGGAGATGACGGTCGCGTCCTTCTCCAGATAGCAGCGGCCGTCCTTCACTTCGATCGCGCAGATGCTGTTGCGCATGTTGCCGCCGATGCCGGCCTCGGTCGTTGCCGAGCCGAGGAGCAGCTGTTCCGAGGCGACCCTGCGCATGAATTCGCGGTGCCAGGGCGCTTCATGGCCATGCGAGACAAGGCTCGAGACCTTGATCTGGTGCATGGCGAAGATCATCGCACTCGAAGCGCAGGCCTGGCCGATGATGGTGCAGACCTCGGCGATCTCCGAAGTGGACAGACCTTCGCCGCCCAGTTCCTCGGGGATCATGATGCCCATCAGCTTGACGGCCTTCATTTCCTCGATCGCTTCGCGGGGAAAACGTCCGGCCTTGTCGACGTCTTCGGCATGGGCGGCAGCGACGGTAGCGACCCGAATGGCACGGGCCTTCAGGTGCGTGTCGCGGGATTTGGCGGAGAGGTCCATCAGGCGACCTTTCTATCCTCGATGATGGATTTGACGGTGGCTTCGATCGCACCGATGCTGGCGAACGACTTGCGGTTCAGCAGGTGGTCCGGAAACTCGATGTCGAAGGCTTCCTCGAGGCCGAGCATCAGCTGCACCGAGGCGAAAGACGAAAGGCCGGCCGCATAGAGATCGGCGTCGTCGGCGACGGTCTCGACAGAGACGGGCAGACCACCGAGCTTCGCCAGCAAAGTCCGAATTGTTTCGTTCATCTACTTACCCTTCCCGGATGCTATTCTTCCAAAATGTTGGGTAATTTCTTAGGCGCCAAAGCATAAGATTCCGCTAAATGCCGTAGTTAAGGAAAAATGAGCGACGCTGACGATCGTCAACGGGTGCCGGGAGGAAGCGCCTGGGCCCTCCGCGGTGCGGCAAAATGCGCCGGATCGGCAAGTTTTTTGGGGGCTTACGGGTAGGCGTGAAGATCGCCGTTGCGATCCGTGACGGCATAGCGCCCCGGCTCGATTTCGCGCAGCATTCCATCCCCGACCGACACCTTTCCGTGGCCCCCCGGCAGGTCGAGGATATAGGTCGGGATGCAAAGGCCGGAAACCTTGCTGCGCAGGGTCTGCATGATCGCCTGGCCCTCGGTGATCGACAGGCGGAAATGGCCTGTTCCCGGCGCCATGTCCGGGTGGTGCAGGTAGTATGGCTTGACCCGGGCTTCGACGAAGGCGCGCATCAACTCGGCGAGCACGTCCGGATCGTCGTTGATGCCCTTCAGCAGCACGCTCTGGCTGACCATGGCGATGCCGGCATCGACAAGCCGAGTGCAGGCATCCCGGACGGCTTCGGACATTTCGCGCGGATGGTTGGCGTGCAAGGCGACATAGATTGTCTTGCCGCTGGCTTTCAGGGCATCAACCAGTTCGCCGCTGATCCGGGCAGGATCGACGGCCGGGACGCGGCTGTGGATGCGCACGATCTTCACATGCGGGATCGCTGCGAGCGCCGTCATGATCTCCCGCAGGCGGCGGGGCGAGAGGATCAACGGATCGCCGCCCGTAAGGATGACTTCCCAGATTTCGGAGTGGGAGCGAATATAACCGAGGGCGGCTTCCAGCTGTGCCGGTGGCAGGTTGCCGTCGCCCTGCGGTCCGACCATTTCGCGGCGGAAGCAGAAACGGCAGTAGACCGGACAGACATGCACGACCTTCAGCAGCACGCGGTCGGGATAGCGGTGGACGATGCCCTCGACCGGGCTGTGAACATGGTCGCCGATCGGGTCGGCCCGTTCATCGCGCGTTTCAATCAGTTCCGCGGCTGTCGGCAGATACTGCAGGGCGATCGGGTCGGCCGGGTCCGACCTGTCGATCAGCGCCTCTACGGTCGGGGTGAGGCCGATCGCATATTTCGCAGCCACGCGCTCGAGCGCACTACGCTCGTCCGGGCGAACAAGGCCCGCGGCGATCAGGTCTTCGACATTGCGCAGGCCCGCCGTGCTCACGACGATGTCTCCGCCACCGGCGCCCACATCACCTGGTCGATGCGAAGGGCCCCCGTCGCCAGCATGACCAGGCGGTCGAAACCGAGCGCGATGCCGGAGGCGTCGGGCATGATGGCAAGGGCGTCAAGGAAGTCCTCGTCGAGCGGATAGGTCTCGCCGTAGACGCGCTGTTTTTCCGCCATCTCGGCCTCGAAGCGGCGGCGCTGTTCGTCGGCGTCGGTCAACTCGCCGAAGGCATTGGCAAGCTCGACGCCGCAGGCATAGAGCTCGAACCGTTCGGCGACGCGCGGGTCGCTCGCTGAAGGCCGTGCGAGCGCCGCCTCGCAGACAGGATATTCGTCGAGGATCGTGGTGCGACCGAAGCCGAGATGCGGTTCGACCTTCTCGACGATGACGCGGCTGAACAGGTCCGCCCAGGTGTCGTCTTCGGCGACCCGCATGCCGGCCTTGCGCAGCTCGGCTGCCAGATGGTCGCGATCGGTGGAACCGTCGGCCTCCACCGAGGCAAGCAGGTCGATTGCCGCATGGCGCTTGAAGGCTTCTGCGATCGACAGACGTTCCGGCTCCAGGAAAGGATCGCAGGCGCGGCCGCGATAGGCGAAGCTGCGCGTCTTCGTCGTTTCCGCGGACAGGGCGAGAAGGGCGGCGCAGTCCTGCATCAGGACCTCGTAGCCTTCGCCGGCGCGGTACCATTCCAGCATGGTGAATTCGGGGTGGTGCAGCGGCCCGCGCTCGCGATTGCGGTAGACATGGGCAAAGCAGGAGATGCGGGGTTCGCCGGCGGCCAGCAGCTTCTTGCAGGCGAATTCGGGCGAAGTGTGCAGGTAGAGCGGCGACGCTACGCCGTCATTGCCGATCGCTTCGGTGGCAAAGGCGTGCAGATGGGCCTCATTGCCGGGAGAAACCTGCAGCGTCGCGGTATCCACCTCGATGAAGTCGCGCTCGGCGAAATAGCCCCGGAATGCCGCCTGGATGGCATTGCGGCCCAGCAGGAAGGGCCGCCGGTCGGCATGGACCGAAGGCGTCCACCATTGGGCAGAGGAGCGGCGGCGATCGTTCATTCCGGCTTTCTCGGTCCTTGTTGCAACGCGGGCTGGCTATTTGGACGATTTTGGGTTAGGTGCGCGCAGGAAAATTCAAAAAAACGTCAGCAGGGACGGCGGGTCGTCCTTTACGACGGGACTCTCGCAGTTACAAGGAATTCCAATGGTCAAGGTCATCGCCTCTTCGGTTCGCAAGGGCAACGTTATCGATGTGGACGGCAAGCTCTATGTCGTTCTCACCGCCGAAAACTTCCATCCCGGCAAGGGTACGCCTGTCACCCAGGTGAACATGCGCCGCATCGTCGACGGTGTGAAGGTGTCGGAACGCTGGCGCACCACCGAGCAGGTCGAGCGCGCCTTCGTCGAAGACGTGAACTTCCAGTTCCTCTACGAGGACGGCGAAGGCTTCCACTTCATGAATCCGGAATCCTACGACCAAGTCGTGGTCGATGCCGAGACCATGGGTGACCAGAAGGCCTATCTGCAGGAAGGCATGACCTGCATCCTGTCGATGCATGAAGGCATCGCGCTCGCCATCCAGTTGCCGCGTCACGTGACGCTCGAAATCGTCGAGACGGAACCGGTCACCAAGGGTCAGACGGCGTCGTCTTCCTACAAGCCGGCCATCCTGTCGAACGGCCTGCGGACGCTGGTTCCGCCGCATGTCGAAGCCGGCACGCGCGTGGTCATCGCGACCGAAGACAACTCCTACGTCGAGCGCGCGAAGAGCTGATTTTCGCTGCTCATCACTGTTTGGGAAGCCCGGTGTTCCAGGAATGGACGCCGGGCTTTTTCGTGGGCGTTTGACGCCTAGTGTCCGGCAATGGCCTGGGCGAGCATGACGTATATCGGGATGCCGAGCAGGATGTTGAGCGGGAAGGTGATCCCCAGCGCCAGGCTGAGCGAAATCGCCGGGCGCGCCTCCGGAACCGCAAGCCGCATCGCGGCGGGAACGGCGATATAGGAGGCGCTTGCGGCAAGCGTCATCAGCAGCGCCGTGTTCCCGGCGGCAAGGCCGATACTGCTCGCCAGCAGACCGGCAAGCGTTGCACCCGTCAGCGGCATGAGCACGGCAAAGCTCAGATAGCCCGGTGTCATATCCTTCCAGCCGGTGCGCAATCCCCGCCCGGCCTGGGCGCCAAGATCGAGCAGGAAGATGCAGAGTGCGCCCGTGAAGGGCGCGACCAGGAAGGGCTCGACGCTCCGCATGCCTGCCTGACCCGAAACCAGGCCGATGACCAGTGCGCCGAGCAGGATGATGATGGTCTGGTTGAGGAAAACCTCGCTCATGAGATCTTTCAGACCCGATGCGCGGGCGGTTGCTTCGGATTGCCCGACGGCGGAGGCACGCGCACGGTAGATCAGCAGGAGTGCAGTCAGGATCGCCGGCGTTTCCATGATCGCGGCGACGGCGACCATGGCGCCATCATGCCGGATGCCCAGCGCGGTCAGAGCGGTCGCTGCGGCAACGAATGTGACGATGGAAATCGAGCCGTAGTGGGCGGCGACCGCAGAGCGCTCGATCGCGCCGAGACGCGAAACATGCCGCAACAGCCGTTCGCCAATCAGGGGCATCGAGGCCGAGAGCGCTATTCCGGCGAGAAGGAGCCAGACGAGTTCGATCCCTTTGCCGTCGAGCGACAGGGCGACGCCTCCTTTGAAGCCGATCGCGAGGACCAGATAGACCGCGAGCATCTTGCTTGCCCCTTCGGGAAGGGCCAGCCGCGCACCGGCAAGGGTGGCGAAGAGGCCGAGGAGAAAGAACAGGACGGGTGGTGAAAGGAGATTGGTGGCGGCGATCTCGGTGAAGACGGTCATGACGATGAACCCGATGGCTGGAAACGAGGAAGGCGGTCCGCGGAAGGCCCGAAAAAAGACCGGCAAGCAGGGCTTACCGGTCTCTGACAAACGTATCCGACGCCGCTACGGCTGCGGCGCCCGAACGTCCGTTCTGGTGATCAGCGGATGGTCGACAACTTCTTGCCGAAGACCGGTGACATGAGTCGCCCCGTGGACGATCCGGTGATCTCCGCCCGCTCCAGCATGGCGATCTGCTCCTTCAGATGCAGCTTGATCTTCTTCAAGGAGCGGACGCGGATCCCATCCGGCCGCGGGCGCCGTTGCTCGTCGTCGATCTTGTTGGCGATCAGGGCGTGGCGCGCTTTGAGGGCTTTGAGAAGTTGCATCATCGGCGGTCTCCTTTTTCGACAAGGCAACTATCGCCGACCGCACTTGATTGGACCAATTCATTGATTGTATCCTGTCGATAGTTTTTAACTATGAGCCTCCGATGCCGTACCGTCCCACGCACCGACAGTTGGAATACCTGGTCGCCTTAGGCGATACCGGCCATTTTGGTGAAGCCGCGCGACGTTGCCATGTGTCCCAGCCGACGCTCTCGGTGCAGGTCGCTTTGCTGGAAAAGCAGCTCGGCGCCGCGCTGATCGAGCGAACGCCCGGACAGGTCGCGCCGACGCCGGTCGGCGCCGAGGTGATTGCCGCGGCGCGCGTCATCCTGCATGGACTGGACGAGATCAGGGCCCTGGCCGCCAGTTCGAAGGGCAATCTCGGGGGCACGCTTCGGCTGGGCGTCGTCTCGTCATTCGGGCCCTATTTCCTGCCCTACCTTCTTCCGCAGTTGCACAAGGAACATCGCGATCTCAAGGTCTATATCCGCGAGGATCGACCACGACCGTTGGAGCGCGCCGTGCTGGAGGGAGAGACCGACTGCGCCCTGGGGCAGATACCGGACCAGGAAGAACTCTTTGCCTTTCGCACCGTCTGCCATGAGAAGATCTATCTCGGGGTGCCGAGGCAACACCCCTTGGCGCGGCTCGAGCGCGTGCCGGTCTCGGCCCTGAAGGGCGAGAGATTGCTGACCCTTGGGCCGGGTCATCGCCTGCTGGACGATGTGCGGCGCCTCGCCAGCGTATCGGGGGCGATGCTGGCCGAGGACTATGAAGGCTCCAGCCTCGACGCGCTCAGGCAGATGGTGTCGATCGAGATGGGGCTGTCCCTGTTCCCCGAACTCTATGTGCGCTCCGAATTCGGCAAGGAACAGAATGTCCGCCTGTTGACGCTCGACGGCTGGGCGGGCGAGCGGCATATCGGTTTCTTCTGGCGCAAGTCGAGCGCGCGCGGCGCGCACTACGAGGCCCTGGCCGTCCTGGGCAAGGCGGTTGCGCAGTCGCTGCTCTGACTGAAGGCTGCGCGCAAAGAAAAACCCCGGTGCGCGACACCGGGGTTTGACGTTTCGATCGTTCAGGCGATGCCGCCCAGGCACATGTATTTCAACTCGGTATAGTCGTCGATGCCGTATTTCGAGCCCTCGCGGCCGAGGCCGGACTGCTTGATACCGCCGAACGGCGCGACCTCGGTGGAGATCAGGCCGGTATTAATGCCGACCATGCCGTATTCGAGTGCTTCGGCAACGCGGAAGATCTTCGCCACGTCCTTCGAGTAGAAGTAGGAGGCGAGGCCGAACTCGGTGTTGTTGGCGAGTTCGATCACTTCCTCTTCGGTCTCGAACTTGAAGAGCGGTGCGACCGGTCCGAAGGTTTCCTCGACGGCGACCTTCATGTCGGAGGTCACGCCGGTGAGGATCGTCGGCTGGAAGAACAGGCCGCCCTGGTCGGCCGGCTTGCCGCCCAGGGCCACCTTGGCACCCTTGGAAACGGCGTCGGCGACGTGCTCCTCGACCTTCTTCAGGGCATTGGTGTCGATCAGCGGGCCGGTGGTCACGCCTTCGGCAAAGCCGTCGCCCACCTTCATCTGGCCGACGCGCTCGGCGAGCTTGGCGGCAAAGGCGTCATAGACGCCGGACTGGATGTAAAGGCGGTTGGCGCAGACGCAGGTCTGGCCGGCATTGCGGTACTTGGAGATCATCGCGCCCTCGACGGCGGCGTCGAGATCCGCATCGTCGAAGACGATGAACGGGGCGTTGCCGCCGAGTTCAAGGCCGAGCTTCATGATCTGGTCTGCACCCTGGCGCATCAGGATGCGGCCGACATTGGTCGAGCCGGTGAAGGTCAGCTTGCGAACCTTGTCGTTGTCGCAGAACTCCTTGCCGACCATGGCGGCGTCGGTCGAGGTGACGACGGAGAAGACGCCGAGCGGCAGGCCGGCGCGCTCGGCGAGAATGGCAAGCGCCAGGGCCGAAAGCGGGGTCTGGGCAGCGGGCTTCGACACCATGGAGCAACCGACGGCGACGGCGGGTGCCATCTTGCGGGCCAGCATGGCGTTGGGGAAGTTCCACGGCGTGATGGCGCCGACGACGCCGACCGGCTGGCGGATGACCATGATCCGCTTGTCGGCCTGGTGACCCGGAATGGTGTCGCCGTAAACGCGCTTGGCTTCCTCGCCGAACCATTCGACATAGGACGCGCCGTAAAGGATTTCGCCACGCGCTTCCGGCCAGGGCTTGCCCATTTCCATCGTCAGGATGGTGGCCAGGTCGTCGGCATTGGCGACCATCAGGTCGAAGAGCTTGCGCAGAACGCCAGCGCGTTCCTTGCCGGTCTTCTTGGCCCAGCTCTTCTGCGCCTTGTCGGCGACGGCGATCGCGCGTGCGACCTCCGCCTTGCCGAGATCCGGAAGGACGGCGATCACGTCGCCGGTCGCCGGATTGGTCACTTCAAAGGTCTTGCCGCTGGCGGAGGCCGAAACCCACTCGTCGCCGACAAGAGCCTTGTCGGTGGCAAGAGAGGCATCCTTCAGCTTCGAGGCGAGGATGTTGGAAATGGTCATTACTTCTTTTCTCCCACGACTTCGCGGATCGAGGCTTCGACGATGTCGAGCGCTTCGTTGAAGACCTCGTCCTGAATGGTGATCGGCGACAGGAAACGAATGACGTTACCATAGACGCCGCAGGTGAGAAGGATAAGACCCTTTTCCAGCGCCTTGAGGCGGATGGCGTTGGTGAGGTCGGCATCCGGCTTGGTGGAGCCAGCCTGGCCGAACTCGACGGCGACCATGAAGCCCGGGCCGCGGATGTCGGAGATCTGCGGAATGTCGGCGCGCAGGGCTTCGAGGCGCTGCTTCAGACGGCCGCCGAGCTGGTTGGCGCGGTCGCAGAGCTTTTCTTCCTCGATGACGTCGAGAACGGCATGGGACGCAGCGATCGCCAGCGGGTTGCCGGCATAGGTACCGCCGAGGCCGCCGGGACCGGGGGCGTCCATCAGTTCGGCGCGGCCGGTGACGGCGGACAGCGGGAAGCCGCCGGCAAGGCTCTTGGCCATGGTCATCAGGTCAGGCTGGACGTCGTAGTTTTCCATGCCGAACAGCTTGCCGGTACGGGCAAAGCCGGTCTGGACTTCGTCGGCGATCAGCAGGATGCCGTGCTCGTCGCAGATCTGGCGGACGGCCTTCATCAGCGCGCGTGGCACTTCGTAGAAGCCGCCTTCGCCCTGGACAGGCTCGAGAATGATCGCGGCGACGCGCTTCGGGTCGACGTCGGCCTTGAACAGCTTGTCGAGAACGTCGAGCGATTCCTCGACGCTGATGCCGTGCAGTTCGATCGGGAAGGGAACGTGGAAGACGTCACCCATCATCTGGCCGAAACCGACCTTGTAGGGGACTACCTTGCCGGTCAGTGCCATGCCCATGAAGGTGCGGCCGTGGAAGGCGCCGGTAAAGGCGATGACGGCCGAACGGCCGGTGGCGCAACGGGCGATCTTGACGGCGTTCTCGACGGCTTCGGCGCCGGTCGTGGCGAAAATGGTCTTCTTCGGGCCGGCGATCGGAACCAGCTTGTTCAGGCGCTCGGCCAGCGCGACATAGTTCTCGTAGGGCATGACCTGGTGGCAGGTGTGGGTGAAGCAATCGAGTTGCATCTTCACCGCTTCGATGACTTTCGGGTGACGATGGCCGGTGTTGAGAACCGCGATACCGCCGGCGAAGTCGATGTAGCGACGACCCTCGACATCCCAGACCTCGGCGTTTTCGGCCTTGGCGGCATAGACCTGGGTGGTCATGCCGACGCCGCGCGAGATGGCTTCGTTCTTGCGAACTGCGATTTCGGAGTTCTTCATTTCAAAAATTCCTCTGGTGACGGTTTGACCCTCGGCGTCGGCCATTCGTGTTCGATCGCAAGGCTGCAATATTTCCTACATTTTTTCTGTAGACTTGCAATATGGTTTGTCGCAATTATCACGCATGGCAATGACATCGCGCTGACAGGGTTCGATCCGCATGGATGATATCCGTTTCAAGATTGCCGAAGCCGCCCGGATGGCGGGTGTTTCTCCCTCGACGCTGAGATTATGGGAGACGCAGGAGCTGATCGAGCCGATCCGGACACAGTCCGGCCAGCGGCTCTACGACCGTGCCCTTGTCGAGCGGTTGAAGACGATCGCGTGGCTGCGCAGCGAAAGGGGCCTCAATCCGGCGGCGATCCGTCAAAGCCTTCGTGACGAGGATGCGGCAGACGAGGCAGGCTTTCCCGAGGGCGAAGCCGACGGTGGTTCCGAGCCGGCGGAAATGCCGGTCGGGCTCAAGATCCGCCGCCTGCGTCGGGATGCCGGCAAGACGCTCGAAGCCGTGGCCCAGGCGACCGGCGTCTCGGTGTCGCAGCTCTCCACCTTCGAACGGACCTCTCAGGGCCTTTCCTTTACCGCGCTGCATGGCGTTGCGGCCTTTCTCGGCACGACGCTCGCTTCGCTCAGCGGCCAGGAACAGGGGCAGGGCGGGGAATCGCTGATCCGCGACGGCAAATGGCCGACCTGGCCGACCACCACCTCCGGGGTGAAGGTGCAGGTGCTGGCCGAAGGCCGCAACCAGATGGAGTGCAACCGCTTCCAGCTGGCACCTGGAGCGTCGAGCGAAGGGGCCTACCAGCACGAAGGCGAAGAATTCATCCATGTGCTGTCGGGCAGCCTGGAGATCATTCTCGACGGCGACCGCTTCTTCGAGCTGCATGCCGGCGACAGCTTCTATTTCGAAAGCCGCAGACCGCATTCCTGGCACAACAGTTTCGACGGTGAGACGGTGCTGCTGTGGATCAACACGCCCGCCACATTCTGATCGGCTGCTTAAAAGTCCCCGCGAAGGTCTGCCATCCGCCAAAAGAAAAACCCGCCGACCGTTTCCGGTCGCCGGGTCTTTTGGTCTTTCAGATCGGTCGCTTTTACAGGCCGGCCTTCTTGTCGAAGGCGTAGCCGCCGCCGATGGCGACGTTGAGCGCGACGTAGTCGGCAGCCATCTGCTGGACGGCCTGGGCCAGGCTCGCCTGCGCCGTGGAGACCGAACGCTGGGCGTCGAGCACGTCGAGCAGCGAGGATGCGCCGTCCTTGTAGCTCGCCGTCGAGAGCGCCAGGGCTTCCTCGTAGGAGCGGACGGTCGCGGTCAGCGCGCTGACGGTCTGGCTGTCGCGGTTGACGGCGGCCAGAGCGTTCTCGACTTCCTCGACCGCGTTCAGCACCGAAGCCTTCCAGGCGAGATATGCGCCGCGGGCCGAGGATTCGGCGATGTCGACATTGGCCTTGAGGCGGCCGCCGTCGAGGATCGGCAGGGTGAGGCTCGGGCCGAACGACCAGGAGGTCAGGCTGCCGGCGAGCGACTTGGTCGAAATCCACGAGGGCGAGATCGAACCGCCGAGCGTGATCGACGGATAGAGCTGCGCCTCCGCGACGCCGATCTCGGCGACCGCTGCGGCAAGCTCGCGCTCGGCCCGGCGAATATCCGGGCGGTTGCGGATGAGGTCGGCCGGAACGCCGGCATTGACGCTGCGGCGGGCGAGCGGCTGCGGCGCACCCTTCTGCAGGTCGGCGATCAGCGACGAGGCCGGCAGGCCGAGCAGCGTGGCGATGTGGTGGGCCGACTGGCGGAAGCTCGTTTCGAGGCCCGGCAGATCGGCGAGCGTCGAATTGACCAGACCTTCGGACTGCACCACGTCGAGGCGCGAAGCCGCACCGGCTTCGAGCTGCAGCTTGGTGAGGTCCAGGGTCTCGCGCCGCGATGCCAGGTTCTTGCGGGCGATCGCGATGCGCTCCTGATAGTAGCGCGCATTGATGTAGGAGGTCACCAGATCGGACAGATAGGCCAGTTTGGCGACATCGGCGCTTGCATAGGCCGCATCAAGCGAGGCCGCAGCACCTTCCTTGGCGCGGCGGTACTGGCCGAAGAGGTCCAGGAACCAGGAGATGCTGACGCCGCCGCTGGCCGTGGAGGTCGTGTCCGTGGTGCGCGCGGCGTAGTCGCCGGTGCCCTTGGACTTCGAAAGCGATTCGTCCGCGGACACGCCCAGTGAGGGCAGGGAGCCGGCGCCGGCGACCACCACATTGGCTTCCGCAGCCGTGATGCGCTCGAGCGCCTGCAGGACGTCGAGGTTCTGGTCGATGCCCTGTTCGACCAGGCCGTTGAGGCGCTTGTCGTTGAAGGCGGTCCACCAGGCGGCCATGGCGACCTCGCCATTGTTCTTCTTTCCGCCTTCGGCGAATTTCTCCGGCAGCGGGGTCTGGGGCGGCGTGTGGTCCGGGCCGGTTACACAGCTGGACAGCAGCAGCAATATGAGGGGGGCGGCTACGCGAATGGATACCATCGTCTTATCCTAGATTGCATTCAGGGTGTCGAACGCATCGGTCAAGGTGTCATCACCTGTCGCCGCGCGCCCCATGCCTCAACTGCGCCGTGATTCGCTGATCGCGGCGCAGATAATTTGTTAACCTACCAAGTCGTTGAATGTCATGACAGAGCCTCTTTCGCTTTTGCACGGGTTGTAAGCCTGCGCACGATGACAAAGAAGGACGGCACGAAGAAAATACCGAGCAGGGTGGCGGCCAGCATGCCGCCAAGCACGCCGATACCGATCGAATTCTGGGCTGCCGAGCCGGCGCCGGTGGCGATGGCCAGGGGAACGACGCCGAGAATGAAGGCCAGCGAGGTCATGATGATCGGCCGCAGGCGCAGGCGTGCCGCCTCGAGCGTCGCTTCCATCAGGCCCACGCCGCGATCCATGCGCTCTCTGGCGAACTCGACGATCAGAATGGCGTTCTTCGCCGCAAGACCGATCGTGGTGAGCAGGCCGACCTTGAAGTAGACGTCGTTCGCCTGGCCGAAGAAATAGGCCGCGGCGAGCGCACCGAGCACGCCGACCGGAACGGCCATGATGACCGAGAACGGGATCGACCAGCTTTCATAGAGCGCGGCCAGGCAGAGGAAGACGATCAGCACGGAAAGGCCGTAGAGGAGCGGAGCCTGCGAACCGGACAGACGTTCCTGATAGGAAATGCCCTGCCAGGCGACGGAGTAACCGCCGTCGAGGCTTGCCGTCAGTCGTTCCATTTCGTCCATCGCGTCGCCGGAACTGACGCCCGGGCCGGCACCGCCGTCCAGGGAGATGGCGCTGATGCCGTTGAAGCGGGCGAGCGTCGGCGGTCCGCCGACCCAGGACACCTGGCTGAAGGCCGAGAAGGGTACCATTTCGCCGGCCGTGTTGCGCGCATACCAGTGACCGAGGTCATCCGGCTGCATGCGGTACGGAGCGTCGCCCTGGACGTAGACCGGCTTCAGCTCGTTGTTGAGCGTGAAGTCGTTGACGTCGCGGCCGGCGAAGATGGTCGACAGCATGGAATTGACCGATGCGAGGTCGAGGCCCATGGCGCCCATCTTTTCCTGGTCGAGCAGGATCTTCAGCTGGCTTTCGGCATCGGGGCTGTTGGAGCGGAGCGAGCTGACCTTTGCATTGGTACTGCCCATGCCGATCAGCTGTTTCGAAGCAGCCGTCAGAGCGTCCGTACCGGTATTGCCGCTGTCGACAAGGTACATGGAGAAGCCGCTGGACGTGCCGAGGCCCGGAATGGCCGGCGGCTGGAGCGGGAAGGCCATGGAGTCGCGAAGCGTGAAGAAGTAGCCCATGGCCCGCTGGACGATGGCGTTGGCCGCCAGTTCCGGCGTGGTGCGTTCGTCGAAGTCCTTGAGCTTGGCGAAGACCAGCGCATAGTTCTGGCCCTGGCCGACGAAGCTAAAGCCGGACACGGCGAAGACGTCCTGAATGGCGTCCTTTTCCTTCTCGAGATAGTAGTCCTCGATCTTGTGGATGACTTCCTCGGTGCGGGCCGTGGTCGCGCCGTTCGGCAGCTGGACGATGGTCATCAGCACGCCCTGGTCTTCCTGGGGCAGGAAGGAGCTTGGCAGGCGCGAGAAGATCCAGGCGCAGCCGCCAAGGACGATGACGAACATCAGCATGACGCGCAGCGGACGCTTCAGAAGATAGCCGATGCTCGAGACATAGCCGCCCGTCGTCCGGTCGAAATTGCGGTTGAACCAGGCTCCCGGTCCGCGGCGCTCCTTGGTGTGGTCGATCGGTTTCAGCATCGTGGCGCAGAGCGCCGGAGTGAGCACGATGGCGACCACGGCGGAGAGCAGCATGGCTGAAACGATGGTGATCGAGAACTGGCGATAGATGATCCCGGTCGAGCCGCCGAAGAAGGCCATCGGAATGAACACGGCCGTGAGGACCAGTGCGATGCCTACGATCGCGCCGGTGATCTCGCCCATCGACTTCTCGGTCGCCTCGCGCGGCGAGAGGCCTTCCTCCGACATGATTCGCTCGACGTTCTCGACCACGACGATGGCGTCGTCGACGAGCAGGCCGATGGCGAGAACCATGGCGAACATGGTGAGCGTGTTGATCGAATAGCCGGTCACCGCGAGGATGCCGAAGGTTCCGAGCAGCACGACGGGAACGGCGATCATCGGGATGAAGGTGGCGCGCAGGTTCTGCAGGAAGATCAGCAGAACGAAGAAGACCAGCACGATGGCTTCGATCAGCGTGTGGACCACCTTCTCGATCGACAGCTGCACGAAGGGCGTGGTGTCGTAAGGATAGGTGATGATGACGTTTTCGGGCAGCGTCGGAGCGATGGCCGAAAGCGCGACCTTGACGCGGTCTGCCGTATCCAGTGCGTTTGCACCTGTTGCCAGGTTCACCGCGAAGCCGGTGGCGGGCTTGCGGTTGGCGCGGGTGTTGGTGGAATAGCTTTCCTGGCCAATTTCAATGCGGGCGACGTCACTCAGGCGAACCGTCGCACCATCGGTCTCGACCTTCAGAATGATGGATTCGAAATCCGAAACGCTCCTGAGCTGGCTCTGGGCGGTCACGGTGACGTTGATCTGCTGTCCGGCGGCTACCGGCTGTCCGCCGATCGAGCCGACCGACACCTGGGTGTTCTGGGCCTGGATGGCGGTGGTGACGTCGGTCGGGGTCAGCTGGAACTTATTGAGCTTGAAGGGATCGAGCCACACGCGCATGGCATAGCCCGTGCCGAAGACTTCGATGCTGCCGACGCCTTCCAGGCGCTTGATCTGGTCCTCGATCTTCGTCGAGAAGATGTCGCCGAGCTCTACGGGGCTGCGTTCCGAGTCCGTCGATACCAGTGCGCCGACGAGCAGGATGCTCGAGGTCGACCGGGTGACCGAGATGCCGGCCGACTGCACGACGTCGGGCAGCTGCGACTGTACCAGCTGCAGCTTGTTCTGCACCTGCACCTGGGCGATGTCCGGCTCGATGCTGTTGCCGAAGGTCAAAGTAACCGAAGCCTGTCCGGTGCTGGAGGACGACGTCATGTAGGTCAGGTCGTCGAGGCCGGTCATGCCATCCTCGATGATAGATGTAACCGACTTCTCAACCGTCTCGGCGCTGGCGCCGTTATAGCTTGCGGAAATGCGTACGGTGGTCGGCGCGATCTCCGGATATTGCGAAATGGAAAGCGACGAGATCGCCAGTGCCCCGCCCAGCATGATCACGATCGCGATCACCCATGCAAAGATTGGAGGGCGAATAAAAAACTTGGCCATTGGTTACCCCTTAGCGCCTGTATACTGCCTGCTGAGCCGCAAAATCACGGCTTTGCGGCCGGGGTTGCTTCCGGCGCCTTGGGCGTTTCGACGACCAGGCCCTTGGCATCGACAGTGGCTTCCACCGGGGCTACCGGGGCGCCATCGCCGATCCACTGGAAGCCGTCGACGATCAGCTTGTCGCCATCGTTGATGCCTTCGGTGACGAGCCAATTATTGCCCGAAACGGCGCTTTCGGCGAAGGAGCGGGTCTCGACGACGTTCTGTGCATTGACGAACTTGGCGGTCAGTTCACCGCGGGCGTCGCGCATGGCGGCGCGCTGCGGGATCAGATAGCCGTTCTCCTTGCCGACGGTGACGGTGGCGCGGACATACATGCCCGGCAGGATCATGTTGTCCGGGTTGTCGAACACGGCCCGGATCGAGTAGGTGCCGGTCGTCTGGCTGACCGCCATATCCGACATGTCGAGCTTGCCGACATGCGGGTATTCGATGCCGTCTTCCAGCGTCAGATGGATGTCGGCGGTGTCGTCGTTGCTGCCCTCGTTCAGCCGGCCCGCGGCGATCGATTGCTTCAGGCGCAGCAGGTTGGCGCTCGATTCCGTCAGCTCGATATAGATCGGATCGAGGCGGCGCAGCGTGGTCAGCGCATCCGTCTGGTTGGCCGTGACGACGTTGCCGATCGAGAAGTTCGAGGTGCTGGTCACGCCGTCGAACGGCGCTTCGATGCTGGTGAGGTCGAGGTTGATCTGGGCGGAGTTCAGCGACGCCTTGGCTTCCGCCACGTCGGCCTTTGCCTGAAGCAGGGTGACCTTGGCGTTTTCGAACTCGATCTGGGTGGCGCCGCTGCCGACGAGGCGCTCGTAGCGCGCAAGATTTGCCTCGGCGCTCGGAACGCCTGCCTCGGCCTTCGACAGGCTGGCTTCCGCCTGCGCCACCTGGGCGCGGTAGGTGTCGTCTTCGATCTTATAAAGCAGGTCGCCTGCCTTCACCTCGCCGCCTTCCTTGAAGGCGATTTCCTTGATGATGCCGCTGACGCGCGGGCGGATCTCGGCGACCTGGAAGGCTGCGGCGCGACCCGGAAGCAGGGTGGTGAGAGGCTGTTCCGCCTTCTTCATGATGACAACGCTGACGGGTGACGGCGGCCGTTCGGCGCCGGCCGCGGCGGGTGCCTTGCTGTCGGTGGCTGCATCGTTGCAGCCCGCCAGTGCAGCAGAAAGAGCCAAAAGGGCCGTGGTCAGCTTGAGGTGTCTTTTCATGGTGTTTTCCGGGTCATCATTGAGGCAGGGCAGTGTAGCGCTAAAGCATGACGGCCCGTCATGGAATTAACTTTTGTTAACTGGCCGACCGAGCACACGCGCGGGCAAAGGAATAAAGTTTGGTATCAATTGCCAAGTGACGTATTCAAACGATCGTCACTTTGCAAGGGGGCTTTGCAATGCAGCATTAATGAGCGAGACAACATCTTCGCAGCGTGTTGCCAATATGTCAGCCTTTTCGTTCGCGATCATGACGGGATGCAGAACGCAGGCAAGGGCCAGAAAGGCCGAATTTGCCGCTTTGCGGCTGTCCGTGACCGTGTAGACGCCCTCGGCGATGCCATCTTCGACGATGGACGACAGCTCGTCAACGAGCATGTCGCGATAGCGATGGCCGCATTGAAGGTCGTCCTTGGCGGTCAGCAGGACCATTTCGAACAGGTGCGGGTTTCGCTCGAGGTCACCGAGGTGGCTTTCCATCAGCTGTTTGACGAAATCCAGCAGCCGTCCGGGCGCCCTTTTGGCCGTATCGAGACAGCCCAGGCGGGCGATCATGTTTTCGATGTGGCGCGAGGAGATGGCGTCGACCAGGCTGGTCTTGGTGTGGAAGTGCTTGAACACATTGGCCGGCGACATGCCGAGCGCCGTGGCAATGTCTGCGATCGCCACGCTACCGCAACCGCGGGTGCGGAAAAGATGTTCAGCGGTGTTGAGGATGTCCTCGCGCGTTTCCTCGGCAGGCCGGCGGGTGCGGCGCGCCGGCAGAACTACGGTGCCGCCGCATACTGCCTCGGCACTGGCTGGTCTTGCCGTCTCACGCACGATGGACACAGTGCTCAGCTCCCGGGAAAGTATGGGGCGAGGTTCATGCGGACGCGGTCGCGCGGTGTCTCGCAACGGTCGTCCGGCACAAACTGAAGCCCGGTGATGGTCTCGTAGGCCTTTATATAGACCTTTGAGGTCTCCTCGACCAGTTCGACCGGGATTTCCGGGATCTCGTCCTTGTAGGGGTCGCAGCGTTCAGCGACCCAGGAGCGGACAAAATCCTTGTCGAAGCTTGCCGGGCGCTCGCCCTTCTCGAAGCTCTGCTGATAGCTGCCGGCGATCCAGTAGCGGCTGCTGTCCGGGGTGTGGATCTCGTCGGCGAGCAGGATGTTGCCGTCGGCATCGGTGCCGAACTCGTATTTGGTGTCGACCAGGATCAGGCCGCGGCGCGCTGCGATTTCCTGGCCGCGGGCGAACAGCGCCAAGGCATAGGCTGAGACCGTGTCCCACTGCTCCTGCGTCAGCAGGCCTTCCGAAACGATCTGTCCGGCGCTCAGCGGCTCGTCATGGCCACCATCGAAGGCCTTGCTGGTCGGCGTGATGATCGGCTGCGGCAGAACCTGGTTGTCGCGCAGGCCGTCCGGCAGGGTGATGCCGTACATGGCGCGCTGGCCCTTCTTGTAGAGCGTCAGCACCGAGGTGCCGGTGGTGCCGGCGAGATAGCCGCGAACGACGATCTCCACCGGCAGGATGTCGAGCCGCTTGCCAACCACGACGTTCGGGTCGGGATAGGCGATTACGTGGTTGGGGCAGATGTCCGCCGTTTCCTCAAACCAGTAGCGCGCGGTCTGGGTCAGCACCTGTCCCTTGTAGGGAATGCAGGTGAGGATCCGGTCGAAGGCGCTCAGGCGATCGGTCGAGATGATGATGCGGCTGCCGTCGGGCAGGTCGTAATTCTCGCGCACCTTGCCACGATAGTAGTTCGGCAGTTCGGGGAAGTGTGCTTCGGAGAGAATGCGCAACGGCGTTACCCTTTGATCAGCGGGTCGAAACGGCGGATGTGCCAGCCGGACCGTGGTTTCCAGCCGGCCGGACATCGAGCCCGGGCGGCGTCTGTAAGGCCGGTATCGCAAGCCGGCCGATTTTTCAAAGAAAAAAGCGCGTGACCAGGGCCACGCGCTTCATGTCTTCAATTATGCGGCACCGGTCCCGGCGCCCATCAGGCGAAGGTCAGGCGGTTCACTTCGGTCATACGCGATACGAGACCGTTCGAGCGAAGACCCTTGATCAGCGAAACCACCGAGAAGGTGATGACTGCTTCGGCGACGAAGACCGGGAAGTAGGCGGCGACCCAGGTAGCCCAGTCGGCGACGGCAAAGCTGTCGTTGGAGATCATCAGCCAGAAGCCGACCATGGCGGAAACGCCGGCATAGTAGACGGCGTCGATGCGCAGGACCTTGCCGAGGCTGAAGCGGTCGCGAAGGTTCGCGTCGAACAGGCGGCGGCCGAAGCTGTAGTGAGCGGCGACCATCGGAATCATCAGGGACAGGGCATTGACGCCGAGATGCGGGATGTCGCCGGGCTCGAACAGGAAAGCCTGGAGCACGAGGCCCAGGGCAAAACCGAGCATGGCGGGGGCAAAGCCGAACAGCATGTAGATGGTCGTGGCGCCGATGAGATGCAGCTCCGAGGGGCCGACGGGCAGATGCCAGATCTGCATCATGGCGGAAAAGCCGACAGCGGCCAGGATCGCCTTCGGTACGACCAGCGGATTGCGGACGATCGCCGGCAGCTGGGCGGCGACAAGGGCGAGGGCGGCGGCGTTGGCCAAAGCGATGCGCGCCGGATCGATGATTCCAACTTCAATATGCATGTGTCATTCCTTTTCGTCCGCGCCCACCGCGCGGTTCTTCAGTGGATGCCGCTTTCGCGGCGCATGCGATGGCAGGTCTCCTGGCTTGCGGGTCTTGGCTCGGTCCGCCTTATCAGCCGTTTCCGGCCAATGGCATTGTGGACGTCGCTCGCCGCTTACAGTTGCGGGGGCAGCCACGGTTTCGGCCCCTGATGGGTAGTCCTCACCGTATTCCCTCTTCGTCCGCCTCTCCGTTCGGTTCGGCGGAACCATCACAATGAGACTAATAGGATCAAGCGGCGACGCCTGTCCAGAAGCGCCATGCACTTTGCCGTGTGGATCGGTGCCGGAGGCGCGTTTTTCCACCCAAGCCTCAGGAGAGACCGGCCCGTGCCGGGTCTACGGCTTGGCAAATGTCATTTTGCCGCATTGTGGCGGCTGCCGGCGGTCGATAGGTGTGACAAATATCAAGAATGGGCCGGGCCCGGAAAGGATGAAGCGATGATTGCGCGAATGATCTATCACGTGCCGGTGTTCGGCTGGATGCTGAAGGAGGCCGTCAGCGGCTCGACCACGGCCAAGGTCCTCTTCATCGTCAATCTGCTGCTCGTCTGGCTGCTCGCCATCCTCGCCTTCGGTTATCCGGCGATCATCATTCCGGCCTTGACGGCCGTACCGCTGATGTTCGTCGTGCTCATCCTGATCACGAAGGGATGAAACGCTTCGGGCCGGCAAGCCGGCCCGTTTCGCATTCGAATGGTGCGAGCCTCCGTCGCAGACGGAGCCCGGACCTGCGGCTCCATCAGGCCAGCATGTACTGCGTCTTGACGGTGGTGAAGAACTCTGCGGCGTATCGGCCCTGTTCCCGCGGACCGAAGGACGAGCCCTTGCGGCCACCAAACGGCACGTGGAAGTCGACACCGGCGGTCGGAAGGTTGACCATCACCATGCCGGCCTCGGCGTTGCGACGGAAATGCGTCGCGTGCTTCAGGCTGGTGGTGGCAATGCCCGACGACAGGCCGAACGGCGTGTCGTTGGCGATGCTCAGCGCTTCTTCATAGTCCTTGACGCGAATGAGCGAGGCGACCGGGCCGAAGATTTCCTCGCGCGAAATGCGCATCTGGTTGTTGGCTTCGGTAAACAGCGCCGGCTGCAGATAGAAGCCGGGCGTCTCGCGGTTCAGGCGTTCGCCGCCGAAGGCCAGATTGGCGCCTTCCGAACGGCCGATATCGATGTAGTCGATATCCTGCATCAGCTGGCGCTCGTCGACGACAGGGCCGATATGGGTGCCGGCCTTCAGTGCATTGTCCACGGTGACGGTCTTCAGGCGCTCGATCAGCGCCGCGACGAAGCGGTCGTGGATGCCCTCGGTGACGATCAGGCGCGAGGATGCGGTGCAGCGCTGGCCGGTGGAGAAGAAGCAGGAATTGAGCGAGGCTTCCACGGCAATCGACAGGTCCGCGTCGTCGAGGATGACGAAGGGGTTCTTGCCGCCCATTTCCAGCTGGTACTTGCGGCCGTGTTCGATCGAGGCGAGCGCCACGCGTTTGCCGGTTCCGACCGAGCCGGTGAAGCTGATGCCGGCGAGGTCCGGGCTGTCGAGCATGGCCTGGCCGATCACCGACCCCTTGCCCATGACGAGGTTGAAGACGCCCTTCGGCAGGCCGGCGCGGTGCAGGATGTCGGCAAGCGCCCAGGCACAGCCGGGAACCAGTTCCGCCGGCTTCAAGACGACCGTGTTGCCGTAGCAAAGGGCCGGAGCGATCTTCCAGGCGGGAATGGCGATCGGGAAGTTCCACGGCGTGATGAGGCCGATCGGGCCGATCGGCTCGCGCGTGATCTCGACGCCGATGCCCGGACGGACCGAGGGCAGGCTCTCGCCGGCGAGCCGCAGGCATTCGCCGGCAAAGAAGTCGAAGATCTGGGCGGCGCGGATGGTTTCGCCGATCGCCTCGGGCAGGGTCTTGCCCTCCTCGCGGGCGAGCAGCGTGCCGAGTTCTTCCTTGCGGCTAAGAATCTCGTCACTCGTCTTTCTCAGGATCGCATGACGCTCGAGGATGCCGGAACGCGACCACGCCGGAAAGGCGGCCTTTGCCGCCGAGATCGCGGCGCGCATGTCGTCCGGCGTGCCCTGTGCGTAGAGACCGACCACGTCATTGGTGTCGGAGGGATTGCGGTTTTCGGTGGCGTTGCCGCCGACCCATTCGCCGGCGATGAGATTGTTGAATGTCATGGGGTGTTCCTTCCGATGGAATGGGGTCGACGCAAGGCCGCCGGTCCGCGCGCGGATGACAGGGGTTCGGCGTGCAAATTGTCAGCACGACGGCAGTTTGGCAAGGCTGATATATCTGCATGCATCGGTCAGGGCCAGCCGGCACAGGTCGCCCGGGAGCCGGCCGCTGCTTTTCCGCGGCGCGACATGCCCCTTCTCTATAGGGAGCCCGGAGGGGGCTGTCCGCGGCTTGAAGATGTGCCCGACATGCGCCATTTGCCATATCGACGGTGCATCGGTCTGGGAGGATCCGCATGCGCGATTAATGCCGGTTCGAGGCTGCCAGGCGATCGAGGCCTTCATCGGACTACATTGAACACCATCAGTTCTCCGGGGAAGGTATTTCACGCCGGATCACAGCGCTTTCAGCCAGACATTTTCATCGACAAGGAAGAGGACCAGACCATGGATATAAAGCAGATCATCAACGGCCAGGCGGTCGCCGCGATTTCCGGACGGACCTTCGTGCGCCACGATCCCTTTACCGGTGCCGTCGCCAGCACCGCGCCGGCCTCCGGTATAGAAGACGTCAAGGCAGCGGTTGCGGCCGCCTCGGCCGCCTTTCCTGCCTGGTCGAAGACGGGACCCGGCGCACGGCGCGCGCTTCTCTCCAAGGCTGCCGATGTCATGGACGCCAAGGCGCCTGACTTCATCGCCCTTCTGACCGCCGAGACCGGCGGCACGGCACCCTGGGCCGGCTTCAACGTCATGCTCGCCGCCAACATGCTGCGCGAGGCCGCGGCGATGACCACGCAGATCCATGGCGAGATCATTCCCTCCGACAAGCCGGGCTCGTTGTCGATGGGCATGCGCCAGGCCGCCGGCGTCTGCGTCGGGATCGCGCCGTGGAACGCGCCGGTGATCCTCGGCACCCGCGCCATCGCCATGGCGCTCGCCTGCGGCAATACCGTCATCCTCAAGGCCTCCGAGCAATGCCCGGGCCTGCATGTGATGATCGGCCAGGTGATGGTCGAGGCCGGCCTTCCCGCCGGCGTCGTCAACGTCATCACCAATGCGCCCGAAGATGCGGCCCAGGTGGTCGAGGCGTTGATTGCGGCGCCGGAGGTCAAGCGTGTCAACTTCACCGGCTCGACCCGCGTCGGGCGGATCATCGGCGAACTCTGCGGCCGGCACCTGAAGCCGGTGCTGCTCGAACTCGGCGGCAAGGCCCCGCTGATCGTGCTCGATGACGCCGATATCGACGGTGCCGTCAATGCGGCGGTGTTCGGCGCCTTCATGAACCAGGGGCAGATCTGCATGTCGACCGAGCGGTTCATCGTCGACGAGACGGTCGCCGACGCGTTCGTCACCAAGCTCGCGGCCCGTGCCGCGCAGCTGCCGGCCGGCGATCCGCGCGGTCATGTGGTGCTCGGCTCGCTGGTGAGCCCAGAGGCCGCCGCCAAGATGGAGGCGATGGTGGCCGATGCGGTGGAGAAGGGGGCCAAGGTCGTGGCCGGCGGCAAGCGCCACGGTTCCGTCTTCGAAGCGACGGTGATCGATGACGTGCATGAGGGTATGCGTGTCTTCGGCGAGGAATCCTTCGGTCCGGTCAAACCGGTGATCCGCGTCTCAAGTGAGGAGGAAGCGATCCGCGTCGCCAATGACAGCGAATACGGCCTTTCCTCGGCGGTCTTCAGCCGCGACATCCAGCGGGCCATGCGGGTCGCCGAGCGACTTGAAACCGGGATCTGCCACATCAACGGCCCGACGCTGCACGACGAGGCGCAGATGCCATTCGGGGGCGTCAAGGGCAGCGGCTATGGCCGCTTCGGCGGCACGGCGGCGGTCGCGGAGTTCACCACGCTGCGCTGGGTGACGATCGAGGATCCGCAGCAGCACTATCCGTTCTGAGGATGGCCAGGACGGGGCCGGCGGGACAGGGTCTTGCTGGTCCCGCACCATTGGCGCGACCGGATGGACGCTATTGAAATCGAGGATTGCGCTTCCCATTTGAAGTCCAGCAATTGCTGAGGCGCCGGCGAGTTCCTTTCCGGCGAATTAGGACCGCGGCGAATCGCCGGCTAGAATTTACGCTGATTTTTCCGTCACTTATCAAAAACGACAGTTTTTTGACAATTGGCTGTTGACGGCAAAAGGGAGTGGCCGTATAAGCCGCTTCACCGAACGAGAGGGCGGCGCCGACGAGGCGAGCGGCACTCTGGTTCTTCGAAAACCTCTAGAAATTGGCTGAGATGCTGATGGATTGCCGGGCCGGATGGTTTGGTGTTGAGTTTTTGTGACGGCTTGATGTCGTCTGTTTTTTGACAATTGAAGATGAGAAGAA
>Ga0180012_1000050_pt1 | contig 62177 bp, 64 predicted proteins | sample KR11_S2_MetaG_FD_122243 | JGI IMG/M metagenome (GOLD analysis project Ga0180012, IMG submission 122243) | Groundwater microbial communities from the Olkiluoto Island deep subsurface site, Finland - KR11_S2_MetaG | ecosystem: Environmental > Aquatic > Deep subsurface > Groundwater | place...
AAGTCGGCGTAGCCGTGGTTGTAGTAGAACTGGCGCAGCGCTTCTTCGTCAGCGCGCAGCTTGTCCTCGTTGTAGACGTCCTTGCGGGTCAGGAAGGACAGCATGTTGGAGCGCTTGGTCTGCAGAACAGCAGCCAGTCGACCATCGCCATAGGCGTTGTTGCCGACGAAGTTGATCTGCGTGATCTTGGTGCGCTCTCCTTCGTTGATGACGAAGGCAAGGTTGACACGACCTTCGGCGACCGGAACGACCTGGGTCGTCACTTCGATGTCGCTGCGGCCGATGCCGGCATAGGCTTCCTTGATCCGCTCGATATCGGCAGCGATGAGGCTGTCGCTGTAGGGACCCATGGGCTGCGTCTGCACGAAGCCGCGCAGCTTGTCGTCCTTGATCTTGCGGTTGCCGTTGAACACGACCTGGTTGACGAGCTGGTTCTCGGTCACGTTGATGACGAGCGTACCGCCGGAAACCGAAATCCGCACATCCGAGAAGAAGCCGGTCGCGTAGAGACGCTTGACCGATTCATCGATGTCGACGTTGGAAAAACTCTGGCCGGGCTTGATGGTGATATTGGAGCGGACCGCGTCTACACCCACACGCTGCACGCCACGGACATCGATGCGCTGGATCACGGCCGCTTCGGCGACCGCAGCCGACGCGAGAAAAGCCACGCCTGCGCCCGAAGAAACAACACCAGCAGACAGCGCGACCGCCGACACCGCGTTCAAAAATCTTGAACCAGCCTTCATGTTTATTCTCAACCTTCTTCCATTGCCCCGAGGTCGTTGCCGACTCCGGCCCGTGTGTGGTTTTAACGGCTTTTACCCTACAAGCAAGTACGGACGTTAAATTCTATTTACTTCATTTGCAGCCGTGGCCCAATCGCCACTATGAGTTTGAAACATCGTAAACAAATCCTCTCCGCCGTGACAAGCCGAGACTCTAGCCGATTAACCGACTGATATCATTCCACGTTGCAAACACCATCAGCGACAGGATCATCACCAGGCCTATACGGAAAGCGATTTCCTGTGCGTTCTGCCCGACGGGCTTCCCGCGAATTGCCTCAAGCGCGTAGAGGACCAGATGGCCGCCGTCAAGGACCGGAACTGGCATCAAATTGAGAAGCCCCAGGGAAACTGACAGAACGGCCGCGAGATTGAACAGGGCGACGATGCCGAGGGTCGCCATCTGGCCGGAAGCCTGGACGACCCGGACGGGTCCGCCGAGCTGATCGGCATTCATCCGGCCTGCGACCAGATTGGACAGATAGTCGAAAGTGCCGGTGACGATATGCCAGGTCTGCAGCGCGCCCTCGCCCACTGCCTGAAGCGGCGTCAGCTCGACGATGCGGAAATTGCCGCTCTGCTGGTTGGTGACGATGCCGATCTGACCCACTTCCATCTCGTTGCCGAAACGGTCGGTGGTGACGGTACGGCGCGGCACCATGTCGAGGCCGATCTCGCTGCCGTCCCGGCGAACCGTCACGACGACCGGAACCTCGGGGCGCATGCTGATGTAGCGCACCACGTCGTCGAAGGTCTCGATGCGCGTGCCGTCGAGCGCGACCAGAACGTCGCCCGGCTTGACGCCGGCATCGAAGGCTGCGCTGCCGGCCTTGACCTCGGCGACGACCGGATCTGCGACCGGCTTGCCCTGGGTGCCGAACATCACGGCGAAGATGACGATGGCCGCGATGAAATTGGCGATCGGTCCGGCGGCGACAGTTATCGCGCGCTTCCACAACTTGGCGCCGGCCAGGGTCTGGGCGCGCTCGGCCGGCGTCATTTCCGCCAGTTCGTCGCCATCGGCAAGGCTCGCCGCATCGGCGTCGCCGTAGAACCGCACATAGCCGCCGAGCGGAATGGCCGAAAGCTTCCAGCGGGTGCCGTGCGTATCCGTGTAGCCGACGATTTCCGGGCCAAACCCGATGGAGAAGGCCAGCACACGGATGCCCGACCAGCGGCCGGCGAGATAATGGCCAAGCTCGTGCACGAAGACGAGAAGCGACAGGACCACGACATAGGGAAGGATATAGCCGGTCAGGAAACCGAAGAAGGCGGTAATGTGGTCCATCGTTCAATCCTATTCATGATGCTTTCGCGGTCTCACAGACCGAAAAGGAAAGCACCGAGAGAGTCGACAGCCCCCATGCCGACCGCGGAGAACCCTACCGCAATAAAGAATGCGGCGAAACAGGCAAATACCAGCGCGTCTACCCGGTCCATCACGCCGCCATGCCCGGGAATGAGATGGCTGGAATCCTTCACGCCGAAGCGGCGCTTGATGAAGGATTCGAAGAGGTCGCCGATCTGGCCGGCAACCGACAGGAACAGCGCGATCAACGGCACCCAGAGGCCGATCGACTGGAAGAAGGACAGCGCGACGGCCACGCCGCCGAGCACGCCGGCGATCGTCCCGCCGATCGCGCCCGACCAGGTCTTGCCGGGCGAGATGCGCGGAGCCAGCTTCGGCCCGCCAACGGCGCGGCCGACGAAATAGGCGAGGATGTCGGTCGACCAGACCACGGCGAAGACGAAGATCATCGCCGCAAAGCCCAGCTGGTCCTCGCCACGGATCGCCGCCAGCGAAACCGCACTCAGACCCGCATAGAAGATGCCGCCGGGCTGCCACCAGCTCCAGTTGCCGATGATGGCCGGGAGAGCGGCGGTGAGCACGAGACCTGCGAACAGCGGAACGGTGAGGTCCCCCTGGCCGAACAGCATGTTGGCGACGATCGCGGCCATCGAGAACCAGCCGAAGGCGTGGCCGCGCATACTGCGCTCGCCGAGCCTGGTCATGGACGACCATTCATAATAGACGAAAAGGCCGATGGCGCCGGCAAGGATGCGGAAGGCCAGGCCGCCGAACCAGGTGGCCGCCAGCACGACGGCAACCATGAAGATGGCGGAATAGATGCGGAGTGTCAGTTCCCGGCTCATGGTCAGGCCTTAAGATCCCAAGGCCACGGCCTTGGCGGACAGGCCGCCGAACCGTCGGTCGCGGGCGCTGAAACGCTCGAGCGCGGCGAAGAACACCTCGCGGGTGAAATCGGGCCACAGATCGGGCACGAACATCAGTTCGGCATAGGCCGCCTGCCACAAGAGGAAGTTGGACAGCCGCTCCTCGCCGCTGGTGCGGATGATCAGATCCGGATCGGGAATGTCGGCCGTGTCGAGTCTTTCGTCGATCATCTGCGCATTGATCTCCGACGCCTTCAGGCGCCCGGCCGCGACGTCGGCGGCAAGGCTTGCGGCCGCCCGGGCGATCTCGTCGCGGGAGCCGTAGTTGAAGGCGATGACGACGGTGAGCGAGGAATTGCCCCGCGTCGTCTCCTCGGCCTCGAGCAGCAGCGAGCGGATGTCCTCGCGCAGGCTGGTGCGGTCGCCGATGATGCGGATGCGGACATTCTCGCGGTGCAATTCCGCCAGGTCCCGGCGGATGAAGGTCTTCAACAGTCCGAAGAGATCGTTGATCTCCGCCTCCGGCCGGCGCCAGTTCTCCGAGGAGAAGGCGAACAGCGTCAGATAGCGCACGCCCGCCTCCGCCGCGGCCCGCACCGTTTCGCGCACAGCCTCGACGCCCTTGCGATGACCGAAGGTCCGCGGCAGTCCGCGCGCGTTCGCCCATCGGCCATTGCCATCCATGATGATCGCAACATGCTCGGGTACGGCGCGTTTTTCAACTGTCGACATATTTGGTCCGGTTCAATGCGTCCTGGGCGGGCAAAACGAAACGCGCATGCTAGACCTGCATGATTTCCTTTTCCTTATCGACGAGCAAGCGGTCGATATCGGAAATCGTCTCGTCGGTCATCTTTTGCACCTTGTCGGAGGTGGAGCGGCTGATGTCCTGGCCGATCACGCCATCCTTCTCCGCCTTCTTGAGGCCTTCCATGCCGTCACGGCGCACATGGCGAATCGCCACCTTTGCCTTTTCGGCATATTCGTGCGCCACCTTGACGAGCGACTTGCGGCGCTCCTCGTTGAGTTCCGGCAGCGGAATGCGCAAGTTCTGGCCGTCGACGATCGGATTGAGGCCGAGATTGGCTTCGCGGATGGCGCGGTCGACGGCATTGACCATCGACTTGTCCCAAACCGAGATGCCGAGCATGCGGGGCTCCGGAACCGTGACGTTGGCGACCTGGTTCAGCGGCATGCGCGAGCCATAGGCCTCGACCGTCACCGGATCGAGAATATTGGCCGAAGCGCGGCCGGTGCGCAGCGACGCGATATCGTGCTTGAACGCGTTGATCGCGCCATCCATGCGGCGCTTGATGTCGTTGAGATCAATACCTTCGCTCATGATGAACTCCCTTGTAGCCGGACCGCGGACCGAAACCGGTCACCTGCCCTCAATTGTCACTGACGATGGTTTTGCAGCCACCGCCGGAAAGGATCTCGCCGAACCCGCCCTTTTCATGGATGGAGAAGACGATGATCGGAATGGAATTTTCGCGTGCCAGCGCCACCGCCGCCACGTCCATGACCGCGAGGCCCTTTTCGAGCACTTCGCTGTGGGTCAGGTGGTCGAAGCGGGTCGCGGTCGGATCCTTCTTCGGATCGGCCGAATAGATGCCATCGACCTGTGTTCCCTTGAAGATCGCTTCGGCGCCGATTTCGGCGGCACGAAGTGCTGCGGCCGAGTCGGTGGTGAAGAACGGATTCCCGGTACCGCCGGCGAAGATCACCACGCGGCCCTGGGCCATGTGATGCAGCGTCTGGCGCTGCGAGAAGCTCTCGCAGATCTCCGGCATGGCGATGGCCGAGAGCACCACCGTGTCGATGTCGAGCTTGCGCAGCGAGGTGGCGAGCGCCAGCGCGTTGATCACGGTCGCCAGCATGCCCATGTGGTCGCCGGTCACCCGGTCGCCGCCCTTGGAGGCCACGGCCACGCCGCGGAAAATGTTGCCGCCACCGACCACGACCCCGACTTCGACGCCCATCGCGCGGGCTTCGGCGATGTCACCGGCGATCCGGTCGGCGACCGCAACGTCGATGCCGAAGCCCTGGCTGCCCATCAGGGCCTCGCCGGAAGCCTTGAGAAGGACGCGCTTGTAGAGTGGTTTGGAAGTCATGCTGTATCCTCGGACAATTCTGAAGCCGGATACACGAAGGGCACCGCGTTGTCACGCGATGCCCCGAGTTTTCCCTAACAAGGTCGATCGACCGAAGGCCGATCAGCCCTTGGCGACAGCGGCCACTTCGGCAGCGAAATCGCTCTCTTCCTTCTCGATGCCTTCGCCGAGCAGCAGGCGTGCCATGCCGACCACTTCGATCGAGGCGCCGGCGAGCTTTTCAGCATCCTTGACGGCCTGACCGACGGTGATGTCGGGGTTCATGACGAAGGCCTGCGACAGCAGGGCGACTTCTTCGAAGAACTTGCGCATGCGGCCTTCGACCATCTTTTCGATGATCGCGTCCGGCTTGCCGGAAGCGCGCGACTGTTCGATGAAGACGTTGCGTTCGCGTTCGGCGACAGCGGCGTCGACTTCTTCCGAGCGGATGGCGAGCGGGTTGGTCGCAGCAATGTGCATGGCGACCTGCTTGCCGATCGATGTCAGGACTTCCTTGTCGCCGACCGACTTCAGGGCAACCAGAACGCCGAGCTTGCCGAGGCCGTCGCCCGCAGCGTTGTGGACGTAAGTCGCGACGACGCCGTGGTCGACCTGCAGCAGAGCCGCACGGCGCAGCGCCATGTTCTCGCCGATGGTGGCGATCGCGTCCTTGATGGTGTCGGAAACCGACTTGCCCGAAGCCGGGTAAGTGGCGGCAGCGATCGCGTCGACCGAACCGTCGGTGCTCAGGGCAACCGAAGCTACGCCGCGGACGAGGTCCTGGAAGGCATCGTTGCGGGCAACGAAGTCGGTCTCGGAGTTGACTTCGACGACGACAGCCTTGTGGCCGGCGCTGGCAATGCCGATGAGGCCTTCGGCAGCGGTGCGGCCGGACTTCTTGTCGGCCTTGGCGATGCCCTTGGCGCGCAGCCAGTCGATCGCGGCTTCGATGTCACCGTCGTTCTCGGTGAGCGCCTTCTTGCAATCCATCATGCCTGCGCCGGACTTTTCGCGCAGTTCCTTTACCAGTGCTGCTGTGATTTCAGCCATTGTGTGCCTCTTGTCGGTTCAATCGTGCGCCAGCCTTTTGCAACGAGTGCGGCCTGCGCCCTGTTTGGGGGACGAAATGTACCCGGAAATGTGACAGCGTGATGAAGCGGGGCCATCACGAAAATAGTCGGTCCGCCTTGTCGATCGCAGCGCAAAGGCGCGGGCAGATCTTCAAAGGGGCAAGGCCGCCCGGGAGCACGGGGCTTCCAGGCGGCCGATCCCAATCGGGAAAAGCCGGCAGGGCGACTAGGCCCCGCCGTGCGGCGCCATCAGGCGCCGGCTTCTGCTTCGAGAGCCGGCTCGATCGGAGCTTCGGCGGAACCGCCGATGTCACGACCCGAAGCGCCCTGCTGGCGAGCAATGCCGTCGATGGCAGCGCGGGCGATCAGGTCGCAGTACAGCGAGATGGCGCGCGAAGCGTCGTCGTTGCCCGGGATCGGATAGTCGATCAGGTCCGGATCGCAGTTCGAGTCGATAATGGCGACGACCGGGATGCCGAGGCGCTTGGCTTCGTCGATCGCGATCTTTTCCTTGTTGGTGTCGATGATGAACATCAGGTCCGGGGTGCCGCCCATGTCGCGGATACCGCCGAGAGCCTTGTCCAGCTTTTCGCGTTCGCGCTCGAGGTTCAGGCGTTCCTTCTTCGTGAAGCCCTGGGCTTCCGAGTTCAGGATTTCGTCGAGCTTGCGCAGACGCTGGATCGAGTTCGAGATCGTCTTCCAGTTGGTCATCATACCGCCGAGCCAACGCGAGTTGACGTAGTACTGGGCCGAACGCTTGGCCGAGTCGGCAATCAGTTCCGACGCCTGGCGCTTGGTGCCGACGAACAGGACGCGACCGCCGCGAGCCACGGTGTCGGACACGACCTGAAGGGCGCGCGACAGCAACGGCACGGTCTGTGCGAGGTCGATGATGTGGATGTTGTTACGATCGCCGAAGATGTACGGCTTCATTTTCGGGTTCCAGCGGTGAGTCTGGTGGCCGAAGTGAACGCCTGCTTCCAAGAGCTGGCGCATGCTGAAGTCTGGCAATGCCATGCCTTTATTCTCCTTTTTCCGGTTTAACCCCCGCGAGACAAACAGCACCGTTTACGGCGCCACCGGCGGAACCTTCCGGATTTCTCCCGGTCGATCCCAAGCCTCGCGTGTGGAATGCTGGTGGCCTTATAGCGACTCTTTCGGGAAATCAAGGCTTTTCGGCCAGAAAATGGTTTGTCCCGCCTCGCGCCCGAGCTTCAATGGCAGTCGCCGGTCCCCAGCACTTCGAGCTTGGTGAGCTTGCCGGTGAGGATGAAATCGCCGTAGTCGAGCGTCAGGTCGCGGGAAATGCCGTTCTCGTAGAGCTTGAACGACTGCGTGTAGATCGGCAGCAGGTCGCCCGGGGCCTTCTCGTCGAAATAGGCGATCGACACCGGCCAATAGGCCTGGCCCGCCACGATACCGGTGGACGTGTCGGCCGCTTCGGAGGCGGTCGGCTTGCGGGCCGGGCCGACCACCGTGGTGGTCAGGTAGCTCTTGTCGCCGTCTTCCGAGCCGTCGAAGATGCGCGCCTCGAACATGGCCTTGCCCTTGCGGGCGTTCGCGATGACCTCGAGCATGTGTTCGGCCGGGAAGCGACTGTCGGCCAGTTCCAGCGCCCGCGGCGCCGGCTCTTCCAGCTCGATCATGACCTTGCCGTTCTCGTCGGCTGCGGCCCCGCTCACATCCTTGTCCATCTGGTCGTCGGTGAACGACTTGGTCTCGAAGCGGAACTTGCCGGCCGCCAGATCCTCGAAGGTCATGCTCTGCTGGTCGGTGACGCGGATCTGCTCGCCGGTGTCGATGCGGGTGACGAAGCGGAAACTGGTCGTGTAGCCGGCGCATTCCGAGCCGCTGAATTCGTAGACCATGCGCCCGCGCATGCCCTCGATGCCGGATCGTTCGGATGCCTGCTTGAGCTGAATGTCGTAGACCGCCCGGTGCGGCACGAGACCGCCGGCCACCGCCGCGTTGGCGATGGCTGCCGTCAGGCTGACGGCAGAGCCGGCGACCAGGGCCATGGCTAAGCTCGAACGAAACATCGACATCCTCCTGTTGCACATGGCGGCGATGTTATAAGAACAGATCCGGCAAAAGCGAGACAAGCTTTTCGTCGCAACGAGATTCTCATCAATTATTTTACGCAGACCGGGAAACGCACATGACCGATACGATCGACGGCCGTCTGAAGGCCATGGGAATCACTCTGCCGGAAGCGGCAGCGCCCGCCGCCAATTATGTCCCATACGTGATCAGCGGCAACCTTCTCTATCTGTCCGGCCAGTTGCCGATCGAAGGTGGCAAGATCGCCGTCGCCGGCCTGGTCGGCAGCGATGTCGCGCTGACCGATGCCCAGCGGGCCGCCGAACTCTGCGCCATCAACATCCTCGCCCAGGCGAAGTCGGCCCTGTCCGGCGATCTCTCGCGCATCGTGCGCGTCATCAAGCTCAACGGCTTCGTCGCCTCGGCCCCGGGTTTCACCGAGCAGCATCTCGTCATCAACGGCGCCTCCAACCTGATCGCCGGCGTGCTGGGCGAAGCCGGCAAGCATGCGCGCGCCGCCGTCGGCATGGCGGCACTGCCGCTCAATGCCGCCGTCGAGATCGACGCGATCCTGGAGATCGCCCTGTGAGCGACGTCAGCTGGATCAAGGACGTGCCGGTCGCCCATCGCGGCTTCCACGACCAGAACAAGACGGTATGGGAAAACACGCTCTCGGCCTTCCAGCGCGCCATCGACGCGAGCTTCGCCATCGAGTGCGACATCCAGCTGTCGTCCGACAGCGTGCCGATGGTGTTCCATGACCATGACCTGCAGCGGCTGTGCGGCATTGCCGGCGAGGTGCGCGAGCGCACCGCCGGCGAACTCGGCCTGCTGTCGATCGGCGCCACGGCCGACAAGATCCCGTCGCTGAAGAAGATGCTCGCCCTGGTCAAGGGCCAGGTGCCGCTTGTCATCGAACTCAAGGGCATCGACGCCGAGCATGACGACGGCCTGGCCGAAGCCGTGCTGGAAGTGCTCGAAGGCTATCAGGGCAAGGTCGCGCTGATGAGCTTCGACTTCTGGCTGCTGCGGGACCTGAAGAAGCTCGACTGCCCCTACCCGGTCGGTCTGACGGCCGAGGGCGTGCGCCCCGAACAGCTCGCCGCCCACGAAGAGGCCATGCAGCTCGGCCTCGACTTCATCTCCTATTGCGCCCCGCACCTGCCCAACAGTTTCGTCACGGCGCAGCGCGAACGCGGAATTCCGGTGATTACCTGGACGGTCAGGGATGAAACCATGCGCGCGCATACCTATACTCATGCGGACCAGATGACCTTCGAGGGTTTCGATCCCCGCGAGGCCGCCATCGCCAGCGCATGATGGGAGACGCATGTCAGGAGACGTGACGATCCGGATCGAACGATCCTTTGCCAATATCGCTCCTGAACGCTGGGCCATGCTCGGCGGCGCCAGACGCGGCGCGGACGGATACAATCCGTTCGCCTCGCATGCCTTCCTTTCGGCACTCGAGGAATCCGGCTCGGCCACGGCCGAGACCGGCTGGCTCGGCCATCATCTCCTCCTGGAGGACGCGGCCGGCGGCCTGCTCGGCGCCGTTCCCTGCTACCTTAAAAGCCACAGCCGCGGCGAATATGTCTTCGACCAGGGCTGGGCCGACGCCTATGAGCGGGCCGGCGGTCGCTATTATCCGAAACTGCAGAGCGCCTTTCCCTTCACCCCGGCGACCGGTCCGCGGCTTATGGTGGCTGACGGTCGCGATCCGGCGGAGATCCGGCCCCTGCTCGCCGGCGGGCTCCGGCAGGTGGCCGACGAGCTCGGCGTGTCCTCGGCGCATGCCACCTTCGTGCCCGAAGGCGAATTGCCCGCCCTCACAGGCAGCGGCTATCTGCACCGGACCGACCAGCAGTTCCATTTCCTCAATGCCGGCTATGCCGATCATGAGGCCTTCCTGGAGACCCTCGCCTCGCGCAAACGCAAGGCTTTGAGGAAGGAACGCCGGGCCGCGCTGGAGAACGGCATCGAGATCGACTGGCTGACCGGCGACGACCTCACCGAGGACATCTGGGACCAGTTCTTCACCTTCTACATGGACACCGGCAGCCGCAAATGGGGAAAACCCTATCTGACGCGGGCCTTCTATTCGCTGATCGGCGAGCGCATGGCCGACGACATCCTGCTGGTCATGGCCAGACGCGACGGGCGCTATGTGGCCGGTGCCATCAACTTCATCGGCGCGGATGCGCTCTACGGCCGGCACTGGGGCTGCATCGAGGATCACCCCTATCTGCATTTCGAGGTCTGCTATCACCAGGCGATCGATTTCGCCCTGTCGAAGGGTCTGAAGCGCGTCGAGGCCGGCGCCCAGGGCGAGCACAAGCTGGCCCGCGGCTACCAGCCGGTCACCACGCATTCGGCCCACTACATCGCCCATCCGGGCTTAAGGCGCGCCGTTGCCGACTATCTCGAGCACGAGCGGCGCGAGGTCGAGCAGATGGCCGAGATCCTCGGCGAGCACACCCCCTTCCGCCGCGGCGAGCGCCAGCAGCGCGACTGCGAGAGCGACGAATAGGCCGCTTGATCATCGCCCGCCGGCTGCCTTAACTACGGCCAAACCTTGAGGAGATTCCCGATGACCAGTTCCGCCTATGATCCGAACAACATCTTTGCCAAGATCCTGAAGGGCGAGATCCCCTCGGTGAAGCTCTACGAGGACGAGGACACGCTCGCCTTCATGGACGTCATGCCCCAGGCGACCGGCCACCTGCTGGTCATCCCGAAGACGGGTTCGCGCAACCTGCTCGACGCCGATCCAGCGGTGCTTTCCAAGCTGATCCCGGTCGTGCAGAAACTCGCCGTCGCCGCCAAGGAAGCCTTCGACGCCGACGGCGTCTTCGTCGCACAGTTCAACGAGGCCGCCGCCGGCCAGACCGTCTACCACCTGCACTTCCACGTCATCCCGCGCCATGAGGGCGTGCCGCTCAAGCCACATTCCGGCAAGATGGAGGATATCGAGGTGCTGAAGGCCAACGCCGCGAAGATCAAGGCGGCGCTCTAAAAACGATTACGACGGCAGCGGGCTGAAAATCCGGCTGCCGTCTAGGGCATCCGACCCAGGCGGACAAATGTACGACCGCCAAGTTCGACCTTCGCAACCACGGCGTCCGCCCAGCTCACACATTCGCCCGCAACAAGGCCTTCCGGCAGGGACTGTTCGGGCAAGGCGGATACCTGGGAAATGTCGAGAACATCCAACTCTTGCGAGCGGCGGAAATCCAGGACCTCGATCTCGTCCGCGCCGATCAGGACGAAGGCAAAATGGCCTTCGTCGAGGCTGAAGCCCTTTTCCGCGAAATCCTCGTTCACTTGCGTAATCAAGGGGTGCTCGAACGCCAGTCGATGCTGGTAAGGGCTCAACATGCAGACCATCTGCCTGCCGTCGGGCACGAGATCGACGAACCGGGCGAGCGAACCCGTTGGCATGGCGAAAAGGTCTGCCTCCAGCTTTTCCGCCTCTTGGGAACGGGGCCAGCAGGAGACGCAGGCCAACGACAGAAGCACAATCAGAAAGACCTTCCCCATCGCGGCCGCCCTCGCCTATTCCGGATTGCGATAGCCGTTCCGCTCCGGGAAGGGCCAGCTCCTCAGCAGATCCATGTCGGGCCGGAAAATCTCGACCTTGAGCGGATAGCAGGCAGCGACATCGCTCGAATGCTTGGCGCTGCAGTCGCCGCCGGGGCAGGCGGACAGGCCGCCCAGCAGGTCGATCTCGGCGAAGAACTCGATATAGTCGCCGGGCCGCACCGGGCTCGCCTTCATGAAATACTGGTGGGTGTCGGCGGTGAAGCCGGTGCACATGAAGACGTTGAGCACGTCATGCACGAAGGGCTCGGCCTCGGCGAACGACAGGCCCTTCGCGCCGGCCAGCGCCCGGGTCAGGTTGGAGTGGCAGCAGTGGTGATAGTCGCCGCCGGACAGCAGCTTGTTGGTGTAGGGATCACAGCGCGTGCCGATGACGTCGTGCACGCTGCCGCCAAATTCGTCGAAGCCGTACCAGCCGAGCGTGTCATGGGTGATCGTCGCCATCGGCCGGAGATTGGGGAGCGTGCTCCAAAGCCGGTTGCCGGTCGTCACATGGGTGGCGTGCAGCGCCCGCGTCTTGCCGGAAAAGAAGCGTTCGGTGAGGTCGTCGGCATTCCACAGGTTAAGGTCGCCGACCTGCGGCCCGTCGATGCTGAGGATGCGGAAGAAATGCCCCTTCGGCACGGAGAAGGTGGCGCCCTCGCGCGGCGGCACGATCACCTCGTCGACCTTGGTCAGCGTCTCGCGGGCACGCCGCAGCAGGGCCATGTCCGGCACCGGCAGCGTCTCGACGGGATAGCAGACCACGGGCTTGACGGCGCGGCGCTCGGGGGCATCGGTCGGGGCGGTGACGGAGGACATGGAAGACATGGCGGTTCCTGTGTTTGCGGTTCCGAAGAGTGATTGACCTATAGACCGGTCGCGGCGGCCGCGCGCGCCCAATTGCGCCCTCGCCGCGGCAGCAAGCCGGCGGCGGGGCTCATAGCACTGCCAGCCCGAGCGACAGCAGGGCAAGCGACACGACGACCCCGACGATCACGCGCTGCCCGGTGGCGAGAAAGGCGACGAAGCCGAGGCCGGCGGCGGCGAGCCGGAGCCAAAGCGGCGAATCCGCCAGACTGCCGGTCGGGAAGACGATCAGCTTGGCGGTCACCGCCATGACCAGGGCGGTCGCGACCGCCCTCACCCAGTTCAACGCCTCCGAGCCTTCGGCCAACCGGTTGCCGGCGATCACGCCGAGCCAGCGCCACAGATCGGTGGCGAACCAGCCGGCGAACAGGATCACCGCATAGGGCCAGAGGTCGGCGGCGGTCATGGCGCCTCTCCGCTGCTCGCCGCAGCAATGGCGCGCCGGCGCACGACGAAACGGTCGATCAGGTAGGCAAGCGTTCCCCCGCCGATCCCGGCAATCAGGATGTCGAAGCCGGGCGTGATTACCGCCAGCAGCGGGCCTGCGACCACGCCGATGACAAAGGCGATCTTCACCACGGAATGGCGGGCGGAGGCCCAGATCGAGCCGACGAAATAGACCGGCGTCAGGAAGAACAGGATGCCGGCGACCGCCGGCGGAAAGGTCGAGACGATCCCGTAGCTCAATCCCACCAGGACCGTGTTGGCCGCAACCAGCGTCAGGCCGAAGCCGGCGAAATAGGAGACCCGGGCCTCGCGCGGAACATGCTTGAGGTTCCCCATGGCAAAGACCCAGGCGGTGATGGCGACGAAATGCGACAGGATCAGCAGCAGCCAGGTCGGGGTGCGGGAGCCGCGCAGTTCCGGCACGAGCGAGGCGACCATCGGCATCATGCGGATCGACGAGAGCGTCACGGCGAGAAAAACGGCCAGCACATTGGCGCCGCTCGCCATCATGCCGATCAGGATCATCTTGGCGGGCAAGGCCCAGATCGCCGCCGTCATGAACATCGCCTCGCCGCGGCTGACGCCCGATTCGAGCGCAAACGCGCTGAAACCGACGAAGGAGGTCATCAGGATGAAGGCAGGCAGCGAGAAGATGCCGCGCGCGCCCTGGAGGAACCAGCGGAAGGAAGCGGCATCGGCATGGGTTTGGGACATCGACGGATCCGGCGGGCGGCTAGAAAGGGACGGACGGGCCGACCGAGGTGACCACGAAGGATAGGACGTATACCGCCGATTGCCGCCGCGAGACAGAGGTTTTTGCCGCGAGTGTTGCCGTCAGCGCATTCCGTCCGGTCCCCCGCTGACGGCGATCATCAGCCAGCCGCTGCCGCGCCGCTTGTAGATCTCGGTCCAGCGCCCAGCGATCTGTTTCGGCGCGCCGTCAGCCGCCTCGACATCGGCCTCGTAGCTGTAATGCACCACGCCGACCTCATGGTCGAAGACGGTGACCTTGAGAGGTTTCAGTCGGTAACGCAGGACCTGGGGCGTATCCGGCCCGACCGATGCCACGGCCGCCTCATAGTCGTGCGGCGTGTCCAGCCCCGTCACCCAGCCGGTATAGTCGCGGTGCAGCAACTTGCGGACCGGCCCGGTTTCGCGCCGCCGCGCGATTTCCCAGAGTTCCGTGACATGCTCCCAGAGTTCCCGCTGCTCCTGCGAGAAATGCTGCGCTTCCCGGTCCTTCGTATCCATCCGGATGCCCTGCTACCCCATTGCCCAGTCAAAGCCTAGCGCCGGCCGGACGCAACCCGCAAGCCCGGCAGCCTCCATACAAGGACAGATCACAGAAACGTCACTTGCGACAATGAAAAACCCCTCGCAGCAGGGCCGCGAGGGGTCAATCCGACATTCTGGCAATATTGCCGACCGTCATCGCCCGTTGCGTGGCGATCCTTGGCGTCACTTCTTCTTCGGCACCTTGGGCACCGAACTGCGCTTGGCCGATGAAGGCTCTGCGGTCTTCTCGTCCTTGGCGGCTGCAGCCTTGGATTTCGCCTTGGACTTGCTCGCCTTTGCCGGAGCCTCTGCTTCCGCGCCGACGAGTTCGGCCTCGGGCTTCGGCTTGACCGGCGCCGCTTCGGACAGCGCTTCCAGATCAAGAACGTCAGCGCCGTTCTCGTCCTTCTTTACGCCGACCTTGACCACGCCACCCTTCTTCAGCTTGCCGAACAGGATCTCGTTGGCCAGCGGCTTCTTGATGTGCTCCTGGATGACGCGCGACAGCGGCCGGGCGCCCATCTTCTCGTCGTAACCGCGCGTGGCAAGCCAGGCGATGGCCGGTTCCGACAGGTCGAAGGTGACGTTGCGTTCCGAAAGCTGCGCTTCGAGCTGCATCACGAACTTCTGCACCACCTGATGGATGACTTCCGTCGGCAGCGGTGCGAACTGGATCGTCGCATCGAGGCGGTTGCGGAATTCCGGCGTGAACAGGCGGTTGAGCGCCTCCTCGTCTTCGCCGGTCCGTTTCGAAGAGCCGAAGCCGATCGCCGACTTGGCCATCTCGGATGCGCCCGCATTGGTCGTCATGATCAGGATGACGTTGCGGAAGTCGATCTTCTTGCCGTTATGGTCGGTCAGCGAGCCGTGGTCCATCACCTGCAACAGGATGTTGTAGATGTCCGGATGCACCTTCTCGATCTCGTCAAGCAGCACGACCGAATGCGGATGCTGATCGACGCCGTCGGTCAGAAGGCCGCCCTGGTCGAAGCCGACATAGCCCGGAGGTGCACCGAGCAAGCGCGAAACCGTGTGCCGCTCCATGTATTCCGACATGTCGAAGCGCAGGAGTTCGACACCGAGCGAGGCTGCAAGCTGCTTGGCGACTTCGGTCTTGCCGACCCCGGTCGGGCCGGAGAAGACGTAGGAGCCGATCGGCTTGTTCGGTTCGCGAAGGCCGGCACGGGCGAGCTTGATCGCCGTCGACAGCGCCTCGATCGCCGCGTCCTGACCATAGACCACCGAACGCAGTTCCTTCTCCAGGTTGGCGAGAACCATCTCGTCGTCCTTGGATACGGTCTTGGCCGGAATGCGGGCCATGGTGGCGATCGTGGCCTCGATCTCCTTTTCGGTGATCAGCTTGCGGCGCTTGGACGCCGGCAGCAGCATCTGCGCCGCACCGGTCTCGTCGATCACGTCGATCGCCTTGTCCGGCAGCTTGCGGTCGGAGATGTAGCGGGCCGAGAGCTCGACCGCCGACTTGATCGCCTCGTTGGTGTACTTGAGCTTGTGATAGTCCTCGAAATAGGGCTTGAGGCCCTTCATGATCTCGATCGCATCCTCGATGGTCGGCTCGTTGACGTCGATCTTCTGGAAACGGCGAACCAACGCCCGGTCCTTCTCGAAGAACTGGCGATATTCCTTGTAGGTGGTCGAGCCGATGCAGCGGATCGCGCCGGACGACAGCGCCGGCTTCAGCAGGTTGGACGCGTCCATCGCGCCGCCCGAGGTGGCGCCGGCACCGATGACGGTGTGGATCTCGTCGATGAACAGGACGGCGCCCGGATAGTCCTCGAGTTCCTTGACGACCTGCTTCAGCCGCTCCTCGAAGTCACCGCGATAGCGGGTGCCGGCGAGCAGCGTGCCCATGTCGAGCGAGAAGATCGTCGCATCCTTGAGCGCGTCGGGGACCTTGCCCTCGACGATGCGCTTGGCCAGGCCCTCGGCGATCGCCGTCTTGCCGACGCCGGGATCGCCGACGTAGAGCGGGTTGTTCTTGGAACGGCGGCAGAGCACCTGGATGGTACGGTTGACCTCGCTGTGGCGGCCGATTAGCGGATCGATCTTGCCGCTCTTGGCCTTCTCGTTGAGATTGACGCAATAGGCCTTGAGGGCTTCCTGCTTGGCCTTGGCCGGACCTTCGTCCTGCTCGCGGGCCTGCTTGGCTTCGCCGTCGCCGCCCTCCTCGGCACCGCGCGGCGGGCGGGTCTGGGAGGTCCCCGGCCGCTTGCCGATGCCGTGCGAGATGTAGTTGACCGCGTCGTAGCGGGTCATTTCCTGCTCCTGCAGGAAGAAGGCCGCATGGCTTTCGCGCTCGGCGAAGATCGCCACCAGCACGTTGGCGCCGGTCACTTCCTCGCGACCCGAGGACTGGACGTGGATCACCGCGCGCTGGATGACACGCTGGAATCCGGAGGTCGGCTTGGAATCCTCGTCGTAACCCGTCACCAGATTGGCGAGTTCGTTGTCGACATAGTCGATGACGGTCTTGCGCAGAGCGTCGAGATTGACATTGCAGGCACCCATCACCGCGGCTGCGTCTGCATCGTCGATCAGCGCCAGCAACAGGTGTTCGAGCGTGGCATATTCGTGATGCCGCTCGTTGGCAAAGGTCAGAGCCTGGTGCAGCGCCTTTTCAAGGCTGGGAGAAAATGTTGGCACGTCAGTTCCTCACTTCTTTTCCATGACGCATTGAAGCGGATGCTCATGCTGCCTGGCGAAATCCATTACCTGGCTCACCTTCGTCTCGGCGACCTCGTAGGTGAAGACGCCGCATTCCCCGACACCATGATTGTGCACGTGCAACATGATGCGGGTGGCTGCTTCCCTGTCCTTCTGGAAGAAGCGCTCCAATACATGGATCACGAATTCCATCGGGGTATAGTCGTCGTTGAGAAGCAGGACGCGATACAGGTTCGGTTTCTTCGTCTTAGGCTTGGTACGCGTGATCACCGAGGTGCCACGATTGGCGTTGTCCCCGTCCCGCTGGCTTTGCATGACGACCGGCTTGGCGATCATTTCAGTTCATTCTCCAATTGTCCGGCCGATCTGCCGAAGACGCAACGCGACGGACAAACACTTAGCTCAGTAAGGTAGTTCATAATTCGGTGATTTTAAGCCCCCCCTCGCACAGCGCAAACAGAATTGCGCGACGCATCCGCGAAGCAGGCTCAAAAAGAACCGTCAGGCTTATACAAGGCGGCACAAATGGCAAGACCGGCCGCAGGATTGCGACCGGTCTTGCAGTGCTATCGATCTATAGAGGCAGGTGTCAGGCCGCGGTCGGCATCGACATGCCGGTCGCCTTGGCGATCGGTGCCTCGTAGGGCTTGTAGACCGTCTTGGCGAGATCGGCGTACATTTCGCTCATCTTCGTGGCTTCCGCGACGAAGTTCTCGTAGGACGACTTGAGGAAATTGGTCTGCAGCTCGAAGGCGGTCTCGATGCTCTTCACGCCCGAAAGGGCCTCGACATAGGACGAGACGTCCTGGAAGGACTTCTTCGAATACTCGGTCGCTTCGGTCGCGATCGCCTGGAAACCCTTGGCGACTTCCGAATAATTCTTCAGTACCGCGTCCATGGCTTCCTTGCCCTTCTTGTTGGCTTCGTCGAAATTGATCATGCCAGCACTCCTTCAGGTCCGTTTCATTCGGTGCCTATGTACATAGCAGTTGCACAAAATCCGTCAAGTGTTTTGTGCGATGCGGTATCCCGCTTTGGTTGTATTTTTGACCAAAGTTAAGGCCGACCGGAGGCCGGTCGGCCGCGTTGCCTTGAAAAGGAAAACATATATCAGCGATCTTGCAACCGCTGGCTTAGAGATCGACGTCGAGGATCGCCATGGAGAAATTATAGGACAGATCGCCGTCCTCGTCGTCCCGGAAAACCACGCCGAGGAACTCGTCGCCCACGTAGACTTCGGCCGAGTCATCCTTGCGGGGGCGAGCCTTGACCGCCATCGCCGGATTGAACATCCGCTTGAAATAGGCGTCGAGTTTCTTGATTTCTTCGGGCTTCACGATCCATTCTCCATCGGCGATTCAAATTCGGGCCGCTTGTCGCATGCGCCATCCGCCGCTGTAAAGACGCAAAGGCCAATCTTTGCCGCGGCGGATCGCCCGGCCGGACACGAGGTCCGGCCCTGCGCCGCCGCCGGCGGTCAGTCCGCGGCCAGCATCTGGTCCATCGAACGGGCGGGCTCGGCACAACCGGCCTCACCCACGACGCGGGCAGGAACGCCGGCCACCGTCGAGCCGCGCGGCACGGGTTTGAGCACCACGGAACCCGCGGCGATGCGCGAGCAGCAACCGACCTCGATATTGCCGAGCACCTTGGCGCCGGCACCGATCAGCACGCCGTCGCCGATCTTCGGGTGACGGTCCGCCCCCTCCTTGCCGGTACCGCCGAGCGTCACGCCGTGCAGGATCGAGACGTTGTCGCCGATGCGCGCCGTCTCGCCGACGACGAGACCGGTGGCGTGGTCGAGGAAGATGCCCTTGCCGATGCGCGCCGCCGGGTTGATGTCGGTCTGGAACACGCTCGAGGCGCGGCTCTGCAGATAGAGCGCAAAGTCGCGGCGGCCGTGGTTCCACAGCCAGTGGGCCAGACGATGGGTCTGGATGGCGTGGAAGCCCTTGAAGTAGAGGACAGGCTCCATGAAGCGGGTGCAGGCCGGGTCGCGATCATAGACCGCCTGGATGTCGACGCGCATGATCGAGCCCCATTCCGGCCAGTCACGCAGCATTTCGTCGAAGGTCTGGCGCAGCAGGATCGCCTGCAGATCGGGATGATCGAGGCGCTCGCAGATCCGGTAGATCACGCAATCCTCAAGGGAATGATGGTTGAGCACGGTCGAATAAAGGAAAGCGGCCAGCAGCGGATCGTGATCGGCGGCAAGCCGCGCTTCGCTGCGAAGGCTATCCCAGATCGGATCCATCGACTGCACGTGCTCTCTCTTGAGGATTTCGCTTTTTGCGGCCATTGCCGGTCTCCTCGTTTCCTGTTCGAGCGCATTATATAGTCGATCCGTGAATCAACATAAATGGGCCTCGCCAAATGAAACGCACCCACGATTTCGCCGCCGGCATGATCCGCGCCGCAAGCCAGGCCGGAACGGGCATTCTGCTGATCGCCAATGCCGACCGCAAGAACTCGATCAATGCCGCAATGTGGCGGGCGATCCCGGAGGCCGTGCACTGGCTGTGCGGCGAAGGCGAGGCCCGGGTGATCCTGCTGATGGGCGCCGGCGAGAGCGACTTCAGCGCGGGCGCCGACATCTCGGAATTCCCCGTGGTGCGCAAGGATACGCCGACCGCGCGCCTCTACGAAGACGACAACAGCAAGGCGTTTGCGGCGATCAGGGACTCGAATGTTCCTGTCATCGCCGCGATCCGCGGCATCTGCTACGGCGGCGGGTTCGGGCTTGCGGCGGCCGCCGACCTGCGCATTGCCGCCGAAGGCTCGGCCTTCGCCGTGCCCGCCGCCCGGCTCGGCCTCGCCTATCCGGCGGACGCGGTGCAGGATTTCGTCCAGTCGATGGGAACGCAGATGGCGCGCATGGCACTCTATACCGGCGCACCGATGACGCCGGCGCAGCTACTCGCCTGCGGCTTCCTGCTGCAGGTGACGACACCCGAGGCGCTCGAGGCCGAAGCCTTGCGGCTGGCCGAGACGATCGCCAACAACGCGCCGCTGTCGGTGCGCGCCTCCAAGCTCGCCATCCGCGCCGCGGCCCAGCATGACGAGGATCTTCTGCGCGAGGCCGAGGTGTTCGGCGCCTCGACCTTCGACAGCGCCGACTATGCCGAGGGCCGGGCCGCCTTCGCCGAAAGGCGGAAGCCGGCCTTCATCGGCCGCTGATGGCGCGACAACCGGAGCGTCGCGCGCGCCGTCAGCCGGCGGCGATATGCCGGTAGAAGTCGATCACCGCCTTCTTGAACACCTTGTCGCCGACGGCGAGCATATGATCGCGGTTGGGAATGTCGATCGCGGTGGCATGCGGCATCAGCGCCGCCAGCTCCTGCGGCGATCCGGCGATGTCGTCCTTGGTGCCGACCGCGATCAGAGTCGGCACGTCGACCTTGGCAATATCGCTGCGCTCGACCAGCACACGCGACGTCTTGATGCAGGCGGCGAGTGCGAAGCGGTCGGAATGGGTCTGGTCGGCGAAGGCGCGGAACATGCGGCCGCGCGGATGGGTGACGTCGGCGATCGATGGCGCGAGCAGCGCCTCGGCGATCGGATCCCAGTCCCCCACGCCGTCGCACAGTCCGATGCCGAGACCGCCGAGCACCAGCGTGCGCACGCGATTGGCATGCTCGATGGCGAGGAAGGCCGAGATGCGCGCGCCCATGGAATAGCCCATGACATGGGCCTGCTCGATGCCGAGATGGGTCAGGAGCGCTGCCGCGTCGCCGGCCATCAGCGAGGGCCGATAGGCTTCCGGATCATGCGGCCGGTCGCTTGCGCCATGGCCGCGATTGTCGATGGCGATCACCCGGTAGCCCGCCTCGCCCAGCGTCTTCAGCCAGCCGGGATAGACCCAGTTGACGCAGGCGGTCGAGGCGAAGCCGTGGATCAGCAGGACGGGATCGCCCGTCGGATCGCCCTCGTCGAAATAGGCGAACTGCAGGCCTTCGTGATAGAAGAGCGAAAATGGCGGGGCATCGAGATTCATATGCATGTCCTGTCGGCATCGGATTTGCGCCACACTATAAAATACCGGCCGCCGGTCAAACCGGTTCGGCCGATTTTCTCCAGTTCGTGTGCGTGTTTGGCTCTACACATTTCGATCGAACGGCGATATGGTCCGCCGCGTTGAATGGCATAGCGGAGACGAACATGGCCGGGCACAGCATTCCCCATTTCCAGAACGACGGCGGTCACCAGGTGATCGAAATCGGCGTGAAGGAATTCATGTGCACAGGCGCTTCCTCCCCCTTCGACCACCCGCACATCTTCATCGACATGGGCCATGACAACGAAAAGGTCTGCGCCTACTGCTCGACGCTCTACCGCTACAACCCTGCGCTCAAGGCCGAACAGACCAACCCGCCCGGCTGCGTCTATCACGTCAAGGCCGCGTAGCCGGCACCGTTCCTGATCGGATCCCCCATGTCGATCAAGACCGCCGCCATCATCGGAGCCGGGATGGCGGGTCTTACGGCCGCGCTTGCTCTGGCGCGCCACGGCATACGCTGCGACATCTTCGAGCAGGCCCCGCAACTCGCCGAAGTCGGCGCCGGTCTGCAGATCTCCCCCAATGCCTCGCGAATCCTTGCCGAACTCGGCGCTCTCGACGAGATCGAGCGCCATTGGAGCGAGCCGGACCGGGTGCGCCTGGTCTCGGGCGTGACGCTGAAGCAGCTGGCCGCGGTGCCGACCGGTAAGTTCGCCCGCAAACGCTGGGGCGCGCCCTACGGGGTGATGCACCGCTCCACCCTGCAGCAGGCGCTCTTGACGCAGGTTCTGCACAACCCGCTCTGCCGCCTTCATCTCGGCCACCGCGTCGAACCGGCCGACCATACGGCGATTGCGGAGATCACCGGCATGCCGAGCGACCTGCTGGTCGGCGCCGACGGGGCCTGGTCATCGGTGCGCAAACTGATCGAGGGCCGCCCCGACATCGGCTTTTCCGGCAATATCGCCTGGCGCTTCACCGTACCCGCGGCCGTCGCCCCCGCCTTTCTTGATCCGTCCAACGTGACGGCCTTTCTCGGCCCGAACTCGCATCTCGTCGCCTATCCGCTGAAAGAGATCGACGGCTTCAACATCGTCGCCATCGCGGCCGGCATGGACCCGGGCGAGACCTGGGGGACGGAGGGCAGTGCCGGACAGCGCGCGCTGCTTCTGCGCCAGTTCGCCGGCTGGAACATGGATATCTGCACCCTGCTCGCATCGCTCGAGCGGGCGACCTTCTGGCCGCTCTACGAGGCTTCCGACGGGCACTGGCAGAACGGCCGCGACACGGTTCTGATCGGCGACGCCGCCCATGCGATGATGCCGTTTTCCGCGCAAGGCGCGGCCATGGCGATCGAGGATGCCTTCGAGCTGGCCGGAGAGGTGAGCGGCCCCCTGCCCTTGCCCGAGGCGCTTGCGCGCTTCGAGGCGACACGCAAGGCGCGCGCCGCCCGGGTGCGCCATCGCGGCGCGTTCAACAAGTTCGTCTATCACGCCCGCGGGCCGATCCGCCTCGGGCGCGACATGGTGCTGTCGCTGCGATCGCCGGAGAGTCTCGCCGGCGATCTCGACTGGCTCTACGGCTATCACGCCAAGGGCTGACGCCCGCGGCCGCCGCTTACACGGCGGCGGCGGCCTTGAAGCCGCGCTCGAGGTCGGCGATGATGTCGGCGATGTTCTCCAGACCGATCTGCAACCGGATGACAGGGCCTTCCGACGGCGCCTTGCGGATCGTGCGGTCGTCGAGATTGACCATGACCGCCAGGCTCTCGAAGCCGCCCCAGGAATAGCCGAGGCCGAACAGCGAGAGTTCGTCGAGGAAGGCCCGCGCCTTCGGCTTGAACTTCTCCGGCTTATCGGCGCCGAGCACGAAGGAAAAGATGCCGCTCGTTCCCTTGAAGTCGCGCTTCCAGATGTCGTGGCCGGGGAAGCTCGGAAGGGCCGGATGCAGCACGCGGGCCACGTCGTCGCGAGCTTCCAGCCATTCCGCCGCGGCAAGCGCGCTGCGGCCATGGTGCTCCAGCCGGATGTTCATCGTCCTCAACCCGCGCAGGATCATGTAGGAATCGTCCGGCGAACCGCAGATGCCGAGCGTGATATTGGCTTCTTTCAGCCGCTCCCAATGCGCGGCATTGGCGGAGACCGTGCCCATCAGGATGTCGGAATGGCCGGACGGATACTTGGTCGCGGCATGGATCGAGACGTCGACGCCGAAATCGAGCGGCCGGAAATAGAGCGGCGTCGCCCAGGTATTGTCCATGGTCACGGCGCAGCCGTGCCGGTGTGCGGCGTCGGCGATGGCGCGAATGTCCTGCATCTCGAAGGTGTTCGAGCCCGGCGCCTCGGTATGAACGAGCTTGGTGTTCGGCCGGATCAGCTGCTCGATGCCGGCGCCTATCTCAGGATCGTAATATTCGACATCGACGCCGAGCCGCGCCAGCATGGTGTTACAGAAATGGCGGCAGGGCGAATAGACCGAATCGACGATCAGGGCGTGATCGCCTGATGACAGGAAGGCGAGGAACGGCACCGTGATGGCGGCCAGTCCCGAAGGCACGAGAATGGTGCCGGCCGAGCCCTCGAGCTCGTCGATCGCCTCGCACAGCGCATCCGTCGTCGGCGTGCCGCGCGTGCCGTAGGTGTATTTCTGGGCGCGCGTCTCCATGGTTCGAACGTCCGGAAACAGCACGGTGGAGGCATGCACGACCGGCGGATTGACGAAGCCGTGGAAACTCGACGGGTCGTGGCCGATATGGCAGAGCTTCGTATCCGTGCCGGCGCCAACCAGCATGTCTTTCCTGTCCTTCATGAAACCTGGGGCCTTCTGATTGCGAGGTATGAAGCGGGGATTTTTGAAGGCCGCAAGCTTTGCGGTCAAGCCGAGATTTGTCACCCTGCCATTGACAAACCATCAAGCCAAAGCGCTTTCGGACGACCCAAATTTGAGCAATTGGTGGTCGGAAACGGTAATTTGTGCCTGTTTTTCCAGCTGAATTAGCAAATTGCCACTTTTCGCCGCAATTTCTGAGCTCGAGGCTTGACCGTCGATCCATTTAAGACTGTGATAGTCGGGCTCGCACCGGGAGGGCCGCGAGCCGGCCAGCTGCGCCGACCTCATGGCGTGCGGCGGTCAAGAGCAAAAGACAACGGAAAAAGGTTGGGAAAAATGAACAAGACTCTTCTGTCAGCCGCACTCGGCGCTGCAGTCCTGGGAATGGGCGCGTCGGCTGCATTTGCTGGCACGCTCGATGACGTAAAGGCCAAGGGTTTCGTCCAGTGCGGCGTCAACGGTTCGAATCTCGCCGGCTTCGGCGCGCAGGATTCCTCCGGCAACTGGACCGGCCTCGATACCGATCTGTGCAAGGCCGTCGCCGCCGCCGTGTTCGGCGACGCGACCAAGGTCAAGTTCACCCCGCTTTCTGCCAAGGACCGTTTCCCGGCCCTGCAGTCGGGCGAAGTGGACATGCTCGCCCGCAACACCACCTGGAGCACGAGCCGCGATTCGCAGCTCGGTTTCGACTTCCGTGCCGTCAACTACTATGACGGCCAGGGCTTCATGGTGAAGAAGGAACTGAACGTGAAGTCGGCGCTCGAACTGAACGGCGCCTCGATCTGCGTACAGTCCGGCACCACCACCGAGCTGAACCTCGCCGACTACTTCCGCGCCAACAAGATGGAATTCAAGCCGGTCGTGTTTGAAGCCCAGGACGAAGCCGACGCGGCCTACAATGCCGGCCGTTGCGACGCCTACACCACGGACGCTTCGGGCCTCTATTCGATCCGCCTGAAGATGGCGAACCCGGACGATCATCTCGTCCTGCCGGAAATCATCTCCAAGGAGCCGCTTGGCCCGGCCGTTCGCCAGAACGACTCCAAGTGGTTCGACGTCGTGACCTGGTCGCACTACGCCATGGTGGCCGCCGAAGAATTCGGCATCACCCAGGCGAACGTCGAGGAAATGAAGAAGTCCGAAAACCCGGACATCAAGCGCTTCCTCGGTGAAGAAGCCGACTCCACCATCGGTGCCGACCTCGGCCTGCCGAAGGATTGGGCCGTGCAGATCATCAAGGCCGTCGGCAACTATGGCGAAAGCTTCGAGCGCAATGTCGGCGAAGGTTCGCCGCTCAAGATCGCCCGTGGCCTGAATGCCCTGTGGAACAAGGGCGGCCTGCAGTACGCTCCGCCGATCCGCTGATCGCGATCTGACTGTCGGGAAGGCGGAGCGATCCGCCTTCCCTTCTCGGACGGAAACACCCGGACAAAAAGGGTGACCAAACGACAGGGGAATTATCGATGGCTGCGACCGACGCCCGCATACAGGGCGGCGACGACCGTCCGAAGGTATCGCTGCTCTACAACCAGGCCTTCCGACAGATCGTCTATCAAGCACTCACGCTGCTGCTGATCGGTGGGGTGATCTATTTCGCTTGGACCAATGCCGCGCAGAACCTCGCCCGCGCCAACATGACCTCGGGCTTCGGCTTCCTCAACAGCCGCGCCGGCTTCGACGTCGCCCAGTCCCTCATCGCCTATTCGAGCGATTCGACCTATTTCCGCGCGCTGCAGGTCGGCCTTCTCAACACGCTGGTGATCGGCTTCTTCGGCATCATCACCGCGACGATCGTCGGTCTTTTGGTCGGCATCGGCCGGCTGTCGCACAACTGGCTGATCCAGCGCCTCAGCACGGTCTATGTGGAGATCTTCCGCAACATTCCGCCGTTGCTCGTCATCTTCTTCTGGTATCTCGGCGTGCTCGCGCTGCTGCCGGCGATCCGCACCATCTTCCAGCACGTCAAGGACAATCCGGGCGCCGTCTTCTTCGTCTCGAACCGCGGCATCTACATGCCGGCCCCGGTGTTCGGCGAAGGCTTCGGCATCGTCGCGGCGTCGTTCGTCGCCGGCATTGCCGCCGCGGTCCTCTACACCATCTGGGCCAACCGGCGCCAGCTGGCGACCGGCAAGCGCCCGCCGGTGCTTTGGGTCAACCTGGCGCTGATCATCCTGCTGCCGGCGGTCGTCTTCGTCGTGCTCGGCGCACCCCTGTCCTTCGACTATCCGGTCCCGGGCTCCTTCAACATGCGCGGCGGCATGGTCATCGGTCCGGAATTCCTCGCGCTTTATCTCGCGCTCTCGCTCTACACGGCGTCCTTCATCGCCGAGATCGTGCGGGCCGGCATCCGCGGCGTGGCCAAGGGCCAGACCGAGGCCGCCTATGCGCTTGGCCTTCGGTCCGGGCCGACCACCCGCCTCGTGGTCCTGCCACAGGCGCTGCGCATCATCATCCCGCCGCTCACCTCGCAGTATCTCAACCTGATCAAGAACTCCTCGCTGGCGGTCGCGGTCGGTTATGCGGACCTGGTCGCTGTCGGCGGCACCATCCTCAACCAGTCCGGCAAGGCCGTGGAGATCATCGCGATCTGGATGGCCGTCTATGTGACGATCAGCCTGGTGACCTCGCTGTTCATGAACTGGTTCAATGCCAAAATGGCCCTGGTGGAGCGCTGACATGGACACCGGAACATCTTTCGTCCGCCACAGCTTCCTGCCCGCCAAGGCCGCACCCAGGACGGATTCGACGACCATCGGCTGGCTGCGCAAGAATCTGTTCGCCACAGTGCCGGACACGATCCTGACGCTGGTCGCCATCGCCGCGATCCTCTACTTCCTTCCCGGCCTCGTCGACTGGCTGTTCCTGTCGGCGGTCTGGACCGGTGCGGACCGCTCGGTGTGCACCACCGCGGTGCAGGGCGGCATCCAGCCGGACGGCTGGAGCGGAGCCTGCTGGGCCTATGTCAACGACCGCTTCGTGCAGTTCATGTTCGGATCCTATCCGCGCGGCGAGCTGTGGCGGCCGCTGCTCGTGGTCGCGCTCTTCGTCGCCCTGCTCACCCCGTTCCTGATCCCCAAGGCGCCGCGCAAGGGTCTGAACGCCCTGCTGCTGCTCATCGGCCTGCCGATCGTCGCCTACGGCCTGCTGCTCGGCGGCTGGTTCGGCCTGTCGCATGTGGAAACCCCGCTCTGGGGCGGGCTGATGGTGACGATGATCCTGTCCTTCGTCGGCATTGCGGTGTCGCTGCCGCTCGGCATCCTGCTGGCGCTCGGCCGGCGCTCGCCGATGCCGATCGTGAGAACCGTGTCCGTCGCCTTCATCGAACTCATCCGTGGCGTGCCGCTGATCACCGTGCTGTTCATGGCCAGCGTGCTCCTGCCGCTGTTCCTGACGCCGGGCAACAATATCGACAAGTTCCTGCGCGCCCTCATCGGCGTGTCGATCTTCGCCTCGGCCTATATGGCGGAAGTCATCCGCGGCGGCCTGCAGGCCATTCCGAAGGGTCAGTACGAGGCGGCCGACGCGCTCGGCCTCAGCTACTTCCACAAGATGGCCTTCATCATCCTGCCGCAGGCGATCAAGCTGGTGATCCCGGGCATCGTCAACACCTTCATCGGCATTTTCAAGGACACGTCGCTCGTCACCATCATCTCGATGTACGACCTGCTCGGCGTCGTGAAGGCCTCGTTCGGCGATTCTGCCTGGCAGACGCCGGTCACGCCGCTTACCGGATTGATCTTCGCCGGTTTCGTTTTCTGGGTTTTCTGTTTCGGCATGTCGCGCTATTCGGGCTTCATGGAACGGCACCTCGATACCGGCCACAAAAAATAACGACAGGGGAAAACAATGGCTGAAGTCCAACCCACCAAGATGACCGTCTCGGACACCGATGTCGCGGTCGACATCATCAACATGAACAAGTGGTACGGGGATTTCCACGTGCTGCGCGACATCAACCTGAAGGTCATGCGCGGCGAGCGCATCGTCATCGCCGGGCCGTCGGGCTCTGGCAAGTCGACGATGATCCGCTGCGTCAACCGTCTCGAAGAGCACCAGACGGGCCAGATCTTCGTCGACGGCATCGAACTCACCAACGACCTGAAGAAGATCGATGAGGTGCGCCGCGAAGTCGGCATGGTGTTCCAGCACTTCAACCTTTTCCCGCACCTGACGATCCTCGAGAACTGCACGCTGGCGCCGATCTGGGTCCGCAAGATGCCGAAGAAGAAGGCGGAGGAGGTCGCCATGCACTTCCTCGAGCGCGTCAAGATCCCGGAGCAGGCCAACAAATATCCGGGCCAGTTGTCCGGTGGTCAGCAGCAGCGCGTGGCGATCGCCCGTTCGCTCTGCATGAACCCGAAGATCATGCTGTTCGACGAGCCGACCTCTGCGCTCGACCCGGAAATGATCAAGGAAGTGCTCGACACCATGGTCGGTCTCGCCGAAGAAGGCATGACCATGCTGTGCGTCACCCATGAAATGGGGTTCGCCCGCCAGGTCGCCAATCGCGTGATCTTCATGGACCAGGGCCAGATCGTCGAACAGAATTCGCCGGCCGAATTCTTCGACAATCCGCAGCACGAGCGCACCAAGCTCTTCCTCAGCCAGATCCTGCACTGATCGCTGCACCGGACTTCAAGACAAAAAGCCCGCGCCGAATTCCGGCGCGGGCTTTTTGATTGGGCGGGTCAATGGTTGGTCTCGACAGAGATCTCCATTCGGTGCGCCAAGGCGGCCGTGACAGCCGCTCGGTGGCGCCTCACTGGCACCAGGACTGCCGCTTGCCGAAGCGCGGCTGGGCCAGCCCCTCCGCCACCAGCATGGCGCCGAGCGACCGGCCGTCGCGCGTAACCACGCGCATGGTCGGGCTGGCGGCCGAGACGTTCTGGCCCTTCAGCTCCGACAGTTCGAAGCGGCCGGCATTGAGCAGGTCGCGCAGCCGCACCTTGGCGGCAAAGCCCTTGTCCCGCTCCTGCTGGCACCGGGCGTCCTCGGTCGCCGGTGCGACCACGTCAGCCAGCACCAGGCGGCCCTTGCGGAACCAGAAGCTGTCGCCGGAGGCCACGCAATTGTCGAGGCCGGACGTGCCGCAGAAATAGAATTTTCCGGCAAAACCCTTGCCGTCCTCGGAGGCGTCCCCCGGACGGCCGCCGGGCACGGGAACCGCGGCGGGCGGCTTGACGACGGCGGTGCCGACCGGGGCCGGCGGGATCGGCCCGCTGTCACGCGTGTCGGCGGGTTTCGCCGGCCTTGCGGACGAGGTATCGGCTTTCGGGCGCGCGGCCACCGCATTGCCGGCGCTGTTCCCGGCCGGTTTGCCCGACGGGTTCTTGGCGGTGCTGGGCAGATAGGAAGCGACCATTTTGGGCAGCTTGTCGCGATTGTCATAGGCGGCAATCGCGCCGGCGACCAGGACCAGAGCCACGACCCAAGGCCAGAGGCCTCCGCCAGACGACTTCTTGCGCGCCGTGCTGCTGCGCTTGCGCGGCTTTCGCCTCGTTTTGCCGGTAGTCGCCATGAAAAACCCTCGCCTCGACGGCCGCCGATCGCTCGCAAGCGATGGGCGCCAGCCCCATGACGGCGCGACCGGCCGAATCCGGCCGCGCGAATCATGCTGAGGCAGCGATAGCCGATTTGACCAGGGAAATGCCAGCGGCTCGTGAAGCTGACGAGAAGGCGTATGGATGGAAGATGGCGACCCCTGCAGGACTCGAACCTGCGACAACCTGCTTAGAAGGCAGGTGCTCTATCCAGCTGAGCTAAGGGGCCTTGTCGATGAAGGACCGATCGACGGGCAAGGCGCGGCGCACCGGAAAGCTCCGGCGCGAGCGATGGTCAGTGCGTCCAGGGCTGCAGGCGGCTGTACTTGAAATTGTCGGTGTAGGAGACGACCTGGCGCTTGGCTTCCTTCGGCGGGATGACGCGGTAGTCGATGCCTTCGCGCTGTGCATAGGCTTCGGCCTGTTCCTGCGTCTCGAACATCAGCTTCAGCTGCTGGCGGGTGTCTGCCGAGGTCGTGTAGCCCATCATCGGGTCGATCTTCCTCGGAATGGCCTGGTCGAACTCGAGTATCCACACATGCGTCTTCGCCTTGCCGGACTGCATCGCGGTCTTTGCCGGGCGGTAGATCTTTGCAGACATGTCGCATCCAACTCCAAAGGGACGGACAGGCTTTACCCTGCCCCGTCTGTTTCCTGGTACCAGCCACGGCAGAGCCGCGGCGAAATCCTGTTTCCGGGCCGACAATGGCCGGCTTCGGAGGCACCGGCGCGATGCCGTATGACCGTTCCCGTCGTAGCGACGATTGCGATCATTTTCAAGCGGAACCTCCCGCTCTGCGGCGCAAAGAACGAGAGCGCCGCGCCTTGTCGGCGAAGCGCTCTGTCAATGCGGCCGGCGCGGTCGAGCCCGCGCCCAGTTAGTCGGTGCACTTGTCCTTGTTCGCCGCGGAGGCTGCCGCGGTCTCCTCGCCCTGCTGCTGGGCGGCGACATCCTGGCTGGAGGTCGCGAGATTCTTGTCGGTCGCGAGCGGCATGGTGTTGCCGTCCTTCTGCACGCCGCCGGAGGCGTTGGCCTGGGTATCGGCCGAGCCTTCGAGCGGAACATGGGTCCCGTCCTTGGAAATACCCGCCGCGGCCTTGCCGTCGACCGAGCCGGTCACCTCGGGACAGGCCGCAAGGCTCGGGCCCGATACGAAAGCCGCCATGCCGACGGCAGCGATGATGGTTGTGAGCTTCGTCATGATGCTATCCTCCCTGTTGGATCACAGGGAACGCGACGGGCCGGCGATCGGTTCCGGGAAAACGGACGCACAGACGGGCGCCAATTCCGCGAGGAAGCCCGGGCGGGCGGGCGAGCCATTGAATCGCGGTAGTATAAACGGGATTTTTTACTGTGCCGGATTGGGACATCGGCACGGCTTGCAATGGTCGGAGTGGAGAGATTCGAACTCCCGACCCTCTGGTCCCAAACCAGATGCGCTACCAGGCTGCGCTACACTCCGTTCCAGCAATGGGAGCGGAATACACGGTTCACCGCTGAGCCGCAACAGCTAAAAGCCGCTTTCCGCGCGCGCGTCGAATTCGCCGGCAGCCGTTAGTTGGCGGCGCCGGTCGGCGGGGTAAGCGTGACCGACGCCCCTTCGGCAATACCGAGCGCTGCAGCTCGCCCGCCACGGATTTCCAGCACATAGCGCACCGGCACGCCCGATCCGACGATCGCCTCGGAAAACGGCGTGGTGCGGCTGGCGACGCGTTTCACCCGCCCGTCCTCGCCGATGAAGACCATGTCGAGCGACAGCGGCGTGTTCTTCATCCACATCATCACGTCGCGCACGGTGCCGAAATCGAAGATCATGCCCTGATCGTCGCCCAGCTCTTCACGGAACATCAGGCCGTGCTCGCGCTGCTCGGGTGTGATCGCCCATTCGACGTCGAGAGTGATCTCCTTGCCCTCCGTGGTTTGGATCGACAGCGGCGCGCGGTCGAAATGCGGCGCCTCAGCCGCAAGCGGGCCGGCGATCACCCATAAAAAAAGCGCCACGAAAGCGCTTTTCATCAGTCTGCCCATCATCGCGGAGCCTCAGTGTGCCCGGACAGACGGGCCGGGATTGTCGGGATGGATCTCAGCGGCCATCAGGCCCTTGTCGCCCGGTCCGAAGCGCACCAGAACGGTCTGGCCGGGGCGAAGCTCGGTCAGGCCGAATCGGCGCAGCGTTTCCATGTGGACGAAGATGTCCTCGGTGCCTTCGCCGCGCGTCAGGAAGCCGAAACCCTTGGTGCGATTGAACCATTTCACCAGCGCCCGCTCCAGGCCGCTGGTCGCGGTGACCTGCACATGGGTGCGCACCGGCGGGAGCAGCGAGGGGTGAACCGCGGTGGACTGGTCCATCGAGAGGATGCGGAAGGTCTGGTAGCCGCGGTCGCGCTTCTGCACGAGGGCGACGATGCGGGTGCCTTCGAGGATGGTCTGGTATCCGTCACGGCGAAGGCAGGTGACGTGCAGCAGCACGTCCTGCATGCCGTTGTCGGGAACGATGAAGCCAAAACCCTTGGCGACGTCGAACCACTTGACGACGCCGGTGATCTCGATCAGGTCGACAGCTTCACTGGACAGTTCTTCGAACCCAGCGAGCCCATTCGGTGAAATCCTGTCCGCCATTTCCCAAAGCCCCTCGAAACGCGTCACATCGCAGAGTTAATTGATTCTTGAACTTAAGATTAACATTCGAGCAACGGATCTACGCAAGTCCTAGTTTCACATATACCCAAATGCTTTTTGCCCGTGCAGCCTTGCTCGAAACTGTCGTCTGCCCCATATCCCCTGCAAATCTCTGGAGGACCTTCATGCGCTATCTTCACACCATGGTTCGCGTCAAAGATCTCGACGCGTCGCTCGCTTTCTACTGCACCATTTTCGGACTGTCCGAGATTCGCCGGATCGAGAATGAGAAGGGCCGCTTCACGCTGGTCTTTCTCGCCGCCGACGACGACCTCGACCGGGCACGCAACGAAAAGGCCCCCTGCCTGGAACTGACCTACAACTGGGATACGGAAGACTATGCGGGCGGGCGCAATTTCGGCCACCTCGCCTACGAGGTCGACGACATCTATGCGATCTGCCAGCGGCTGATGGACCATGGCGTCACCATCAACCGCCCCCCGCGCGACGGCCACATGGCCTTCGTGCGCTCGCCGGACGGCATTTCGATCGAGATCCTGCAGAAGGGCGAAAGCCTCGCCCCGGCCGAGCCCTGGCTTTCCATGCCGAATACCGGCGCCTGGTAAGCCCCGCTTCCCGCTTCGCGCAAGATTGAGGCGCTAGACCTTCATGCACCGAGAGTCCGCCGGCATCCGGCGGACGACCCATGCGAGCCGGCAAGCAGGCCGGCACCGCGTGCGTTACTCCATCGTGTGCAGAGGTCAGCCAGTGCCGCGCAACATCCCATCCATCGCCGGCGGTTTTTTCGGCCGCATCGCCGCTCCGGCAGCCGCAGCCCTCATGCTGGCCTCGTGCCAGACCACGGCGCAGGACAGCGCCGCCCAGGGCGACGCGGTGCCGATGGAGACGGCAAGCGCCGCAGCGTCGAAACCGGCCCCGACCAAGAAGACCGCCAATGGTTACACCGATCCGCTGGTGAGCGCCGCAGCCCCTGCGACCGATCCGGCGTCCAGCCCCACGGCGGCTCCCGCCGGTGACGGCGCCATCGCCGCCTATGCCCCGGCGCCTGCCCCTGCCGACCTCGGCGACCTGACCCTGCAGCCGACCGCCGTCAATGCGAGCCGCAACAGCCTGTTTTCGCAGGCGCCCGCCGCGGTAGCCGAATCGCCTGCACCGGTCGCAGCGGAGACCGAGGCGCCGGCGGCCGCGCAGGCCGTGGCCCTGGCCGGTAGCGGAAGCTCGACCAGCATCGTCGTGCCGTCGGAGCTTCCGACACGCGAGGTCAATCCGATGCGCAAGAGCCTGTTCAGCGCCGAATTGCGCCAGCCCCAGCCGCCCGTCGTCGAGCAGGCCTATCTCCCGCCGGAGACGGCGGGCGAAACGCCGGTCTATTCGGCCGATGAGACACCGATCTATGAGGATGCAGCGGCAGCCTCCCAGCCCGCGGCCAAGGCCGAACAGCAGGTTGCCCTAGCAGGGCCGGCGGACGCTGCGGATCCCGCAGAGCCCGAGCAGCCGAAGAAGCGCAAATGGCTGGAGTCCCTCAAGGCGGTGTTCGGCAAGAAGAAGGACTAATGGTCCTCCACGACGCCTGACGCCCCGCCGACGCCAAGACGTCCGGCGACCGGCATCCAGCCGCGCTGCCCTTGACTCACGGGGAAGAAGGCGACGGAAGCCCCTTTTGCACTTCGTTGCAAGCTGCTGGATTTGTTGCTCAATCGTGTCTTTGCCGCTGCCCGGACGGGCGCTGTCATATTTTTTGCAAAAAACGAAATTTGCCGCTTGCGGGAATAAAATCACCTGACTATAAGGGCGCCACGGAGCGCACGCGCCCTTCGTCTATCGGTTAGGACACCAGATTTTCATTCTGGGAAGAGGGGTTCGACTCCCCTAGGGCGTGCCACTCCTGCTTCTGTTTCTCTCCCCCAAAAATGATCGAATCTGAACGCAGGCGCGTGCTCTGCGACGCGCGATTGCCGCGTCCGGCTGCGGTTTTCCACAGGCTGATCTTTTTCAAAATTGGAATGGAAAAACAGCAAGATTCCGCTTGCGGCTTGCCCGAGCCCTGACTATAAGGGCGCCACCACGAAGCGCAGGCGCCCTTCGTCTATCGGTTAGGACACCAGATTTTCATTCTGGGAAGAGGGGTTCGACTCCCCTAGGGCGTGCCACTTCACCTTACGTTACCCTCCCCATAATCCGCACGACATCAGAACGCCTTGGCGGCATCCAGCACGCGCATCTGCACGCGGCGTGTTCCCTGCCAGTGGTCGGCGCTGAGCGTGCCTGCCACATGGACCTGCGTGCCCCGCCCGTTGAGCAGGAAATCGCCGAGCGCCGTCTCGGCGGCGCGAAAGGCGATGCCCTCCAGCCGCGTGCCGTCGGCCGCCTCGAGCGTGATCTTCACATGGGTGGTGCCGACCGGCCGTGCATCGCGCAGGCGATGGGCGGGCACGGCGAAGATCGGCTGCGGATGGCCGGAGCCGAAGGGGCCTGCGGTCTCCAGCTGATCGATCAGCGCAATCGTGGCACCCGATGCGCCGAGTGCGCCGTCGATCTTCAGCGTCTGGTTGGCGGCAAGCGCTCCCACCTGTTCGGCGGAGGCCTCGTCGAAGAAGGTGCGCAGGCGGCCGAGATTGGCCCGCTCGACGGTCAGGCCCGCCGCCATGGCATGCCCCCCGCCCTTCACCAGCAGGCCCGAATCGACGGCGGCGCGCACCATGCGGCCGATGTCGAAGCCGTTGATCGAGCGGCCGGAGCCCGTGCCCTTGCCGTTCAGGTCAAAGGCGATGGCGAAGGCCGGACGCTTGAACTTTTCCTTGAGCCGGGCGGCGAGCAGGCCGACGATGCCCGGATGCCAGTTGTCGCGCGCCGTGACGATGACAGATGCCGCCTGCCCGTCGCCGTATTCCGCCAGCGCCTCGGCTTCCGCTTCGGCCAGCATGACCTGTTCCATGGCCTGGCGCTCGCGGTTCAGTTCGTCGAGCTTGACGGCGATCTGATCGGCTTCGCCTGCATCGTCGAGCGTCAGCAGGCGGCTGCCCAGCGCCGCATCGCCGATGCGACCGCCGGCATTGATGCGCGGGCCAACGAGAAAACCGAAATGGTAGGGAGTGACGGGACCGCCGATGCCGGCCACACGCAGCAGCGCGGCGAGCCCGGCATTGTTCTGGTGGCGCGCGGCGATCAGCCCCTTGGTGACATAGGCGCGGTTCAGGCCCTTCAACGGCACGACGTCGCACACCGTCGCCAGCGCCACCAGATCAAGCCAGGCCAGCAGATCGAGCGAGCGGGCCTGCGGATGGCCATTCTGGCGCAGAACACGCAGGGTGGCGACCAGGACGAGGAAGACGACGCCGGCGGCGCAGAGATGCCCCTGCCCCGACAAGTCGTCCTCGCGGTTCGGATTGACCAGGGCGAGACAGGGCGGCATTTCGTGGCCCATCTGGTGGTGGTCGATCACCACCACGTCGATGCCGCGCTCTTTCGCCACCGCCAGCGCTTCGAGGCTGGTCGAGCCGCAGTCGACGGTGACGATCAGCCGGGCGCCGCGATCGATCAGCTGGCCGATCGCCGCCGGGTTCGGTCCATAGCCCTCGAAAATGCGGTCGGGAATGTAGATTTCCGCGTCGATGCCGAAATGGTGCAGGAAGCGGGAGAGAAGTGCGGAAGAGGCCGCGCCGTCGACGTCGTAGTCGCCGAAGATCGCCACGCGTTCGCCGCGACCGATCGCCTGGACCAGCCTTTCGGCCGCCGCTTCGCAATCGGTTAGGCGATAGGGATCCGGCATCAGGTTGCGGATGCTCGGCTCGAGGAAGCCCGGCGCCTCGTCGACGGCCACGCCGCGTCCGGCCAGCACGCGCGCGACAAGCTCGGGCATGCCGTGCAGCTGGCTCATCGCCAGCGCGCGGTTCTGCCCTGCCTGATCGAGGCGCGAGACCCAACGCTGCCCCGAGACCGAGCGGTCAACGCCGAGAAATGCACGCGGAACTGGATCGACGGGTTCTTCCATGCCTGATTGCTGTCCTTTGAGCCTGCGCCCTTTCTACAGGTCCGGCAGCAAATGACCAGCCCTGCCCAAGGCGGGCATCGAACCGACCGCAGCATGTTTCCGGATGGCAGGCCTGCGGATCAAGCGTTCCGGCAGGGCCGGAAACGCGTCCTCAAGACAGGAGCCAGGCGACGACCATGAAAGGAACCGTCATCAGCGACACATAGAGCAGAATCACCGCCCAGTTGCGTGCGCCTTCGAAATCGTCGTCCTCGAGCCGCCAGCGTTCCTGCCGCGAACGGCCTCGCCTCCCGGCGAACTCACGTTTGTCGATTGAGATCATCAAGCCCCTCCCCGAACTCGATTTCACAGAAGGCACAGAGTAACCGGCTCGCGCAAAAGATGCGAGGGGATTGTTCCAAAAAGATCGGAGAGAGGGAAAAAACAGGGCCGCTTGGGGCGGATCGGGCGGTGCCGGCTAAAGAACCGGCACCCCTTGCATCTCTGGTCAGGCTGTCTTCGGGCGCTCGATGCGAATCACCTGCGGTTCGCCGACGAGATAGCCTTCGCTCTTGATGGCGGCGACGGCCTTGCGCACCGCGTCCTCCATCGTCGCATGGGTGACGAGAATGATGGTCACCGGCGCGTCGGCCACGGAATGTTCCGACCGCTGCACGATCGATTCCAGCGAGATGTTGTTGAGCGCCATCTTGGTGGCGATGCTGGCGAAGACGCCGGTGCGGTCGACCACCGTCAGGCGGATGAAGTAACCGCCCTCGTGACTGCGCATCTGCGCCTGGCGATAGGGCTCGAGCAGATGGGCGGGACGGCCGAGCACCGGAACCTGCTGGGTGCCGGGGCGGCTCTTGGCGATGTCGGTGATGTCGCCGAGCACGGCCGACGCCGTAGCATTGCCGCCGGCGCCGGGGCCGACCATCAGCAGTTCGCCGAGAATGTCGGATTCGAGCGCCACCGCATTGGTCACGCCGTCGACCTGGGCGATCACCGAATCGAGCGGCACCATGGTCGGGTGCACGCGCTGCTCGATGCCGGTTTCGGTGCGCTGGGCGACGCCGAGCAGCTTGATGCGGAACCCGAGGTCGCGGGCGGCGTGAATATCCTCGATCGAGATATTGCTGATGCCCTCGAGATAGATGTCGTCGGCCGAGATCTGGCTGCCGAAGGCGAGCGTGGTCAGGATCGACAGCTTGTGTGCGGTATCATTGCCCTCGATGTCGAAGGTCGGATCGGCCTCGGCATAACCGAGACGCTGCGCTTCCTTGAGGCAGGCCTCGAAGGACAGGCCTTCCTTCTCCATCCGGGTCAGGATGTAGTTGCAGGTGCCGTTCATGATGCCGTAGACGCGGGAGAAATGGTTGCCGGTCAGGCTCTCGCGCATCGCCTTGATGACGGGGATGCCGCCGGCCACGGCCGCTTCGTAGTTGAGCAGCAGACCCTTTTCTTCCGCCATGATCGCCAGTTCGACGCCGTGGCGGGCGAGCAGCGCCTTGTTGGCGGTAACCACATGCAGGCCGCGGGCAAGCGCTGCGCGCACCGACTTGTCGGCCGTGCCTTCGGCGCCGCCGACCAGCTCGACCAGCACGTCGATGTCGCCCTTTTTGGCCATCTCGACCGGATCGTCGAACCAGGTGATGCCGCTCAAGTCAACGCCGCGGTCCTTGGTGCGGTCGCGCGCCGACACGGCGGTAATCTGGATGGCGCGGCCGCAGGAGACGGCCAGTTCGTTGCTGCGCTGTTGAAGGATGCGGACCAGCGAGGCACCAACGGTGCCGAGACCCGCAATGCCAATTTTAAGGGCATCAGCCATAAATAAATCCTGACAATTCAAAAACGTGGGGAATGGCGGCCGCGGAACGGGCCGCCGGGAATTCAGCGATGGGCGTTGAGCGGGATGACGTTGTGCATCGTCTCGTCGGCGGTCGACAGGAACTTCTTGATGCTGCGGGCCGCCTGGCGGATGCGATGCTCGTTCTCGACGAGAGCGAGACGGACATATTCGTCGCCCATCTCACCGAAGCCGATGCCCGGGGCAACCGCCACGTCGGCCTTCTCGACCAGCAGCTTGGAGAATTCCAGAGAGCCGAGCGAGCGGAATTTTTCCGGGATCTTGGCCCAGGCGAACATGGTGGCGGCCGGCGGCGGCACTTCGAAGCCCGCCTTGCCGAAGCTTTCGACCATCACGTCACGGCGACGCTTGTAGATCGAGCGGACCTCGGCGATGTCGGTGCCGTCGCCGTTCAGCGCGTGGGTCGCGGCCACTTGGATCGGTGTGAAGGCGCCGTAATCGAGATAGGACTTCACCCTGGCGAGCGCGGCGATCAGCCGCTCGTTGCCGACGGCAAAGCCCATGCGCCAGCCGGGCATGGAGAAGGTCTTGGACATCGAGGTGAACTCGACCGCGACATCCATGGCACCAGGCACTTCGAGCACGGACGGCGGCGGGTTGTCGTCGAAATAGATTTCCGAATAGGCGAGATCGGACAGCACGATCAACTCATGCTTCTTGGCGAAGGCGATGACGTCCTTGTAGAAATCGAGGCTGGCGACGCGGGCCGTCGGGTTGGACGGGTAGTTGATGATCAGCGCGATCGGCTTGGGGATCGAATGGCGCACGGCGCGTTCGAGCGGCGGGAAGAAGGTCTCGTCCGGCTCGACCGGGATCGAACGGATGACGCCGCCGGTCATCAGGAAGCCGAAGGCATGGATCGGATAGGTGGGGTTCGGGCAGAGCACCACGTCGCCCGGCGCGGTGATCGCCTGGGCCATGTTGGCAAAGCCTTCCTTCGAGCCGAGCGTCGCCACGACCTGGGTGTCGGGGTTGAGCTTGACGTTGAAGCGGCGGGCATAATAGGCCGCCTGGGCACGGCGCAGGCCGGGAATGCCGCGCGATGAGGAATAACGATGGGTGCGCGGGTCCTGGACCACTTCGCAGAGCTTGTCGACGATCGCCTGCGGCGTCGGCAGGTCGGGATTGCCCATGCCCAGGTCGATGATGTCGGCGCCCGCGGCTCGCGCGCTCGCCTTCAAACGATTGACCTGTTCGAAAACGTATGGCGGCAGACGCCGGACCTTATGAAATTCTTCCATCTTCAACCCCTGAGACCGCACGGACTGGACCGCGGCAGGCGGGTTCGTTTTGCCGAGTTAAGCCCGTCCCGCAACGAACCGCATAACCGGGACGGGTGAAGTTAAGATGCCTGCGGCATGATCGCCGCCAATCTTGACGCAATTGCGCCCGAAGGCCAGGCCGATCCGCAGCGGAACCTCCTGCCCCCGATATGTTGCTTTGCGTAAAAAGCCGGGCAAAGGCAAGCGCTATTTGGCGATCTGCGCCTGTGCATCCGCCCCGTGTTCGGCGGCGAGTTTGCGCAGCAGCAGAAGCCGGCGCTGATATTCGGCCTCGGAAATGGCGCCGGACTTGCGCGCATGGCCGAGAGCCGAGAGCTTGGCCTGCAGTTCGGCCGCTTCCTCATTGCCCATCTGCACGTTGGCGGCGGTCAGCGAGCCGGAAAAGTCCGGATACCCGTCCGGCGAGCGCGAGGGCTCCGCGGCCGGCGCGTCGGGATCGGCAACGGTCACGTCGAGGCTCGCAGCGCGTCCGGGCGCTTCGGCCGGCGGTGCGGCCGGTGTCGTGCAGGCCGAAAGCACGGCCAGGAGGCCAAGCACGGTCAGGCGCCTTGCGCCACGCATTGTCCCAATTGCCCAAGTATCAGCGATCATTATCGAATCCAGACGCCGGCAATCTGCTCGGCACGCTCAAGCCTTAAGTTCGTCACATAGGGTATGTCACACTATGCTTTCGTAAGTATGGAACTTGTAGTCGTTTTCAGGCAGGATGCGCAATTGCAAAAGACGCCGAGAAAATAATCCTGGGGAGGACGGTTTGACCAGCACACGCGAAGAGGCGGGACAGGGCGGCGCGAAGGCGGCGGGCTTCGATCCGAAACTGATCGAACCCTATGTCGTCAAGGACCCGCAGGCCCTGACGCTCAACGTGGCGAAGGCGCTGGAAAACCTGGGCAAGGCGGCGTCGAGCTGGCTCGCGCCGCGCGAGCGCGGCGAAGTCGTCGATCCCGTTTCCGAACCGATGGCCGAACTGGTCAAGACCATGTCGAAGGTCGCCGAGTACTGGATGTCCGATCCGAAGCGGACGCTGGAGGCACAGACGCAGCTGATGGCCGGCATGTTCGGCATGTGGACGCAGACGCTGGCGCGATTCTCGAGCGACGGCGAAACCCAGCCTCAGCAACCGATCAAGGACAAGCGTTTTGCCGACGAGGACTGGCAGCGCAATCCGTTCTTCGACTTCCTCAGGCAGGCCTACATCATCCTGTCGGACTGGGCCGAGAAGATGGTCACCCAGGCCGAGGGCCTCGACGAGCACACCCGCCACAAGGCGGAATTCTACATGCGCCAGATCACGGCTGCGCTGTCGCCCACCAATTTCATCCTCACCAATCCGCAGCTCTACCGCGAGACGGTATCGAGCCACGGGGCGAACCTGGTCAAGGGCATGCAGATGCTGTCCGAGGACATTGCCGCCGGCGGCGGCGATCTGAGGATCCGCCAGACCGACACCAGCAAGTTCAAGGTCGGCGAGAACATGGCGGTGACGCCCGGCAAGGTGATCGCCCAGAGCGAGATATGCGAGGTCATCCAGTACGAGGCGGCGACCGACACGGTGTTGAAGCGGCCGCTTCTGATCTGCCCGCCGTGGATCAACAAGTTCTACATCCTCGACCTCAATCCGCAGAAGTCCTTCATCAAGTGGTGCGTCGACCAGGGCCACACGGTCTTCGTCATCTCCTGGGTCAATCCGGACGAGCGCCATGCGAAGAAGGACTGGGAATCCTATATCCGCGAAGGCGTCGATTTCGCCCTCGACACGGTGGAAAAAGCGACCGGCGAAACGCAGGTCAACGCCATCGGCTATTGCGTCGGCGGCACGCTGCTGGCCGCAGCCCTCGCGCTGCATGCGCAAGAGGGCAACAAGCGGATCGCCAGTGCCACGCTGTTCACCACCCAGGTCGACTTCACATATGCCGGCGACCTCAAGGTCTTCGTCGACGAGGGGCAGATCGGCAGCATCGAGGACCGGATGAAGTCCTCCGGCTATCTCGACGGCTCGAAGATGGCTTCGGCCTTCAACATGCTGCGCGCTTCCGAGCTGATCTGGCCCTATTTCGTCAACAACTACCTGAAGGGCCAGGATCCGATGCCCTTCGACCTGCTCTACTGGAATTCCGATTCGACGCGTATGGCGGCCGCCAACCACTCCTTCTACCTGCGCAATTGCTACCTCAGCAACACGTTGAGCCAGGGCAAGATGGAGCTCGCCGGCAAGACGCTGTCGCTCAAGGACATCAAGATCCCGATCTACAATCTCGCCACCCGCGAGGACCATATCGCCCCGGCAAAATCGGTCTTCGTCGGCTCCAGCCTGTTCGGCGGACCTGTCGAATACGTGCTGTCCGGCTCGGGCCACATCGCCGGCGTCGTCAATCCGCCCGACAAGCAGAAATACCAGTACTGGACCAATGGCGCGGTCAAGGGCGCCTACGAGGACTGGGTGGCAGGCGCCAAGGAAACGCCGGGCTCCTGGTGGCCGCACTGGCAGCGCTGGATCGAGGCGATGGACGACGCGCGCGTCCCGGCCCGCATTCCCGGCGGCGGCGCGCTCAACGCCATCGCCGACGCGCCGGGCTCCTACGTGCTCGCACGGGTATAGAGGCGGCTCTGCAGGCGGATGTGGGTGCGAAGTGAGCGGACCTACCCTTTGCGGTAACGCGACCGACAGGTTAGACCGGTCGGCATGATCTTCTCTCCGCCCCTCGTCCCTGCCCGGCTGATCCGCCGCTACAAGCGTTTCCTGTTCGATGCCGTGCTAGACGATGGCCGCGAGATCACCGGCTTCTGCCCGAATACCGGATCGATGCAGGGACTGACGGCGCCGGGCTCGCGCATCTGGCTCTCCGAGCACGACAGCCCGAACCGCAAATATGCCCATGCCTTCGAGCTGATCGAGGCGGAGGGCACCGTGGTCGGTGTGCATGCGGCGATTGCCAACCGGCTGGCGGAAGAGGCGATCCGCGGCGGCCTGGTGTCCGATCTCGCCAGCTATCCGGTGATTGCCCGCGAACAGCGCTACGGCGCCCGGTCGCGGATCGATTTCCTGCTGTCCGCCCCGGATCGCCCCGCCGCCTATGTCGAGGTTAAGAACGTGCATTTCATCCGCCAGGCTGGCCTTGCCGAGTTCCCCGATACGGTGACCGCCCGCGGCGCCCGACACCTGGAGGAACTGATCGAGATCGTCCGCGGTGGACAAAGGGCCGTCATGCTCTATCTCGTCCAGCGCGAGGATTGCCGGTCCTTGCGCATCTGCGGCGATCTCGACCCGCTCTATGCACGGACCTTTGCCCGCGCGATCGAGGCCGGAGTCGAGGCTCATGCGGTGAAATGCCGGGTCACGCCTTCGGAAATCGTGCCGCTTTGCCCGATCGCCATGGACGAACCCGGCCTTGCTGCATTATGTACGACGAATACAGCATTTCCCACGATCGAAAGCGGATGAATGGTAACCTATATCGAAGCGGCGACCGCCCCGCTCAAGAACACCGGCGCGATCAGGCTCTATGGGCCTGAGGATTTTGCGGGCATGCGCAAGGCCTGCCAGCTGACGGCACGCTGCCTCGACGAACTCGTGCCGATGGTCAAGCCCGGGGTCACCACCGATGCCATCGACCGCTTCGTCTTCGAATTCGGCATGGACAACGGCGCGCTGCCCGCGACACTGAACTATCGCGGCTATACCAAGTCGGTCTGCACCTCGATCAACCACGTCGTCTGCCACGGCATTCCCAACGACAAGCCGCTGCGCGACGGCGACATCGTCAATATCGACGTGACCTATGTGCTCGACGGCTGGCACGGCGATTCGAGCCGCATGTATCCGGTGGGCGAGATCAAGCGCGCCGCCGAGCGTCTGCTGGAAGTCACCTATGAATGCCTGATGCGCGGCATCGCCGCCGTGCGCCCCGGCGCCCGCACCGGCGCCATCGGCGAGGCGATCCAGACCTATGCCGAGGCCGAGCGCTGCTCCGTGGTGCGCGATTTCTGCGGCCACGGCGTCGGCCGCCTGTTCCACGACAGCCCGAACATCCTGCATTACGGCCGCGCCAATGAGGGGCCGGAACTGAAGGAAGGCATGATCTTCACCATCGAGCCGATGATCAATCTCGGCCGCCCGCATGTGAAGGTGCTGGCCGACGGCTGGACGGCGGTCACCCGCGACCGGTCGCTGACAGCGCAATACGAGCACGCCGTCGGCGTCACCGCCACGGGCTGCGAGATCTTCACTCTGTCGCCGGGCGGTTTCGACCGGCCGGGCCTTCCGCCGCTCAAGGGCTGACCACATGGCAAAGCCCCCTCCTCCCGGCCCTCTCGACACCGAAGACGAACCTGCCTTCGACCTGCGAGGGGCGGACGGAGGGGCAGAGCACGGAGCGGGCGACGAACGCGGCTTCTTCGCCGAGCAGGCGGCGAAATCCGGCGCTTTGAAAAAGCGGTCCGCGGTCACCGGAACGGTCGAGACTCCGGAGGCGCATTATCACGGCCACCGCGACCGGCTGAGGGCGCGTTTTCGCGAGAGCGGCGATACGGCGCTGGCCGACTACGAGATCCTCGAACTCCTGCTGTTTCGCCTCATCCCGCGACGCGACACCAAGCCGATCGCCAAGGCGCTGATCGCGCGATTCGGTTCGCTCGCCGGCGTGTTCGGTGCGCAACCGTCGCTGCTGCAGGAGGTCAACGGCGTCGGCGAGACGGTCGCGCTCGAACTCAAGCTGATCGCCAGCGTCGCCCAGCGCATGTTGAAGAGCGAGATCCGCGGCCGCCAGGTGCTGTCGTCCTGGTCGTCGGTCATCGACTACTGCCACACGGCAATGGCCTACGAATCGACCGAACAGTTCCGTATCCTGTTTCTCGACAAGCGCAATGCGCTGATCGCCGACGAGGTGCAGGGCCGTGGCACGGTCGACCACACGCCGGTCTATCCGCGCGAAGTGGTCAAGCGGGCGCTGGAACTCTCGGCCACCGCCATCATCCTCGTCCACAACCATCCCTCCGGCGATCCGACGCCGTCGCGCGCCGACATCGACATGACGAAGATGATCGTCGACACGGCCAAGCCGCTCGGCATAAGCGTGCACGACCACATCATCATCGGGCGCGACGGCCATGCCAGCCTCAGGGGGCTCAGGCTGATTTAGTGATTGCGACAGTATGTTGAAATAATGAAACAATCCCGCCCTCGATCGTCACATTGACCGGGACGACCGAAAAGACACGTGCTAGTAAATCGGCACTCCTGCCATCCCAAGTCGGTCCCTTGCCATGTATCCATTTCTCGAGCGCATCGCCGGTCTCCGCCGCCGTCCCTGGTTCGGTTACGCCTTTGCCCTGATCGCATTTCTCGTCGCTCTGGAACTGCGTTTCTTTTTCGATCCCGATCTGCCGGTGGGCTATCCCTTCCTGACCTTCTTCCCGGCAATCATTCTGACCTCGGCTCTCGGCGGAACGCTCCCGGGCATCCTGTGCACGGTGCTGTGTTTTCTCTCCGCATGGTACTGGTTCATACCCCCCTTCGGCGCCTTCTACCTCGATGCGAAAGTCGCCTTCGCCCTTGGCTTCTTCACCATCATCGCCGCGGTCGACATCACGATCATCCACTGGCTTCACCGATCGATGGAGGCGGTGATCGCCGAGCGGCGGAAGTCGGCCGAACTGGCCAAGGAGAGTCTGCGGCTCGCCCAGCAGAAGGAGATCCTGTTTGCCGAGCTGCAGCATCGCGTGGCCAACAATCTCGCCATCATCGCTTCCATCCTCAGCCTCGAGGAACGCAAGGTCGCCGACGCCGAGGCGAAGGCGATCCTCAAAGATGCCCGACGCCGGCTCGACCTGATGTCGCGCGTCCACCGTCGCCTCTACAGCCCCGAGACGGGCGCCTTCGGCATCGGCGACTATATCGAGCGCCTGACGCAGGACATTCTCGACGGCGCCGTCAGCCGGCCCGTGGTCGTCGAGGTCCAGGCAGCGCCGCTGGTGCTGAGCGTCGACCAGATGACCAATCTGTCGCTCGCCCTGCTCGAAGTGCTGATGAACAGCGTCAAATATGCAGCACCCCATACCGAGGAACTGAAGGTCACCATTTCGCTGCAACCGACGGCCGAGGGCCAGGCACGGCTGACCGTCACCGACAACGGACCGGGCTTTCCGCCCGACTTCAACCCGGCCGCCTCGCGCCAGCTCGGCTTCATGCTGCTCAAGAGCTTCTCCCAGTCGCTCGGCGGCAGCATGACCTTCTCCAACGCCCAGGGCGCCGCAACGCGGATCGACTTTCCGCTGACCACGGCCGACGGCGCCTGATCGGCCGAGTGCCGCCAATCTGTTCGCAGGTGCGGCAACGATAACCAAACGGTTAGGATGGCCTGCTATCGTGCCGCCCGGGGCAGATCGCGCGGGGCGACCAGACTTGCGCCCGACATTCGGGGATACCAGGCATGAACCAATATGATTTCGTCGTCATCGGCAGCGGACCGGCCGGACGCCGGGCGGCCATCCAGGCCGCCAAGCTCGGCAAGAAGGTGCTGGTGATCGAGAAGGGCACGCGCGTCGGCGGTGTCTCCGTGCATACCGGCACGATCCCGTCCAAGACCCTGCGCGAGACGGCCCTCAACCTCACCGGCTGGCGCGAGCGCGGCTTCTACGGCCGCTCCTACCGAGTCAAGCAGGAGATCTCGGCGGAAGACCTGCGCCGCCGCCTGTTGATCACCCTCGACCACGAGGTCGACGTTCTGGAACACCAGTTTGCCCGCAACCGGGTGTCCCAGCTTCGCGGCCATGCCCGCTTCATCGACAAGAACACGCTGGAGGTCGAAAAAGAGGACGGCGAGATCATCCGGGTGCATGCGGACGCCGTGCTGCTGGCCGTCGGCACGCGGCCCTATCGTCCCAGCCACATTCCCTTCGACGGCGAGAAAATCATCGACAGCGACGAGATCCTCGAGATCAAGGATCTGCCGCGCTCCATGGTGGTGATCGGCGCCGGGGTCATCGGTATCGAATATGCCACCATCTTCTCCGCCCTCGACACCGCCGTCACCGTGATCGAACCGCGCGACAGCATGCTGGAATTCCTCGACAAGGAGATCGTCGAGGATTTCGCCTACCAGCTGCGCGACCGCAACATGAAGCTGGTCTTCGGCCAGACGGTGGAAAAGGTCGAGAAGGACGCGACCGGCAAGTGTCGGGTCACCCTGCAGAACGGCCGCTCGATGATCGCCGAGATGGTGCTGTTCGCCGCCGGCCGGGTCGGCGCCACGGACAGCCTCGACCTTGCCGCCTGCGGGCTCGAAGCCGACAACCGCGGCCGCATCAAGGTCGATCCGGACACCTTCCAGACTGCCGTCCCGGGCATCTATGCCGCCGGCGACGTGGTCGGCTTCCCTTCGCTCGCCTCGACCTCGATGGAACAGGGCCGCATCGCCGCGCGCCACGCGGTCGGCGCCCCGGCGCAGGAGCCGCCGCAATTCTTCCCCTACGGCATCTATGCCGTGCCGGAAATCTCGACCTGCGGGCTGACCGAAGAGGAAGTGCAGCAGCGCGGCATCCCCTACGAATGCGGCGTCGCGCATTTCCGCGAGACCTCGCGCGGCCACATCATGGGCCTCGACAGCGGTCTGCTGAAGATGATCTTCTCGCTGAAGACCCGCCGCCTTCTCGGCGTTCACATCGTCGGCGAAGGCGCGACCGAACTCGTGCACATCGGCCAGGCGGTGCTGAACCTCAAGGGCACGGTCGAATATTTCGTCGAGAACACCTTCAACTATCCGACGCTGGCGGAGGCCTACAAGATCGCCGGGCTGGATGCGTGGAACCGCATGGGAGAACTGCAGGGCACGTGAGTGGGCCGCTCGAAGGCGGTGGCCGTCGGGTGACGGTCCCGGATCAGGCGGTCTTCGACAGGAAGGGCAGCCCCGCGACCAGCCCGCGACAATAGTCGTCGGTCAACTCCCGGTCGCCGAACAGGATATGGTAGACGATCGGGGCGACGACACGGTCGATCACCTCGCCCACCTCGAACGACGCCTCTTCGCGTTGGATGGCGCGCGCCCGCAGCACGCCGATCTGGTCATAGGTGTAGTTGCAGCAACGCAGCGGGTAAACGCCCTCACCGCTCGTGGCGAAGATGTCGCCCAGCATTTCCCGCCCGACGCGCGACGACATTTCCTCCATGAACTGCAGCGCCCAGGTCTCGAGGTCGGTCCTGAGCGCGCCCGTATCCTCCGGATCGGCAATCGGGCGCATGCGGCGGACGGCCACGTCCGCCAGCAGGTCGGAAAGATCGCCCCAACGGCGATAGACCGTGGACGGCGTCACACCCGCCTGTTCGGCGATCATCGGCACGGTCAGTTCGGTCCTTTCATGCTTTTCAAGCAGGGCCTCGACGGCCTGATGGACCGCCGTCTGAATGCGGGCGCTGCGGCCGCCCTGTCGCACCAGTTCCTTTGCCATCTCACTCACTTTCCCGGAGGTTTACGCTCAATATCGCGCCGCCGTCCATCATTCTTGCGATCCATTAACGCAAAGGAATTGCATTAAGGTCAAGCTTCGCCTAAATTGCGTTAACGCAATTATTTCGCTTTAGGACATCCAATGTCAATGGACAGCACTTTTTCCGGCTCGAAGCCGCGGTTCGGCCGGGGTGCCGTAACGGCCTACGGCTTCTTCACCTCGATGACATTCCCCGCCAGCAGCAGCGCACCGACGCCGCTCTACCATCTCTACCAGGAAGTGCTGCATCTTCGGCCCTTCGACGTCACCATCATCTTCGCCTGCTATGCGTTCAGCCTCCTGGCCGCCCTGCTGACGGTTGGCGGTCTCTCCGACTATGTCGGCCGCAAGCCGGTGATTCTGGCCGCGCTGCTGCTCAATGCCGGCGCGATGCTGCTCTTTGCCTTTGCCGATTCACTCGGCCTGCTGATCGCCGCGCGCCTGGTCCAGGGCCTTGCCGCCGGCATTGCCATCCCCACCCTTGGTGCCGCCATCATGGACAGCGATCCGTCCCGCGGCTCGCTGTTCAACAGCATCGCCCCCTTCATCGGCCTGTTCGCGGGATCGCTGCTCGCCGGCCTGCTGGTGACCTTCGCGCCGGCCCCGCTGCATCTGGTCTATGCCGTCCTGCTGGTCGTCACGCTCGTCGAGATCGTGCTGCTCGCCCGGATGCCGGAAACGACGCAGAGCAAGCCCGGCGCGCTCGCCTCTCTCAAGCCCGCAGTGCGCGTTCCCGCCAAGGCGCTCGCCGCCGTGCTGATGACCACGCCGGTCAACGTCGCCGGATGGGCGCTTGCCGGCTTCTACCTCTCGCTGATGCCGAGCCTCGTCAGCGTCGCCACCGGCATACGCTCGCCGCTGATCGGCGCATCGGTCGTCTCGATGCTGATGCTGGTCGCGAGCCTTTCGGTGATGACCCTGCGGGGCCTGGCGGCCAGCCGGATCATGGTGATCGGCACGCTGTCGCTGATGATCGGCGTGGCGGTCACACTGACCGGCATCCACCTGCAGAGTGTCGTGCTGCTGTTTGCCGGCACCGCGGTGGTCGGCATCGGCTTCGGCGCCAATTTTTCCGCCATCCTGCGCATCGTGCTGCCGCTGGCCGATGCCGACGACCGGGCCGCCCTGCTGTCCGCCTTCTTCGTCGAAAGCTATCTCGCCTTCTCGCTGCCGGCGATCGTCGCGGGCCTCACCGCCCCCTATCTCGGCCTTGCCGGCACGAGCTATGCCTATGGCGGCGGCGTGCTGCTGCTGGCCGCCATTTCGCTCGTCGCGACCCGCCGCCTGCCCGTCCACCGCTGACGGGCGGCGGCCCATCCTCTTGGCCATCAAAACTTTGGCGGAGCGACGCGGTTGCGTGTTCAATCCGGCCGGCACCATGAAGGACGGAAAGGACGAGAGGCAGGACGACGATGCGGATCATATCGCTCAATGTCTGGGGCGGCATGCTGCATGCGCCCCTGATGGATTACCTCGTTCATGCAGACGCCGACATCTATTGCCTGCAGGAGGTGCCGCGCGCGCCGGGCAGCCGGTCGGAGTGGCTGAGCTATCGCGACCACGGCGTCGAGCTGCAGCAGCGCGCCAATCTGTTCGACGAGATCCGCGCGGCCTTGCCCAGCCATGACGGCTTCTTCTGCCCCACCGCGCGCGGCGAGCTGTTCGACGGCGAGACCCGTTGCTGGCAGGAATTCGGGTTGGCGACTTTCGTGCACAATAGCCTGCCGGTCATCGGACAGGCCATGGATTTCGTCCACGGCGCGTTCTCGCCCGACGGTTTCGGCCCGCATCCGCGATCGCGCAATGCCCACTGCATCCGCCTGTTCGACTACGAGGCTGGCCGTTCCTTCAGCGTCGCGCAGATCCACGGGCTGCGCGACATCGCCGGAAAGGGCGACACGCCCGCCCGGGCGGCCCAGGCCGCGGCCTTCAAGGCGCTGATCGAACGCGTCTGGCGGCCTGACGAACCGCTGATCGTCTGCGGCGACTTCAATCTGCTGCCGGACAGCGCGACATTCGAAACGCTCGGCACGCTCGGCCTGACGGATCTGATCACGTCGCGCGGCCACCGGGATACCCGCACCTCGTTCTACAAGAAGGAAGGCCGTTTCGCCGACTACATGCTGGTGACGGCGGATGTCGCGGTAAAGCACTTCGAGGTGGTGCGCACGCCGGAAGTCTCCGACCACTGCCCTCTGCTCGTGGAATTCTGAGGCGGAGAACGACAGTCCACAACAAAAAAAGCCGCCCGGACGGCGGCTTTCTCTATGCGATGGAAACTTCCGAAGCTTACTCGGCGTCGCCTTCGGCGGCCTTCTTCTTCGGAGCAGCCTTCTTCTTCGGAGCAGCTTCTTCGCCTTCGGCAGCGTCGTCAGCCTTGGCAGCGGCCTTCTTCTTCGGGGCTGCCTTCTTGGCCGGCTTATCGCCTTCTTCGGCTTCGTCTTCAGCCAGCAGCTCTTCCTTGGAGACCTTCTTGTCGGTCACGTCGATTTCAGCCAGCAGCTTGTCGATGACCTTCTCTTCGAAGATCGGGGCGCGCAGCGACGCGGAAGCGCCGGGCGTGTTGCGGAAGAAGTCGAGGATCTGCTTTTCCTGGCCCGGGAACTGCTGGAGCTGGGCAAACAGCGCCCGCTGCATTTCGTCCTCGGAGACTTCTACGCCGCCCTTTTCACCGATTTCCGAGAGAACGAGGCCGAGGCGAACGCGGCGCTCGGCGAGCGTGCGGTATTCGGTACGGGCTTCTTCTTCGGTCGTGTCTTCGTCGGCGAAGGTCTTGCCGGACTGGGCGAGATCGGTGTTGATCTGGCGCCAGATGTTCTCGAACTCGGCGTCGACGAGCTTGGAGGGCGTGTCGAACTTGTAGAGCTCGTCCAGCTGGTCGAGGATCTGACGCTTGACCTTCTGGCGGGTGACGTTGCCGTACTGGCTCTCGATCTGGCCGCGGACGATTTCCTTCAGCTTGTCGAGCGATTCGACGCCGAGCTTGGTGGCAAGCTCGTCGTTCAGTTCGATGGCGGCGGGAGCAGCGACTTCCTTGACGGTGATGTCGAAGGTGGCTTCCTTGCCGGCGAGGTTGGCAGCCGGATAGTCGGCCGGGAAGTTGACGGTGATGACCTTTTCATCGCCAGCCTTCAGGCCGACGAGCTGGTCTTCGAAACCGGGGATGAAGCGGTTCGAGCCGATGACCAGTTCGGCATCTTCGTCCTTGCCGCCGTCGAAGGCAACGCCGTCGACCTTGCCGAGGTAATCCATGGTGACGCGGTCGCCTTCGGCGGCCTTGCCCTTCTTGGTCTCGAAGGTGCGGGCGTTCTCGGCGATCTTCTCGATCTGCTCGATCACTTCCGCATCCGAAACGTCGACCACTTCGCGGGTGACCTTGAGGCCGTCGACCGGCTTCAGTTCGATCGGCGGGATAATCTCGTAGGAAAGCGTGAACTCAAGGTCGGCCTGGGCGGTCAGGATCTTGTCGGCTTCGGCCTCGTCCTCGGTCATGGCGATTTCCGGCTGGGTCGCCGACTTTTCGCCGCGCTCCGACAGGATGGCGGAGGGCTGCTCGCGGATGATCTCGTTGACCAGCTCGGCCATGATCGACTTGCCGTACATCTTCTTCAGGTGACCGACCGGAACCTTGCCCGGGCGGAAGCCGTTGATGCGGACCTTGTCCTTGGTCTCGGCCAGGCGCTCATTCATGCGAGCTTCCATGTCCTTGGCCGGAATAACGACCTTGATTTCGCGCTTCAGCCCTTCAGCGAGCGTTTCGATAACCTGCATGTTCTTACCTTCATGTCGTGGCGGCCGTGCTCGGACAGCCGGTTGTTTCCCTGAGCACGACGCCGGAATCCTATGTTCCCGGACGTGGCTGCGGCGCAGTCTTCAAGCATTCCTGCCAGGCAAAACGGTGATAACAGCAGCGGGATCGTCACCCGGTCCGTCTCGCACCGCCCCGCTCGGCAATCTGGTGCGGGTAGAGAGACTTGAACTCCCACGCCTTGCGGCACCAGAACCTAAATCTGGCGTGTCTACCAATTTCACCATACCCGCGTCCAAAGCAAACGCATGCAGCCCTTGCGCATGGCCCCTCCGGAGCGCGCGTCTCTATATCACCCGTTTTTCCACGCGCAAAGGAAAAATGACGGTTCTGTCGCCGCCCACACATGGAAAGGCGCGGCGGCGGATGGCGCGCCGAAAGCCGTGTACAGGCGCCCGACCGCCCCACGGCACCGAGCGTCGGTGGATAGCCCGGCGCCCGCTGCAACCCTGCAGCGCTCAATTTCGGTCTTTACATCGGTGAGTATATCGGCATTTTCGTCACAAAACCGTCACAAGCAACCATCGGGAACGTCGCCAATGGCATCTCCCCCTCCTTGCGTGGTCTATTCGACCCTGTCCCTCAACACGCTGACGAAGCGCTGTCGTATCGACGGCAGGCTTTACGACGTTCATCTGGGCAAATGGATGTTCTACAATCCGGCGCGACAGGAGAAATACTTCCACGTCCGCTCCGGCAAGATCGATTCGACTGCGCGAAGCCGTCCGACGGACCGTCAGCTGTCACAGATGGACGAGGCGGAGTTCAGCGGCCGTTATCCGATATCGGTGTGGAAGGAAGCGCTGGCCACGCCGATTTCCCGGCGGCTCGCCGAAATCTGGATCGCCAGCCATCGCCTCCACGCCGCCGGCCTCGGACCGAGGCCGGGCTCGCTGATCGTCGCGCGCAACTACAAGCGCAATTTCCGTTCTTACGGTCCGACCGCCGGGCTGCAGATCGAAAACGCCAGGCTGCTTTCGCCGCGCGATCCGGTGACGCAGGAGGAGATGATTGCCGCCGGTGTCAGGCCCGACCGCTATCTGAGCTGCGTGCGGCAGACGATCAACGGATACGTTTCCGACCTCTGTTCGGTGGTAGGAGTCGTGCCGATCGATGCCGAGGACGAAATCGAAGCGCTGGCCGGACAGATCGACGGCCTGCTCACGGGCAACGGCGCGGGCTGACGCGGCGGCGTCTCGACGCCGTCCAGACAGCCGGCCGGCGTCCTGCTAGTACAAGGGCTCCTGATAGAGCGCCACGCCGTCCATGCGCAGTTCGCGGATCTGGCTGCGACCGCCCTTGCCGACGCGGACGACGACGGCGACGTCGCCTTCGTTGCGACCCGTCTCGATCTCTTTTCCCTCGCCCTCCGGCACGTAGAAACGCTCGATGCCGTAATCGACCCTGAGGCTGTCGCCCGCCTCGACGGCGCCGTAAAAGTAGAAGCGTTGCGTCTGCAGCACGACGCTGCCCTCCTGCGGCGCCAGCGCGCCGAAGGACGCCTCCGTGACCGTCCAGAACCCGTCCACGCCGGGCTTCAGACGCACCTGCATCACCTGCCAGTCGGGACCGTCCGGACGATCGCCGGTGATCAGCGCCGCGGGGATGGTCGAGACGTCGTAAGAGAGGATCACGTAGTCGCCGCGCAACAGGTCGCGCGGGTCGACCGGTGCCGTCTTCAGCAGGATCTCCTCGCCGGAGCGCAAAATCCCGGCCCGGCCCTCGATCATCCAGCCGAGCACCGCCGTCTGCAGCACCACCAACCCGAGCGCGATGGCCAGATAACGCATGGTGTTGGGTTTCCGGGTTTCCACAATCATGTCCTTGCCTCCGCGGCCCGCCGGGCAAACACTTTCTCGAGCTTCACCACCACGCCCGCCAGCACCGCGACAACCAGGCCGGCCAGCAGGAAGAAGGCGGAAGTACCGAGCATGGAGTCGATCGTCACATAGGAGAGGTAGAGCACTTCGCCGGCAAAGGCGGCGTAGGCGAGGAAGCGCACAGCGCCATTGTCCCGCCCCTCCAGCGCGAGCGCGGCAAGCGCCAGCGCGATCGTCGCGATGCCGAGCAAGGCGAGCGCCGTTCCATCGGTCCATTCGGCATGCAGCAGCACAAGGCCGAGAAGCGCCAGCACCAGCGCGTAGAAGGCAAAGGCCGGTTCGAACCGGCGCAGGAAATTCGCCGCCGGCGAAATCGGCAGGGTAGCGACCAGGAAGGCGATCGTGCCGCCCGCCGCATAGGTCATCGCCGTCTCGACCTCGATCGACAGCGTATAGATCCAGACGAACCAGGCCAGTAGCAGCCAGTAGATGAAATGCCGCGCCCGGTCGGCGCCGGTCCACAGCGACAGCAGAGCGATGATCAGACCGGCAGACAGCGGCCACCAGCCGTAGAGCATGTGCCAATCGCCGTTGAACTGTTCCAGCAGCGCGGCGAAGGCGGCGAAGGACAGGATGCCGGCCATGGCCGTCAGTGCCCCGGAGCGGAAGGCGGCCGCCGACACCGCGGTCATGGCGAACCAGACGAGCATGGCGTCGAAGGCATCGCCCGACAGGTGATAGAGCTGGCCGATCAGCGCGATCGCCCCGCCGAAACAGGCCGCACCCAGAACCAGCAGGGCCCCGCCCAGGCGGTCGGCGCCACGGCCGAAGGCCAGGGCCGCCAGCAGATGAAAGACCCAGATCAGCGCGACGATGCCGCCGACTTTGACCAGCCGCGGGATTTCTTCCCAGTTGGCGGCGATCAGCAGCAGGATCGAGGCTGAGATCAGCACGGCGGCCAGAACCATCAGCACGCCGCCGATGCTGAAGGCCGAGCGGCGGGAATCATGTTCCTGCAGCAGTGCGTCGGCCACGCCCTGCCCGATCAGGCCCTTCTCCACCCAGATGCCGAGATCCCGCTTCAACCGTCCGCGATACATGAATTCTCCGTCCCCAGCCCCGGTTCGGCGCGCCTCGTGCCGCTTGGCACGGCCGCCGTCCGGTCGTTTGCGCCATTCTTGAGCCGAACGCCGGCAAAAGACAATCGGGGCCTTAGCACGTCCACGCCCGCCCGCACCGGTTCAATCATGCATCTCGTGCATGGCTTCCATGACAATATTGCACTGCACAACGGCGCGTTTTCCGCCTAATGTGCCTTCAACAGAGCGCGGACGAAGTTTCTTTGTTTTTCGCTCATGCGGCGGTTTCCGCCGATACGACCTTCGACCCTGCGCACTCCTCCTCCCAGCGCGGCGTCGAACTGACTGACGACACTCCTCCTCCCAGTCGTCGGTCTCTCAAAATGACGCTCACCGGATCCTCCTCCCCCGGTGAGCGTTATTTTTTTGTCCTCCTCCCAATCCCGCCGACTTTCGATACTGCAGCGCGCAAGCACGTTGCCGAGGCTTCCTCACCGCCCGGTCGCGCGCCGAAAAATGCGTCAATTTACCGCATGTTAACCATGCCTCTATGCGTCCACCGCATAGGAGTCATACGGCGATGTCACTTCCGCTTTTTCGCACCGCAGCATATATTCCGGTCATCGAATTCAAGCAGGCACCCGCCCCCGGGGAGCAGCAACCGGAAAGAGGAAAGATCATGAACATCGCTCGCTCGCTCAACAACTGGCGCAAGTATCGTCAGACCGTCAACGAACTCGGCCGCATGTCCGACCGCGAACTTCGCGACCTCGGCATTGGCCGCGAGGACATTCGCCGCGTGGCTCGTCACGCCGTCGCCGGCTGATCCTGACGACAAATCCGACTGCAAAGAGGCCTCCCCTGCGGGAGGCCTTTTTCTTTGCCGCTTTTTCGGGCGCCTTTGCCCGCTTGCTGATAGCTGCCTTTTATTGCAGCACACCATGCACATTTGCATAGCAGTCGCTTATTATTTGCACTGCACAATATTGTTTTACAGGCGTATAAAGCGATCAATCGCTGATGTGGACGAGACCACAGGATCAGCGGAACAAGATTGACCCCGAGGAAACGACCATGAACCCGATCCGCATCGCCAAGAACTGGATGAGCTACCGCCGCACCATCGCCGAACTGGGCAACCTGTCCAACCAGGCCCTGTCCGACATCGGCATCACCCGCTACGAAATCCGCAATATTGCTGCCCGCTCCTTCCGCTAATAGCGCAGGTTGAGCAGAGCAGTGGAAAACGGCACCCTCGGGTGCCGTTTTCGATTCCGGCTCCTGCCGCACCGCGTGCCTGCCCGCGGCAGACGGGAAAGGATTGGCCGCCAAACCGTCCCGTGATAAGCAGCACGCCATGATGAAAACCACTCCCTCTCCCATTCATGTGATCGGCGGCGGCCTTGCCGGTTCCGAGGCCGCCTGGCAGGCTGCGCAGACCGGCGTTCCGGTCATTCTCCACGAGATGCGCGGCGTGCGCGGCACGGATGCGCACCGCACCGACGGCCTTGCCGAGCTGGTATGCTCCAATTCCTTCCGCTCCGACGATGCGACGGCCAATGCCGTCGGCGTCATCCATGCCGAGATGCGGCTGGCCGGATCGCTGATCATGGCCTGCGCCGACAAGCACCAGGTTCCCGCCGGCGGGGCGCTCGCCGTCGACCGCGACGGCTTTTCCGACGCCGTCAGCCAGGCGATCCATGCGCATCCGCTGATCACCGTGGTGCGCGAAGAGGTCACCGGCCTGCCGCCCAAGGACTGGGGCCTGACGATCATCGCCACCGGACCCCTCACCTCTCCCGATCTCGCCGAGGCGATCCGCGCCGAGACCGGCGAGGACGCGCTCGCCTTCTTCGACGCCATTGCGCCGATTGTTCACCGTGATTCCATCGACATGGACATCTGCTGGTACCAGTCGCGCTACGACAAGGTGGGTCCGGGCGGCACCGGCAAGGACTATATCAACTGCCCGCTCGACGAAGCCCAGTACAATGCCTTCATCGACGCGCTGATCGCCGGCGACACGGTCGGCTTCAAGGAATGGGAAGGCACGCCCTATTTCGACGGCTGCCTGCCGATCGAGGTCATGGCCGAGCGCGGCCGCGAAACGCTGCGCCACGGGCCGATGAAACCGATGGGGCTGACCAATGCCCACAATCCGACCGTCAAGGCCTATGCCGTCGTGCAGCTGCGCCAGGACAATGCGCTCGGCACGCTCTACAACATGGTCGGCTTCCAGACCAAGCTGCGCTACGGCGCGCAATCCGAGATCTTCCGCATGATCCCGGGCCTGGAAAACGCCGAATTCGCCCGGCTTGGTGGCCTGCACCGCAACACCTATATCAATTCGCCGGTGCTGCTCGATCCGTCGCTGCAGCTCAAGAGCCGGCCGGGCCTTCGATTCGCCGGCCAGATCACCGGCTGCGAGGGTTATGTCGAGAGCGCATCGATCGGGCTCCTGGCCGGACGCTTCGCCGCCGCCGACCGCAAGGGCGAGATCATTTCCCTGCCGCCGGAGACCACCGCCATGGGCTCGCTGCTGCGCCACATCACCGGCGGCCATCTGGTCACCGACGAGGAACCCGGCAAACGCTCCTTCCAGCCGATGAACATCAATTTCGGGCTGTTCCCGGAACTGCCGCTGGGCTCGATCGTCAAGCCGGAGGGCGTCAAGCGCTTCCGCGGCAAGGACAAGACGGTGATGAAGCGTCAGTTGGTGGCCGAGCGAGCGCTTGCCGACTGCAAGGCCTGGCTCGCCTCCGAACTCGCCCAGCCTTAAGGGGCGTTCAGGCCGTCGGTATCGCACCCGACGGCGCATCGCGCTCGGCGTTGCTCACATAATTGCCCAGCAGCCAGAGCGACACTTCCGCGGCCTCCAGCGGCGAGGCGAAGGTGAACTCGCCATTGTGGAACGGCGCATCGAGGAATTCGATGGCAAAGCCGCGGCCGTTGCGCAGGTCGCGCACGCGCACCGTGCCCGGCTCGATCAGATGGCAGGCATAGTGGCTGCGCATGTTGCGCATGAAGCCGGCCTTGTTGTCATGCAGGCGCACGAAGACCGCATTGCCGTCTTCGGTCGTGTGGAGACTGCGGATCGCTTCGTTGGGAAAGGCCCGGCCGAATTCGAGAAGCGCCAGTCCCGTATCGTGCAGACTGTCCTCGTTCGTCCGCTTCGCAATCCGCGTCGAATAGTAGGCGAACAGGGCCACCAGTCCCAAAATCACAATCCAGGTAATAGAAGCCACGCCTTGCCTCCCGCTGCGGCCGGACGTCGTCCGACCTTTCACCGCGAGTCGATAGCAGCCGAGGCTTGCGCGAATTTGGTGGTTCAGAAGCTGCCGGTAACCGCGGCGCGCAGCATGCGCAGCTGACGACGCCATTGCGGCGGCCTGAGCGCACCGTCGAGGATGGCCGCACCATGCCGCTGGGCGGCAACCAGAACCGGTTCGCTGAGCGATACCGGCAGATAGGCGGGCACCAGGCTTCTCGGCGGCCGGTCCGCCTCGCGCGCCTTGCGCAGGTGATCGCGTCCGAGCCCGGCAAAGGCTTCGATCGCCGCCGAAACCCTGACCTTGTCGTCGCCGGCGAGGAAGGTCTCCCGATCGAGCCCCACGGCGGAGAGGATCTCCAGCGGCAGGTAGAGCTGGCCGCGCGCCTGGTGCGTCGGCATCAGAAGCAGCGCGCCGGCGACCGCCTGGGCAACGCCCGCATGGCCGGCCATGTCGGCCGACCGGGCCGCGGCGTCGGGATCGAGCACCAGGCTTGCCAATTGCACGAGGGCGGCGGCCGTTTCGCCGGCATAGCCCTCGAACATGGCGGTGGTTTCCATCGGATCGTCGTAGAGATCGAAGACGCGCGCCTCGATCATGCCGGACAGGGCGGCGATGGGCAGGCGGTGGGTGCGGACGGCGTCCAGAAGTGCCGCCGCGATCGGATTGGCCTCGGTCGAACCGTGTGCTGCGCCCTCCAGCAGGTCGCGCCAGTATTGCAGGCGGACCTCGCCCGGCAGGGGCTCGCGCACCACGTCGCGGATGCGGGCGATCTCGGCATTGAAGGCATAGAGCGCCGCAACCGCACTGCGGTGCGGTGCCGGCGTCAGCAGGCTCGCCAGATAGCGGTCGCGATCACTGTCGCGCAGACCCGACATGTCGAGAATGCGGTTTCCTGTCTCGGCATCGCTCACGGCACTCATCCTGCTGTCAGACGGCGATCAGGGCGGCGGCGACCGCCCGCTGCTCGGCGAGCATGATGTTGAAGGTGCGGATGGCGGCACCGGTTCCCATCGGATCGCTGGCAATGCCCTTTGCCTTGAGGGCAGCCTTCAGTTCGGCCGGAAGGGGGCGAAGCTTGGAGCCCGTGCCGACCAGAAGAACCTCGATATCCGCCGCATCGTCGAGGACGCGGCGGAAATTCTCGACCGAAAGCGGCATGGTCTCGTCCATCTCCCAGCCGTAGATGCCCGAGGGCAGCAACAGCAGCGAACCGCGATGCGACATGTCGGCAAAGCGGAAGCCGCCATTGCCGTATGCGTCGATCTGGGCCCGCCCCGGGAAATGCGCCTCGCGGATGACGATGCCCTTGCCGGTCGGTACGAAGGACGACACCGGCCTCAGGCCTCGACTTTGCCGGACACCGGCCGGGCGCTTTCGGCGTCCTGCTCCTGGAATGTCTCCGGACGCAGCTTGAAGGCGATCAACACCGGCGCGGCGATATAGACCGACGAGAAGGTACCGACGAGAACACCGAACAGCATGGCGAGCGTGAAGGACGCGATGACCTCGCCGCCGAACAGGTAGAGCGCCAGCAGGGCCAAAAGCGTCGTCGAACCCGTCAGAACGGTTCGCGACAGCGTCTGGTTGATCGACGTATCGATCACCACGTCGAGCGGCATCTTCTTGTAGCGCCTGAGGTTTTCACGCATTCGGTCATAGACCACGACGGTATCGTTCAGCGAGTAACCGATGATCGTCAGAATCGCCGCGATGCTGGTGAGGTTGAACTCGATCCCCAGCAGGACATAGAGGCCGAGCGTCAGGATCACGTCGTGAAGCGTGGCGATGATCGAGCCGACGGCGAACTGCCATTCGAAGCGGAACCAGATATAGATGAGGATACAGAGCAGCGAGACAGCCACGCCGATCGTCGCCGACCGGGTGAGCTCGCCGGACACAGCCGGACCGACCACTTCGACCCTTCGGAACTCGTAGGCATCCTCCAGTTCACCGCGCACCAGGGTGATCGCCGACTGTTCGGCGTTCTCGCCACCCTCCTGCGCCTGGATGCGGATGAGCACGCTGGCGGGATCGCCAAAGCCCTGGGCCTGGACTTCGCCGAGATTGAGCTCGCTCAGGCGGTCGCGGATCTCGCCGATGTCGGCGGTTCCCGAACGCGCTTTCACCTCGATGATCGAGCCGCCCTGGAAGTCGATGCCGAGATTGAGGCCGACGGTCATGAAGCCGACCAGCGAGGCGAGCGACAAGGCGCCAGCGATGCCGAAGGTGTAGCGCCGGATGGCCATGAAGCGGATGTTCTGGGTGTCGAACATACCGGTGCGAATGCCCTTGGGCAGGTGCTTCGGGCGGCGCCAGCGGAACCACACGGCCATCAGCCAGCGGGTCATGGTGAAGGCGGTGAAGACGGTGGTGATGATACCGATCGCCAGCGTCACGGCAAAGCCCTTGACCGGCCCGGAGCCGAGGAAGAACAACACGGCTGCGGCGATCAGCGTCGTCAGGTTGGCGTCGACGATCGTCGCGAAGGCCTTGTTGAAGCCGATCTCGATCGCCTGGACCAAGGGTCTGCCGCTTTTCGCTTCCTCTCGTATGCGCTCGTAGACGAGAACGTTGGAGTCGACCGCCATGCCCATGGTCAACACGATACCCGCGATGCCGGGCAGCGTCAGCGTGGAACCTATGAGCGAAAGAACGGCAAAGATCATCACGATGTTCGCAGCGAGCGCGATGTTCGCCATCACGCCGAAGGAGCCGTAGAAGCCCAGCATGAACAGCACCACGAACAGGGCGCCGATGCCGCTGGCGAAAATGCCGGCATTGATCGAATCCTGGCCGAGACCCGGACCGACAGTGCGCTCCTCGACGACGGTGAGCGTCGCGGGCAACGCGCCGGCGCGCAACAGCACGGCGAGGTCGTTTGCGCCCTCGACCGAGAAATTGCCGGAGATCTGGCCGGAGCCGCCGATGATCGGCTCGCGGATGACCGGAGCGGAGATGACCTGGTCATCCAGAACGATGGCGAAGGGACGGCCTACATTTTCCTGCGTCGCCTGGGCGAAGCGCTGGGCCCCCTTGCTGTCGAAGCGGAAGGTGACGACCGGCTCGCTGGTCTGCTGATTGAAGCTTGCCTGCGCGTCGACCAGGTTTTCACCCGAGACAAGGGCGCGCTTCTCGACCAGATAAGGAACGGCCGGATCGTCCTGCGAATACAACACTTCGGCGTTTGCCGGCGGGCGACCGTTGATCGCTTCCGTCACCGGCATGCTCATGTCGACCATGTGGAAGGACAGCTTGGCGGTCTGGTTGAGGAGCGACTTGAGACGCTGCGGATCGGTCAGACCGGGAACCTGCACAATGATGCGGTCGTTGCCCTGGCGTTGGATCAGAGGTTCGGTTGTGCCCAGTTCGTCGACGCGGCGGCGTACCACTTCCATCGACTGGGTGAGCGCAGAGCCCGCGCGGTAGTCGATGCCGGCATCCGTCAGGTTGAACCGCAGCAGCGTGCCGTCTTCCTGCAGGGTGACTTCCTCAATCGAACCGCCGGTCAGGCCGCCGACGCTGACGGGAGCGGTCAGCGAAGAAAGCGCTTCCTTGGCCGCCTCGACCTTGTCGGCATCGGTGATGCGGACCTGGACCTGCTGGCCGACGCCGGACAGACCGGTATAGCGGATGCCGGCGTCACGCAGCGCGGCGCGGATGTCGCCGACGGTCGTTTCCAGCCGTTCCTTTACGATGTCCGCCTTCTCGATCTTCAGCATGATGTGCGAGCCGCCCTGCAGGTCGAGACCGAGGGTGACCTTCTTGCCCGGCATCCAGGACGGGAGAGCCCCGAGCTGTTCATCGCTGAGGAGATTGGGCAGGGCCACCAGGACACTCACCAGGACGGTGAACCAGATGAAGAATGTCTTCCAGCGCGAAAAATACAGCATCAAACTCTCGAATTCAGATGGTTGCCATCAGAAGAAAAAACGACCGGCATTGCCGGTCGCTCAGTAGGGAGCGGTATCAGGCCGCCGCGTCGGTCTTGACCGGTTCGCCCTTGACGCGGACTTCGGCGATATAGCTGCGCAGCGCGCGGACCTTGACGCCGTCGGCAAGCTCGACTTCGAGTTCGTTGTCGTCGATGACCTTGCTGACCTTGGCGATGATGCCGCCGCCCATGACGACCTGGTCGCCACGACGGATCGAAGCAAGCGTCTCGGTGCGCTTCTTCAGCTGCTGGCGCTGCGGACGGATCAGCAGGAAGTACCAGATCAGCATCAGCGGCGCGAAGAGGAAGAGCATCTCGAGGCCCGAACCGAATGCACCACCTGCGGCGGCGCCGTCCTGGGCGAAGGCTTGCGTAAAGAACATGGAATAACTCCCTAGACTGCGATGTTTGCGGGCAGCCTCGCCCCCGCTTCAGGTTGCCGGAATATAGTGCCGAGACGTTCGAATGCAACAGAAACAGCGCCGGCCAGTACCGTTTTACAGCCTCTTACCCTTTCGGCCTGCAAAAGGCCATGCTACCGCCGGGCAAAATGCCGCGCGGGGCGGCAGCGTGCCGAGGAGGGTTCGATGACTGAAGACGCAAACCAGTTGCTGCTCGCAGAAGTGCGCCGCCTCACCGC
>Ga0180012_1000051_pt1 | contig 60539 bp, 56 predicted proteins | sample KR11_S2_MetaG_FD_122243 | JGI IMG/M metagenome (GOLD analysis project Ga0180012, IMG submission 122243) | Groundwater microbial communities from the Olkiluoto Island deep subsurface site, Finland - KR11_S2_MetaG | ecosystem: Environmental > Aquatic > Deep subsurface > Groundwater | place...
AGGTGGTGCCGACCCGCTTCTGGATCGCCTTCAGTTCATCCTGCATCTGGCGGCGCAGCTTGAGGTCCAGCGCGCCGAGCGGTTCGTCGAGCAGCAGCACGTCGGGATCGACGGCCAGCGCGCGCGCCAGGGCCACGCGCTGGCGCTGTCCGCCGGAAAGCTCATGCGGCTTCTTCGAAGCGGAGGCCTTCAGCCCGACAAGATCCAGCATCGACAATGCCTTCTCGTCCCGTTCCGCCTTGGCCATGCCCCGCATGCGCAGACCAAAGCCGACATTGTCGAGCAGGCGCATATGCGGGAAAAGCGCATAGTCCTGGAACATGGTGGTGGTCGGACGCTTCGCCGGTGCGACATGGGTCATGTCCTTGCCACCGATGGAAATCGTCCCCGACGTCGCTTCGATGAAACCGCCGAGGATCGACAGAAGCGTGGTCTTGCCGCAGCCGGAAGGCCCGAGCAGCACGATGAACTCGCCGGCGGCGATGTCGAGCGAGACATTGTCCAGCGCGCGGAATGCGCCGAAGACTTTCGTGGCGTTTCTGATCGAGACGTCGGCGGTCATGAAGATTTCCCGGATTTTCTGAAGACGGCGAGTTCCATGACGATCAGGAACGCGACCGAGATGAGGAAGACGACGCTGCCGATGGCATTGGTCTTGGGGTCGAGCCCCGAGCGCAACATGCTCCAGATCTCGACCGGCAGAGTTACGTCGAAGCGCGACAGCAGGAAGGCGATGATGAACTCGTCCCAGCTGAAGGTCACCGACAGGAAGAAGGCGGCAAGGATCGAGGGCATCAGCATCGGCGCGGTGACGAGCGCCATGACCTGCCAGTCCCTGGCGCCGAGGTCGCGCGCCGCTCGCTCGATATTGACCTGGTGCCCGCCCATCGAGGCATAGATGATGGCAAAGCAGAGCGGCAGGTTGATCACCACATGGCCGATACCCACGGTCCACAGCGAAAGCTGGACATCGAGACGGCTGAAGACCGACAGCAGGCCGAGCGCGATGATCAGGGTGCTGACCGTCATCGGGGCAACGATCAGCGCCCGCTGGAGATTGGAACCCGGCAGCGTGTAGCGAGCAAAGGCATAGGCAGCGAGAAAGCCGAGCAGGCAGGACACGGCGGACGAGACGAGCGCGACGATCAGCGAATTGAAAAGCGCATGCATCAGCTTGGCCTCAGCGAAGATCTCGCCGTACCAGCGCAGAGTCAGGCCATGCAGCGGCGGCACCGGCAGGGTGCCATCCTGGAAGGAAAAGAGCACGAGCACGGCGACCGGCAGGAAGATGAAGACATAGATCGCGCCGGCATAGAAAAAGGCGAGCGCCGTTTGCAGGTGTCGCATCGGTCAGGTCCTTTCCATCTTCAGCCAGCGGGCGCAGGCGAGATAGGCGATCGTCACGACCACCATCAGCACCAGCGACAGCGCCGCTGCCATCGGAAAATCGGCCCGGCGTCCAAGCTGCAGCATGATGAGCTGGGGCAGGACGAGTTCGTTGTTGCCGCCGAGGATCTGCGGCGTGATGTAGTCGCCGATGCACAGCACGAAGGTCAGGAACGCGCCGACCATGATGCCGGGTAGCGTCAGCGGCAGGATGACGTGCCAGAAGGTCTGGAAGCCGTTTGCCCCGAGATCGGCCGCGGCCCGGCGGTAGTTGGGCGACAGCTGCACGAGATTGGCATAGATCGTCAGCGTCAGCAGCATGACAAAGAAATGCACGAAGCCGATCACCGTGCCGGTGCGATTGGCGGAGAGATCCAGCGGCTCGGCAAGCAGCCCGGTCCACATCAGCGCCTGGTTGACCACGCCGCCCTTCGACAGCACCAGAAGCCAGGAATAGGAGCGCACGACGTAGGAGGTCCAGAAGGGCAGGATCGCCATGATGAGCGCGAAGCGCTGCCAGCGCCGCGGCACCCGTTCGGCAATGATCCAGGCGAGCGGATAGGCAAGCACGATGGAGATGATCGTGACGGTTGCCGTGACCTCCAGCGAGTTGAACAGTGCTTTCAGCAGATGCGCCTTGCCGAAGAAGGCGGTGTAGTTGTCGAGCGTCCAGCTGGCGACGATGACGCGGCCTTCGCGCTTCCAGAAGCTGATCGCCGCCATATAGAGAAAGGGTATGAGGAAGAACGCGACGGTCCAGAGCAGCGCCGGCAGCGCAAATCCCCAGGCCTTGCGGCGTTCCGCGCGTTCAAGGGCAGTGGCGGTCATGGGCATGACACTCCGTTCACGCTGAAGGCTGGTGTTTCAAGACAAGGATCGCCGGGACGGCGACCAGACTCCGGCAGATGCCGCATAGGCCTGACTGGCGCTCCATCCCGCGACGCTTCCTCGATGATCCTACGCGCTGCAAGGGACGCCGGCGAGGCCGTGGATCCTCGGGTCGAGCCCGAGGATGACGGAGCGTCGAGGGAATGCCGCAGCAGGCAAAGCGCACCGAACAGAGTGGGCCTGGGCGTGGCGATACAACCTCCCGGTCGGTATCCTCGGGCTTGCCCCGAGGATCCACGCCCAAGGTCACTTACTGCTGCAGCATCTCCGTCCAGGCATCCTGCATGGCCGCATCGAGATCGGCATCGACCACTGGATAGAGCTGCGTGTTCTTCAGATATTCCGGCTGCTTGTCCCAGCGCAGCGCCGTCTTCTGCTGGTCGTTCAGCTTTTCACCGGCCTTGGAGTTCGCCGGCATGCCCCAGTAGCAGGACGAGGTCGCAAGCTTGGACTGGCCTTCGGGGCTGAGGATGTACTGCACGAACTTGACGGCCAGATCCTGCTTGGTCGAATCCTTGAAGACGCCGATCGACTGTGCCCAGCGGAGCGCGCCCTGCTTCGGCACGGTCCAGTCGAGGTTCGGCTTTTCGGTGGTGAGGCCAGCCGTCACCCATTCGCCGCCGCCGAGGATGATGTCGACTTCGCCGCTGACGAGCGCGGTCTGGGAGGCGACGACGTCGCTCACCTGGCGCGCCACCTTCTTCATCTCGAACAGCTTTTCCTTGATCGCCGGCAGGTCGGCGGCGGTAAGGTCGGCGGTGTTCTTGCCGATGGCAAGCCCGGTCAGGCCGATCATCGGCAGGTAATAGTCATATAGGGCGATGCGGCCCTTGTATTTGTCGGACCAGAAGATCGACAGGTCTTCCATGTCCTTCGGATCGACCTTGGTCTTGTCGTAGGAAATCGTGTTGTAGCCGAACTTTTCCGTGACGGCGTAGATCTTGCCGTCCTTGGTATTGTTGGCCTCCATCCGCACTTCCGGGAAGATGTCGGCGGTCGGCAGCTTGTCGGCCGGGATCTCGGCGAGAAGGTCCATCTCGACCGCGCGCGGCACGTCGACACCGTCGATGACGAAGACGTCCCAGTCGCCGGGACGCGACTGCTCGACGATCGACAGGCCGGCGCCCGTACCTTCGTATTCCTTGAGATTGACCTTGACGTTGTTGGCCTTTTCGAAAGGCTCGATCAGCGCCGGATCGGTGTGGTCGCACCAGACAAGCGCGTTGAGCTCTTCCTGCGCCGAGGCGCTGGCGGAAAGCGTGCAGACGGCGGCGGTGGCGAGAAGCATGCGGCGGGAGAGCCCGCCCAGAACGGTTTTCTTCATGTCGTTTCCCTCTTGTCGAAGACCCCCGTCGAGCCCTCGCGTTGATCCAATTGGCGCTCGTTTCGGCGCCTTGAGAAAAAGATTGAATGAATTCATTTTTTAAGTCAATCTCATTTTTGAAGAGATTCCAAGGGAGGTTCCGATGACCGGATTGCGCGCCAGACAGAAGGCGGACAGGAACCGCCGCATCCTCGAAGCGGCCACCACCCTGTTCCGCGAACAGGGCTATGACAGCGCGCGTATCGAGGACATTGCAGAGATGGCAGAGGTGTCCGTCGGCACGCTCTACAACTACTATCAGAACAAGGGCGACATCCTCGTCGCCACCGTTTCGATGGAAGTGACCGAGGTGCTGGAGGCCGGCGAAATGATCGTCGCCAACCCGCCGCTCAATGTCAACGAGGCGCTCAGCGCGCTGATCAACCAGTATTACGACCACTCGCTCGTCTATCTGAGTAAGGAGATGTGGCGCACGGCCATGGCCTCGTCGATCCAGCAGCCGGAAACGCCGCTGTCGAAACGCTATACCGAGCTCGACCAGCGCCTCTGCGCCCAGGTCGTCCAGCTCATCGAAACCCTGCAGCGCCGCGGCGTCGTCATTGCCGGCGTCGACACGCGCGCGCTAGGCGAGGTCTTCTTCAACAACCTCAACCTGATGTTCATCGAGTTCTGCAAGGTCGAGGCCATGCCGCTCGAAGAGCTGAAAGCCCGCGTCGCCGAGCAGCACCGTCCGATCGCCGCGCTGATCAGCAGCGTCAAACCCGTTTGAACCATTCCGAACATCACGCAGAAACGACAGACATGACCGATACCACGAACGCCGTCCTCGCCGCCGCCGACGCCCTGGTTGCGGCCTTTGGCCGCCACGACGCCAAGGCCTATTTCGACGCCTTTTCGCCGGCCGCGACCTTCATCTTCTACAATCTCGACAGGACGCTCGAAAACCGCGGGGAGTACGAGGCGGAATGGGCGCTGTGGGAGACACGCGACGGCTTCCAGGTGCGCGGCTGCCGCTCGACCAACCGCAAGGTCCAGCTCTTCGGCGATGTCGCCGTCTTCACCCACGCGGTCGAGACCGAGCTTTCGATCGGTGGCGAGGCAATGACCAACAACGAACGCGAGACGATCGTCTTTGCCCGCCAGCCCGATGGCCGGTGGCTCGCCGTACACGAACACCTGTCCGCCGCAGCCTGACGACGACAGGTCCTAAAGCGCCCTCTGGCTCTTCGGATCGAAAAGATGGAGCGCATCCTCGTCGAAGGCGAAGAAGCACTCCGTTCCGCTGGCGATCGGGCTGTTGGGCGGAAGGCAGGCGGTGAGGCGCTGGTTGCCGACTTTCGCCAGAACCACCAATTCCGGCCCGGTCATCTCGATCAGTTCGATACGCGCCTTGATCGCCTGCCCCTGCCGCGCCGGATCGGCGAGCCTCAGCCTTTCGGGCCGGATGCCGATGCAGACGGGCTGGTTCTCCACCAGGCTCCCCTGCAGCCGGGCGGGGACGGCGATGGCCTCCTCGCAACCGGCCAGATGCAGCCGTCCGCCCGACGTCGTGGCCTCGAGCAGGTTCATCGGCGGCGCGCCGACAAAGCCGGCGACGTAGAGCGTGGCCGGCCGATTGTAGATTTCTTCCGGAGTGCCGATCTGTTCGATGCGGCCGTCGCGCATGACGGCGATGCGTGTCGCAAGCGTCATCGCTTCGATCTGGTCGTGCGTCACGTAGACCACCGTGGTCTTCATCGTCTCGTGCAGCCGCTTCAGCTCGACGCGCATTTCCATGCGCAGCTTGGCATCGAGGTTCGACAGCGGCTCGTCGAAAAGAAAGATCTGCGGGTTTCTTACCAGCGCCCTGCCGATCGCCACGCGCTGGCGCTGCCCGCCGGACAGTTCCGCGGGACGGCGATCGAGCAGGTCTTCGATCTGCAGCAGCCTGGCGGCATCGTGTATCGCCTTCTCGCGCTCTGCCTGCGGGACTTTGCGTATTTCCAGCCCGAAGCCGATATTCCGCGCCACCGACATGTTGGGATAGAGCGCGTAGGACTGGAACACCATGGCGATGTCGCGGTTCTTGGGGTGCACGCCCACCACCGAGCGTCCGCCGATCAGCACATCACCGCTTGAGGGCTCGGTGAGGCCGGCGATGATGTTGAGCAGGGTCGACTTGCCGCAGCCCGAGGCCCCGAGCAGCACGAGAAACTCGCCGTTGTCGAGCGAGATGTCGATGCCTTTCAGCGTCTCGACCTTGCCGAAACGCTTGTAGAGATCCCGGACTTCGAGCGCACTCATGAAAGGGTCTCCAGCTTGGACAGCGTATCCGGCTCGCCATAGCGGCGCGGTGAGGTGGAAATCGTCCGCGACGCCACCCGGGCGCCGGCAGACAGGCAAGCTTCCAATGAATGGCCGGCACAAAGGGCCGTGAGAAAGGCGGCATTGAACACATCGCCCGCGCCGATGGTGTCGACGACCTTCACCTTTGGCGTCTTGACCGATACCAGAGTGCCGTCGGCATCGATCCCGATGACATCCTCCGGCCCGCGCTTGACCACGACGATCGCGCCTGGCCGCATCATCGCTTTCAGCCGATGGGCCGCCTCGACCGGATCGCTGCACCCAGCCACAGCGGTGGATTCCACTTCATTGAGCAGGGAGCAGCGGCTGCGTTTGAGCCAGCCTGCCGCCGCGGTGCGGTTCCGTTCCGTCCAGCCGTCGAGCGGCCAGCCGGTGTCCAGCGCCACGTCGATCCCGTTCGCATCCGCCCAGTCAAAGTAGGAATCGTAGTCGTCGCGCAGCGAATCCGTGAGGAAAGTGCCGCAGAGCAGGGCATAGCCCCCGTGCAGGCGTTTCGTGTCCAGCATCGCCTTCACCTGCGCGAGGCTGAGGAGCGGGAGGTGACCCCGGGTGGTGAAGAATGTGCGCTCGCCGTTCGGATGGGTGATCCCGACACTGAGCGTCGTGCTGGACGGTTCCACCGGCCAATGTGCCGACTGCCCGGCAAAGGCGTCGCGCAGCCACAGGCCGAACTGGTCATTGCCGACACTCGCGGCAATCTGGAATTCGACCCCGAGAGCCGTCCAGGCGAGCGCCGCATTGCCGGCCGATCCCCCGACGCGCAACTCGTCATGATCCACGATGACCTCGGTGCCGGCAACCGGCCAGGGCTCGGTGGGACCGAGTATGAGGTCGACATTGACATTGCCTATGACTGCAAGCGGCCGCATTCGCTCATTCGCTCCGCGTGATCTTGGTGGAGCGGACCGGCGTGCCGACATCGGCGACCCGGCTTGCCGCAAAGGCCACCATGAAGCTTTGCGCGACAGGCAGCATGGCAAGGATCGCGGCCATTCCCCTTGCCTCTTTAAGGCCGATCGTCACCACATCATCGATCGGCGGTTCGCCGGACGTATCGAAGACGATCACCGGCGAACCCGCGCCGGACGCGGACGCCGCCATTCCCGCGACCAGGGACGCCGTTTCGTCGCAAGCCCGGAACAGCACCACCCCGACCGAGGGACCGAGCATTTCCATGGGTCCGTGCCGCAACTGGCCGCCCTCGAGGGAGAAGCAGGGCAGACGCGAAAGTTCGGTCAGCCCGAGCGCGATGGCCTCGGCCACCCCCTGCAGACGCCGGCCGGAGGTGACGATGGTCGCGACGCCCGACACAGCTGCGACGGCGGCGTCGACGGCCGGCGCTTCGGGCGCCTTCAACACCGTCAAAGCGGGCTCCGCATTCGCTCCCAGGGCCGCCAGTATGGCCATATGCATCGCGAACGTCACCGTCAGGCTCCGCGTGGCGGCGAAGGCCCGTTCCGTTCCACCGGCTCCGACCAGGCACGGTACCGTACGGGCGAGTGACGAACCAGCCTCCAGGGTCAGCCCGAAAGTATCCGGCCGGTCGCCGACCAAGGCAAACCACCGCAGCACTTCGGCGCTTTCGCCGGACTGGGAGGTCACGAGCACGGTGCGCCCGGCGATCGGCAGCGGTTGGCCCAGTTGCTCGGAGAGCGGCAAGGCGATCGCATCGATGCCGAGCTCACGATAGAGCGGCTCGACCGCGCGCCCGACGGCATGGGACCCGCCCATGCCGAGCAGAAGCAGGCGCCCGGTCCGGCGAAGCGAAGCCGCGATATCCTTGGCCGCCGACGCCGCGGCGTCGAAGGTGGCGAGCGCATCCGCATGCTGGCGCGCCATTTCCTGTTCGATGGCAATCAGTCCCGCGGGGCGGTTCGACGAAGAGTTCATGATCATCCTTTGACGCCGCCACTCGTCAGCCCGGCAATCAGGGCGCGCTGCATGACGAGACCGATCACCACGGGCGGCAGGGCGGCGAGCACGCCCGCGGTCGCGATCAGTCCGTAATCGGATACCCGGCCACCGGCGAGATCGGCAATGGCCACGGTCAGGGTCTTGGAATGCTGGTCGGAGGTGAACAGCAGGGCGTAGAAGAATTCGTCCCAGGCAAGCAGGAAAGCGAACAGGGCGGCCGTCGCCATGATCGGCGCGGCGAGCGGCAAGGTGATCATCCGCAGGATCTGGTCGAGGCGCGCACCCTCGATCATCGCCGCGTTCTCGATTTCGTGCGGGATGGAATCGAAGCCGGACTTCAATAGCCAGGTGGTGAACGGCGCAAGGATCGTCAGGTAGACGAGGGCAAGGCCGTAGACCGAATTGAGCATGTCGAGTGCAGCGAGCCCCATGTAGAGCGGCACGGCCAGCGCGACCGGCGGCAGCATGTAGGTGCCGATGACGGCATAGAGCGACCAAGTGACGGAGGGCGTACGCGAGACGGCCCAGGCGGCAGGAACCGCAACCGCAAGCGCGGCAATGGTCGCCATGCCCGCCACCACGACGCTGTTGACCAGCGATGCGGTGAAGGCAGCCCCGGCGCTGTTCGGAACCCGTGACAGCAGGAACTTATAGCGTGACAGATCGATGGCCGTCGGCCACCAGTGGAGTGGCTTTGCCGTCAGGTCGGCCGAGGGAGAAATGCTCATGACGAACAGCCAGAGCATGGGAGCGAGGATCACTACCGCCAGCAGAAGGGCGCTCAGATGGATGAAGATCGTGAAGGAAAGGCTTCTGTGTTCCATGTCAGCCCAGCTCCGAACTCTTGCGGATCAGCAGCACGTAGACCAGCGACAGCACGGTCACGAGCAGGGTGACGATCAGCGCCAGGGAGGCGCCGGATCCGGCTCGCTGGAACGAGAACGCCTCCTGGTAGACGAGAATCGACAAGGTGCGCGTGCTGTTGGCCGGACCGCCGCGTGTCATCACCCAGATGATGTCGAAGACCTTGAAGGCTTCGATGGTCCGCAGCACCAGCGCCACCATCAGGGGACCGGCCAGATAAGGCATGATGACGAAGCGGAACCGGGCGAATGCCCCGGCACCGTCCATCATTGCCGCAGCGGTAATGTCGCGCGGCACGGCCTGGAGTGCTGCGAGCGCGATCAACGCAACGAGGGGAAAGTTCTTCCAGCAGTCGGCGACGATGAGCGCGGTCAGCGCCGTTCCGGGCTCTCCGAGCCAGGAGCGATAGGCGTCCAGCATCCCGATCTGGGTGAGAGCCGAGTTGAGCGCTCCATATTCCGGATTGTAGATCAGCCGCCAGAGCGTGGCGTTGACCACCGTCGGCAGCGCCCAGGGCAGGATCATCAAGGCTCTCAGTATTGTGCGTCCGCGAAACTGCTGATTGAGCAACAGCGCCGCGAGCACGCCGAGCACGATTTCCGCCGCCACCGAGATGACCGAGAACAGGGTGGTCGTAACCAGCGCATTCTGGAAGCTCGCGCCGCCGAGCATTCTTGAATAATTGGATAGCCCGACGAAATCGCCGTGGCTGCCGACGAGCTTGGCATCGGTGAACGACAGACGGAGCGTATCCGCCATGGGCCAGCCGATGACCGCGATCATCACCGCCAGAAGCGGCAGCATGAGCAGCCATGCCCGTGTCGTGATCCATGTGCTGGACATGCGAGGAACCTAGTCGAATCGGGTGACGGAACGGTCCGCACCAAAGATCGTGCGGCGGGCGGGCAGCATCGGGACCGACGCTACCCGCCGTTGATGGATCAAGTCACAGACCGCTGTTCTCGGCGGCGGTCATCAGGGCCTGTTCCGGCTCGGCCTGACCGAGCAACGATTCCTGGATCGCCTGCTGCAGGGCGGCAGAGAGTTCCTGATATTTCGGCGTGGTCGGACGCGGATACATGGCTGCCAGACCCGACTTTGCCGCGGCGATTAGTTCTTCCTGGCCGGTGGTGACGGCAGGATCCTCATAGGACGATGCCCAGATCGGCAGGCTCAGCTTGGCATAGGCATTCTGCGTCTGCTGGGACGTCATGAAGGCGACGTAGTTCCAGGCTTCGTCCGGATGCTTGCTGGTGGTGGTCACGCCGAGGCCCATCGAGCCGTTGACCGCGGAGACGGTGCTCTTGCCGTCGACGCCGGGTGCGGGCACAACGCCCACCTTTCCAGCGACCTTGCTCTCCTTGGGATCATTGGCCAGGTTGTACATATAGGTCCAGTTGAGCGCGAAGGCCGCCTCGCCGTTCTGGAAGACGCGGCGAACGTCCTCTTCCAGGAACTCCTTGGAGTTCTTGTTGGTCAGGCCGGAATTGTAGCTGTCGACCATGTATTTCAGCGCATCGAGACCACCGTCGGTCTGGAATGCCGGCTTGCCGTCCTTCAGGAAACTGCCGCCATAGGCGCTGACCAGCGTGGTGTAGTCGCAGATGGCGGCTTCGGCCTGTGCCCAGCTCCAGGCGATCGGAGCATCAGAAAGATCCTTGTCCTTGATCGTCTTTGCCTGCGATGCCAGCTCGTCCCAGGTCTTCGGCGGCATCTTGATGCCCGCCTTTTCCAGGATTTCCTTGTTGTAGAACAGGTATTTGGTGTCGAGGATCCACGGCATGCCATATTGCTTGCCGTCATATTCGACCGTCGTCCAGGCGCCCGGCAGAACCCCGCTCTTCATCTCCGGCGTGATGCGGTCGGAAATATCGACCAGCACCTTGTTGGCCGCGTATTCGGCCGGCCAGATGACGTCGAACAGGACCACGTCGTAGCCGCCGCCCGAGCCTTGGGCGAGCACCGTCTTGTCGTGCAGGCCCTCATAGGGAACGAACTCCAGGGTGACCTTCACGGCGGGATTGGCCTTGGTGAAGGCATCGGTCATCGCCCGGACGTCGGCCTCGCTATAGGCGGCCTGGGCCATGAACAGAGCATTCAGCGTCGTTTCCGCGTAAGCGGGCGTGGTAAGCGATGCACCGAGCAGCGTCGCGCTCAGCAGTATGTTGCGCATGGAATCCATCATTGCCTCCAGTAACTGACTCTTGCCGTTTCACAGCGCCCCTTCAGGTGGCGCCGACCCAGAAAACCTGCCAAATGCGAGCAGGATAGACGTTCGAACGGAGTTTTCCCACGGATGGCAGATCGATGCCTAGCACCGCGGCATTCCCCCGAGGCTCTTGCGGCCCTTTAATTAAGTCAATTGATTTGACTAAATATTTGTTCGATAACTTTCGGGAGTCAAGCGAGTATTTTCCGATGAACGACATTCGCCCCATTCGCGCCAGAAGCGGTACAAACCAGGAGGGCACGAGTGCGCACAATCGCAGGGTCATGATCGACGCCTTGCGACGCAACGGCGCCCTTTCTCGGGCCGAGCTGGCGCGCGCGACGAAGCTCACAAAGCAGACCGTTTCGAACATCGTCGAGGACCTGGAGCGCGACGGGCTCGTCAGTTCCGGGGCGACAGTAAGGAAGGGGCGCGGGCAGCCGTCGACCCCTTACAGTCTCGTTCCCGAGGGCGCCTTCGCCATCGGGCTGCAGATCGACAGGCATGTCGTGCGCGCCGTCGCCGTGGACCTGGTGGGCACGGTTCGGGTGAGCATGGACGCCAACCTGCCGCCGGGCGGGCCGGCGGAAGGCGTGAAGGTCGTCCTTCGCATCGTTGAAAAGGCACGCCGTGAGCTGGCCCGGGTGGCGGTGCAGTCCGAGCGCCGGCTTGTCGGGCTTGGCGTTGCCATGCCCGGACCATTCGGCCTGCAATCGGACGAAGACGATCCGTGGATGATGGCAGCATGGCAGAGTTTCCCCCTGCTCGAAACCCTAGCGGCGGGCACCGGGCTCGACGTCGGACTTCAGAACGACGCGGCCGCCGCGGCAACGGCTGAACGCATGACGGGAGCAGCCCACGGCGTCGACCACGCCATTTGCATCTTCCTCGGCTACGGCCTCGGCGCGGGCCTCATCCTCGACGGCCAACTCTACAATGGCCACAACGGCAACGCGGGAGAGATCGGCATGATGTTGTGCCACGCCGCCAATGGAAGGATCGGCGCCGGCGCGCGGCTCGAACACCATGCTTCGCTGGCCGCCCTATGCCGGGCCCTCGATCTCGATCCCGGCGATCCTGAACTCTACGACCAGATCGAACAGGCGGCATTGGAATTCGGTCCGGCGATGGCATCCTGGATGGACCAGGCGGCGGACGAACTGCGCTGGACCGTGCAGCTTCTCGAATCCGTCTTCGATCCCCAGACCGTGATCCTCTGCGGCGGGGCGCCGGCAGCGCTGACGACGCGCTTGATCGAGACCATGCAGCCGCTCCTGCCCTCCATCGCCGACCGTCCTTCGCGATCCCTGCCCCGGCTGCAACTGGGCCTTACCGGCCCGTGGTCGGTGGCGCTCGGCGCGGCCAGCGAGCCGATCAGCCGGACCTTCGACCCGCGTTTCTCGGCGATCTTGAAAACGCACGCCGCGACAGTTCTCGAATAGCGATTGCCGCTGCGGAGCGACGGCGCGATGGCCCCTCAGCCGTCTTACGAACTGCTTTCCAGCCTATATCGGCTTCCCGGATAGAGAAGACGGACGGAGGTAACGATCCGGTCCGCCGACCAGGTGCGCCGGCGGATCAGCAGGCAGGGCTCGGACCGGGCGATCGCCAGGTGCCTGCACTCCCAGGGCTGCGGCAAGACGGCCTCGACGAACTGTTCGGTGTGCGAGATCGGCGCGACCTGCGTCAGATAGGCGTTCGGAGTCGTGACCTTGAAATCCTGGTCGAGGTAGCCCGGCGCAACCGCTGCGTTGACGAAACGGTCCTCCAGCTGGATCGGCAGATCATCTTCATGATGCAGGATGACAGAATGAAAGGCGGGGCTGCCGACCTCGACATCGAGCGCCTCGGCAAGCTCGTGTCCGCAGACCTCGGTCTGCGCCAAGATGACCTGCGAGGTGTGGAGCGATCCCCGTTCGGCAATCTCGTCGGCGATGTTGCGGACCCCCATGAAGGGCGCGCTGCGCTTCTTGCTGGCGACGAACGAACCGCGCCCCTTCACCCGGACGATGACGCCTTCCATGGCAAGTTCCCTCAGCGCGCGGTTCGCCGTCATGCGGCTGACATTCAATGTCTCGGACAGCTCGTTTTCCGAGGGAACCCGATGATCGGCCGGCCACTCGCCGCTATCGATCCGCTGCTTGATGTCGGCCTTCAGGCGCTCGTAGAGCGGCGCGTCGCGCGGACCGGCGGACGGAACGGCGTGGTCGGCCTCGGACATGCTGGCGGCTCCTCGATGATGCTGTCTCGTGCTTACAAAATACGCATCGGAAATAAAGCCCAATTTTCTCGCCCCCCACTTGTCGGATTTTGAAAACTCTGACATCTTCCCTATACAACTTTACAAGGTCCGGCAAATGGCCATACCGCAGAAACTCCTTTGCAGGCAGATATTGTTGGCCGACGGCTGGGCGTCGGAGGTGGTCCTGACGATCGGCGGCGACGGCAGAATTCTTGCGATTGAAGAGAATGCGGGTCGACTGCCGCACCTTGCAGAGGCACGCGGCCCTGTCGTTCCGGCCCTGACGAACCTGCACTCTCACGCTTTTCAGCGCGCCATGGCTGGCCTCGCTGAAATCGCCGGGTCCACGGATGACAGTTTCTGGACCTGGCGGGAGGCCATGTACGGGCTCGTCGGCCGGATGTCCCCGGATGACATCGAGGTTGTTACGGCAAAGTTGTATAGTGAACTACTGAAGGGTGGATTCGGCCATGTCGTCGAATTCCACTATCTTCACCATGCAGTCGGCGGCCGACGCTATGCCAATGTGTCCGAGACCTCGTTGCGCATCCTGCGGGCGGCGCAGGCGACCGGGATCGGCCTCACCCATCTCCCGGTGTTCTATGCCCATGCCGGTTTTGGCGGAACGCAGGCAAGCGAAGGGCAGCGGCCCTTCCTCCACGACATCGATCAGTTCCTGACCCTGATCGACATGCTGAAACCGGCCTGCGCAGCGGCAGATGCCACGCTGGGGCTTGCGATCCATTCGCTGCGCGCAGCAACGCCCGACGAGATGCGCGCCGTACTCGCCGGCGAAGAAACGGGCGGCCCGATCCATATCCACGTGGCCGAACAGGAACGCGAGGTGGAGGACTGCATTGCCTGGAGCGGTCGGCGCCCCGTGGATTTCCTGCTCGATGAAATGCCCGTCGACGAGCGGTGGTGCACCATCCATGCCACGCACATGACAGCGGACGAAACCGCTAGGCTTGCGCGTTCGGGGGCCGTGGCCGGCCTCTGCCCGGCCACCGAGGCCAATCTCGGCGACGGCATTTTCCCGGCGACCGACTTTGTTGGCCTTGGCGGCGCTTTCGGCATCGGCACCGACAGCCATGTCGCAACAACGGTCGCCGAGGAACTGCGCCTGCTCGAATATGGACAGCGGTTGCGGGATCGCCGCCGCAACCGGCTTGCCGCTGGTCCGGGCACCTCGGTCGCCCGAACCCTGTTCGATGCGGCATTGAAGGGTGGCGCCAGGGCGGCCGGGATGGGCGCAGGCGACATCCGTGTCGGTGCCCGCGCCGATCTCGTGGTTCTCGACGGCAACAATCCGTTCATCGGCACGGCATCCGGCGACCAGATCCTCGGCCGCTGGCTGTTCGCGACGGGTGCCGAGGTGGTCCGTGATGTCATGGCGTCGGGCGAATGGGTGGTGCGGGACGGCCGCCACAGGGACGAAGAGGCGATCGATCGCGCCTTCCGCGATGTTCTTCTGAAATTGGCCTAGATCCACAAAGCAGCGTCAACCGGCAGCAGGAAAGCGGAATCTCATGCCGACAACCACCCTCAGGACCACTCTGCTGCGGAATGCCCGACTGGCCACCATGGCGCCGGACCGGCCGGGATTGGGCATCATCGACACGGGCATCATCGCCATCGAAAATGGTCGAATTGCCTATGTCGGCGCGGAGTCCGACTTTTCGGCGACCGCCGGCATGCAGGTCGTCGACTGCGAGGGCCGGTGGATCACGCCGGGCCTGATCGACTGCCATACGCACCTCGTTCATGCCGGCAACCGCGCCAGAGAATTCGAGATGCGGCTGGCGGGCGCGACTTATGAGGAGATCGCCCGGGCCGGCGGAGGCATCGTCTCCTCCGTCCAGCAGGTGAGACAGGCGAGCGAAGCAGACCTGGTGGCCGAAAGCCTGCCGCGTCTTGACGCGCTGATTGCCGAGGGCGTCACCACCGTCGAGATCAAGTCGGGCTACGGCCTGACGGTCGAGGACGAATTGAAGATGCTACGCACCGCGCGGTCCTTGACGGAAACGCGGAGATTCAACCTCGCCACGACCTATCTCGGCGCCCATGCGACGCCGGCAGACTACAAGGGGCGCAATGCCGATTTCATCCATGACGTCGTGCTGCCCGGGCTGCAGGCTGCCCATGCCCAGGGACTGGTCGACGCCGTGGACGGCTTTTGTGAGGGCATTGCCTTTTCGCCCGACGAGGTGCGGATCGTCTTCGACGCGGCCAGGGCGCTCGCCCTGCCGGTCAAGCTGCATGCCGACCAGTTGTCCAACCTGCATGGCGCGGCCTTGGCGGCGCAATTCGGCGCGCTTTCGGCCGACCATCTGGAACATACCGACGATGCAGGAGCCGCCGCCATGGCCGTGGCCGGCACGGTCGCAGTGCTGCTGCCCGGCGCCTATTACTTCATCCGCGAGACGAAGAAGCCGCCGGTCGAGTTGTTTCGTCAGCATGGGACGCGCATGGCGCTCGCCACCGACTGCAATCCGGGCACCTCACCGCTGACCTCGCTGCTGCTCACCATGAACATGGGCGCGACGCTGTTTCACCTCACCGTCGAGGAGTGCCTGACCGGCGTGACCCGCGAGGCCGCCCGCGCACTTGGGCGGCTCGACAGCCTCGGCACAATAGAGGCCGGAAAGCAGGCGGATCTTGCCATCTGGAACATCGAGAGCCTGGCAGAACTCGTCTATCGCATCGGCTTCAATCCGCTGCACCGGCGGATCTGGAACGGGGAATTTACGGGAGGGAACCATCCATGACCATCACGCTACACCCCGGCAGCGTTTCGCTTGCAGAACTGTCGGCGATCTACTGGAAATCGGAGAGCGTTGAACTCGATCGCGGCTTCGACGCCCGCATCGAACGCGCCGCCGGCCGCATTGCCGCAATAGCCGCCGGCAACGAAGCGGTCTACGGCATCAACACCGGCTTCGGCAAACTGGCCTCCATCAAGATCGACGCGGCCGATACGGCCACGCTCCAGCGCAACCTGATCCTGTCGCATTGCTGCGGCGTCGGGCAGCCGCTTGCGGAAAACATCGTGCGGCTGATCATGGCACTGAAGCTGATATCGCTCGGCCGCGGCGCCTCCGGCGTGCGGCTGGAACTCGTCCGGCTGATTGAGGGCATGCTGGAGAAGGGCGTGACGCCGCTCATCCCGGAAAAGGGCTCTGTCGGCGCGTCCGGCGATCTCGCGCCGCTCGCCCATATGGCCGCCGTGATGATGGGCGAGGCCGAAGCCTTCTACCGGGGCGAACGGCTGCCGGGCGGCGACGCATTGAAGCGGGCGGGCCTGATGCCGGTGATCCTCGCGGCCAAGGAGGGTCTGGCGCTGATCAACGGCACCCAGGCGTCCACGGCGCTCGCCCTGGCGGGGCTGTTTCGCGCCCATCGGGCAGCCCAGGCTGCGCTCATCACCGGCGCGCTGTCCACCGACGCGGCGATGGGATCTTCGGCGCCCTTCACCGAGGGTATTCACACGCTTCGCGGCCACAAGGGCCAGATCGACACGGCGGCTGCGCTGCGCAGCCTGCTTGCCGGCTCGGTGATCCGCGACAGCCATCTCGACGGCGACGAGCGGGTGCAGGATCCCTATTGCATTCGCTGCCAGCCGCAGGTTGACGGCGCCTGCCTCGATCTTCTGCGCATGGCCGGCCGCACGCTGGAGATCGAAGCCAATGCGGTGACCGACAATCCGCTGGTGCTCCCCGACAACAGCGTCGTTTCCGGCGGCAATTTCCACGCGGAGCCTGTCGCCTTCGCCGCCGACCAGATCGCCATTGCCGTCTGCGAGATCGGCGCCATCGCCCAGCGCCGCATCGCCCTGCTGGTCGACCCCGTCCTGTCCTATGGGCTACCCGCCTTCCTCGCCAGGAAACCGGGGCTGAACTCCGGCCTGATGATCGCCGAGGTTACCTCGGCGGCGCTGATGAGCGAGAACAAGCAGATGTCGCACCCCGCCTCCGTGGATTCGACCCCGACCTCGGCCAACCAGGAGGATCACGTCTCCATGGCCTGCCACGGCGCACGCCGGCTGCTGCAGATGACGGACAATCTCTTCGCCATCATCGGCATTGAGGCGCTGACGGCGGCGCAGGGTATCGATTTTCGCGCGCCGCTGACCACCGGCCCGGAGCTGCAGAAGGCCATCACCGTGCTGCGCCGCGTCGTCGCCACGCTCGACGAAGACCGCTTCATGGCCCCGGACCTGGCTGCGGCCAGCGCGCTGGTGGCGGACGGCTCGCTGGTAGCCAGCGTCTCCGACGGGCTGCTTCCGGGATTGGAGGGGTAAAATGTCCGTGTCTGCCCTACCCCCCTCTGCCCTGCCGGGCATCTCCCCCTCAAGGGGGGAGATCGCATGGGGCCGCGGTCCCTCCCAGAGCGGACATGTGTTCCGCGACGGCAGATATGCGCTGAACGCGTTCGGCGTGAAAGGCGTGCGAGCGGCCGGCCGCAGGTTGATCTCCCCCCTTGAGGGGGAGATGTCAGGCAGGACAGAGGGGGGAAAGCTCCAGCACAGCCGAGGATGGCGTCAATGACCCATCCCTTCGAAATCACCCGAGGCACGTCTCCCGTCATCCTCGCCTTCCCCCATACCGGAACCGAAGTCCCGGCCGAGATCTGGGATCGCCTGAACGAAAACGGCAGGATGCTGGCCGATACCGACTGGCACATCCACCAACTCTATGCCTGTCTCCTGCCCGAAGCGACGACGGTGCGCGCGACCTTCCATCGCTATGTCATCGACGCCAACCGCGATCCGACGGGCGCGAGCCTTTACCCCGGCCAGAACACCACCGGGCTCGTGCCAGAGACGGATTTCGACGGGGTGCCGATCTGGTCAAAAGGAGAAGAGCCATCCGAGGCCGATGTCGCTGAGCGACTTGCGTCGTTCCACGCGCCCTATCACACGGCCCTCCTGGCTGAAATCGAGCGCGTCAAGGCCATCCACGGCGTGGCCATTCTCTACGACTGTCACTCCATCCGCTCGAGGATTCCGTTCCTGTTCGAAGGCCGGTTGCCGGACTTCAACATCGGCACGGATAGGGGCCGCACCTGCGATGCCCGCGTCGAGACAGCAGCCGCCGAGGTTGCCATGGCGGCCGGCGGCTACACCGCTATCGTCAACGGCCGCTTCAAGGGTGGCTGGACTACGCGCCACTATGGTCGGCCCACCAGCGGCGTTCACGCGATCCAGATGGAGCTTTCGCAGATCTCCCATCTGGAAACCGAGGCGCCGCCCTTCGCCTATGACGAGGCCAAGGGCGAAACGCTGCGCGTGCCGCTGCGGACGATCCTGGAGCGGATCGAGGCGCTGGCGCCGGGGTTGGTTCCACCCTCCCCTTGAGGGGGAGGGTCGGCACGCAGTGCCGGGGTGGGGTGAACGCGGCCAACTGCGACGCATGGTCACCCCCACCCGCAGCTTCGCTGCGACCTCCCCCCTCAAGGGGGAGGTGGAAAAAGACGATCTCCCCAGCGCTGGGGAGCAGACATCAGTATCGCCGAAGTGGGGAAACCTCCGGCAACCCAGATTTTTTCGTTCCGAGGAGCAAACCGATGACCAACCCCCGCCACAACACCCGCGACGTCCGCGCGCCGCGCGGCACCGAACTCAATGCCTTGAGCTGGATGACCGAGGCGCCGCTGCGCATGCTGATGAACAATCTCGATCCCGATGTCGCCGAACGGCCGCATGACCTGGTGGTCTATGGCGGCATCGGCCGCGCCGCCCGCACCTGGGAGGATTTCGACCGCATCGTCGCGACGCTGAAAACCCTGACCGAGGAGGAAACGCTGCTGGTCCAGTCCGGCAAGCCGGTCGGCGTGTTCCGCACCCACAAGGACGCCCCGCGCGTTCTGATCGCCAATTCCAACCTCGTGCCGCATTGGGCAACCTGGGAACACTTCAGCGAACTCGACCGCAAGGGTCTCGCCATGTACGGCCAGATGACCGCCGGTTCGTGGATCTATATCGGCACGCAGGGCATCGTCCAGGGCACCTACGAGACCTTCGTCGAGGCCGGCCGCCAGCACTATGGCGGAGATCTGAAGGGTAAGTGGATCCTGACCGGTGGCCTCGGTGGTATGGGCGGCGCCCAGCCGCTCGCGGCCGTCATGGCCGGCGCCTGCTGCCTCGCCGTCGAATGCGACGAGACCCGCGTCGATTTTCGCCTGCGCACCCGCTATGTCGACGCCAAGGCCCATACGCTGGACGAAGCGCTGGCGCTCATCGACCAGTGGACCAAGGCCGGCGAAGCCAAGTCCGTCGGCCTGATCGGCAATGCGGCGGACATCTTCCCCGAGCTGGTGCGCCGCGGCGTCAGACCCGACATCGTCACCGACCAGACCTCGGCCCATGACCCGATCCACGGTTACCTGCCGCTCGGCTGGACGGTCGCCGAATGGCGCGCCAAACAGGAAAGCGACCCGAAGGCCGTCGAAGCCGCTGCCCGCGCCTCAATGAAGATCCATGTCGCCGCCATGGTCGACTTCTGGAACAGGGGCGTGCCGACGCTCGACTACGGCAACAATATCCGCCAAGTCGCCAAGGAAGAGGGCCTGGAAGACGCCTTCGCCTTCCCCGGCTTCGTGCCGGCCTATATCCGTCCGCTGTTCTGCCGCGGCATTGGCCCGTTCCGCTGGGCCGCCCTTTCGGGCGATCCGGAGGATATCTACAAGACCGATGCCAAGGTGAAGGAACTGCTGCCCGACAACACGCACCTGCACAACTGGCTGGACATGGCGCGCGAGCGCATCTCCTTCCAGGGACTTCCGGCCCGCATCTGCTGGGTCGGCCTCGGCGACCGGCATAAGCTCGGTCTCGCCTTCAACGAGATGGTGCGGAGCGGAGAACTGAAGGCGCCCGTCGTCATCGGCCGCGATCATCTGGACAGCGGCTCGGTCGCCTCGCCGAACCGCGAGACGGAAGCGATGAAGGACGGCTCGGATGCCGTGTCCGACTGGCCTTTGCTCAACGCGTTGCTCAATTGTGCATCCGGCGCCACCTGGGTGTCTCTGCACCACGGCGGCGGCGTCGGCATGGGCTTCTCACAGCATTCCGGCATGGTGATCTGCGCCGACGGCACGGACGATGCGGCCCGGCGGCTCGAGCGCGTGCTGTGGAACGACCCGGCCACCGGCGTCATGCGCCACGCCGATGCCGGTTACGAAATCGCCCTCGACTGCGCGGAGGACAAGGGGCTCCGCCTGCCCGGCATCCTCGGCAACTGAGGCGAGCGGCCATGCGCATCATCCGCCGCGAAGACTACCGGCGCATGCCCTGGAAGAACGGCCAGGGCATGACCGAGGAGATCCTTTGCTTCCCGGTCGGCAGTGATGCCGAGCGGTTCGACTGGCGTCTCTCGATCGCCCATGTGGGCACGGATGGACCGTTTTCGCTGTTTCCCGGCGTGGACCGCACCATCGCGCTCCTCGAGGGCAAGGGTTTGCTGCTCGATCTGCCCGAGGATCGGACCGTCACCCTGAGCGGAACGAGCGACCCGTTCAGCTTCCCCGGCGAATGGCCCGTTGCCGGCCGGAACCTCGATGGCCCGACCATGGACCTCAACGTCATGACGCGGCGCGGCCGCTATCGGCATGCGATGACCCGTCGGACCTTCCAGACCGCGCAAAGCCTGCAGGCAGTCGAGTACACGCTGCTCGTTCCGACAGCCGACGTTCACGTCGCGATCGACGGCTGCTGGTCGCAACTCGATCGCTTCAACACGCTGGAGCTCGATTGCGACGAGCAGGTGACCGTTGATACGGTTCGGCCGGTCGACATTTTCGTCATCGCAATCTCCACCGCGACGCCCGTCTGATCTCAGCCCGGGCGGTAAGCATGCTAGTGGGTGGCGCCGAGACACATTCGGGGCCGCCTGTTCGACGACGACGCACTAGGACCGGTGCCTCCCAGCCCGCGGGCATCTCGTCACAACTTGTCATGCATGGCGAAAACTCCCTTGACATTTCAATGATAAAAAGGAAATTAAAGCTAACAACTAGCTTCAGGTTTCCCATCATGCTGGCAATCATTGCGGACGATCTGACGGGTGCGCTGGACACCGCCGCGCCGTTCGCCAGCAGGGGGCTCCACTGCGAGGTGGCCCTCAAGGTCGATGCGATCGGGCTGGCCATGAGCCTGAACCCGGTGGTCCTGGCGATCGACATCGGTTCGCGGGAACTGGATCCGCGCGCCGCGCAGCACGCCATGGCGACAGCGCTCGCACGCCTGCCGCCGGGCACGGTCCTCTTCAAGAAGATCGACTCGCGCCTCAAGGGGCATATCGCGGCCGAACTCGACGCCACGCCCTTTCGCTCCGCCTTGGTCGCCCCTGCCATTCCGGCATTCGGGCGGGTGGTGAAAGAGGGCCACGTCCAGGGCTTCGGCGTGGACACACCGCTCTCCATTGCCGAGGTTCTGGGCCGGCATGCCGCCCATGCGACGATCCCGGACACCGTGTCCGAAGAGGAAATGGCGGCAGCCCTCGAAGCGGCCCAGCAGTCGGGTGTGGATATCCTCATCGGTGCCAGAGGGCTCGCCGAAGCGCTGGCCCGTCAGTGGACAGACAATGCCCCCGCTCGCTTCGCCGCCATACCGGATGGGCCGGGCATTTTTGTCATCGGTTCGCGCGACCCGATCACCCTCGCCCAGATCGAAATGCTGCGGGAAGCCTGCGATCTCAGGCATCTTCCCGCGCCGAATGGACAGTTGGTGGAAGAGGCGCTCCCTGAGGCAGGCAGGCTGACGCTCGTGCAGGCCGTGTCGGCGGATGAGCCGGCCACGCCTTCCGAGGTCGCGCATCGCCTGGCGGAAAGTGTCTGCCCGGCATTGACGGGGGCAGCGCGGACCCTGCTGCTTTCCGGCGGCGCAACGGCAGAAGCCGTGCTAGAGAAGATGGGGATCAACCACTTCCGGCTGGCCGGTGAATGCGTGCCCGGCCTGGGTCTTGCCTACGCCCAGGGACATTGCATCATCGCCAAATCCGGGGGCTTCGGGCAGCCGCACACTCTGAAAGAAATCGCAGGGCTTATCCTGCACAAACGGGATAATTGATGGCCCAGGAGATCGTGACCACGCGCAAGAGCCTTGCCGATGTCGTCTTCGAGCGCATGCATCGCGCGATCAAGTCCGGCGCCTATCAGCCGGACGAGCGCCTGCCGACCGAGCACGACCTGGCGGCGGAATTCGAAGTGTCGCGCCCGATCATCCGCGAGGCGCTGAGACGCCTTCGCGAGCAGGGTCTGGTCTATTCACGCCGTGGAGCCGGCAGTTTCGTGCGCGCGCTCGGCATGAAGGAACCGCTCGGCTTCGGCCAGCTGGAAAACGTCGCCGACCTTTTGAACTGCTACGAGTTCCGCCTCACGCTCGAGCCGGCGGCCGCAGCCGCGGCGGCAGCCCGCCACACGCCGGAAAGCCTCGCCGCCATTCGCCACGCGCTCGAGCTCATGCGCGACGCCACCAACCGGCAATCGCACCGCGAGGACGCCGACTTCCAGTTCCATCTGGCCATCGCCGTCGCCGCGAAGAACAGCTATTTCTCCACAGCGATGGAGGCCCTGAAGGACCATATCGCGGTCGGGATGAAGTTTCACGGTGCCTCGGTGAAACGCGAAACGGCGGGGCTGACGCGTGTCTTCGCCGAACACGAAGCGATCGCCGACGCCATTGCCGCCGGCGATGGGGCGAAGGCCCGGCAGCTGATGCTCGACCACCTGACCGGTTCGCGCGAACGCCTTTTCCAGACCACGCGGTAGAAGGCGGGGTGTCGGCGATACGCAAACGCCCCGATCGCGGACCGTGGCGTTTGCTTGGCTGAATGAAACGGCCGGTTAGAAGGCCGCCCGGTAGATCGCCTGCACGTCTTCGACGCTCATGTCGATCGGATTATTGTCCATCAGCCGGCGGTTGGCATGCGCCTCGCTCGCATAGAGCGACAGGTCGGCCTCGGTTGCGCCATGGGCCGCAAGCGACATCTCGATGCCGAGATCGCGGCAGAAGCCGTGGGCCACACGCGAAAGGTCCTGCTGCGAAAGCCCGGTGCCGAGGCCGAGCGCCTCCGCCACTTCATTCGTCTTTTCCGCGGCCACCGGCTGGTTGAAGGCCAGGACATGCGGGAAGATGATGGCATTAGCCAGCCCATGCGGCAGCCGCAGGCGAGTGCCGAGCGGATAGGCGATGGCGTGGCCCGCGGCCGTATTGACCGGGCCGAGGCAGATGCCGCCATAGAAGGATGCGAGCATCATACCTTCGCGGGCCTCGGTGTCCGAACCGTCGCGCACGGCGCGGGCAAGATATTTGCCGACCAGCCGGAAACCCATGCGGGCAAAGCCGTCGATCATCGGATGCGCGCGGCGATTGGTGAAGGCCTCGACGCAATGGGCCATGGCATCGACGCCGGTTGCGGCCGTCACCGCCGGGGGCACCGAATAGGTGAGTTCCGGATCTAGCACGGCCAGATCGGCGATCATGTGCGGGCTTTCGACCGCCACCTTGGTTCCCTTGTCCGGATCGGTGATCAGCGAACGGATACCGGCCTCGGAGCCGGTGCCAGCGGTCGTCGCGACCTGGGCCAGACGCGCATTGCGCCCGGCGACCCGGTTGGGGCCGGCGACGTCGGCAAGCGTCTGCATCCCGTCCCACAGCACCGCCACGAGCTTGGCGACGTCGAGCACCGACCCGCCGCCAAGACCGACGATGACGTCCGGTCGGCAGCGCCGCGCCGCGTCGAGCGCTGCATCCAGCGTTGCGATGTCCGGCTCGCCGGGGATCGCATCGAAGACGGTCACGCGCCCTGACAAGCCCAGCCGATCGACGAAACCCGCCGTGAACGGGGTGGCGACGACGAGAGCCGAGCCCACGTCGCCGGCCCACAGGCCGACCTGGCCGACAGTGCCGGCGCCGACAGCCAGGCGGCGCGGCTGGTGAAGCGTGATCGAAGCGTTGGTCATGGCTCAGTTATCCTTGCTTGGCGCGGCCGGCCACGAGCTTGCGGGCATAGGCGATGGCGGCGTTCATGTTGCCGTGATTGGCGATGCCCTTTCCGGCGATGTCGAAGGCCGTACCGTGGTCGACCGAGGTCCGGTCGATCGGCAGTTCGACCGAGACATTGACCGCCGTATCAAAGGCCACCAGCTTGATCGGGATGTGGCCCTGGTCGTGATACTGCGCGACGACGAGATCGAAGGCGCCGGAATAGGCGCGATAAAAGACCGTGTCGGCCGAGATCGGCCCGTGGACATCGATGCCTTCGGCGCGGGCGGCGGCAATGGCCGGGGCGATCTGCTCGTCGTCCTCGGTCCCGAACAGGCCGTTCTCGCCGCAATGGGGATTGATGCCGGCGACCGCAATTCTCGGCGCGGCATAGCCGATCCGCTTGAGATGGTCGTTGCCGGCGCGGATCGTCGCCAGCACGCGCGCGGTGGTCGCCCGCCGGATAGCGTCCTGCAGCGACACATGTGTCGAGACATGGATGACCTTGAGCCGTTCGGAGGCAAGCAGCATGTAGGCCGCCTTCGAGCCCGTCAGGCTGCGCAGCATGCCGGTGTGACCATCATAATGGTGGCCGGCGAGGTTCAACGCCTCCTTGTTGATCGGCGCAGTCACAATGCAGCCGATCTCGCCCGCCTCGGCGTCGCGTACCGCCTTCTCGATGAAGCGGAAGGCCGCATCGCCGGCGACAGGGCTGAGCTGCCCCCATGGCAGCGGCGCGCCTTCAATCGGCAAGTCCACCACATGGGGCTTGAGGTCGATGTCAACCCCAAGCGCCTCACGGGCCGCCTCGAGCGTCGCCAGGTTGCCGTAGATGCGCGTCTGCGCGCGATCCGCCTCGGGCATCTCCGCCAGCGCACGGATGGAAATCTCCGGGCCCACGCCACACGGGTCGCCCATGGTAATGCCGATGATGGTGCTCATGTCTCACTCCGTCCTGCCGCCCTGTCCCAGCCCGGGGCCAGGCGGACATATTTGATCGCGCGCCGATGATAGGTATAGGCGAGATGAATGGTTCCGTCCGACTCTTCCAGCAACCACGGATAGGACATCTCCTTGTTGCGACCATCGGTCGAATCGTTCGACAGGCAGGTACCCGGTCCGTCCTCGATCAGCACCCGGACCGGAAAGGTCTTGCCGCCATCCTGTGAGAGACAAACCGTGACCGGCGCCCGCGGCACGCCCCAGACGGGCACGCAGCCGCCCTCCGGATCGGCATCGGGCCGCCCGTCGTCCTCTCCGAGCTCGTCGTAGAGCGAGGCGCGCCGGTCGGGCGACAGGGCCGCATTCACCGGATTGCAAATCATCGCCAGACGGCCGTCGCGCAAGCGCGTCACGGCGATCGACGAGTTGTTGTTGGGAACGTCGGTTGCCTGCGGCACCGACCAACTGCGCCCACCGTCCACGCTTTCCGTCCGATAGACGAAGTCTGCCTGCCGCCGCCGGAAGAACGCCGCAAAATGCTCGCCGTGCAGCAGGGCGGGCGACATGTGCACGCAGCCGGTCGACTGCTCGAGCTCGTCCAACCGCCACGTCTTGCCGCCATCCTCGGATACACCCACGGCTGCCGTGTCGTGGCTGCCGTTCCATTTCTGGCCCGGACGCTGCACACAGCGGAAGATCGGCAGCAGCCAGGCGCCATCGTCACGCACCACCAAGGGCGCACGGACGAAACAGCCGCGCGGCAGGTCGAGATAGCGCCCCTCTTCCGCGATGAGCTTCGTCGGATCGGCGCCATCGCGCCGGATCTCGGCCATGCGGATTCGGCATTCGTCCTGATTGCCGGACGGCTGGGAGGTGTGGAAAAGCCACAATATGCCATCCGGTGCCCTGAACAGCACCGGGTTCTGCTCGGAATGCAAAGCATCGAAGCTCAGCTGCTGGGCAGGCCCCCAGGCCGGCGCGCCCTTCGGCAGCACCGAGGCGAAGATCGAGATGTCGGACTTGCCTTCGAGCGTACCGCCGAACCAGGCGCAGGCAAGCGCCCCGTCTTCGAAGAGATGCAGGAAGGCGGCATGGTTCTGCACCATGGGCGAAGGCAGCAGCGCTTCATCGCGTCCCAGGGACACGGTGCGGAGCACGCCGTTCATGTTGCAGGCAATATCATCGGGATGCATGGGATCCTCCTCGTCAGTCATCGAAAATCACCAAACAGACAAAGTTGTCAAGTTTTTTGATGTTATCAAAATTCAATAAACTCAGCATCGCGTAACTTATATCGATGATTTTAAACAGTTTTATTTCTCGGAAAATTCCATAAAGATTTTACATCAGAAAATAAATTGACAAAATCGAGCGAAAGTTGGATGGTTTTATCACACGGCAGGAGGACGCCAGGGAGGGAGGATCTCATGCAGGACGTCCGGAGGCGCCGGAACGCGGCGGCGACTTCGCCATTGGCGGACTGCACAGTGACCATGGTGACCGCAAATACGGTGATCCCTCGCGGCCCGAACGACACGCGCTGTCAATCCACATCGAACTGAACGAGATTACTAGGGAGGAGAATGCAATGAGAAACACACTGATCTTGAGCGCCCTGATGCTGGGTTCGGCCTTGTCGCCGGCCTATGCCGGATCGGGTCCGGTAAAAATCGTCCTGGCGGAAGAAGCCGATCTGCTGGAGCCCTGCATGGCGACCCGATCCAATATTGGTCGCGTCATCATGCAGAACGTCAGCGAAACACTGACCGAGCTGGACGTGCGCAACAACAAGGGCCTGATGCCACGCCTTGCCGAGAAATGGGAGCAGAACGCCGACGGCAGCTGGCGCTTCCACCTTCGCCAGGGCGTCACATTCTCGGATGGCTCGGGCTTTGACGCGAAGGACGTGAAGCACAGCTTTGACCGCATCATGAGCGACAAGAACGCCTGCGAGTCGCGGCGCTATTTCGGCGGCATGACCATCTCCGCCGAAATCGTCGACGACCAAACCGTCGACTTCAAGGCCGATCCGGTCCAGCCGATCCTGCCTCTGCTGATGTCCCTCGTCACCATCGTGCCGGAAGAGACGCCGCTCGAATTCGTGCGCGAGCCGGTCGGCACCGGCCCCTACAAGCTCACCAACTGGACGCCGGGCCAGCAGATCGTGCTGACGGGCCGCGCCGACTATTGGGGCGAGAAGCCACAGGTCACCGAAGCGACCTATCTGTTCCGCGCCGATCCGGCCGTCCGCGCCGCCATGGTCCAGGCAGGCGAGGCCGACCTTTCGCCGTCGATCTCGCAGCTCGACGCGACCAACCCCGCCACCGACTTCTCCTATCTCGACAGCGAGACGGTCTATCTGCGCATCGATCACAACATCGAGCCGCTGGGCGACATTCGCGTTCGACGCGCCCTCAACATGGCGATCGATCGTCAGGCCTTCCTCGGCACGCTGGTTCCGGAAAGCGCCCTGCTCGCCACCGCGATCGTGCCGCCGCCGACGCTCGGCTGGAACCCGGACGTCAAGGTGCCGGCCTTTGATGTCGAGGGCGCCAAGAAGCTGCTCGAAGAAGCCAAGGCCGACGGCGTCAAGGTCGACACGCCGATCACCATCATCGCCCGCTCGGCGAACTTCCCGAACGTCACCGAGATCATGGAAGCCATCCAGGCCCAGCTGCAGGAAGTCGGCTTCAAGATCGAGCTGAAGTTCGTTGATGTGGCCGAGCATGAAGGCTACTACTCGAAGCCGTTCAAGGAAGGTCGCGGTCCGCAGATCGTCGCCGCCATGCACGACAATTCCAAGGGCGACCCGTCCTTCTCGATGTTCTTCAAATACGCATCCGAAGGCACCCAGTCCGGCTTCTCGGATCCGAAGGTCGACGACCTGATCAAGCGTGCCTCGGCAGCGGTCGGCGAGGAGCGCGCCAAGCTCTGGTCCGAACTGATCGCCTACCTGCACGACGAGGTCGTCGCGGACGTCCTGCTGTTCCACATGGTCGGCTTCTCGCGCGTCTCCGAACGCCTGGATTACAAGCCCACCATGGCCACCAACTCGATGCTCCAGCTGTCGGAGATCACGATCAAGTAAGCCGTGCTGGCGGGCATCTGCATCGCCAGCCAAAAAAGCGATCAAGGCGGCGGGATGATCCCGCCGCCCGATGCAATAGAGGGCGCCATGCTGAGCTTCATCCGAAAACGCGCCGTGGCCAGTCTGATCTCACTCGTCGGACTGATCGTCATGGTCTTCTTTCTCTCGCGCCTCACTGGCGACCCGGCCGCCCTGTTCCTGCCCGTCGAAGCGTCTGCCGAGCTGAAGGCACAGTTCCGCGAGATCCACGGCCTGAACGATCCCCTTCTGGTTCAGTTCGGCCGTTATGTGGGCGATGTCTTCACCGGCGACTTCGGCGAATCCCTGCGCAAGGCGCGCCCAGCCCTTGACGTCGTGCTCGAAGCCTTCGTCTGGACGCTATGGCTTGCCGTCATCACCATGGCGCTTGTCACCGGTGCCGCCATCGTCGTCGGCTCGCTGGCGGCGTTCCGCGCCGGCGGCTTCTTCGACCGCTTCTCCTCGATCGTCTCGCTGGTCGGCGCCTCCGTACCCGATTTCTGGCTCGCCATCGTCGCGATCGTGGTCTTCTCGGTCAACCTTGCATGGCTTCCGACATCAGGCACGGGTTCGCTTCTGCACTGGATCATGCCGATCTGTGTGCTGTTCGTGCGGCCCTTCGGCATCATCGTCCAGGTGGTGCGTGGCTCGATGATCAGTGCTCTGTCGTCGGCCTATGTGAAGACCGCCCGCGCCAAGGGCGTGAGGTCCGGCCCGATCATCTTCATCCACGCGCTGCGCAACGCCATGCTGCCGGTCATCACCGTGATCGGCGACCAGGCGGCAAGCCTCCTGAACGGCGCGGTCATCGTCGAGACCATTTTCGGCTTCCCCGGCGTCGGCAAGCTGATGATCGATTCCATCCTGCAGCGCGATTTCAACGTGGTGCTTGCCGCCATTCTCGTCACGGCGCTGGCGATCTTCCTGATGAACCTGTTGATCGACCTCGCCTATGCGCTGCTCGATCCGCGCATCCGTCATTGAGGAGGCTATTGTGACCCTGCCGACGACAGAAACGACCCTGACCGACGAGCCTCGCTTTGTCGTTCGCCTGGCCCGCATGTTGTGGGCCGACAAGTTCGCGCTCTGCGCCGCCATCTTCCTGCTGGCGATCCTGCTCTTGGCGATCATCGGCCCCAGCTGGCTCGGCGATCTCGCCACCAAGCAGAACCTGCGCGGCCGCAACGCCGCCCCCTTCGACTGGGAGCGCGGCTGGGTGTGGTGGATGGGCGCGGATGCGCTTGGCCGTCCCCTGCTTGCCCGCATCATCGTCGCCACCCAGAACACGCTGATGGTCGCCGCCGGCGCCGTGGCGATTTCCGCGGTCGTCGGCACGGTTCTCGGCCTCGTCGCCGGCTTTTCCTCACCGCGCGTCAACCAGGTGATCATGCGCCTGGCCGACGTCATCATGTCCTTCCCTTCGCTGCTGATCGCCGTGATCGTCCTCTATGTCCTGGGCACGTCCATCCTCAACCTGATGCTGGTGCTCTCGATCACCCGCATACCGGTCTATCTGAGGACGACCCGCGCCGAGGTGCTGGAGATCCGCGAACGCATGTTCATCCAGGCCGCCCGGGTCATGGGTGCCTCCAGCAAGCGCATCGTCTTCCGCCACATCCTGCCGGTCGTGCTGCCGACGCTGACGACCCTGGCAACTCTCGACTTCGCCTATGTCATGCTCGCCGAAAGCGCGCTTTCCTTCCTCGGCATCGGCATCCAGCCGCCGGAGATCACCTGGGGCCTGATGATCTCGCAAGGGAGGCAATATCTCACCAACGCCTGGTGGCTGTCCTTCTGGCCGGGCCTGGCCATCATCCTGACCACCATGTCGCTCAACCTGCTGTCCAACTGGCTGCGGATCGCGCTCGATCCCGTTCAGCGCTGGCGCCTGGAAATGAAAGGTCGAAACAATGGCTGACCATCTCCTGGAAGTCCGCAATCTCTCGGTCGAGTTCCACACCGCCATGGGCGTCGTGAAGGCGGTGCGCGACATCTCCTATCACCTGGATCGCGGCGAAACGCTTGCCATCCTCGGCGAGAGCGGATCGGGCAAATCCGTCTCCTCGTCCGCGATCATGAACCTGATCGACATGCCGCCCGGACGTATCAGCTCCGGCGAGATCCTGCTCGACGGCGTCGACCTCTTGACCATGCCTGCGCATCAGCGTCGCGCGGTGAACGGCCGCCGCATCGCGATGATCTTCCAGGATCCGCTCAGCCACCTCAACCCGGTCTACACCGTCGGCTGGCAGATCCGCGAGGCGCTGACGACCCATGGAACCGGTTCCGCCGAGGCTCAGGCCGAGGCGCTGCGCCTGGTGACACGCGTCGGCATTCCCGATCCCGAACGCGCCCTTGACAAATATCCGCATGAATTCTCCGGCGGCCAGCGCCAGCGCGTCATGATCGCCATGGCGCTCGCCCTACGACCAGACCTGCTGATCGCCGACGAGCCGACGACGGCGCTCGACGTCACCGTCCAGGCGGAGGTGCTGGCCCTGCTGGAGGAACTGCAGGAAGAGACCGGCATGGCCGTACTCATCATCACCCACGATCTCGGCGTCGTCGCCGAGATCGCCGATCGCGTCGTGGTGATGGAAAAGGGCGTGCTGGTCGAGGCCGGCACGGTGCGCGAGGTCTACAAGAACCCGCAGCATCCCTATACGAAGAAGCTGATCGCAGCCGCCCCGGGCAAGGGCGAGATGCACGCGCCGGCAGCCCCGGGCGAGCCCGTCCTCTCTGTCCGCGACGTCCGCAAGCATTACGGCGCCTTCGAAGCGCTCAAGGGCATTTCTTTCGATCTGATGCCCGGTGAGACCATGGCCGTGGTTGGGGAAAGCGGCTCGGGCAAATCCACGCTTGCCCGCATTCTCGTGCGCCTCGACGAGCCCGACAGCGGCAGCGCGCTGTGGAAGGGTCGCGACCTCTTCACCCTTTCTCCGGCGGAGCTCTACAAGCTGCGTCGCGATCTGCAGATGGTCTTCCAGGATCCGACCCAGTCGCTCAATACGCGCATGACCGTCTACCAGCTGATCTCCGAGGCCTGGGTCATCCATCCGGACATCCTGCCGAGGGCGAGATGGCGCGAGCGGGTCGCCGAACTCCTGGTCCAGGTCGGGCTCGGCCCGGAACATATGGGTCGCTATCCCCACCAGTTCTCCGGCGGCCAGCGCCAGCGCATCGCCATTGCGCGGGCGCTCGCGCTCGAGCCGAAACTGATCATCTGCGACGAAGCGGTCTCCGCCCTCGACGTCTCGGTCCAGGCGCAGGTCATCGCTCTGCTCGACGGGCTGCGCAAGCAGATGGGCATCGCCTTCATCTTCATCGCCCATGACCTGCCGGTGGTGCGCGATTTCGCCGACCACGTCATGGTCATGCAGAAGGGCCATGTCGTCGAACTCGGCACGGTGCGCGAAGTCTTCGAAACGCCGCGCGAAGACTATACGCGCGCCCTTCTCGCCGCAGGCCTCGACCCCGATCCGGATGTGCAGGCGGCCCATCGTGCCGCCCGCCTCGCCCGCGCCTCTTGAGGCGCCCGCCCCTTCACAGGAGACTGACATGACCAAACAAGCCTTCGTCGCGCTCGTGACCTGCTTCAACGAGGACGAGACGATCAACTATGAAGCCACCCGCGCCCAGGTCCGCCGCCAGGTCGAGGCCGGCAACAACATCATGTGCGCCGGCACCAATGGCGATTTCTCCGCGCTCACCTTCGACGAGAAGGTGCGGCTGACCGAGGAAGTGGTCGACGAGGTGGCCAACCGCGTGAAGGTCATCGTCAATGCCGGCATGCCCGCGACCTTCGAGACCCTGAAACTGGCGCGCGAATTCGACCGCATCGGCGTCGACGCCATCGCCGTCATCACGCCCTTCTTCATCGCCTGCACCCAGGACGGCCTGATCCGCCATTTCTCCACCGTCGCCGATGCCGTCAAGGCACCAATCTACCTCTACGACATCCCGGCGCGCACGCAGAACCATATCGAGCCGGAGACGGCGCGCACGCTGGCGCGCCACGGCAATATCGCCGGCATCAAGGATTCCGGCGGCGCGCAGGAGACGCTGGAAGCCTATCTCGACGTGGCGAAGGAGATTGACGGTTTCGAGGTCTATTCGGGGCCGGACCATCTGGTGCTCTGGGCCCTGCAGAATGGCGCAGCCGGCTGCATCTCCGGCCTCGGCAATGCCATGCCGCATGTGCTGGCCGGCATTCTCCGCGCATTCAACGCCGGCGACATCGCCGAGGCCGAGCGGCAGCAGGCGATCTATACCGCCTTCCGCACCGATCTCTACGCGCTCGGCTTCGCGCCCGCCATGGTCAAGCGGGCGCTTTACCTGCAGGATGCTTCCGTCGGCGCTAGCCGCCAGCCGGCCCTGCTGCCCAATGCCGCCCAGGACACGCAGGTGGCCGAGATCCTGCGCCGCTACAGTCTCCTGTAGCGGCAATCCGGGCTCCGGACGGCATCACATCACCGCGCCGATCTGCCAGGGCACGAACTCCGCCCCGCCAAATCCGAGGCTTTCGGATTTGGTGATCTCGCCGGACGCCACGCGCATGAACATCTCGAACATCTCCCGGCCCTTCTCCTCCAGCGTAACGCCTTCCAGGATGTCGCCGGTGTTCAGGTCCATATCCTCTTCCATGCGCACGAACATTTCGGAATTGGTGGCAACCTTGATGCAGGGCACCGGCTTGTAGCCCGAGACCGAGCCGCGGCCGGTCGTAAAGACGATCAGATTGGCGCCGGACGCCACCTGCCCCGTGACCGAACACGGGTCGTAGCCGGGGCTGTCCATGAAGACGAAACCCTTGGTATCGATCGGCTCTGCAAAGAGGTAAACACCCGCGAGCGGTGCCGAACCACCCTTGGCCACCGCCCCAAGACTCTTTTCGAGGATCGTCGTCAACCCGCCGCGCTTGTTGCCGGGGCTGGGATTGTTGTTCATCTCGCCCTTGTTGCGCGCGGTGTAATCTTCCCACCAGCGGATGCGATCCAGCAGCTTCTCGCCCACCTCGCGGCTGACGGCGCGGCGGGTCAGCAGGTGTTCGGCGCCGTAAATCTCCGAGGTTTCCGACAGGATCGTCGTACCGCCGTGGGCGACCAGAAGATCCGACGCGACGCCGAGCGCAGGATTGGCGGTGATGCCGGAATAGCCGTCCGAGCCGCCACACTGCATGCCGATCACCAGTTCGGACACGGGTATAGGTTCGCGCCGGCAGTTTTCTGCCACTTCGGCGAGTTCGCGTAGCGCCTCGACCCCGCGTTCCACCGTCCGGCGGGTGCCGCCCTGATCCTGGATGATCATGTGCTTGAACTGGCCGTCGGCGCGCAGCCGGGCCTTGCCCACCAGGGCGGGGATCTGCATGACCTCGCAGCCCAGGCCGACCAGCAGGATACCGGCGAAGTTGGGGTTCTTCGCATAGCCCTGCAGGGTACGGAACAGGGTCTCGTAGCCCTCGTTGTCACCCGCCATGCCGCAACCCGAACTGTGCGCGATCGGCACGATACCGTCGACATTCTTCAGCGCGCGGAACCAGTCGGTCTTTTCCGCCTGTTCCGCGATGAAGCGCGCCACCGACCCCGAGCAGTTGACCGAGGTCAGAACGCCCAGATAGTTCCGGGTTCCCGCCCGCCCGTCGGCGCGGCGATAGCCCTGGAAGGTTCGGGTTTCCGCCGGAGCCGGAAGCGGTCGCAGGTCTGCGCCGAAGTCATGTTCGAGCGCGTGCGACGACATGCCGAGATTCTGGACATGCACGTGCTCGCCAGCGGCGATCGTGCGGCTGGCCTGACCGATGATCTGGCCATAGCGCCGCACCGGCGCTCCTTCTTCAAGGTTGCGAAGGGCGACCTTGTGGCCGCGCGGCACATGCGAGGTCAGCGTGACACCCGCTATGACGGCCCCGGCCGGCAGGTCGGCGAGCGCAATCGCGACGTCGTCTTCGGGCGACAGGATGATATGGTCAGGCTTCATTGGCCCACTCCTGCGAGAGCCCGGTCGAGATGGGTATAGCCGCCATCGACGAACAGCCATTGGCCGGTCAGGTGCCGCGCCCGATCGGACAGGGCAAAGACCACCATGGAGGCGATCTCCGAGGCTTCGGTCATGCGTTGGCCCAGCGGAATGCGGGCCGTGATCTCGGCCAGCTTTGCAGCAGGATCTTCGAACGTCTCGATCCAGCGGGCGTAGAGCGGGGTCATCACCTCGGCCGGGATCACCGCGTTGACGCGCACGCCATGGGGAGCGAAGGCCGCGGCCCATTCCCGCGTCAGCCCCAGCTGCGCCGCCTTGGCCGCAACATAGGCCGAGGTGTTACCCTGGCCGGTGACCGCGGTTTTCGAGCTGATGTTCACGATCGCTCCGTCCTGCGATTTCAGATCCTCGGCCAGGAGGTGGACCAGCGTGTAATAGTGAATGAGATTGCGGTCGAGCGAAGCACGGAAGGCGGCCGGTCCGGCCTCGATCCCCACGCCGTCATTGACGCCCGCATTGTTGACGAGCCCGTAGATGTCGCCAAACCGTTTGCGGACCTCGTCGACCGCCGCGCGACACTGATCGTCGTCGGAAAGCTCCACCTGCATCGAACCGGCGTCGGGTCCGAGTGCGGCCAGCCAGCTCGCCTCAGGCGCGCGGCGGGCGAAGATCACCGGCACCGCCCCTTCGGCGGCCAGAAGTTCGGAAATCGCGCCGCCGATGCCCGCGGCACCGCCCGTCACAATCACCACCTTGCCCTTTAGACCCAGTTCCATCGTATTCTTCCTCGTCAAAGAACCGGCCCCGGAAATGCGGGGCCGGCAGGTTTCAGGCGGCCTCAATTGGCCTCAATCGTAGAGAACTGCGGCGATTTCCGGCGCGTCGATGTTGGTCTTGTCATACCAGGCGAAGCCCGAATCGACGGTGCCGGCCAGTTTCTCGCCCTTGACCGCCGCGATCGCAGCCTTGACGGTTTCATAGCCGATGCCGACAGGGTTCTGGGTGATCGCGCCGGCCATCTCGCCCGCACGTATCGCATCCTTCTGCAGCTTGCCCGAGTCATAGCCGATCACGATGACGCCAGTCTTGCCGGTCTCTTTCACCGCGTTCAGCACACCGATGGCCGAGCCCTCATTGGCACCGAAGATCCCCTTGATGTCGGAATGAGCGGTCAGGATCGCCTTGGTGATCTCGGTCGACTGCAATTGGTCGCCGGCGCCGTACTGGATGTCGACGATCTCGATGTTCGGATAGGCTTCCTTGACGCGGTTGACGAAACCGTCGCGGCGGTCGATGCCGGTGCGCGAGGTCTGGTCATGTACGACGAGGGCGACCTTGCCGGACCCACCGATCAGTTCGGCCATCTTGTCGGCGGCGAGCGCCGCAGCGGCGAGGTTGTTGGTGGTGACGGTGGTGGCCGGAATATCGCTGTCGACGCCCGAGTCGAAGGCGATGATCGGGATGCCCGCATCCTTCGCCTGCTTCAGAAGCGGCGTCGCTGCCTGGCTGTCGAGCGCGGCAAAGCCGATGGCGGCCGGTTTTTTCGCCAGGGCGGCGGCCAGCATGTCCATCTGCTTGTCGACCTGGGCTTCGGTATCGGGGCCTTCGAACGTGACCTCCACGCCGAACTCGGTCGCCGCCTTGTCGGCGCCGGCCTTCACCGCCTGCCAGAACTGATGCTGGAAGCCCTTGGAAATCAGCGGGATGTAAAGCTTGTCCTGCGCCAGGGCCATGCCGCTGGATGCAATCAGGCTGCCTGCACAAAGCGCAGCCATCAGCGCTCTTCTGTTCAACATAGTGTTCTCCTTGAGGTTTTGACGTTGGATATCGGAACGTTTCCCGTTCTCTTTCAGTTAGCCGGCACGGCGCCGGCGAAGCATGTCCGCATAGACGGCGGCGATGATGATGACGCCCGTGACCACGGTCTGCCATTCCTGCGCCACCGACATGATGCGAAGCCCGTTGAGCAGCACGCTCATGATCAGCGCGCCGATGATCGTGCCCAGGATCGAACCGCGCCCGCCGGCCAGCGAGGTTCCCCCGATCACCACGGCGGCGATGGCGTCCAGCTCATAGCCAAGCCCCAGAGCCGGCTGTGCCGAATTCAGCCGCGAGGCGATCAGCAGCCCGGCTATGCCGCAGATGCCGCCGGCTAGGGCATAGATAGCCACCTTCCAGCCATCGGCATTGACGCCCGAAAGCCGCACCGCCTCCTCGTTGGACCCCAGCGCAAAGCAATAGCGTCCGAGCGTGGTGCGGTTCAGCACCCAGGAAATCGCCAGCGCCAGGATGAAGAGCACCAGTACTCCGTTCGGCACCGGCAGGCCGGGCACCACGGCCCCGACCAGCGATCCGGTCGAGAGCAGCGGAAAGCTGGGCGTGTCGTTGAAATAGATCGGCTTGGTCCCCGAGATCACCAGCGACAGGCCCTTGAGGATCAGCATCATGCCCAGAGTGGCGATGAAAGGCGGAATCTTCATCCGCGCGATCAGCGAGCCCGAGATGAAGCCACAGGCCGCCCCGGCGGCGATGGCTGCGACGATGCCGAGCGGCATCGCCAGCCCCCACATGGTCAGCACCACCCCGGCAATCACGGCGGTAAAGGTCATCAGCGTGCCGACCGACAGGTCGATACCGCCGGTGATGATGACGAGGGTAGCCGCAATGGCCAGCACGCCGTTCACGCTGGTGGCCTGAAGGATCGCCAGGATATTGGCGGTCTGCAGGAAATTGGGCGAGGCCAGCGAGAAGAACAGCAGGAGCACGATCAGACTGGCAAAGGCCAGGACCTTCTGTTGCGCACCCGAAGCCATCAGGCGGGGCTTGGCGGCGAGGGTTGCGGTCATGCGGATGCTCCTTCGAATACCGTGTCGCGCTGGGTCGCCAGGCGCATGATTTCTTGCTGGCTGGTGTCGGGGCCGCCGGGCAGGATGCCGGTCAGCCGCCCCTCGCACATCACGGCAATGCGATGCGAGAGGCGCAGCACCTCGGGCAGTTCCGAGGAAATCACGATGATGGCCTTGCCCGCTGCCGCCAGGCTCTGCAGCAGACGGTAAATCTCGGCCTTGGCCCCGACATCGATGCCGCGCGTCGGCTCATCGAAAATCAGGATGTCGCAGTCGCGCAGCAGCCATTTGGCAATGACCACCTTCTGCTGGTTGCCGCCCGAGAGCAGCCGAACCTCCTGCCTGTCCGATGGGGTGCGGATGGCCAGGCTCGCGATATAATCGGCGGCAACCCGGGCGAGCGCCGGCTCGTCCACCCGCAGGAAACGATCGGAGAACCGCTCCAGCGACGTCAGCGCGATGTTGCCGCGAACATCGATCCCGAGCGCCAATCCGAAATGCTTGCGGTCCTCGGACAGGTAGCCGATGCCCGCCGCCACCGCATCGCGAGGGCTGCGGATCGAACAGAGCCGACCGTGCACCTCGATGTCGCCGGCCTCGCGCGGGTCGGCGCCGAAGATGACCCGCGCCACCTCGGTACGGCCCGCGCCCATCAGCCCGGCAAAGCCGAGAATCTCGCCCTTTCGCAGATCGAAACTGACATCGCGCACCATCCGCCCGCGCCGCAGCCCGTTCACGGCCAGCGCCACGGGAGCCGAGGACAGGTCGGGGATCTCGGCTGCGGACTGGTCCAGCTCGCGGCCCACCATCATGGAAATGATGGTCTCGATGGGCGTTTCGGCCGCCGCCACGGTGCCGACATAGGCGCCGTCGCGCATGACCGTTACCCGGTCCGAGATGCGGTGGATCTCGTCCATCTTGTGACTGATATAGACCAGCGCCACGCCTTCCGCCTTCAGCTGCCGGATGATGGCGAAGAGTTCCTCGGTCTCGGCGTCGTTGAGGGCGGCGGTGGGTTCGTCCATGATCAGGATGCGCGAGCGGAACGAAAGCGCCTTGGCAATTTCCACCATCTGCTGCTTGGCGATCGTCAGGCTGCGGACTTCGGCGCGCGGATCGAGCGGCACCTTCATCACCGCAAAGATCGCCTCCGCATCGCGGTTCAGCTGCGCCTCATCCAGCACGCCCCAGCGGCTGCGCGGTTCGCGGCCGATGAAGATGTTCTGCGCAACCGTCAGGTCCGGCATCAGCGCCAGTTCCTGGTGGATGATGCCGATGCCGAGCGCCTGGGCCGCGCGGGGTCCGGCAATGCGCACCTCCTCGCCGTTCACCCAGATACTGCCGCTGTCGGGCGCATAGATGCCGGAGAGTATCTTCATCAGCGTCGACTTGCCCGCCCCGTTCTCACCCATCAGGGCATGAACCTCGCCGGCCATCAGATCGAACCGCGCCGCCCGCAGGGCATGAACCCCGGGGAAACGTTTTTCGATGGCGTTCATGCGGATGACTTCGGTCATGGCCCGGTGCCCAGGATGACGATGGCCTTGATCAGGCGTCCCCGGTCGGCCGCCAGTTCCGGCAGCCGCGTGGGCAGGTCGGCCAGCGCGATCCGCTCCGAGAGAAGCGCATCGGCCCGCACCGCGCCGGAGCGCAGCGCTGCCATCACTACTTCGAAGTCTTCCGCCGTGGCATTGCGCGAGCCGATCAGCCGCGCCTCGCGCTTGTGAAACTCCGGATCCGAAAAGGTGATGCGGTCCTGGACGACCGAAATGAAGACATACGATCCGCCATGGCCGACATGGGCAAAGCCCGCCTCCATCGCGCCGGCATGGCCGGTCGCATCGAAGACCACGTCGAAGCCTTCCGCATGGTCGGGGCCAAGGGCGGCATGCAGATGCTCGAAGCCGAATGCCGCAGCCTGCTCCAGCCGGGCCGGTGTGGTATCCAGGAGATGTACCTCGGCACCGCGCATCCGGGCGAAGAGCGCAGCGCCAAGACCGATCGGTCCGGCCCCGGTCACCAGCACCCGGTCGCCAGCCATGACCTCACCACGCCGCACCGCGTGTGCGCCGATGGCCAGAAACTCGACCATCGCCGCAGCCTCGAGCGGCAGGTCGCCTGCCGGATAGAGGTTGGTGGCCGGAACCGCGATGCGGGCGCACATGCCGCCGTCGCGATGGACGCCGAGCACCTCGATCCGGGTGCAGCAATTGGGCTTGCCGCGCAGGCAGGCCCGGCAATGACCACACGAGATATACGGATTGATCACCACGGGCACGCCCTTGGCCCAGCCGGCAGACGCCACGGCCACACGGCCCGAGAGCTCGTGACCGATCACCCGGGGATAACTCAGATAGGGCTGCTTGCCCGTGAATATGTGATAGTCGGTGCCGCAAAGCCCCGCTGCCGCGATATCGACCAGCACCCATCCGTCGGGCGCCGTCTGCGGTACGGGTGCCGCCACCAGTTCGAAGCGACCCGGCGCAATGCAGGTGCCGCAGAGCATCATCTCGGCCATTCCAGCGCCTCCCCTCGCCTTTGGACTTTTATCATAAAGAACACTAGACGGCGGATGGAGGGCATGTAAATTGTTTTTAATGGATTAAAACAAAAGAACAGGTTGTCATGGCCCGCACCGACGTCCGCTTCCGCGCCGCCTATAACCAGACGCTCGACGAACTGGCCGGCCAGTCGCCGGGCGAGCCACTGCCCTCCGAGTTGAAGCTGGCCAAGGCGCTGAAGGTCAGCCGGACCGTGGTGCGGGGCGTGCTGAAGCGGTTAGCCGAAGAGCGGATCATCGGGCTGGACGGACGCCACAAGTCGCTGCTGCGCAAGACGACCGAGGCCGACCGCCTGCCGGAGCGCGAGGAATACATCTCGCTGCGCGAGCTCGAAGGGCGGTTTCTCGACTGGGTGCTGCGCTTCGACGTTCCGGCTGGCACACCGTTGAACGTGGCGCAGCTGGCCAAGCAGTTCTCCGTCCCGCCGCACCTGTTGCAGGAATTCCTCGCCAGCCTCGATCATTTCGGCCTGGTCGAGCGACGTCCGCGCGGCGGCTGGCGGCTTCTGGGCTTCACCGGCGACTATGCGGTGGAACTGTCCGAGTTCCGCACCCTGCTCGAGGTCAATGCCGCCCGCACCGTCAGCGCCCTGCCCGAAACCCACCCCGTCTGGGCCGCCCTTGACGCGCTGGAGCGCGAGCACCTGCAGCTCCTGGACCGTATCGACACCGATTTCCGCGACTTCTCGCGCTTGGACGAGAAGTTCCACGGCACGATCAACGCTGTCGTGAAGAACCGCTTCGTCAGCGATTTCCAGAAGGTCATCTCGCTGATCTTCCACTATCATTATCAATGGGACAAACAGCGCGAGCGCGACCGAAACCAGGCGGCCGTGGGCGAGCATCTCCGCATCATCGCCGCCATGCGCTCGCACGATGCCGATGCGGCCCAGGCAGCGGTCCAGACGCATCTGGCAACCTCGAAAGAAACCCTGCTCGCCTCGCTGCGGGTCAATCAGCTGGGGTAGGCGGAGGCAGTACGGCAGTGAACGGAAGCTTGGTCGGCTTCACCGACGGAGAAGCCTGTCGATGGCTGCATCAACTCGCGCGGAAACGTCCTCGGCCGGCCCGCAACCGGGCGAACAGGCCGAAGACGATCGGAACTGGCGTGACCGCGCGCCGGAGCTGCCGTTTACCAGGTCACCGCGATATACTTCGTTTCGCAGAATTCCAGGATGCCGTGATGCGCGCCCTCGCGACCAAGGCCACTCTGCTTCATGCCGCCGAACGGTGCGGCCGGATCGGATGCGAGACCGCGATTGAGGCCGATCATGCCGGCCTCCAGCCTTTCGGATACGCGTAGCCCCCGGCCGAGGTCCCGGGTGAAGACATAGGCGATCAGACCGTATTCCGTGTCGTTGGCCGCCGCGATTACCTCCTCCTCCGTCTCGAAGGTGGAGAGTGCTGCAATCGGCCCGAAAATCTCCTCATGGGCGATCTCCGCATCGGCGGGAACCTTGGTCATGACGGTGGGCGGGAAATAGTAGCCGTCCTGCTGCAGCGTCTCGCCGCCCGTCAATACCGTGGCGCCCCGCGTCGTCGCGTCCCGGACCAGGCCAGCGACACGGTCGACGGCACCCTGGTTGATCAGTGGGCCGCACTGGGTGGCACCATCATAGCCCGGGCCGACGCGAAGGGCTGCCATGCGCTGGGTGAGCCTGTCGGCAAAGGCGTCGGCGATCCCCGACTGGACATAGAAGCGGTTCGCCGCCGTGCAGGCCTCGCCGCCATTGCGCATCTTGGCCACCATGGCGCCCTCGATCGCCGCATCGAGATCGGCATCGTCGAATACGATGAAGGGCGCATTGCCGCCAAGCTCCATCGAGCAGGAGATGACCGTATCGGCGGCCTCGCGCAGCAGCCGGCGCCCGACCTCGGTCGAACCGGTGAAGGACAGCTTGCGCACCCGGGGATCATGCAGCATGGCGCTCACGGTCTCGCCGGCACGCCCCGTTGTGATGACGTTGACGACGCCTGCCGGCACGCCGGCTTCGGCATAGATCTCGGCCAGCGCATAGGCGGTCAGCGGCGTCTCCGTGGCAGGCTTCAGCACGCAAGTGCATCCGGCGGCGAGAGCAGGTGCGATCTTGCGCGTCGCCATGGCGGCCGGGAAGTTCCATGGGGTGACGAGCACCGCCACGCCGATCGGCTGATGCTGGACCACGATCTTGTTGGCGCCCGAAGGCGCGGTGGAAATCTCGCCGTTGAGGCGCACCGCCTCCTCCGAAAACCAGCGGAAGAATTCCGCGGCATAGGTGACCTCGCCCTGGGCGTCAGCAAGTGCCTTGCCGTTTTCCAGGCTGATCAGTTCGGCGAGCATGTCCTTGCGCTCGATCATCAGCTCGAAGCAGCGACGCAGGATCTCGGACCGTTTGCGCGGCGCCGTCGCAGCCCAGGCCGGTCCCGCCCGATGAGCCGCCGTCACCGCGGAGAGCGCGTCATCGATACTCGCATCCGCAACCTCAGCAATCGTGGCACCGGTCGACGGATCGACGACGGCGATCCGCCTGCCGGTCGAGCCGGCGACCCATTGGCCGCCGATATGGAGGTCCGTCGGGAGCGAGGCGATGTCGAAGCTGATGCTCGCGGAAATCTTCTGCATGATGCTCATGGTCAAATGGCCTTTCGTTCGGACGCGGTGCCACGCAAGCTGGTGCGCTCACCGGTGAATGCGGCGTCCACCAACGTCGTCATGGTGTCGAGTTCGATCGGACGGGGATTGTTCTTGATCAGTCGGGCGCTGCCCATGGCCTGCTCGGCTACCTGTGCCAGTTGCTCGGATCTGACGCCGAGGTCAGCGATCGTCTTCGGAATGCCGATCGAGGCGAAGAGCTGCTCCACGGCATCGATGGCGGCGCACGCCTGATGGCTGACGGTTCGTCCCGCGCCTTCGAGCCCCATGGCCTTTCCGATCTCGGCAAGCTCCGGCTCGCAATAGCCGCGGTTGAACTCCATGACATAGGGCATCATGACGGCCACGCCGGCGCCGTGCGGGGTGTGGGTCATCGCCCCGATCGGATATTGCACCGCGTGGGCGGCGGCCGTACCGGCGGTGCCGAAGGCGAGGCCGGCGGCCGTCGCGCCGAGCATCAGCCGTTCCCGCGCTTCGATATCGCCGCCATTGTCATAGGCACGCTTCAGGCTGGCGGCGATGTGCGAGATGGCCAGCAGGGCATAGTGATCGCTGAGCGCATTCTTACCGAGGAAGACGTGCTCGTGGACGATGGTCCCGGTCGGCTGGCGGCGCAGTGTCGTGAAAGCCTCGATCGCGTGCGTCAGCGCATCGGCGCCCGACACCGCCGTCAGTCCCGGCGGGCAGGAATAGGTCAGCTCCGGGTCGCAGATCGCCGTGTGGCTGATGATATGCGGGCTGGCGATGCCGACCTTCACCGCCCGGTCCGGGTCGGTGACCACGGCAACCGGTGTGACTTCCGAGCCCGTCCCCGACGTGGTGGGCATGGATATGAGCGGTAGCACGGGCCCCGGAACCTTGAACTCGCCGTAGTAATCCGAAACGCGGCCGCCATGGGCCAGCAGCAGCGCCGCCACCTTGGCGGCATCGAGGCAACTGCCGCCGCCGATGCCGATGACGAGGTCGGCATCCGCGGCCCGGCCGGATTCGACGGCCTTGGCGATGCATTCGACGGGCAGTTCGGCGATGGTGCCGTCAAAGATGCGCGTCTGCAGACCGGCGGCTTCCAGGCCATCGACAAGCCGCCGGAATTCCGGATCGGCGCCGAGCCGTTCGTCGGTAACGATCAGGGCGCGGCGGCCGAGCGCGGCAGCATAGCCGGCAAGGGCGTGCCGCTGGCCAGCGCCGAAGACAAGGTTGCGCGGCGTGCGCAGCGTGGCGAACAAAGACAAAATGGGTTCCTCCGATTTCCGTTTCTAGGCGGCGGCCGCGGTGCCGGCCAAAACTTGCAGCTTGTGCCAAAGGGCGTCGGGAAGCGGAACGCCATCCCTCAGACGTTCGGCGCGGCATGCCCTGCCTCGCTCTCCCGGGATCAGCACCTCGCCGAACCCTTGAGCCGGCGGCATGTCCCTGATCTCCTGCAGATAGGTCTGCAGGTCGCGATGCGGCCCCTTGATCAGAATGAAGAGGTCGCCCTTGTTGCAGACCTCCGTGTCATCCAGCGTTCCACGAACCTCCGTCCCGATCGCCGCTCCCGCGAGGCTGCTGACCAGCAGTTCGAACGCCAGCCCCAGCGCATAGCCCTTGGCTTCGCCGAAAGGCGCGATGGCCCCGTCTTTTGCGGCTTTCGCATCTGCGGTCGGATTGCCCTTCGCATCGAGGGCCCAGTGGTCCGGGATCGAAGCGCCCCTCTGCGCATGATCGTGGATCTCGCCCATCGACACGACGCTGGTCGCGGTATCCATGACGAAGGGTGCTCCACCCGTCGGCACGCCGATGGAGATCGGGTTGGTGCCGATCATGGCGCGCCTGGCGCCCCAGGGATGCACCAGTGCCTCGCTCGTCGACAGGGCGATGGTCGTGAAGCCCTGGCCGGCAAGGCGCTCCGTATACCAGGCGAGCATGCCGAGATGATTCGAGTTCGACACCGCTGCGACCGCTACGCCGTTTCGCGTGGCCGCGCCTGCCAGCACCTCGAGTGCCCGGTCCGCAACCACCGGTCCAAGGCCCCTGTTGCCGTCGACCGACAGGAAGGCTGGGCCGCGCCATGTGTGGCTCCCCGTCGCGTGCGGATCCGAAACGCCGTTCTCGATGCGCCGCACGATGCGCTCCAGGCGCAGCAAGCCGTGCGACGGCACGCCGCGCAATTCCGCCTCCACCAGCAGATCGACCTGCGTTCTGGCATGGTCACCGCGCACACCGGCAATGTGCAGGGCGCGCTCCGAGAGCTGCCTTAGGATCGAGACATCAACTACAGGCATTGTCGCTTCCGTTGAAGATTGCACCAGGGACGGTGGCAGCCGGTGCCGAAGGAGCCTGCCCTTCGGGTCGTGCCGGCCGGCCAGCCATTGTCATCAGGTCACGCCGCCATCGGCGATGATGGTCCGGCCCGTGATCCAGCCCGCCTCCGGTGAGGCCAGGAAGGCAACGATGCCGGCGATGTCGTCGGTCTGCCCGATGCGGCCGAGCGGCGTCATGGCCATGATCTGCTCGCCACGCTCCGCGATGATCTGCGTCGTCATGTCGGTTTCGATGACACCGGGGGCTACCGCGTTGACCGTGATCTTCCTTGCACCCAGTTCCTTGGCGAAGGCATGGGTCAGCGTGACAATCGCCGCCTTCGAAGCGGAATAGACCGAGCTCGTCGGAATGGGCCGATAGGCAAGGGCGGAGGCGAAATTGATGATCCGCCCGCCATCCGACATGTGGGGAAGCGCTGCTTGGGTCAGGAGGACCGTACCCATGATGTTGGTCTCGAGGATCGGCCGAATGAAGTCCGCATCCATCTTGCCGAGCGGACGGTAAGGCCCGATGGCCGCGCAGTTCACCAGCACATCGATGGCGCCAAAGCGCTCGACCGTATTTGCCACCAGACGCTCGATATCCTCCGGCCTGGCGATGTCCGCCTGGACCGCAAGGCATTCGGCATCCGGTCCCAGACTGGCCGTCAGCGCCTCAGCCGCGGCCTGGTCGGAACGGTATACGATGACCACGCGATAGCCGAGCGACGAAAATCTCTGGGCGATCGCAGCACCTATGCCGCGCGATCCTCCGGTGACCACCGCGACCTTTCCCTGAACCCCGTTAGCCGCCGTCATCAGTTTCCCTCCATCGTGTCAGGCATGGGATAGTCGTCCGCATTCAGGACCCAACCCTGCTTCTGCGAGAAGTCGACACGCGGCGGCGAGAAGATGTCGACCAGCTGATTGACACCCTGCTCCATGCCGCGCGACGTGTGGATTGCCGGAGGCGGAATGACCGTGATCGAAGGCGAGCCGCACTGCTCGTGCTCGTCGGCACGCCAGGCGCCCAGATCGGCCATCCACGGCCAGCGGATGTGATGGGTATAGGTGCCCTGAAGGGCAAGCGAGCACTGCTCGAAATCATCGTGATAGTGGGGCGAAAGCCGCGTGGTGTCGCGGGGACCCTGCTCTTCGGGCAGGCAGTTCACCATGAACGTCGTGCAGCGGAAGATGCGGCCGAAACGGCCCGGCTGCGCCGGCACGTCGAGCGAATAGCAGCGCACCTTGAAGCCGCCACGCGGCTCGGGCCACGGCTCGAAGGGCGGAATGTTGGGATGCTGCGAGGCATAGGCATCGGCATTGGCGCAGGCCGATGACAGATCATCCGAGCGGGTGGTAAACATGCGCACGAGCCGGCCGCCGTCGGGCAGAGAGACCGCGCTGGCACCGGGCGGTACGAAGGCGATCGAATAGCCTGCGACCGTCTCCGTCCGCCCTTCCCATGTGATCGTCGCCGAGGACTCGCGGTCGGGAAGCAGGACCACATATTCGTCGACCTGCGCGTCGCGACCGAAGGCTGCACCCGGCTGGCTTTCGGAATAGGCGATGACGAAATTCTGTCCACGGCCAAGCCAGGTCTTGCCGTTCGCATCCTCCCGCGAGGGCCGCATGTCGTAGAATTTCAGATATTCGGCGGCAGAGAATTCTGTGGCGGTCGGCCCCGACTTCGCGGTGGCAAGGGACGTACGGGGATCGCTGCTATTGTACATGCACTCTTCCTTCTTCCAATTCTCCGGGCGCGTCAGGGACGCGAATATCGACGCCGCAATTTTGAATCTCGCCGGTTGTCAGCCGCCCGTATCGGACGCCGTGCGACGGCGAGCCAGGGGCATGCCCCGGTCGCAAACGGCCACCGACCAGACTGCAAAATCAGGATGAACCGCGCCCACATGCACCTCCGCACGAGACCGCGCCCTCCTCCTCCACACTTCGCTCCTCAAAACATACTGTTCTATTGATCAGAACTATGTTCTGTTTTTGAGAATAACAAGCCTTCGGCCCCTGTCAAGGGCCGAAGTTTTCGTTTGCGAAGAGAGAAGAGGAAGAGGCTAGAGAGCCTCGTAGCCGAGGGCCTTGGAGACCCGGCGCGCTGCGGCGATGGTTCGCACGCATTGATCTTCCGACGGCGTGTCGGGAATGAACTGGATCATGTCCACGACGCCGACGGCGCCGCAGACAGTGCCGTCCGCATTGAAGATGGGAGCCGCCAGCGTATTGAGGCCGACACTCGTCTGATTGGCGGCCGTTGCCCAGCCCCGCAGACGCACCCGCTCCAGCTCCTCCATGAGCAGGGCCGGGCTGACGACGGTATAGGAGGTAAACACTTCGAGCTTGGCGCGCAGCACCCGGTCGCGGAATTCCATCGACGCGAAGGCAAGGGCCGCCTTGCCCTGGGCGGAGCAGTGATAGGGCAGCATGGATCCCGCGCGGACGCCGATTTCGATGGGAGAACGCCCCGGAACCGTCGCAAGTACGCGCATGCCGTCGGGCGTCATCTGGGAGACGACAGCCGAGTGGCCGAGCGCGTCGCGCAGTTCCATCAGCGGATCGGCCGCCAGATAGGCCAGGTCGAGATTGTCGCTGACCGCGCGGCCGAGCGCCACAAGGCGCGGACCGCTCTCATAGCGGTCTGAATCCTTGTTCTGAACGATGTAGCCCTCCTGGACCAGCGTCTGGAGGTGGCGGTGGATACGGCTTTTCGTCGTCCCCAGGGCCAGCGCAAGGGCCGTCACGCCAACCGCACGGCGCTCCTTTGCGAGAAATTCAATGATGCTGAGCGCCAGATGGACGGCCTGAACCCCGTCTCCGCTCTTGCCTTCGATACGGGGCATAGGTCCCGGCTCCCTTCCTTGTTACGTCCCGACGATCCCTGCCGGGCCGCTTCGAGGCTAACCCACCCCGGAGTTGAGGTGGCGCAAGCCGTCAGAGCCGCCGAAAAAGATCGTATGCGCACGAAAACGCAAACGCGTTTCGAACAACAGAACAGTAGGGAGCCGAGCGATCGAAGTCAACGCAGGGATTCGACCAAACGGGCGTCAGCCTCCCCTGCTCCAGGCATCCTGAGGCACGAGGTCCAATGGATGCACCTCGCGGGAAACCGGCGCAACCGGCAGCGAAGCGATCGCGACGGCATGGGCGGCAAAGGCATCGAGATAGGCCTGGCGTGCCTGCGGGTCCACCCGCGGCGCAGCATAGGCGACGAAGGGTTCGGACACCTCGTATCCCATGTATTGGAGCCCAAGTCGGCGCAAGGGCATCAGGATGTCTTCGATCGGACCGTAAGTCCCATCAGGGGCAAAGCGCGCCGGCGTCCCTCCTGTCGTGACTGCGAAAGTCGCCCGGCGCCCTCTGAACAACCCCGTCTGGAAACGAAACCCGTCGACATAGGCAAAGCCGTAAGCCAGCACCCGCTCGAACCAGCCTTTCAGCATCGCCGGGGGCGAGCCCCACCACAGCGGAAAGACGAAGACGACGATGTCCGCTTCCGTGACCTTCTGCTGCTCACGTGCGATCTCTTCGCAGAAGGCGTTTTCGCGGGCCGCCTTTGCCTGCTCGGTCTGATAGTGAAAACGGCTGTCATCCGCCACGCTGGTGAAATCGTGACGCCCCGCGACGGGATTGAACCCCATTGCGTGGAGATCACTCACCGTCACGCGATGATCGTGCGCTTCCAAGGCACCCTTGGCACTGGAAGCGAGCGCATGGCAAAAGGAACTGGGCTCCGGGTTGGCCAGGACCACGAGAACGTTTTTCGGTTCCATCAGAAGGCGACCTGATCCCCGCCCTTCAGCCCCAGCATGGCTCGGGCCTCATCGGGCGTGGCAATCTCAAGGGCAGCGTCGCGTACCATTCGGACCGCCTTTTCGACCTGCTCGGCGTTGCTGACGGCCAGCTTTCCGGGTCCGGCCCAGATCGAATCCTCGAGCCCCACGCGCATGTTGCCGCCCATCAGCATCGATTGCAGGCCGATCGACATCTGGCTACGTCCTGCGCCCAGCACGGACCAGAGATAGTCGTCTCCGAACAGGCGGTCGGCGGTGCGCTTCATGTGCATCACGTCCTCGGGATGTGTGCCTATGCCACCCAGGATGCCGAACACCGACTGGATGAAGACCGGTCCCTTGATCAGGCCGCGGTCGACGAAATGCTTGCAGGTGTAGAGATGGCCGATGTCGTAGCACTCGACCTCGAAGCGGGTGCCGTTGTCGGCACACGTCCTCAGAATGGTCTCGATGTCCGCGAAGGTGTTGCGGAAGACTCGCGAACGCGAGCCTTCGAGATAGGGATATTCCCAGTCGTGCTTCAGGTCCTTGAACCGCTCCAGCATCGGGTAGAGGCCGAAATTCATGCTGCCCATGTTGAGCGAGGCGACTTCGGGCTTGAAGGTCGCGACCGGCAGGAGACGCTCCTCGATCGTCATGGTGGCCGCCCCGCCCGTCGTCAGGTTGATGACGCAGTCCGATCGCTGCTTGATCGACCGCAGGAAGGGCTCGAAGCTCTCGGGCGATTGAATGGGCTCGCCGTTTTTCGGATCTCGCGCGTGCAGATGGACGATGGCGGCGCCGGCTTCTGCTGCACCCACGGCCGCATCGGCGATTTCCTGCGGTGTCACCGGCAGATAGGGCGACATCGACGGCGTGTGGATCGAGCCGGTGACGGCGCACGTGATGATGACTTTGCGCGGGTGCTTAGCCATGAAAATTCTCCTGAAATTTGAGTGGGGTGAGAACCCGCCGCCCGGGGGACGACGGCGGGTTCCATCGGACGGCTAGAGCTGGGGCGCCCAGAAGTTGGGCAGCCAGAGCGTCACGGCCGGCACGAGTGCGATCAGTGCGAGCAGTCCGAGGCAGATGAGGAACATCGGGATCACCTCCCGGCTCACGGCTCCGAGCGACTGCCCGGAAATCGCGCAGACGACGAAGAGGCACACGCCGACGGGTGGCGTCACCATGCCGATGACGACGTTGAGCGTCACCATCACGCCGAACTGCACCAGATCCATGTCGATCACATCGGCCACCTTCAGCAGGATGGGCATGGTGACGATCATGACGGTGATGGGTTCGAGAAACTTGCCCAGCACAAGCAGCATGATGTTGATCATCAGAAGGATGACCAGCTTGTTGTCGCTGACACCGAGCAGCATCTCGGCAAAGGATGCCGGCACCTGCTGGATCGTCAGGACGAAGGCGACGATGTTTGCCATGGCGAGAATGAACAGCAGACCCGAGGTCGCGATCGCGGTCGTGACCAGCGCCTGCCATATCTTGTCCCACGACAGCTCCCGGTGCATCAGGCCGACCAGAAGGGCGTAGGCAACGGCGACGGCGGCGGATTCCGTCACGGTGAAGATGCCGGTCTTGACGCCGCCGACGATGATGACGGGAAGCATCAGCGCCGGAATGGCCGCCACGAGCGACACGCCGCGCTCGCTCCACGGAATGCGCGGCATGCGGGGATAGTTGTTCTTGGCGGCCTTCCACCAGGCATAACCGAGCAGCGACGCGCCCAGGATGAGGCCCGGCACGATGCCGGCGATGAACATCTGCCCGATCGAGGCGCCCGACAGGACACCGAAGATGATCATCGTGATGCTCGGCGGGATGAGCGGGTCGATCACGGCGCTCATGGCGACAAGTGCTGCGCCATAGGCGGCGGGAATGCCCTGCCTGGCCATGGCCGGGATCATGAAGCTGCCGATTGCCGAGGCCTGGGCGATGGCGCTGCCGGAGATGCCGGCAAAGAGCGTGCTGGCAAGCACGGTGACCAGCGAGAGCCCGCCGCGGAAATGGCCGACCAGCGCATTGGCAAAGCCGATCATGCGGCCGCTCAGCCCCCCGAGATTCATCAGGTTGCCGGCGAGAAGGAAGAGCGGGATGGTGAGCAAGACGAACTGGTCGATGCCCTGAAGCATGCGCTGGGGCATGGCCACGACCAGCATGCCGTTGCCGCTCAGCCAGAGATAGGCGAGCCCTCCGACGCCCAGCGCGAGTGAAATCGGAATGCCGAGGAGCAGGAAGGTTGCGAAGATACCGAGAAATGCAATCACGTCATGGTCTCCGCAGGTTTTGAGACTTCGATGGGCAGGCCCTTGGCGACGCACCAGGCGTCACGCACCAGACGAGCGAGGAAATGGATGAGAAGGATGACGCAACCGACAGGCACCGCCACGTAGATCCAGAAGATCGGCACCTTGAGTTCATCGCCGGTGAGCGACATCCAGATGAAGTCGAAGGCCGGGATGATCTGCGCGGAATAGCGCAACGCGTGGCTGATCCCGGCATTGATGATGAAGTAGAGAAAGATCGTGATCGGGATAGCCGTGAGCAGCCGTATCGCCAGATAGAGCCGGGGCGACGTCTTTGCGCTGAACAGGTCCAGGACCACCAGTTCTCCCTGGTGATAGGCATAGCCGATGAAGAGAAAAGTCTGCCAGATCAGCACATAGCGGCAGAGTTCCTCGGCCCAAATCAACGAGGAATTGAAGACGTATCGTGCGATGACCTGAACGACCATCACCACCACGATGGTCCCGGTCGACAGACCAGCCAACAGGCGAATGATGCGTTCGTAGAGCGCGAATGTTCTTGAAAGGCCTGAGTGCATCATCGGACCATTCACCCTTCGGAGCCGAGGATTGACGTCAAGGCGCGCGAAGGACGCTGGCGGCCGCTTGTCCGATCTCCGGAGCGGACGGGTTCGCCCCTCGCGGCGTAGCGGTGCTTACGCCGCCCATGCGGTGCAGGTAGTGTCATGCTGTTCTCCTCCGCAGCTCCGACCTGCCGCGCCCTCCGGCCCGGCAGGGGAGCCCTGTCACAACTTGGCGTCTCAGGCGGCGCTCGCGGCCTTCACGAATTCGGCGATCAGGGGCGACTTCTCGCTCCATTGGCCGACCAACGGAGAAACTTTGTCCCTGACCTTGTCGAGCCCCTCGAGCTCGACGATCTCCACACCCTTTTTCCGGAGTTCGTCGCGCCCGGCAAGGTCCTGCTCCTTGGCATAGGCGAGTGTGGCGGCGGTGGACTGCCTGCCTGCCTCGCGGATGGCGGCCTGGAAGTCCGGCTCGAGTTCGTCGAACACCATCTTGTTCATCGACGTGGTCGCATGCCACGGATAATGGCCCGTGAGCGTCAGATGCTTGCCGACTTCGAAGAGGTTTTCGCCCAGCATCGAGGAGACGTTGATTTCCACGGCGTCGATGACCTTGGTCTCCAGCGCACCATAGACCTCACCATAGGGAAGGCCAACGGGCGAAACCCCGACCGCTTCCCAGATCGCCTTGTGCAGGGGAACCGGCACGATGCGGGTCTTCAGGCCGGCGAACTGGTCGATCGTCTTGACGGTCTCCCGCACCGAAAGAAAATGACGCTGGCCGATGTCGGCCGTGGCCAGGCCGATCAGTCCGGCCGGTTCGAGATCGTCGTGAATCTTCTGGGCGATGTCGGTCTTCGACAGGGCTGCGAAGTGGTCATAGTCACGGATGAGGAACGGCAGCTGATAGGCGTCGAGGGCGGGACGCCCCGTCACCAGCGGATATTGAACGCCGCTGGCGTTGCAGAGCTCGATCGTGCCCGAAAGCACCGATTCCAGGCCCTGCTTGTCGTCGCCCAGCTGCCGGTTCCCGAATATCTGGATTTCGAAGGCGCCCGGAACGAGCTTTTCCAGCGCCTCGGCGAAGCTGGTGGCGATCTTGTGCCCCGGATGTGTCTCCGCGGCCGCATGGGCGAACCGAAGCGTGCGCGCTGCCGCCCGCGCCACCCACGGCGTTGACAGGACCGCACCGGCGGCAATTCCGTTCTTCAGCATAGTCCGACGTGTGAACATTGGTTCTCCTCCCTTTTTCACATGTTATGCCAAGCGACTTGATCTCATTTCAGGTCGAGAAGCCAAGCCGCATTGTCTCCGATCATTGTGCGTATGTCCTGCTTGGAAAACTGCAGATCAAGCAGCATTCCGACGATCTGGCGGAAACCCTCGATCGGTCGCGGGGCGCCCTGCAGGCCGAGGTCCGAAGAAAGGACCGTGCGTCCCGGTCCGGCGAGCTCGATGTAGTGGGCAAGATCGCTGGGGCTGAATTCGAGCGACTTTCCCTCGATGAACATGCAGATCGAGTGTTCGAGATAGGCACCCAGCTCGACCAGCGCCTTCATGTCGTCGTCGGAGCAATTGACCACATAGGTCGGATGGTTCACCAGCATGCGCTTGACGCCGCGCCGGCCGGCCTCCTCGAAGACCTGGATGAGTTCCTTGGCGGGGAGATGTCCGCCCGCAAGGATGATGTCGCCTTCAGCGATCAGATCGAGCACCATCTTCGTGTCGTCGGTGATCCTGCCATTGGCGTCGAGCGCCGTCAGCGGGATGGGATCCAGCATGCGCTTAGCGGTCTTCGGGAAATTCTTGGCCTGCCCCTGCGTCTGGGCAATGTGGTTGGCCGCAGACAGAGTAGGAAGCCAGACGATCTTGGCGCCGATATTGATGGCATGGTTCACGGCATGGGGATTGATGCCGCCGGAGGCATTGTTGAGCGCAAGTCCGGAAAACAGTTTGACACCGGTGTCGGGAACAAGCTTTTCGAGGATCACCGCATGAGCGACGCCGAGATAGAAATGGTCCTTGTAGAGGACCGCACGGAAGCCTGCCGCAGCGGCATCGAGCATTGCCTCATGATGGTCGAGAATGCGCGGCATAGCCGCCGGCCCGCTGTGGCAATGCAGGTCGATCGCCCCGACCAGCAGTTCCGCAATCTCCTGTTCCCGTGTTTCATTTACCGCATTCATAGAATAACTCCTCTTTCATCCTCTACCTCCGGCAAGCACTGGCGCGAAGGCGTTGCCGGCCTCTCCCGGAGACCGCAAATTCGTTGCATTCCAGGTTTCAGGAATTCGCCGGAACCGTTGTCTTGATGGCGAGCGACTGGCCGTAGCCGGCCAGCGTCTGAATCGCCGCCTGACGCATCAACCCCTGATCCGACGACAGGATGAAGGCGGACGCACCCTTCTGCGACAACTCCGCCGCATCCTCGTGTGAACTCGCCAGAATGCAGACGGGCTTGCCGACCTTGCGGGCCGCGCGGATGATCTTGTCGGTCGCCTCCTTGACCAACGAGGCGCCCTGCCCGGCCTGGCGATAAGCCACCGTCAGGTCGCCACGGCCGATGAAGGCGCCGTCGATGCCGTCCACCGCCAGGATCTGCTCGACCTCGTCCACAGCCCAGGGATCCTCGATCATGGCAATGACGGTGACGCCCTGGTCCTGCTCCGCCACGTGCTCGGCGAGCGTCGCCTTGCCGAACTGCCCGGCTCGGGTCGTGTTGGAGAAGCCGCGGGAGCCGGTCGCATAACGGCAGGCGCTGACGACGGCCTTTGCCTTCGCGACGCTGTCGACATGGGGAACGAGGACGCCTGTCGCACCGCAATCCAGCACGGAGAGGATGAAGGGCGCTTCGGGGCCCTGAACCCGCACGATGCCTGCGATGCCGGACGCGCGGCAGGCCAACAGGATCCGGTCGGTGGTCTCCCGATTGAACGGCGCATGCTCCTCGTCGATGACCACGAAGTCGAAGCCCACCGATCCCAGGATCTCGCTCGCATGGGTCGTCGGTGTTTTCAGAAAGGTTCCGAAAAGTGTCTCACACTCGACGAAACGCTGACGGAATCCAGCTCCGTTCCCCAAATCCATGCCATTCCTCCCAATTTTGTATCGCTGTACAGAACGCTCTTCTCTTGCACGAAACATCGCGCCTTTTTCATTTCGTGTCAAGGGCGGTCGGGCATCACTGATCTGGCGGGCGTGGACGGTACGGGAGTGGTGCGACTGCGCCCGTCAGGCGTGGACACACCTAGTCGCAAGTATTGCGCACCGCGGCCCGGGAACGCTGGTGGTCCATGATCTCCTGAGGCTCGTCGTGCACCGGGCGCGCAACCTGGTCGCAGCCGACATCGCCTGGGTGACGATCCTCGACGAGGACAGCGGACTGTTCCGCACCCTCTTGCGCGGAAGGCAATCCGACGCCCTCCACGGCCGAGATGACCAGCCATGTCGACATGGGGGCGGTCAGCGTCATCATGAAGTCGAAGAGCTTCTTCGACACCCTCGACTATCTGAGCGACACGCGCTTTTCCCATTCGGTCGAGCTCGACCGCATCTTCCGGCTGGAAAACATCGTGTCGCTCGCCGGTTTCCCGATCATGTGCGAGGGCAAGGTCTAGGGCCTGCTCTTCGTCGCGGATCGTCACAACGAAAAAGCCAGAGCGACGAGATTGGCATCTCCGCTCTGGCTTCTTGATGTTCATGCTCTCATTGAGCCGGCATCCCGCTGAAGGCGAGCGCCGGCGAAAGGTCGATCAAGCGGCGTGCAAGGCTTTCTGGACATCCTCGACGGAGTGGCCCGTGAGATCCTTGGGGATTTCCAACAGCAGCTTTGCCGACAGGAACTTGTGATAATGCTTGCGCAGTTCGCCAAGCGAACGCGGCGACGAAATCACCACGAGATTGTCGATCCCGCCTTCCAGCACCTGCTTGTTGAGATATTGCGCGACGCCGGCGGAAAAACCGTCTTCGGCCGCCTGGCTTTCATCCGGGTTTGCCGCGCTGCTGCCGTGGCGGCCTCCCGAGCCCCTGGCCTCGTCATCCACCGAGACGTCGGGCATGGCGATGAGGCTCAGTTCCGAACCCGTGCCGGCATTGCGATAAAGGTCGAGCTTTTCGCCGTCCGTGACGGCGACAACAGTACCCTGCGGAATAATCATTGAAATCTCCATGAAGTTGGTTCGAGCCACATCACGAAGAATTCGCGAGCGACGACAACGTCGCGTCCTGCGCGAAGATCCACTGGAGACTGTCATTGTGGCTTTTCGACGGGTCCGCAGGCCCGCCGAAGGGATCATCAACGATATGATCGACTTAACCCAGGCTCGCCGGGCTTCGGTCTCGCGGTATCCGACAATCGGAACGGCAAGTTGGAGACCACCCACCTGCCCTTAGGCCACGCAGACATCAACCTCAATTCAGACGCCGCCCCGTGACCGGATCGAATATGTGCAGATCCGCCATGTCGACCTCCAGACCGAGCATCTCGCCGATCCGCGGCGTGCACGACGCCGGGACGGCCACATCGATCTCGTGCAGATCATTGCGCAAGCTGATCAGCCGCGTCTCGCCGTGGAACTCGTTGCGCTCCACGATGCCGCGGAAAGCCCGGGCATCGTCGCTCAGCCGGAACGAACCGGGCCGGATGCCGACCATGACCTCTCCCGGACGAATGCCGGGCGGCGCCTGGAAGCGGACGAGCGCATCGCCGGCAACACCGTCCATCATTTGCAGAGGCAGGAAGTTCATGTTCGGCGTGCCGATGAAGCCCGCGGCAAAAAGGGTCGCCGGGGCCTGATAGATCTCCTCGGGCGTCCCCATCTGCTCGATGCGTCCGTCCTTCATCAGCACGATGCGGTCGGCCAGCGTCATCGCCTCGAGCTGATCATGCGTGACATAGATGCTCGTCGTCTTCAGGGCGCGGTGCAGGCGTGCGATTTCGACGCGCAGGTTGCCGCGCAGTTTGGCGTCGAGATTGGACAGCGGTTCGTCGAAGAGGAAGACCTCGGGCGTCTTGATCATCGCCCGCGCAATCGCCACGCGCTGCTGCTGCCCCCCCGACAGCTCCGTCGGCTTGCGCGACAGATAGACGCCGAGACCGAGCGCATCGACGACGGGCGCCAGGCGTTGCTCGATCGCGGCCTTGCCGATTCCTGCGCGCTCCAGCCCGAAGGTAATGTTCTCCCGCACGCTCATATGCGGATAGAGCGCATAGTTCTGGAAGACCATGGCGATGCCCCGATCGCCCGGGTCGCGGTCGTTCATCCGGGCGCCGCCGATCAGCAGATCGCCGCCGGAGATTTCCTCGAGGCCGGCGATCATGCGCAGCATGGTCGACTTTCCGCAGCCGGATGGCCCGAGAAAGACGACGAATTCGTGATCGTCGACCTTCAGGTCGAAGTCACGCATGACCTCGAGTGCGCCATAGACCTTGCGGATGCCGCGGCATTCGACAGTCGCCATCAGTTCCCCTCCCCGTCCACAATGATCTGCAGCTTCACGTCCTCCGGGCGTCCTTCGGCCGCCCTTTCGAAGGCGGCGATCGACTGGTCGAAACCATAGGTTCCGGAGACGAGCGGCTTGAGGTCCACCTTGCCGGCGGCGATCAGGGCGAGCGCCCGATCGAAGACATTGGCATAGCGGAATACGGTCTCGATGCGGCATTCGCGGAAGCAGGCGGCGGCGAGATCGACCGGCACCGGCTCGGGCGGCAGGCCGACGAGGACCACAGTACCGCCTGGCCGCACGACCTTGAACAGGTCGCGCACGGCGGCAGCCGCGCCCGAGCATTCGAACACGATGTCGGCGCCCCAACCCTCGGTGGCCTTGTCCACCGCCTCGGCGAGGTTCTGTTCGCGCAGGTTGATCCCCGTGATGCCGTCATAGGTTTCGGCCAGCTTCAGCTTCGTTTCGGAAAGATCCGAAATCAGCACCCGCGAGCAGCCACCGGCCAGCGCCGCGAGGGCCACCATGATGCCGATCGTGCCGCAACCGGTGACGACCGCCGTATCGCCGGGGGTGATGCGTGCCCGGGTGGCTGCCTGCATGCCGACGGCGAAAGGCTCAACCATCGCACCTTCGGCAAAGGAGACATTGTCCGGCAGCTTGTAGGTGAAGCCGGCGGGATGCACCGTCTCCGGGCAGAGCACGCCGTGGACCGGCGGCGTGGCCCAGAAGGTAACGGCCGGGTCGACATTGTAGAGGCCAAGCCGCGAGGCGCGCGACAGGGGATCCGGGACGCCAGGCTCCATGCACACGCGGTCGCCCGGCCTCAAATTCTTAACGTTCGCGCCGACTTCGGTGACGGTTCCCGCAGCCTCGTGGCCGAGCACCATCGGCTCCGTCACGACGAAATCGCCGATGCGTCCGTGGGTGTAATAATGCACGTCGCTGCCGCATACGCCGACGGTGTGCAGACGGATGCGGACGTCGTCCGGACCCATGTCCTGCGGGAGGTCGATGTCGCGCAGGGAGAGTTCGCCGACGCGTTCGAGGACAAGTGCTTTCATGAAGGTCAACCTTGATCAGTTTTCTTGGAAAATGCGGCATTGAGCCCGCCGGCCAGGACCCCGAGGAGGATCAGCGGCGGCAGCGAGAGCAGAACGACGGCGGCGTTGAGAATGCCCCAGGGCACGTTCATGCCGAGTTGGGACATCTCCGAGGCAATGATCGGCAGGGTCTTCGCCTTGGAGGTGGTGAGCATCATGGCGAGCAGGAACTCGTTCCATACCAGCACGAAGGAAAACGCGATCGCCCCGAACACCTGGAACCGCGCGATCGGCAGCGCGATCCGAAAGAAGGTGGCGTAGGGCCCGAGCCCGTCGACGCGGGCGGCTTCCTCGACATGCAGGCTGACGCGCTCGAAAGCCGGCACCGACAGCCAGACGGTGATCGAGGCGGTGACGATCAGATAGGTGACGACCAGCGACAGCCGCGTATCGTAAAGGTCGAGGCCGAGCCAGATGACCAGCATCGGGATGGCGATCGCGACGGGCGGCAGGAAGCGCAACGACAGGACGAAGAACTGTGCCTCGGCCGTGATCCGGTTCTTGAAGCGCGCGATGACATAGGCCGCCGGCACGCCGAGCAGCGCCCCGAGCACGACGGCGCTCGAGCAGATGATCAGCGAGTTCGTCAGCGCGCGGGCAACAGACCGCCGGTTCAGCACATAGCTCATATTGTCCCAGACCGGCTGGAAGACCAGCTTCGGCGTGCTGACCAGGAGGTCGGCATTGGTCTTAAATGCGTTGAGCAGCGTCCAGAGCAGCGGCAGCACGACAAGAGCAGCCGCGAGCAGCAGAAGCAGCTTGAGCAGCAAGGTCGAGAGCTTCATCGGTTCAGCCTCTTCCAGGTAAAGGTGAAGGTGACGATGGTCAGCACCATCATGATGACGGCCATGGAGGAGGCGTAGGAGATCTTGCCGGATTCGATGAAGCCCTGCGAATAGGCATACATGTCGAGCGTCTCGGTGGAGATGCCGGGTCCGCCGCGGGTCATGACATAGACGAGGTCGAAAGACCTGAGGCTCTCGATAGCCTTGACCAGGAGCAGGCTGATCAGAGGCGCCTTCAGCATGGGCAGCGTGACGAAGCGATGGATTCCAAAGCGGCTGGCGCGGTCGATCCGGGCCGCCTCGAGCGGTTGCGGCGGCAGGGATTCCAGAAGCTTCAGGATGATCACGGCAAAGAACAGACCCCATTGCCAGACATCGACGAAGGCAACCGCGAGCAGCGCGCCCAGCGGCGTCGACAGGATGTCGGGCGTGCTGCCCGTGAGCTCACGGACCGGCCAGGTCAGCGCGCCATAGAGCGGATGGAACGAGAATTTCCACACGAAGGCAGCGCAGACGCGCGGCAGGAGCACGGGGATGATGAACAGCACGCAGAGAATGTTGCGCATGCGCGGGCTCGCCGCCTCGAACATCGCAATGCCGAGGACAAGCCCGGTGGCCATGGTCGCGCTGACGCTCAGGATCTCCCATTTGAAGGACACCCAGAGCGCATTGAGGAAGCGCGCGTCGGAGAACAGCGCCAGGTAATTGGCAAACCAGACGTACTCCGCCTCCGGCTGCGCCAGGGTGCGGTTCTGCAGGGAGATATTGATCGCATAGATCGTCGGCACGAGCGCCAGAACGATCAGGATGCCCAAAGTCGGGCCGAGAAAGACGTAAGGCAGCGAACGGCCGCGGCGCATGGCAGATCCTCGCGTGACAGGAGCGGGCGCGCCTTGCGACGCGCCCGCTGACGGCTTGGGAGACGTCAGAGCTTGGCGGCGAAGGCCTCGAGTTCGTCGAGCGTCGCCTTGATGTCGGTGCGGCTGCCGGTGATGAGCTCTTCCAGCATGATGCCCCACTGGTTGCCCAATTCCTGCCAGCGCGGATCCTGCCAGAAGGTGACCTGGGTCTTGGCGCCAGTGGCGGCCATCGCATCGGCGAGATTCTGGCCGAAGGTCTTGGCGTATTCCGGGCTCTGATAGGTGCTGGTGCGGGTCAGTTCGCCGGGCTGGCCGGCGGCCAGACGACGCGCTTCCTGCTCCTTCGACGTGGCCCAGGCAACGAACAGGCCGGCGCAGGCCTTTTCCTCGTCCGTCGCATTGGCCTTGGAGGCGATGGCGAAGCCGTGGGCATAACCGCCGCCCGGCAGCGGCGACGGCGGTACCGAGAAGGCAACCTTGTCAGCCACCTGGCTCTGCGCCTTGTCGACGGACATGCCGCCCAGCGGCGCGGATTCGACGATGATCGCCACCTTGCCGGCGCGGAAGGCACCGGTCGACTCGTCCCAGGAACCGGTCTGCGTGCCCGGAGCCGAATACTTGAACAGGTCGAGATAGGCCTCGGTCGCCTTCACCGCGGCTTCGGAATTGAAGGCCGGCTTGCCATCCTTGAACCATTCGCCGCCATTGGCCTTGAACAGGGGCATCCAGCGCCAGACGTTCGCGCCCGAGCCGCGCTGGCCGCGCAGCGCCGTGCCGTAGACGCCGTTGGCCGGATCATGCAGCTTCTTGACGGCCGAGAGATACTCGTCCCAGGTCTTCGGCGGCGCGATGCCGGCCTTCTCCAGGAGATCCGTGCGGTAGACCATGAGGTCGCCGCCGCCCTGGATCGGAGCAAACCACTGCTTGCCGTCATAGGTGGCCGCAGCCCGCATGCCGGCGTCGAAATCATTGTAGTCGTATTCTGCCGGGTAATAGCCGTCGAGCGGCAGGATCCAGCCGGACGAGGCAAACAAGGCGAGGTTCGCTTCGTCCACATAGTAGACGTCGAAGCTGCCGACGGTCGACGCGTCGGCCTGCGACTTGGCGCGGCGATCGTTCTCGTTCAGATAGCTGATTTCGAAGCCGGCGCCGGAGAGCTCTTCGAACTCGTCGACATAGTCTTCGAGAAGCGTCAGGCCGTCGCGCGGCTGCGCCAGGATGCGTACGTCGTCGGTGCACTGG